>Ga0209172_10000052_pt1 | contig 337932 bp, 283 predicted proteins | sample LarsenN4metaG_FD_184113 | JGI IMG/M metagenome (GOLD analysis project Ga0209172, IMG submission 184113) | Hot spring sediment bacterial and archeal communities from British Columbia, Canada, to study Microbial Dark Matter (Phase II) - Larsen... ... | reverse complement strand
CAGGAGGGCCTCGAGCACGCGCGGCGGCGAGAAGGGCGCATGGCGCAGGCGCAGCCCGGTCGCCGCGTAGATCGCGTTCGCGATCGCCGCGACGGGCGGGACGATGGGCACCTCGCCCACGCCGCGCACGCCGTGAGGGTGGCGAGGGTTGGGCACCTCGACGATCACGGTGTCGATCATCGGCACGTCGAGCGCGACCGGCATGCGGTAGTCGAGGAAGCTCGCGTTCTGGAGCACGCCGTCGGGCCCGCAGACGTACTCCTCGTTCAGCGCCCAGCCGATCCCCTGCACCGCCCCGCCCTGCATCTGCCCTTCGACGTAGCCCGGGTGGATCGCCTTCCCGGCGTCCTGGATCGCCGTGTAGCGGATCACGTCCACCTTCCCCGTCTCGGGGTCGACGCGCACGTCGACGAGGTGCGTCGCGAAGCCGGGTCCGACGCCGCGCGCGGTGAGCGAGGCCTGGCCGACGAGGGGGCCGCCGGTCCGGAGCGCGGCGCGCGCGAGCACGTCGAGCGCGAGTGCGCGCCCGCCGCTCGTCCGCGCGGCGCCCTCGCGCCAGACCACGTCCTCGACCGGCACCTCGAGGAGCGCCGCGGCCCGCTCGCGCAGGCGGCGCACGAGGTCGCGCGTCGCCTCGATCACGGCGAGCCCGGTCGCGAAGGTGACGCGGCTGCCCCCGGTCGTGTCGCTGTAGCCCACGGTGTCCGTGTCGGCGACGAGCGGGCGGATGCGCGCGGGGTCGACGTCGAGCTCCTCGGCGCACATGAGGGCGAGCGACGCGCGCGAGCCGCCGATGTCCGGGGTCCCGGCGACGAGGGCCAGCGTCCCGTCCTCGTGGAGCGACAGCGAGGCGCTCGAGCTCTGGCCGCCGTTGAACCAGAAGCCGCACGCGACGCCGCGGCCTTCGTTCTCGCCGAGCGGCGCGCGCCAGTGCGGGTGCGCGCGCGCAGCCTCGAGCGTCTCGACGAAGCCGATCTCGCGGTAGCGCGGTCCGTAGCTCGCCTGCGTTCCCTTCCGCGCGGCGCTCCGCAGGCGCAGCTCGATCGGGTCGATGCGCAGGCGCTCCGCCAGCTCGTCCAGGAGCGACTCCGCCGCGAACGCCGCCATGGGCGCGCCCGGCGCGCGGTAGGCCGTCGTCTTCGGCTTGTTGACGCACACGTCGAGCGCCTCGATGCGGAAGCTCGGGACGTCGTACGGCGCGAGGAGGCACATCGCGCCCGCCTCGACCGGAGAGCCGGGGAAGGCGCCCGCCTCGTACGCGAGCCACGCGTCGGCGGCCAGGAGGCGGCCGTCCGCGCGCGCCGCGAGGCGCAGGCGGATGCGCGACGCGGGCGCCGGACCCGTCGCCCGGAAGACCTCCTCGCGCGTCATCACGAGGCGCACGGGCCGGCCCGCGCGGCGCGCGAGCGCGACCGCGAGCGGTTCGAGGTACACGGTCGTCTTCCCGCCGAAGCCGCCCCCGATCTCGCTCGGGATCACCTTCACGGCGCCGAGCGGAAGCCCGAGCAGCTTCGCGACGTGGGCGCGCACCATGAAAGGTCCCTGCGTGCAGCACCAGAGCGTCGCGTCGCCGTCGTCCGCCACCTCGGCCACCGCCGCGTGGGGCTCGATGTAGCCCTGGTGCACCGTCTCGGTGCGGAACGTGCCCTCCACGACGACGGCGGCGTCGGCGAAGCCGGCCGCGACGTCGCCGCGCTCGAGCACGGTGCGCTTGGCGACGTTGGAGGGCTGCGCCGGCCGCGGCTCGACGCCCCGCGTGAAGAGATCCTCGTGCACGAGCGGCGCGCCGGGCGCGAGCGCGCGCTCGAGGTCCAGGACGGCCGGGAGCGGCTCGTAGTCCACCGCGATCGCGCGCAGCGCCGCCTCGGCGGCGCGCGCGCTCGTCGCGGCGACCGCCGCGACCGCGTGCCCGTGGTAGAGCACCTTGTCGCGCGCGAGCACGTTGCGCGCGAGGTCGCGGTAGTCGACCGGCGACTCGCCGCCGCCGCCCTCCTCCGCCGGGGGGAGCGGGAGGTCGGCGCCCGTGATCACCGCCTTCACGCCCGGGGTCGCGAGCGCGGCGGAGACGTCGATGCGGCGGATGCGCGCGTGCGCGTGCGGGCTGCGCAGGACGCGGCCGTGGAGCGCGCCGGCCGGGTAGCGATCGGCCCCGAACGCCGCGCGGCCGGTGACCTTGTCCGGCCCGTCGGGCCGCACGAGACGCGTCCCCACGTACTTGAAGGTGCGCGGCGTCCCCGCCTCGCTCATGCGGCGGCGCTCCGGAGCGCACGCGCCGCGTCGAGCACCGCGCGCACGATCTTGTCGTAGCCCGTGCAGCGGCAGAGGTTGCCCGACACGGCGTAGCGGACCTCCTGCTCGCTCGGGTCCGGCTCGCGCGCGAGGAGCGCCTCCGCCGCGACCAGGAAGCCCGGCGTGCAGACGCCGCACTGGAGCGCCGCGTGCTCGAGGAAGGCGCGCTGGAGCGCGCCGAGCCGGGCGCCGCCTTCCGGCGCGAGGCCCTCCACGGTGCGCACCTCGCGCCCGTCGACCTCCGCCGCGAGCACGAGGCAGGAGCACACGAGGACCCCGTCGAGCAGCACGCTGCACGCGCCGCAGTCGCCCGTGCCGCAACCCTCCTTCGTGCCGGTGAGGCGGAGCTCCTCGCGCAAGGCGTCGAGCAGCGTCTGCTCCGGATCGCAGAGGAGCTCGACGTCGTCGCCGTTCACGCGGGCGGCGACGTGCAGCCGGCGCCCGCTCATCGCCGCGCCCTCGCGCGTTCGGTCGCGCGCGCCAGCGCGCGGCGCGCGAGGACGCCGGCCACGTGGCGCCGGAACGCGGCGGTCCCGCGCTTGTCGTCGATCGGCCGCGCGGCCGAGCGCGCGACCTCCGCCGCGCGCTCGAGGTCGGCGGGGCCGAGCCGCGTCCCGACGAGCACCGCCTCGGCCTCGGGCACGAGGAGCGCGCGCTCGGCGACCGCGCCGAGCGCGAGGCGCGCCGCGCGGCAGGTGCCGTCGCCGTCGAGCTCGACCCGCGCGGCCGCGCCGACCACCGCGATGTCCATCTCGGCGCGCGGCGTGAAGCGCAGGTACGCGTCCGCGGCGCGCGGCGCGGGCCGCGGCACGAAGAGGGACGTCACCAGCTCGTCCGGCGCGAGCGCGTGACGCCCGGGGCCGGTGCAGAACGCGGACACCGGGAGCTCGCGCGCGCCGCGCGGGCCCGCGATCCGCGCCTTCGCGTCGAGGACGAGCAGCGAGGGCACCGTGTCCGCGGCGGGCGAGGCGTTGCAGAGGTTCCCGGCGACGGTGGCGCGGCCCTGGATCTGGAGCGAGCCGATCAGCGCGGCCGCCTCCAAGAGGCCGGGCCAGAGCGCGCGCAGGTCGTCGCGGCCGCGCAGCGCGACGCAGGGGACGGCCGCGCCGAGCGAGAGGCCCGCGTCGTCGAGCTCGACGCGGGCGAGCGCCGGCACGCGCTTCAGGTCGACGACGGCGGAGGGCCGCCGCTGGCCGCTTCGCATCTGCACGAGGAGATCGGTGCCGCCCGCGAGGAGCGCGGGCCGCCGCGCGGGCTCGGCGTCCGGTGCGCCGGCCAAGAGCGCAAGCGCACCCTCGAGCGTGGTCGGCGCCGCGTAGCGAAAGGTGTCCACCGCCTTCGCATGATACCGCCGCGCGTCGCGTGCCGCGCGGCGCGCAGGCTCGAGCGCGCGCGCCGGCGCGAGCGCACGCCTTCGCTGCCGCTGGCCCGCGCCGGGCGCGTCCGGTAGGTTCCGGCCGGGTTCCGGCCGGGCGGGCAGGGGACACGTCTTCCGTGCCGAGCGAGCACCAGCTCTTCGTCTTCTGGTGTCAGCTCCTCGCGCTGCTCCTCGCCGCGCGGCTGCTCGGCGGCGTCGCGCGCGGCCTGGGGCAGCCGCCCGTGATCGGCGAGCTGCTCGCCGGGGTCCTCCTCGGGCCCACGGTGCTCGGCAACGTGGCGCCGGCCGCGCACGCGTGGCTCTTTCCCGACGACCCTGGCCAGCGCGGTCTCCTCGCCGGCCTCGCGTGGCTCGGCGTCTTCCTGCTCCTCGTCCTGACCGGGATGGAGACCGACCTCGCGCTCGTGCGCCGCCTCGGGCGCGCGACCGCGCGAGTCGCCACCGGCAGCCTGGTCCTCCCGCTCGCAGCCGGCGTGGCGCTCGGGTTCGCGATGCCGGAGGGCTTCCTCGGCCCGAACGCGAGCCGCGGGGTGTTCGCGCTCCTCATGGGTGCGGCGCTCGCGCTCTCGGCGCTCCCGGTGATCGCGAAGATCCTGCAGGACCTCGACCTCATGCGGCGGAACGTCGCGCAGGTGCTGATCGCCGCCGCGATGGTCGACGACGTGATCGGGTGGATCCTGCTCGGGGTCACCTCGGGCCTCGCGAGCTCGGGCAGCGTCGATGCGATGCGGCTCGCGGGCACGGTGAGCGGGCTCGCGGTCTTCCTGGTCGCCGCGTTCACGCTCGGCCAGCGCGCCGTGGACGCGCTCTTTCGCTGGCTGCGCGCGCGCCGCGCCGAGCTGCCGAACACGCTGACCGCCGTCCTCGCGGTGTCGATCGCGAGCGGCGCGACGACGCACGCGCTCGGGCTCGAGGCGGTGTTCGGCGCCTTCATCGCGGGCATCGTGCTCGGTCGCTCGCGGTTCCACGAGGCGGACACGGCGGCGCCCTTCGACGTCCTCACGCGCGCGTTCTTCGCGCCTCTCTTCTTCGCGACGGCCGGTCTGCGCACCGACATGACCCTCCTCGGCGTGCCGGAGGTGGCGCTCTGGGCGGTGGTCGCGGTGGCCCTCGCGAGCGCGTCGAAGTTCGCGGGCGGCTTCCTCGGCGCGCGCGCCGCAGGCGTGCCGTGGCGGGAGGCGGCCGCGCTCGGGGTCGGGCTCAACGCGCGCGGCGCGGTCGGCATCGTGCTGGCGACGGTCGGGCTCTCGATCGGCGTCCTGAACGAGCGCTCCTACACCGTCGCGGTGTTGCTCGCGCTGTTTACGTCGATGATCGCGCCGCCCCTCCTCCGCGCGCTCCTGCGCGGCTGGAGCGGCTCCGAGGAGGAGCGCGCGCGGCTCGAGCGCGAGCGCCTCCTCGGCGCGAGCCTCCTCGTGCGCGGCGATCGCCTGCTGGTGCCGAGCCACGGCGGCCCCAACTCGGTGCTCGTCGCGCGCATCGTCGACCACGCCTGGCCCGAGGCCGTCGGGGCGAGCGTGCTGGCCGTGGGCGCGGACGTCCCCGAGGCGGACGTGGCCGAGGTGCGGAGCGCATTCGCGCGCCGGGACGTCGCGTACGAGAAGGCGGGCGGCGAGCCGCTCGCCGCCATCCTCCAGCACGCCCGCCTCGGCTACGGGGCGATCGCGGTCGGCGCCACCGACACCCGCGTCGCAGGCGCGCTGGTCTCCCCGTTCGTGGACGAGCTCCTCGCGTCGAGCCCGCTCCCGGTCGTGATCGCCCGGCGCGGGCGCCGGGCGGACGTCGCGGCGCCGCTCTCCTTCCGCCGCATCCTCGTGCCGGCGGCCGGAAAGCCGACGGGCCGAGCGGCGCAGGAGGTCGCGTTCCGGCTCGCCCGCCAGCTCGGCGCCCGCGCGCTCATCGCGCACGTGGTCACGACGCCCACGCCGCGCCGCGTCCTCTCCCTCTTCCGGCGCGAGGACGACGAGCGCCGCGCGGCGGCGGAGGAGGTGGCGGAGCGCGTCGTGGAGGAGGCGCGCGTCCTCGCCGCGCAGCTCGGGGCGCAGGCGGAGGCGGAGATCCGCCTCGGCGTCTCCGTTCCGGACGCGCTCCTCGCCCTCGCGCGCGAGCGCGCCGTCGACCTCCTCGTGCTGGGCGCGGATCTGCGCAGCTTTTCGGGCCGGCCGTTCCTGGGACACGGGGTCGAGTACCTGCTGGAGCAGAGCGAGAGCAGCGTGGTGATCGTCACGCTGCCGCCGGGCTGGAACGGATCGAGCCGCGCGGGCTGAGCGCGCGACGGGGGACCCGCCGCGCGCCGCGTCAGGACGCCGCGTCCCCGCGGTGGCAGTGTTCCTGCACCTCGAGGAGGAGGAGCGCGCACGCGCCGCTCTCGTCGTCCCCGCAGCGCCGCTCGGTCCAGGCCTCGGCCCCCGCCTCGTAGGGCGGCGGCACGCCGTCGCAGAAGCCGGGCGTCGGGCCGGCGGTCTCGAGACAGCCGTCGAGGAACGACGGCGCGAGCGGGACGAACGAAGGCGGGAAGTGCGTTTCGTCGGGCTCGTCCGGCGCCGGCGCCACGCGCCGCTCCGCCTTCTCCAGGCAGCCGGCCTCGGTCGTCCCCTTTCCGAACGCGCGGCCGTCCGCCGCCGCGCGTTCGGCGCGCTCGACCGAGATCCCGGTCCAGGCGGCGATCGCGATCGCGGCGAGCCCCACCAGCGCGAGCGCGCCGAGGACGGCGAGGAAGAGCGCGGTGCCGAGGCCGAGGCGCGGCTGCGACGCCGCGTCGTAGGGCGGTGTGGCAGGGCGCGCGCCGCCCCACGCCGCGGCGGCGGGCGAGGCGTAGGCGAGCGCGAGCGTGGCGCCCTGGAGGAGGAGGCACGCGCTGTAGAGCGCCGAGGCGACGGGATGCGAGACCACGGGCCCGAGGGCCGGCGTGGCCGCGAGGAGCGCCGCGAGCGAGGCGGCGTAGAGAGCGCGCGCGGGGCGGCTGCGGAGCCAGAGCCCGACGCTGCCCGCGAGCCAGAGCGCGAGCGCCGCGAGCCCGGCGGCCAGCGCCCACGCCGGCGGCGTGGGGCCCGCGTCCCACGCGTGCCGGCGGAGCGCCTCGGGGAGCTGGCCGGCGAGCGCGAGATCGGCCGCCGTTCCGGCGGCGGCGAGCAGCCACTGCGCGACGAGCGCGACGCGGAGCACCCGGTCCATCTCGGACGCATCGGCGCCCCCACCGCGCTCGTTGAGGCCGCGTCGGAGGAGGGGCGCGGCGCGGCGACGGCCCGGCGTGCGCGGGCGCTTCCCCAGCGCACGCGTCGCACGGGCGTCAGCCGGCGGCGGCCGGCTCGTGCAGGCGGTCGCACTTCGCCGCGAAGACGAAGTCGCTCTCGGTGAGGCCGTCGATCTTGTGGGTCCAGATCGTGACGCGGACGCGGCCCCAGGCGAGGTGGAGGTCCGGGTGGTGGTTCTGCGCCTCGGCCAGCTCGCCGATCCGGTTCACGAACGCGAGCGCCTCGCGAAAGTTCCGGAAGCGGTACTCGCGCTCCAGGTGGTGCTCCCCGACGACGCTCCAGGCGCTCCCGAGCCGCGCGTGGAGGGCCTGCAGCTCCGCTCCGCGCAGCGGCGGCACGCCGCCCTTGCAAGGGACGCACTCGCGCGACGCCAGGTCGTCGGGCGCGCTCACCGCCGCACTCCGACGCGCTCCGCCGCCTCGCGCACGACCTTCGCGGCCGGGCCCGTGCTCGTCACCCAGAGCTGGTGCACGGCCCGCGTGGCGCCCACGTGGAGCAGCCGGCGCGACGCGTCGTCGCTCCCGAAGGAGGCGTCGCCCGCCTCCACGAGGACCACGTAGTCGAACTCGAGCCCCTTCACCTGCTGGATCTCGGTCACCTCGACGCCGGGCGAGAAGCGGAACTGCTGGTCCACCACGCGATGGACGCGCGGGACACCGCCCTGGGTCAGGCCCGCCGCGTAGAGCTCGCTCACCTCCGCGTTCGGCGCCAGCACGGCGACCGAGGCGAGCGGCTCTTCGCGCGCGAGGCGCGTGAGCGCGTCCGCGAGGAACGCGACGCCCGCGCCCGCGTCGGTGAACTCGAACACCTCGACGGGAGGGCCCGACCGGGTCGTCACGACCGGCGTGTCGTCGCGGGCGTCGCCGAGCAGGGCGAGCGCGAACTCCGTGATCTCGCGCGACGAGCGGTAGCTGACCTGGAGCGTCTCCACCTCGCTCCCTTCGAGGCCGAGGTCGCGGAAGAAACCGCTCCACGACGCGAAGCCGGCGGACGCCGAGATCTGCTGCTGCGCGTCGCCCGCGAGGGTGAGGCTGCGGCGCTCGTCGAGGCAGTCGAGCAGGACGCGCACCTCGAGCGGGGCGAAGTCCTGCACCTCGTCGATCGCGACGTGGCGGAAGCGGAGCGGGCGGCCGTCGGCGCCGGGAAGCGGCCCCACGCGGAGCTGCCACGCGCGCAGGAGGATCGCGTCGTCCTCGGGGTCCAGCTCCACGTCGGCGTCGCGGTCGCCCTCGAGCCACGCGGCGAGCTCCTCGCCGCGCCGGCGGCACCAGTTCGTCGCGAGGTCGAGCTCGCGCGGGGTGGGCGCGTCCTGCGGCCGCTCGGCGAAGACCTCCTCGAGGAGCGCGCGGCTCGAGAGCGCGCTGAGCCAGTCGTCGACGACGCGCGCCGGCGTGCCGGGGCCGGGGTGGCGCTCCACCTGGCGCTCGAGCGCGACGAGGAGGCCGGGGTGGAGCTTCAGGCGCTGGACCGCCGTGGGCGCGTCCTCGCGCCCGCTCGGCGGGAGCTGGGGCAGGACGCGCTGGCGCAGCTCGGCGGCGAGGTCGCGGAACGTGCGTACCTGGACGCGCGAGACCCCGAGCGCCGGGAGCACGTGCGAGACGTAGTCGCGCAGCGCCGGCGAGAAGACGAGGAAGAGCGTCGCGGGCGAGTCCACCGAGGGGTCGTCGTAGGCCAGGTAGGCGATCCGGTGCAGCGCGACGGTGGTCTTGCCCGAGCCGGCCGTGCCCCGGATGGCCAAGAAGCCCGAGGACGGCTTCGCGATCAGCTCGAACTGCGAGGGATCGAGGAGCGCCGCGATGTCCGGAAGGCGCTTGTCGGCGCGGCGCGGCGCGCCCGAGGGGTCGCTGCCGAGCCGCCGCTCGACGCCCTCGCCGGGGCCGTGGACGCGCAGCGCGGCGCCTTCGCCCCCCGCGAGGCGCGGCGCCTCGCGGGCGATCTGCGCGAAGCGGCCGTCGGGGTCCGCGACGAAGACGCCCTCCGGCGCGTCGATCCGGGTCAGCGCGCCGCCCTGGATGGCGACCGTGCGGCGGGCCACGACCTCGCCGATCAGGGTGCGTCCCGTGATCTCCTCCTCGTACTCCTCGCCCTGCTGGTAGCGGTAGTAGAGCCGCGCGATCGGCGCGTGCCGCCAGTCGACGATGCGGACGCCCTCCTGGAGGAAGGTCGCCTTCCCGAGGCAGAGGTCCCGCTCGCGCCCGCCTTCGCGCAGGCGCAGGTGGGCGAAGTACGGCGAGCTCGGGTCGACGCGCGGCGCCGCGCGCGACTCGTCGAGCTGGCGCCGCAGCGCCGTCAGCACGCTCCAGCGCTGCGACAGCGCGGCGCGCTCGAAGTCGTCGACGCGCCCGCGCAGGAGCTGGTCGCGCACGTGCTCGAGCTCCTCGACGATCGCGGCGTCCGACGGCGGGCCGCGGTGCGGCGCGCGCGCCAGCCCGTCCCGCACGCGCGCGAGGAGCGCGACCTCCTCGGCGACGATCCGGTCGTCGATCCCCTCACCGGCCACGATGCCCAGACCCCTCACCCTGGGACCCTACCGTCTGCCCCCGCCCCCGGGGAGCCGCGGCGCATGCGACGGCAGGATCCTCGCTTGTAAAGGAAATCGACGGCGAATCCAAGAGGCGAATTCGCCTCGAACGCGCGCGCCGCGCGAAAGCCCCGGACGCGCGAGGGCTTAGCGCGGGCGGACGCGGAACGCGCCGCGGCGCGGCGATTGCGGTCCGAGGCGCGCGCGGCGCAGGCTCGCGCCGCCGTCGGGGCCGGCGCCGCCGCGCAGGCCGACCGCGTAGGACGCGTGGCGGGCGCGCACCGCGCGGGGGCGCGCGGCTCGCTCAGGGCAGGAGCTCGGGACCGTACCTCGACTGCGCGGCGCAGCGGCGCGGGTTGATGCGGCCGGCGCGGCAGCCTTCCAGCGTCGCGGGCGGCTCGCGGTCCCCGACGGCGAAGAGGTAGCACTGCGCCTGGACGCCGGCGCGGCGCGCGCTGCGCTGGCACTCCTCCATCGCCTCGTCGGTCGCCCGCTCCTGGTCGAGGCTTCCGTACTGGGCGCCCCAGACGCGCCGCCCGTTCTCGTCCGCGGCCAGCGCGAGCGCCTTCTTCTCGTCGGAGACGCGGTACGTGCGCACCGCCTCCTCGAAGGTCTCCGTGTCGCTCAGCCGGGTGGCCTCGCAGCCGAGGAGCGCGGCGGCGACGTGGAGCGTGCCGGCGCAGGCGAGGGCCGCGCGCCGCGAGACGGCGCGGGCGGGTCGCGAGCGGAGGTGGGCTTTCGATTCCATCGGAGCGAACGTACCAGACGCTACGCGCCGCGCGCCGCGCCCGCCTCGCGCGGGACGAGGCGCAGCGGGATCTCCTTCACGCCGTTGATGAGGTTCGAGCGCAGCCGGCGCGGAGAGCCGAGCAGCTCCGCGCGCGCGACGCGCCGCAGCAGCTCCTCCAGGAAGACGCGCGTCTCGAGCCGCGCCAGCTTCGCCCCGAGACAGAAGTGCTCCCCGAAGCCGAAGGCGAGGTGGGGGTTCGGATCGCGCCGCGGGTCGAAGGCGTCCGGCCGCGCGAACACCTCCTCGTCGCGGTTCGCCGAGCTGTAGAGCATCGCCACGCGGTCGCCCTCGCGGATCTTCCGGCCGCGCAGCTCGACGTCGCGCGTCGCCGTGCGCCGGAAGTAGTGCAGCGGCGTCGTGAACCGCAGCAGCTCCTCGACGGCGGAGGGGAGGAGCCCGGGATCCGCCGCGAGCGCGCGCCACGCGTCGGGGTGGTCGATCAAGGTGAGGAGCGACTGCGAGAGCAGCGTGCGGGTCGTCTCGTTGCCAGCGACGGTGATCTGCACGAAGAGGCCGGCGAACCGCACCTCGTCGACGCGCTCGCCCTCGAACTCCGCGTTCACGAGCACCGAGATCAGGTCCGCGCCGGCGCGCCCCTTGCGCTCCTGCGCGAGGCGGAAGCCGTAGGCGCCCATGTCGAAGGAGGCCTGGCGCGTCGCCTCCGGCGAGACGGCGGTCTCGGGGTCGTCCATCCCGGTGAGCTTGTCGCCCCAGGCCGAGAGGCGGTGCCGGTCCTCGGGCGGGACGCCCATGATCTCCGCGATGACGCGGACGGGGAGCTCCGCCGCCACGTCGCGCACGAAGTCGCACGCCCCGCGCGCGATGGCGGCGTCCAGGATCTCGGTGCAGAGCGCCCGGATGCGCGGCTCGAGCCGGCGCACCATCCCGGGCGTGAAGCCGGCGAGCACCGTGCGGCGCAGCCGCCCGTGCTCGGGCGGATCCATCGAGAGGAGCTGCGTCCGCAGCATGGGGAGCGTCTCGGGGTCCGGATCCCGCACGAGGACGGACTGGCGCGCCGCGGAGAAGGTGGCGGGGTCGCGCGCGACGCGGACGACGTCCGCGTGCTTGGTGACCGCCCAGTAGCCGCCCCCCTCGGGCAGCGGCTGCCAGTGGACCGGGTCGTGGCGGCGCAGCCAGCGGAAGCGGTCGTGCGGGACGCCGGCGAGGTACGCGTCGGGGTCGTGGACGTCGACGTCGGGCGTCTCGTGCGTCGTGGCGCTCTCCATGGCCGGGGAGACGGTAGACCAGCCGGGCGGCTACCGTGCGTCCGTGTCCCGGCGCCGGCTGCGCACGCTGCTCGCGCTCCTCGCGCTCGGCGCCGTCCTGCACGGGGCGCGCGGCGTGCGCGGCGGCGGGAGCCCGTCGCACGCGGCGCGCGGGAGTGGCGTGGAAGCCGCCCGCGCCGCGGCGGGCGCGACGGCCGGCGTCGCGGCGGAGGCGGCGCGCGCCGACCAGATCCTCTACCGCGAGGCGCTCGCGCGCGGGCTCGACCGCGAGGACGAGGTCGTGCGGCGCCGGCTCGCGGCGAACGCGGCCTTCCTGCGCGGCGAGCCGGGCGCGGAGCGCGAGCGGCTCGCCGAGCTCGCGCGCGAGGCGCGCGAGCTCGGCATGCACCGTACGGACGTCGTCGTGCGGCGCCGGCTCGTCGAGCGCGTGAAGATGGAGATCGCGGCGGAGGGGCGCGGGCCGGAGCCGGACGAGGCGGCGCTGCGCGCCTTCCACGCGGCCCACCCGGGGCGCTGGTGGGCGCCGCCTCGCGCCGCGTTCCGGCACGTCTTCTTCGATCCCGCGCGGCGCGGAGGCGTCGCGGGCGCGGAGCGCGCTGCGGCGGCGGCGCTGGCGGCGCTCGCGCGCGGCGAGTCGGTGCCCGGCGATCCGTGCCTCGCGGCGCCGGCGCAGCCGCTCCAGCCCGAGACGTGGATCGCGCGCATGCTCGGGCCGGCGTTCTCGGACGCCGCGTTCGGCGCGCCGCTCGGGGCGTGGACGGGGCCCGTGCGCTCGGCGGTCGGCGTCCACGCGCTCCTCGTGGAGGCGCGCACGCCGGGCCGGACGCTGCCCTTCACCGACGTGCGCGAGCGCGTCCGCGACGCCCTCCTCGCCGAGCGCGCCACCGCCGCCGTCGCCCGCTTCCTCGCCGCCCACGAAGGGGACGCCCACTAAGGGGACGGCCCACTAAGGGGACGTTCCACGAGGCAGTCGAAGGGGACACTCCTCGGCGTCGAGCGCGGGGAGGAGTGTCCCCAAATTGAGGTTTGTGGAACGTCCCCTTAGTGCGTTCACTCCTCCGCGCCGCCGGCGGGGAGGAGTGTCCCCGAAGAAAGGTTTGTGGAACGTCCCCTCAGTGGGCGGGTCACGGGAGGTCGGGGTGGTGGGCGCGGGTGCGGTCGTAGGCGTCGAGGATCGCGCGGGCGCGGGCCTCCACGAGGGCGCGCGAGCCCGGGTGGGTCACGACGTAGAGCTCGTTGCGGCGCACGGCGTCGAGCGCGAGCGCGGCGGCGCGGTCGGGGTCGATGAAGGTCGTGTTCGCCGCGTCGGTCGACTTCATCACGGCGAGGACGTCCTCGCGCGAGAGCTTCGAGCTGCCGAGCTCGGCCGGCCGGTTGCGCTCGCTCGTCAGGATGCCGGTCTTCACGGGACCCGGGCACAGCACGGAGACCCCGATGCCGTGCGGCGCGAGGTCGAGCCGCAGGCTCTCCGAGAGCCCGACGACGGCGAACTTCGCGGTCGTGTAGCAGCCGTTCGCGGCGGAGGGGACGAGCCCCTGGATCGACGACGTGTTGAGGACGTGCCCGCCCCGGGCCTGCGCCACCATGCGCGGCACGAACGCGCGCACGCCGTGGATCACGCCCCACACGTTGACGCCGAGCACCCACTGCCAGTCCTCGAGCGAGCGCTCGTGCGTGAGGCCGAGCACGAGCACGCCGGCGTTGTTGCAGACGAGGTCGCAGCCGCCGAGCTGCTCGAACGTCCGCGCCGCGAACGCCTCGACGGCCTCCGGGCGGCACACGTCGACGGCCGCCGCGAGCGCGCGCCCGCCCCGCGCGCGCACTTCGCCGGCCACCGCCTCCGCCTTCGCGCCCTCGACGTCCGCGACGGCGACGTCCATCCCCGCCTCCGCGCACGCCCGCGCGAGCGCGGCGCCGATCCCGCTCCCGCCTCCCGTGACGGCCGCCACGCGGCCCGCGAGATCCTCCATCGAAAGCCCCCTTCGTGTTCAACCCCGCGACGACGCCGCGCCGCCGCGCGCGGTCCGGCGCGCTTCCGCGCGCACCGCGCCGCGGCACCCTACTGGCGCGCCGCCGCCGCCCCGTTCGCGCCCGGCGCGAGGCGCCCGACCTGCTCCGGCCGCAAGTGCCCCGCCGCGGCCAGCCAGCGCAGCGCGTCGGCGATCGACTCGGCCGGGTCGCGGTAGCGCACGCCGGCGGCCGCCGCCGCGGCCGCGCCGTCCGCGCCGGGCCAGCGCGTCGCGAAGGTCATCGCCTCGTGCGTGAGCGGAAAGTCGAACGGGACGACCCGCTTCACCGCGTCCCCGACCCGCCCCGCCGCCCGCAGCAGGGCGCCCGGGATCGGCAGCTTCCGCACCGGGCGGCCGGTCGCCTCCTCGAGCAGCGCCGCGACCTCGCGCCACGAGAGGGTGTGGCCGCCCGCGACGTAGCGCCCCGGCGCGGCGCGCCCCTCCACGAGCGCGAGGAGGATCTGCGCGAGGTCGCGCACGTCGACGAGGCTGATCCCGCTCGAGGTGAGGGCGAGGAAGTCGCGCACCAGCACCTGGATCGTGTGGTTCATCTCGCTCAGGCCGGGGTCGTCGGGCCCGACGACGCCCACCGGGTAGACGATGCGGAGCGGCGCGCCCTCCGCGGCGAGGGCGCGCGCGAAGCGTTCGGCCGCGGCCTTCGAGCGCGCGTAGGGGCTGCGCGGCGACGCCACCGGCGCATCGGGCCCGATCGGGCCGGCGCCGGGCGCGAAGAGGGCGGCGGCGCTCGAGACGTACACGAGGCTCCGAAGCGCGCGCCGGTGCGCCTCGCCGAGGACGACCTCCACGCCGCGCGCGTTCGTGCGGTGCGCCTCGTCGGCGCGGTGCGCCTCGAGCGCGACCACGGCCGCCGCGTGGAGCAGGGCGTCGCAGCCCGCCAGCGCCGGGCCGACGGCGGCCGCGTCGGTCACGTCGCCCAGCGCGAGCTCCGCCTCCGCGATGCCGTGCGCCGCCAGCACGCGCTCGGCCTTCCGCGGGTCGCGGACGAGGAGGCGCAGCCGGTGGCCCGCGCGCGCGAGCGCGGCCGCGGCGTGGGAGCCGACGAAGCCGGTCGCGCCCGTCACGAGGACGCGCACGCGCGCTCAGGCGCCCCCGAGCCGCAGGTCGCGCGGCAGCCCGAGGACCCGCTCCCCGACGATGTTGCGCTGGATGTTGGAGGCCCCGCCCGCGATCGACGTGGCGATCGTGAACATGTACTGCGACAGGAAGGCGCCCGGCGTGAGCTCCGGGATGGTGTAGCCCTGCGCCTCCTCGGCCGTGGGCATGACGAGCGCCTCGGCGCCGATCAGGTCCACCGCGAGGCGCGTGATCTGCTGCGTCAGGTTCGTCGAGTGCAGCTTGGTGACGAGCATCGCGACCATCACCTTCCCGAAGTCGCCCTTGGCGCTCGCCGAGAGCTGTCTCAGGTTCGTGTACTCCTGCGCCAGGAGCGTCGCCTCCAGGCGCGCGAGTCGCCGGCGCACGCCGGGATCCTCGAGCGCCGGACGGCCGTCGCGCTCCGTGCGCCGGGCGAGCTCGACGACGCCCTGGAAGAGGCGCCGGATGTAGTTCGGGTCGCCGATCATCTTGCGCTCGTGCACGAGCGTCGAGCGCGAGACCTTCCAGCCCTCGCCGCGCCGGCCGACGAGGTTGCCCTTCGCGGTGCGCGCGCCGTCGAAGAACACCTCGTAGAACTCGGCGCCGCCGTTCATCTGGCGGAGCGGGGCGACGCGCACGCCCGGCTGCTTCATGGGCACGAGCAGATACGAGATGCCCGCGTGCTTCGGGGCGTCGGGCTCCGTGCGGAACAGCCCGAACATCCAGTCCGCGTCCGCGGCGAGGCTGGTCCAGACCTTGTGGCCGTGGATCACCCAGTCGTCTCCGTCGAGCTCCGCGCGGCTCGCGAGCGACGCGAGGTCGCTGCCGGCGTTCGGCTCGCTGTACCCCTGGCACCAGGCGATCTCGTGGCGCAGCGTCGGCGGGACGAAGCGCTGCCGCTGGTCCTCCGTGCCCCATTCGAGGAGCGTCGGGACGAGCATCGCGGGGCCCACCGACGGGAGGCTCCCCGGCACGCCGCTCGCGACGAACTCCTCGAGCAGGATCGCGTCGCGAATCGCGTCGGGCGGCTGCTCGGAGCCGCCGTAGGCGCGCGGCACGTCGCGGTAGAGGTAGCCGCGCGCGAGCGCGCGGTCGCGGAAGAGCGCGTGCTGGCGCGCTTCGGGGAGGCGCGCCTCGTCGCCCTGGAGCGGCCAGGCCCCGCGCAGGAAGGCGCGCACTTCCGCGCGGAACGCCTCGTGCTCGGGGCTGTAGCGCAGGTCCATGCGTCACCAGCCCGCGCGCCGCGCGGCGCGGTCGAGGTGGAGGTCCGGGCTCCCGAGGAAGGCGCGGTCGAAGAGCGCGCGCTTGAACCAGAACTGGAGGTCGCACTCCCAGGTGAAGCCGATCCCGCCGTGGAGCTCGAACGCGGCGCGGCCGACGTCCATCGCGACGTCCGTCCCGTGCGCCTTCGCGAGCGTCGCGGCGCGCGGCGCCTCGTCGGGGCGGTGATCGAACGCGTGCGCGGCGAACCACCAGAGCGCCCGGCACGGCTCGGTGTCGGTCACGAGGTTCGCGAGCTGGTGCTTCACCGCCTGGAACTGCGCGAGCGGCTGGCCGAACTGCTTGCGCGCGAGGACGTAGTCCCGCGTGAGCTCGATCATGCGCCAGGCCGCGCCGAAGGCGTCCGCGGCGAGGAGGACGAGCCCCGCGTCGAGGAGGCGGGGTGCCGCGGCCGCGCCGCCCGGGAGCGCGTCCGCGGGCGCCGCCTCGAACTCGAGGGCCGCGACCGGCCGCGTGCGGTCGACGGCGTCCACGGCCCGCGCGCGCACGCCGGCCGCGCCGCCCTCCACGAGCGCGAGGCCGCCGCCCGCCGTGCCGACCACGACGACGTCCGCCGAGGCTCCGTGCGGCACGCACGACTTCGCGCCGTGGAGGCGGCCGCTCTCGAGGCGCGCGCGCCATCCGTCGGGCAGCCAGCGTTCGCCGGCCTCCCCGAGCGCCACCGTGCCGACGGCCTCGCCGCTGGCGAGCGCCGGCAGCCAGCGCGCGCGCTGCGCGTCGCTTCCCGCGAGCCGAATCGCGAGCCCCGCGAGCGCATGGCCGAGGAACGGCCCCGGCACGGCGGCCGCCCCGAGCACCTCGGCCACGAGCGCGACCTCCAGCCACTCGAGGCCCGCCCCTCCGGCCTCTTCCGGAAGCGCGAGCCCCGCGCAGCCGAGCTGCGCGAGGCCCTTCCAGAGGGCCGGGTCGTCGGCGCCCGCCTCGTAGACCTCCCGGATGCGGGACACCGGGCACTCCGCCCGCACGAAGCTCCGCACCGTGTCCTGCAGGAGGTCCTGCTCGGGGGAAAGTCCGAAATCCATGGCGCGGCGCGGAAGGGTACCGGCGAAAGGTCCTTCGGCCACACGCGGGCTGCGCGCCGTGCGCGAAGCCCGGAGCGGCGGCGTTACGCCGCGCTTGACCCTAGGAGCAAGCCCGGTTTACAAGGGACCGACCAGGAGGCTCCATGCGTCGCCCCCGCCCGTGGCTCCCGCTCCTCTTCGCGCTGCCGCTCGTCGCGCTCGCCGGCGGCGCCTGCGACAATCGCCCGCGCCCGGTCCTCGCGAGCCCGGTGCACGGCGTCTTCACGGACGCTTCGAGCGTCCTCGTGACCGGCACCGTGGCCGGCTCGCTCACGCGCTTCGCCGAGCTCACGGTGAACGGCGTGCCGGTCCCGCTCAGCGGGCGCAGCTTCTCGGCCACCGTGCCGCTGGACGCGGCCGCCGTCTTCAACCCGATTGTGGCCGAGGTGCGGCGGACGGATGGGACGCGCGCGCGGGACCGCATCACGGTGATCGCCGGGCCGTCGATTCCCGACGGCGGCTTCAGCGAGATGGGCGTCGGGATGCGGCTGGGCGACGTCGGCCTCGACGCGCTCGAGTCCAGCCTCGGCGCGATGGTGGACCTCGACCTCGCGACGCTCCTCCCGGTCGGGACGGTGGTCGTGAACGACTGCTTCGTGACCTTCTTCGGCTGCATCGGCTCGGCCGTCGTGCGGATCCAGAACCCGCCGCCCACGATCTCGAGCTTCGGCATCGCGATGGACAGCGTGACGAGCGCCGTGATCGGCGACGTCACCGTCCACGACATGCGGGTGAACCTCTTCATCGACGGATCCGGCGTCGTGCCCGACTGCGGCCTGCGCCTCACCGCGGCCGCGACCCACATCGACGGCAGCTACGCGCTGAGCGCGCACCCGGTCGACCCGTCCAACGTCGACGTGAGCCAGGCGACCGCGCCGCAGGTCTCGTTCGTGAGCTTCGACCAGACCTACACGAGCGGGATCTGCGACTTCCCCGTCCTCGGCGACATCGTCGCCGCCATCATCGGCGACCTGGAGCCGACCGTGGTGGGCGGGCTCGAGGACTACCTCGCCGACCCGGACGGCGCCGGCCCGCAGGACGGGCCGGTCGCCGCGGCGATCGAGACCGCGCTCGCCGGCATCTCCATCACCGGTCCGATCGGCGAGGCGATCGGCGTCGCGCTCGAGGCCCCGCTGTTCGACGTGTTCGAGGATCCCGCGGGCGTCACGCTCGACTCCGACGCGCGCATCACGGCGCTCATGCCGATCCCCGGCGCCCCGGACCTCACGGCGTCGTACCACGTCGACGAGGCGTTCCCTGTGTTCGGGGCGACGACGCCGGTGGGCGGGCTTCCGTACGGGCTCTCGCTCGCGATCTCGAGCTCCGCGTTCAACCAGCTGCTGAAGGCCGAGACCGAGAGCGGCCTCCTGCGCACCTCGCTCACCGAGATCGACCTCGGCGCCGGGCCCATCCCGCTGGTCCCGGGCAACCTCGCGCCCTTCCTGCCGCAGCTCGGCAGCATGAGCCCGGACACGCCGCTCCGGCTCGACGTCTTCCCGACCCTCGCGCCGGTCGTCACGGGCCAGCCGGGACCGAACGGCGAGCTCGCCGACCTGCGGCTCGGGCACGTCGTCGCGAACCTCGTGAAGGTGGACAACGGGCAGGTGCTCGTCTCGGTGGCGGTCGACGCGCGGGTCGGGCTCGACGTGTCGTTCGTGGCCGGGCAGCTCGCGTTCCTCCTCGGCGAGCTCACGCCGGCCAACCTGCGCGTCACGCTGCTCGCGAACCGGATCGGCGCGAACGACGCGCAGCTCACGGCGCTGCTCGCCTTCCTCGTGCCCGAGCTCTTCCCGGCGCTCGCGGGTTCGCTGGGGTCGTTCCCGATCCCCTCCTTCCTCGGCTTCGAGCTGAGCCCCGTCGAGGTGGGAAAGATCGGAGACTTCCTCGCGCTCTTCGCGGACCTCGTCCCCGCGGCGCCGTAGCCCGCGGCGGCGGCGGCCGCTCGGGCGGCCGCCGCGCGAGGCGCGGTCGCTATCCTCGGGGCATGGCGCTCACGGCTTCGACGATGCTCCCGCTCGGGACGCCGGCGCCGCGCTTCCGGCTGCCGGACCCGGACGGGAAGTGGGTCTCGTTCGACGACTTCGCGGACGCCCCGGCGCTCCTCGTCATGTTCCTCTGCAACCACTGCCCGTACGTGAAGCACGTCGCCGACGAGGTCGCGCGCTTCGCGCGCGAGTACGCGGCCAAGGGCCTCGCCGCCGTCGCGATCAACCCGAACGACGTGGTCGCGTATCCGGAGGACGCGCCGCCCGAGATGGCCGAGGAGGCGCGCCGGCGCGGCTACACCTTCCCGTACCTCCACGACGAGAGCCAGGACGTGGCGCGCGCGTACCGGGCGGCCTGCACGCCCGAGTTCTATCTCTTCGACCGCGAACGCCGGCTCGTCTACCGCGGCCGCTTCGACGCGAGCCGGCCGGGCCAGCCCACGCCCGTCACGGGCGCGGACCTCCGCGCCGCGGCGGACGCCCTCCTCGCCGGCCGCCCGGTCCCCGCCGCGCAGCAGCCGAGCATGGGCTGCAGCATCAAGTGGAGGCCGGGCGCGGGCTAAGACGCCCCGTCCCCGCGCGGGTCGCGGCCGAGGAAGAGGCGGTAGGCGTCGTTCCCGTCCTCGCGCTCGAAGGCGTAGCCGAGCGCGTCGAGGAAGCGGGCGAAGGCGCCGAGCTCGCCGTCGGGCACCTCGAAGCCCGCGAGGACGCGGCCGAAGTCGGCCCCGTGATTGCGGTAGTGGAACAGGCTGATGTTCCAGCGGCCGCCGAGCGTGTCGAGGAAGCGCAGCAGCGCGCCCGGGCGCTCGGGGAACGAGAAGCGCACGACGCGCTCGCCGGCCGCCTCCGGCGCGCGGCCGCCCACCATGTGGCGCGCGTGGAGCTTCGCGAGCTCGTCGTCCGAGAGGTCGATGGTCTCGTAGCCCGCGGCGCGCAGGCCCTCGGCGAGCCCGAGCGCGTCGGCGCGCGAGTCCACCGCGACGCCGACGAAGATGTGGGCCTCCGTCCGCCCGGAGAGCCGGTAGTTGAACTCCGTCACGACGCGGCGCCCGAGCGCGGCGCAGAACGCGCGGAAGGAGCCGGGGCGCTCCGGGATCGTGACCGCGAAGAGCGCCTCGCGCGCTTCGCCGAGCTCGGCCCGCTCGGCGACGAAGCGCAGCCGGTCGAAGTTGAGGTTGGCGCCCGACAGGACCGCCACGAGGCCGCCGCGCGGCACCCCGCGCAGCGCCACCCAGCGCTTCAGCCCGGCCACCGAGAGCGCGCCGGCGGGCTCGACGATCGCGCGCGCGTCGTCGAAGACGTCCTTCATCGCGCCGCAGATCTCGTCGTTCGTGACGCGCAGGACCTCGTCGACGGCGCGCCGCGCGATCGCGAAGGTGTGCGCGCCGACCTCCTGCACGGCGACCGCCTCCGCGAAGATCCCCACCTGCGGGAGGCGCACGCGGCGCCCCGCCTCCAGCGAGCGCGCCATCGCGTCCGCGTCGACCGGCTCCACGCCCACCACCTGCACGGCGGGGAGGACGGACTTCACGTACGCGGCGATCCCGGCGAGGAGCCCGCCGCCTCCGACGGGCACGAAGATCGCGGCGAGCTCGCCGCGGCGCTGGCGCACGATCTCGTCGGCGACCGTGCCCTGGCCGGCGATCACGAGCGGGTCGTCGAAGGGGTGGACGACCGTGCGGCCCGTGTCCGCCGCGATGGCGGCGCAGCGCGCCTGCGCCTCGCCGTAGGTGTCGCCCGCGAGGAGCACTTCCGCGCCGAGCGCGCGCACGGCGTCGACCTTGATCGCGGGGGTCGTGTCCGGCATCACGATGAGCGCCGGGACGCCGAGCCGGCGCGCCGCCAGCGCGACGCCCTGCGCGTGGTTGCCCGCGCTCGCCGCGGCGACGCCGCGGGCGCGCTCGGCGTCGGACAGCCGGCACATCCGGTTGTAGGCGCCGCGCACCTTGAAGCTGAAGATGGGCTGGAGGTCCTCGCGCTTCAGGAGCACCTCGGCGGCGAGGCGCGCGGAGAGACGCGGCGCGGGGTCGAGCGGCGTCTCGCGCGCCAGCTCGTACACGCGGCTCGTGAGGATCTCGCGCAGCAGCGCGTCGAGATCCGCGGGCGTCTCCGCGCCCGGCGGCGTCACGCGGCGCCGTCCCCGGCGAGCTCGAGGATCGCGCCCGCCTCGCGCAGCCGCGCGCGCAGGACCGCGACGTCGAGCCGCGCGGGGTCGACGCCCGCCCGCACGGCGAGCGCCGCCGCCGTGCCGGCCGCCTCGCCCGTCGCGAAGCAGGCCGGGATCTCCTTCGTGGCGTGGTGCACGCGGTGGTCGACGGAGATGCAGCGGCCGGCGACGAGCAGGTTGTCGAGCTCGCGCGCGAGGAGCGCGCCGTAGGGGATCTGGTACCAGGCGCCGTACTTGGTCCAGTGGCCGGTGAGGGCGACGGCGTCGGCGAACGCGCATTCGGCCTCCTCGCGGCGCAGCACGCGGCGGCCGAGGAGGCGCCGGCTCTCCGTCACCCCCAGCTGGTCGGCGATCCGGCAGAGGTGCGCGTTCGCGAAGCCCGGCGCGTCCTTGCGCAGCCGGTCGAGCTCGGCCATCACGCGCCGGCGGCACTCGAGCTCGGCGTAGCTGAGGTCCTCGGGCGACGTCGCGTCGACCCGCCGCGCGATCTTCTCGCTCGCGCCCCAGGGCATCAGCACGCGGCCGGCGCCGAGCGTGCGGAAGCCGTGGCCCGAGGCGGCGGCCGCCTCGGCGTCGTCGACGCCGCCCACGACGAACCACAGCCACGGCAGCACGCGCTCGCGCTCGTGCGCGCAGCCGGCGCGCGCGAAGACGTCGCCGTCGCCGGTCGCGTCGACGACGCAGCGCGCGCGCACCGCGAAGCGTCCCGACTTCCCCTCGAACGCGACGCCCCCGACGCGGCCGTCCTCGAGCAGCGGATCGCAAGCGAACGCGTGGAACAAGAGCTCGATCCCCGCCTCCTGCGCGAGCTCGGCGAGGGCGCTCTTCATCTCCTCCGCCTCGAACGCGACGGAGTAGCGCACGCGGTGCGGCGAGCGGCCCCAGACCAGCCCGAGCCGGCGGTCGCGCTCGACGAGCGCGGGGTCGTCGCGCCCCCACTCGGGGCGCGGCGGGAAGATCGCGGCGCCGCGCGCGGCGAGCCGGTCCACGACCTCCTGGCAGAGCCCGCCGACCGCCTGGCGGCCGCGCCCGTCGTCGAGCGTGAGGAGGAGCAGGATGAGGCCGCCGGTCGCGAGGCCGCCGAGATAGCCGTAGCGCTCCGCGAGGAGGACCTGCGCGCCGGCGCGCGCCGCGGCGACCGCGGCCGCGACGCCGGCCGAGCCGCCGCCGACGACGAGCACCTCGGTCTCGTGCGCGACGGGCGTCCGGCGCGCCGTCTCCTCGAAGAAGCTCGTCATCCCGCCGCCGCCCTCCGCGCTCGAACCTCTCCGATGCGCGCCGCGCCGGGAAGGGCGCGCAGCACGGCGTCCGCGCGCGCGGGATCGACGCCGAAGACGAGGCCGCCCGAGGTCTGCGGGTCGAAGACGAGGTCGCGGAGGGGGTGGTCCGGAGCGGCGGGCGCGAGCTCGACCGCGGGGTCGAGGGCCGCGTTCTGCGCGTGCGAGGTGCTGCGCACGCCCTCGGCCAGGAGCGCTCGCACGCCCGGGAGAACCGGCAGCGCGTCGAGCTCGACGCGCGCCGCGACGCCGCTCGTGCGCAGGAGCACCGCCAGGTGGCCGGCGAGGCCGAACCCCGAGACGTCGGTGCAGGCGCGCGCGCCGGCCTCGCGCGCGACGCGCGCGGCCTCGTCGTTGGGGCGCAGCGCACTCGCGATCGCGGCCTGGAGCGCGGCGCCGGGCGCACGCGCGCGCGCGTCCGCCGCGAAGACGACGCCCGTCCCGAGCGGCTTCGTGAGGACCAGCGCGTCGCCGGGGCGCAGGCCCGCGAGCGGGAGCGGCGCCGCGCCGTCCGGCGGCGCACCGGTCACGGCGAGGCCGACGAAGAGCTCGGGTCCCGTCGTCGTGTGGCCGCCGACGAGGGAGACGCCGAGCGGGTCGAGCGCCGCGCGCACGCCGGCGAGCGCCTGCACGAGCGTCTCCTCGCCGCGCGCTTCGTCGGCGTCGGGAACCGTGACGAGCGCGAGCGCGTGGCGCGGGCGCCCGCCCTTCGCGTAGACGTCGCTCAGCGCGTTCACCGCGGCCGCGCGGCCGACGAGGTACGGGTCGTCGGTGAAGGGGCGGAAGCCGTCCACGGTCGCGAGGAGGACGCCGCCGCCCGGGAGCGCGACGGCCGCGGCGTCGTCGGCCTGCGCGAGGCCGACGACGACGCTTTGGTCCTCGGGCGCCGGACCGAGCCGGGCGAGCGCGCGCGCGAGCGACGGCGCCGCCAGCTTCGCCGCGCACCCCCCGCACGCCATCGCGGCGTCTCCGCCCATGCCCCCGCCCGCGTCGCGGAGGTCGTCCGCGAACGGGCGGCGCCGCTTCGCGAACGACCGGCGCGTCTCCGCGAGGGAATCGGCTCCGCCGGGGGGCGGGCGCCGCTCCAGCACGCGAAAGCGCGCGACGAAGCGGCGGTCGATGGCGTCCTTGAGGCGCCAGACGGCGCGGCCCGACGCGACGGCCCCCCACTTTCCGCCGAGCGCGCGACGCTCGCCGAGGTTGAGGAGCGCGAGGAAGTCGCGCTGCGGGCGGTAGCGCCGCAGCGCGCCGCCGGCGAGCGCCGCGCGCAGGTTCGCGACGAGGACCGGGCCCTCGCGCACCGCGTAGACGCCCGCCTTCGGCACCCAGGGGTGGCGGTCGAGCGCCGCACAGTCGCCGGCGGCGAAGAGGCCCTGCGCGCCGACCACGCGGAGCGCGTCGTCGACCCGCACGAAGCCCGCCGCGTCCTTCGCGAGCGGCGACGCGACGACGACGGGGGGCGGCGCGGCGCCCGACGCCCAGAGCGCGAGGTCGCAGGCGATCCGCTCGCCGCCTTCGAGGACGAGCGCGCCCTTCTCCGCGGCCTCGACGCGCGCGCCGCTCCGCACGGCCGCTCCGCGCGCCGCGAGCGCGCGGGCGGCGGCGCGGGCGAAGCGCGCGCCGTGGCCGCGCAGGAGGCGCGCCTCGTCGGTGACGAGCGTGAGCGCGGCCTCGGCGCCCGCGGCGCGCAGCCGCGCGGCGAGCGTCGCCGAGAGCTCGACGCCCGCGGCGCCGCCGCCGACCACGGCGATCCGGAGCGGCCCGCACGCCGCGGACGCCGCGCGCGCGAGCGCGCCGTCGAGCTGGTCGACGAACGCGCGGATGGGGCGCGTCGCGAGCGCGTGGTTGCGGACGCCCGGGAGGTCGAGCCCGCGCACGACGGAGCCGACGTCCAGGCTCGCGACGTCGTAGGGGAGCGGCGGGCGGCCGTCGAGCTCGACGCGCCGTGCCTCCGGGTCGACGCGCAGCGCGGCCGCGAGCACCACGCGCGCGCCCGCGCGCCGCGCGAGCGGGACGACGTCGATCTCGAGCTCGTGCGCCGCGTAGTCGCCGGCGGCGAACCCCGGGACCATGCCGGAGTACACCGCCTCGGGTCGGTCGAGGACGACGGTGACGCGCGCGCCGCGCGGCGGCCGCATGGCGAAGGCGCGCAGCACCTGGACGTGCGCGTGGCCGCCGCCCACGAGGACGAGCTCGCGGAGCGCCGGGGCCGTCGCCGCCGCGCGCGCCCCCCCCGGCGCGACGCCGCGCGGCGCAGCGCCGGCCTCCCGGCCGCGCCGCGAAGCGCCCGCGCCGCCCCTCACGCGACCGCCCACGCGAGCGTCGGCACGCGCTCGGCCGGGCGCAGCGGCCGCCGCGCGCCCTCGATGGCGAAGCGGCCCTCGAGGCGCACGTCCGCCGACGAAGCCCCCACCAGGACGTCCACCGCGCCCGGCTCGACCGCGAGCCGGCCGTCTTCGCCGTGGAAGGCGAGCTGCGAGACGTCGAGCTCGAAGACCACGAGGCGCGTCTGCTGCGGGCGCAGCGGAAGACGCAGGAACCCGGCGAGCTGCTTCACGGGGCGCGTCACGCGCGCGAGGGGGCCGCGCACGTAGAGCTGCACGACCTCGTCCGACTCGACGTCGCCCGCGTTCGTCACCTCGAGCGTGATCCGCACCCGGCCGCGCGTCCCGGTCGACGACGGCTCGACGCGCAGCGCGCGGTACTCGAAGCGCGCGTACGAGAGGCCGTGCCCGAACGGATAGAGCGGCGCGGCCGGGAGGTCCGCGTAGTCGCCGAGCATCTGGCTGCGGCCCCCACCCGCGCGATGATCGTAGTAGGACGGCACCTGGCCCGCCGCGCGCGGCAGCGTGACGGGCAGGCGGCCGGCGGGGCTCGTGCGGCCGAGCAGGACGTCGGCGAGCGCGCTTCCCCCCTCTTCGCCCGGTACCCAGGCCGCGACGACGGCCGGGACGTGCGCCGCGATCCAGGGGATCGCGAGCGGCCGCCCGCTCACGAGCACCACCGCCGTCGGCGTTCCGGTCGCGACCACCGCCTCGACGAGCGCCTGCTGCACGCCCGGGAGGCCGAGCTCGGCGGCGTCGCGGAACTCGCCGCTCGTGCACTCGGGAACGAGCCCGGAGCGCCCTCCGACCGCGACGATCGCGACCTCGGCCCAGCGCGCCGCATCGAGCGCGGCCGCGAAGCCGGAGCGATCGCCGCCCGCCACGTCGCAGCCGCGCGCGTGGCGGATCTCGGCCTCCCCCGCCGCCGCGTCGCGCAGGCCCGCGAGGAGCGTCGCCGTCGGCGGGAAGTAGGGGCCGGGCGGGAAGGCGCTCGCCTCGGGGCGCGGCGCGACGCCCGCGCCGCCCGCCGCAGCGCGCGCGGGTTCCTCGGCGCGCGCGGCGTACAGGATCTCCGCGTGGGCGGGGTAGGCGTAGTCGCCCTGGAAGAGGCGCGGGTCGTCCGCGGCGGGCCCGATCACGGCGAGCCGGCGCAGGGCGGGGCGCAGCGGGAGCAGCCCTCCCTCGTTCTTCAGCAGGACGAACGACTTCGCCGCGAGGCGGCGCGCGAGCCGGCGAGCCGCCCGCGTCCCGTACGGCACCTCGGCCGCCGCCTCGTCGACGAGGGGCGCGTCGAAGAGCCCGAGCGCGAGCTTCAGGCGCAGCACGCGGCGCACCGACCGGTCGACGAGGGCCTCCGGCACGAGCCCCTTCTCGAGCCGCTCGCGCAGCGGCGCGCCGTACGCCTCGAGCTGGGGGAGCTCGACGTCGAGGCCGGCCTCGAGCGCGAGCTGCGCGGCGTCGCCGAGGTCGGACGCGACACGGTGGTGCGTCACGAGCAGCCGGGTGGTGAAGTAGTCGGCGACGACCGGACCCTCGAAGCCGAGCTCGCCGCGCAGGAGCCCGTCCAGGATCTCCCTTGCGCCTCCGCACGGAAGCCCGTCGACCGCGGCGTAGGAGTTCATCACCGCGGCGAGCTCGGCCTCCGCGATCGCGGCCGCGAAGGGCGCGGCGAAGACGTCGCGCAGCTCGCGCGGGCCGATCTGGACGGGCGCGTGGTTGAGCCCGCCCTCCGACAGGCCGTAGGCGAGGAAGTGCTTTCCCGTCGCGGCGACGCCGCCCGCGAGCCCCTCGCCCTGGATCCCGCGCACGTACGCCACGCCCATTCGCGACGCGAGGTAGGGACACTCCCCGTACGTCTCCTCCGCGCGGCCCCAGCGCGGGTCGCGCGCGACGTCGAGGACCGGCGCGAGCACGTGACGCGCCCCGGTGGCCCGCATCTGCGCGCGGATCACGCGCGCCATGCCCTCCACGAGCTCCGGCTCGAACGTCGCGGCGAGGCCGATCGCCTGCGGGAACTGGTCGGCGTCGCGCGCGCAGAGCCCGGCCAGGCCCTCCTCGTGGACGAGCGCCGGGATGCCGAGCCGCGTCTCCTCCCGGAGGAAGCGCTGGATGCGGTTCGCGAAGGCCGCGCGCTCGCGCGGGCGCAGGCCGGTCGCGGCACCGATCCGCGTCACGCAGCCGATTCCGTGGGCGAGGAGCGCGCGCGCCCGGCGCTCGGAGAAGCCGCCCGCCTCCGCGAGCTGCGTGGACCACACCCCGCCGAGCTGCGCGAGCTTCTCCTCGAGGCTCATCCGCGCGAGGAGGTCGTCGAGCCGCGCGTCGAGGGAAGGCGACGCGTCGCGGTGGGGGAGCGGCCGGGACGACACGGAGAACCTCGCGGGCGGGGCCCGCGGACTCCCTAGCCCAGCCCGCGCGCGGCCCGCAAGGCGCGCCGGCGGCGAGCGCGCGCGGGCGCGCGGGCGCCCGCGTCTACGGCGACGTCTCCCGCAGCGCGAGCAGCAGGCGTCCGATGCCGGCCTGCGAGGGCTCCGCGCCGAGCGCGCGCTCCACGATTCGGCGCGTCGCCTCGGCGTCGAGGCGCGGGTGCGCGACGGCGAGCGGGATCTCGCTGTCCTTCGCGGCGGGGCTGCCGTGGTGCGAGCGGTACGGGCGCGAGAAGTAGCGGCGCGCCTCGAGCGGCACCTCGTCGCCGGCGCGCGCCACGAGGACGAGGTCGCCGACCCGGTCCGCCGCCGGCCCGGACGCGAGCTCGCGCAGGCGCGCCTCGAGGCGCGGCCAGTTCGGGCGCGGGTGCGCGCGCAGATGGCGGTCGAGCGGCTCCGTGCGCCCGCCGCCCACGTACACCTCGAAGGGCGCGCCCTCCGCGTCCGCGCCAGGCGTGCGCACCAGCACCATCTCGAGCGCGTCGAGCAGCTCCGACGCGTGCAGCCCGTCGCGGTCGTTGCGGAAGAACGCCTCGGCGGCGGGGAGAACGTCCTCGCGCCTGCGCGGCGGCCGGCTCCAGTCGCACGCGCGGCCGCGCTCGAGGCAGCCCGAGCGGTCCGCGAGGTAGACGTACGCGAGCGCGCCCTGGTAGGCCAGCACCGCGTCGAATTCCTCCTCGAGCGGGCCCACGTCGAGCGTGAAGGGGCGCACGCGGTAGCCCGCGCGCCGCAGCACCTGCGCGGGCTCGCCCTCCTCGTCCACGCCGAGCGAGTAGAAGTCGTCGTGCACCACCTCGGTGTGGCCGTGATCGGAGGTCACGACGACCCAGCGGTTCGCGAGCGCGCCGCGGCCCTCGAGCGCCCGGCGGAGCGCGCCGATCCGCCCGTCGAGGGCGCGCGTCAGGTAGGCGCGGCGCGCGCGGTCGGGCCCCTGCCGGGAGACGTGCGCGTAGAGATCGGCGCCGGGAAGGTACACGGTGAGGACGTCGGGCGCGGGCTCCTCCGCGAGCTGATCGCACACCGAGTCCACGACGTCGTCGTCGAGCTCCTCGTAGACGGCGTAGGCGTCCGCGTCGAGGATCCGCGACCGCACCTGCTCCTGCAGCGCGACGCGCAGGCCGTCGAGGATCGCGGTGCGGTCCGGCAGCAGCAGCAGGTCGGCGCCGCGGTGGATCTGGTGCATCGCGACCCAGATCCGCACGCCGGGATCGCGCTCGCGCATCCGCTCGTACACCGTCGGCGCGAGGAGGAGCTCGTCCATCAGATCGCCGGTGTAGGCCGCGAGGACGTCGCTGGGGTCGTCCACGCTCGACGGCACCGGGGCGACGAGCCGCCTCTCGCCGCGCAGGAAGAACTCGTTCCCGACGACGCCGTGCGCCGCGGGCGGCACCCCGGTCGCGATCGTCGCCCAGGCGATCGCGGTCGAGGACGGCAGCGTCGCGAGGACCGTGCGGTCGAGGTGCGCGCGCGGCGGCGCGCCCGGCGCCGCGCCGAGCAGGGCGCCGAGCTCGGGGAGCTCGCCCGCCTCGAGCAGCGCGTAGAGGAGCGCGCGGTCCACGCCGTCGAGCGCGAGGAGGAGGAGCCCCGGGCGCCCGTCCGGCGCCGCCGCGCCCGGATCGCGCGGGCGCAGCTCCACGGCGCGGCCCTGGAGCGCGAACAGCGTCGCGCGCGAGGCGACGCGCCAGGCCGCGCAGCCGGCGGACGCCGCGCACACGGCCAGCGCGAGCGCCGCGAGCGCCCGCCCCGTCGACCGGCCCGGCCTCGCCGCGCGCCGCGCTAGGAGGCGAGGCGCTCGACGTCGATGCGGTACAGCGCCGCCACGTTGTCGCACAGGATCGCCCGCTTCTGCTCCGCCGTGAGGTGCCGCGTGTGCTCCGCCAGCATCTCCTGGGACCAGGGCCACGTGGAGTCGCTGTGGGGGAAGTCGTTCGCCCAGAGGAAGCGCCGCCAGTTCACCATGTTCGCGACCTGGAACGCCACCCAGTCGTCCTGGAAGGTGGTGTAGATGTTCTCTCGGAAGTACTCGGAGGGAAGCTTCGAGAGCTTCTGGCCGGCCGGCAGCCAATGGCGGTGCCGCTTGTACGCGTGGTCCATCCGGTACATGTAGTGCGGCACCCAGCCGGCGTCGGCCTCGACGCACACGACGCGGAGCTCCGGGTGGCGCTCGAAGACGCCGCCGAGCACGAGCGTGCCCATGATGTCCTGGCAGCCGCGCACGATCTGGAGGAACGCGTTCATCGCGGGTCCGCGGACGCGGTGGCCGAACGCGTAGTTGCGGTCCGTGAGGATGTGGAACGAGAGCGGCAGCCCGAGCTCGATGGCGGCCTCCCAGAAGCGGTCGTACACCGGGGAGTCGTAGTCCTCGACGGCGGGGTTGCCGGGCATCATGACCCCGCGCAGCCCGAGCGCCGCGATCGCCTTCAGGTCCTCGATGCCCTCCTCCGGCGAGCGCATGGCGGTCTGGCCGCAGCCGAGCAGGCGGTCGGGGTGGCGCGCGCAGTACGCGGCGATCCAGCGGTTATAGGCGTCGAAGCAGGCCTTCTTGTAGTCGAAGTCGCGGTGGTTGCAGAGCACCATCCCGACCGTCGGGTAGATGACCTCGGCCGCCACGCCGTCGCGCCGCTGCTCCTCGAGGCGGGCGTCGGGGTCCCAGCCGCCGCGGTGGAGCTCTTCGAAGCGCACGCCGGAGACGCGGATCTCCTCGGCCGGCTTCCCGGCCGCGGCGACGAGTCCGAGCGCGACGGGGCGGTCGAACCCGTCGATGAGGAAGGCGTCCCCGATCTTCTCGAGGCGCTCCATGCGCGGCGCGCGGTCGCGGAACGCGGGGTCGATGTAGTCCCGGTAGGTTCCGGGCGCCTCGGTGATGTGCGAATCCGCAGAGATGATCGGGTAGCTCACGCCTGGCCTCCTCGGAGCACGCGGCCGGGGAGGCGCTCGCCCGCGCCGAGCGCGTCGCGTCCGTCCTCGCGGATCACGGTGCCGTTCACGATCACGAAGCGGATCCCGTGCGCGTCGGCGACGAGCCGGTCGGCGCCGCCCGGGAAGTCGAACACCCGGCGCACGGGCGCGCAGGCGACGGCATCCGGGTCGAACACCGTGACGTCCGCCGCGAGGCCGACCTCCAGGCGGCCGCGGTCGCGGATGCCGAAGATGTCCGCGGGCTCGCCGGTGAGGCGGCGCACGCCCTCCTCGACCGTGAGGACGCCCTGCTCGCGCACCCAGCGGCCGAGCAGCGTCGTCGGCGCCCCGGCGTCGCACAGCTGGCTCGCGTGCGCGCCGGCGTCCGAGAGCCCGAGCATCGACGCCGGGTGCGCGAGCAGCTCGGCCACGTCCTCGTCGTCGGTGTTCGCGGCGGCGAAGCGGAAGCGCGACTCGAGGCCGGAGGCGAGCGCGAGGTCGAGCGCGAGGTCCACGGGGTGGGCGCCGCGCTCGGCCGCGAGATCCTCGACGCTGCGCTCACACAGCGAAGGGTCGGGCCCGTGCTCGGACAGCACCATTCCGTAGAAGCGGCCGCGCAGGGCGCCGCCGTCGATGCGCGCCTTCAGCGCGGCGCGGAAGTCCGGGTCCGCGTAGAGGCGGCGCCGCCCGTCGAGGTCGGCCGCGGAGACCGCGCGCATCTCGGGCTGGCTCTCGAGCGGGAAGGGGGCCTTCCACTGGAACTCGAGCGTGAGCGGCCGGCAGGACACCTGCGGGACGACGCGCACGCCCTCGGCCTGCAGCTTCGCGTGGCGCTCGAGCACGCCGCGGTGACCCTTCGGGCCGAAGAGGCCCGCGAGGAGCGCGGTCCACGAGACCGGCTTTCCGGTGGCGCGCGCCACGGCCTCGAACTCGCCGAAGGAGAGCCCGGGGCCGATCGTGCACTGGAGGACCCCGTGCGGGACGTCGCCCAGGACCTCGGCGAGCGCCAGGATCTCCGGCGTCCCGGCGACCCGGCTCGGCACCGGGTGGCCGGCGTACCCGACGTGCGTCGGCGACTTCGACGTCGCGAAGCCGAGCGCGCCGGCCTCGAGCGCCTCGCGCACGAGGTCGCGCATCGCGGCCACCTCGTCCGGCGTGGCCTCGCGCGCCACCGCGTCCTCGCCCATCACGAACGTGCGGAGCGGCGTGTGCCCGACGAGGGCGCCGACGTTCACCGCGACGCCGCGCGCCTCGATCGCGTCCAGGTACTCCGGGAAGCTCGTGAAGGGCCACTCCGGGCCGATGCCCGCGCGCAGCGCTTCGAGCGACATCCCCTCGACGCTCTCGAGCGTGCGCAGGACGAGGTCGCGGTGGGCGGGGCGCGTCGGCGCGATGCCGAAGCCGCAGTTCCCGATCACGACGGTCGTGACGCCGTGCCACGGCGAGCAGGAGAGCCGCCCGTCCCAGAAGAGCTGGGCGTCGTAGTGGGTGTGGATGTCGACGAAGCCGGGCGCGACGACCGCGCCGCGCGCGTCGAGCGTCCGCCGCGCCTCGCCCTCGACGCGCCCGAGCGCGGCGATGCGGCCGTCCCGGACGCCGAGGTCGCCGGGGCGCCCGGGCGCCCCCGTCCCGTCCACGAGCGTTCCGCCGCGGATCACGAGGTCGAAGGCGTCGGCCATGGGGCTCCCTTCCGCTTCTTGCGCTTCCTTCGCGCGTGCTGGCGCTTCCCGGGCGCTTCCCCGGCGTCCTCGGGCGCCGGCCGCGCGACCCCGCCCCGCTGCGAACCGCGGAGAAACCATGATAATCCCGCCGGGCTCCCAGGGAGAAGCACGAATGCCCGGTCCGCGCCGTTTCTGGCTCGCCCTTCTCGCCGTCCTCGCCGCCGCCCCGCCGGCGGTCGCAGCGCCTCTGCGCGTCGTCGCGTTCGGGGACTCGCTCACGGCGGGCTTCGGCTCCACCCATCAGGCGGGCTACCGGCTCAGCTTCCTGGAGCGCATGGGGGCCGCGGGGTTCGAGGTCGACATGCTCGGCAGCAACCGCCACGGCCCGGAGGGCATGGACCCGGACCACGAGGGCTACCCCGGGCGCGGCGTCGCGAAGCTCGACGAGGTCTCGTTCCGCGAGATCCGCCGCGACCACCCGGACGTGGTTCTCGTCATGATCGGCACGAACGACGCGCGCGAGTTCCAACCGGACGCCTTTCGCATCCGCTACTCGGTGCTGCTCGACCGCATGCTGTCCGAGTCGCGCGTGCGGCTCGTCGCCGCGACCGTCCCGCCGACGCGATACGGCAAGGGCAAGAGGACACGGGTCGAGCGCGCGATCAACAAGATCATCCGCGAGGAGGTGGAGAAGCGCCGCGCGGCCGGCCGCCCCCTCGCGCTCATCGACGTCTTCGAGCTGATCGACGATCGCCGGGACTACATCGACCAGGTGCACCTCAACGACGAGGGCTACGCCAAGGTCGGAACCGCCTTCGCCGACGCGCTGATCGCGCTCTTGAAGCAGCACCCGCTGCCCTCGGCCGTCGCTCCGGCCGAGGCCGCGGACCTCGACGCGCAGGGCTGGCCGGGCGAGGCGTCGGCCGGGACGGCGGCGACGCCGCCCTAGGTCCTACGGCAGCACGCCCACGCGCGCCACCGGCTCGAACGGGCCGTCCAGGCGGCTCGCGGCGAGCTCGAGCGCGCGCAGGAGGGCGTCGCGCAGGTCGCGCGGGTCGATCACCTCGTCGAAGCCGAGCGTGCTCGCGATGCGCCAGGGGCCCGACTCCTCGTGCGCCGCGAGCGCGGCGCGTGTGGAGGGGTCGGCCTTCGCGGCGTCGGCGCCGGCGCCCGCCGGCATCGCGCCGAGCGTGACGCCCGGAAAGGCGAGCGAGGCCGTCTGGTGGTCGAAGGGGTTCATCGCCATGATGGACGAGCCGAAGCCGAAGGCCTTGCGCAGCGTGACCGAGATCTTCGGCGATGAGAGTCGGTGCTGCGCGGCGAACATGCGCGCCGCGGCGCGGAGGGCGCCGGCGCGCTCCGCCTGCGAGCCCGCGAGGACGCCCGGGTTGTCGGCGAGGAACACGACGGGGAGGTGGAAGGCGCCGGCCACCTCCAGGAATCGCGCGCCCTTCGCCGCCGCCGCGGCGTCGACGGCGCCGGCGCGCACCGACGGGTCGTTCGCGACGACCGCCACCGTGCGGCCGCCGAGGAACGCGAGCGCGGTGACGAGCGAGGCGCCGTAGCGCGCCTGCAGCTCGAGCACGCTGCCCGCATCGAACACGCGCTCGAGCACGGGGCGCATGCGGTAGGGGCGTCGCGCATCGGGGGGGACGAGGGCGAGGATCTCGTCGATCCGACGTGGACCGGTATCGGGCCCGTCGCGTCGCGGAGGCGTCTGCCAGGCGTTGGACGGGAAGTAGCCGAGGTAGCGGCGCGCGCGGTCGAGTGCGGCGGCGTCGTCGGGCGCCGCGTCGTGCGCGACCCCGCTCGCGTCGACGTGCACCGCGACGCCGCCGAGCTCCTCCTTCGTGACGCGCTCGCCGAGCGACGCCGCGACCAGCGGCGGCCCCGCGGCGAAGAGCGCGGCGCCCTCCACCATCACGGCGTAGTCCATGAGCGGGGCCGCGAGCGCGCCGTGGCCCGCCGAGGCGCCGAGGACGACGCACACCGTCGGCACGAGCCCGGAGAGGGCGGCCAGGCCCTGGAGGTCGTTCGGCGTGCGCCCGTGACGGCGCAGCGCGTTCGTCATGCGATGCCCGCCGCCCTCGAGCAGGAAGACGAGCGGGACGCGCTCCTGCGCCGCGAGTTGCGTCAGGCGGTAGCGCTTGTCCGCGCCCTCGAGGCCGATCGAGCCCCCTTCGACGCTCGCGTCCTCGGCCCCGACGAGGACGGGGCGGCCGTCGATGCGGCCGCTCCCGGCGACGAACGCGTCCGCCGGCGTGGGCGGCGCCCCGGCCTCGCGCGCCCCGCCCGCGAGCGTGCCGAGCTCGGCGAAGCTTCCCGGGTCGAGGAGGCGCGCGACGCGCGCGCGGGCGTCGAGGCGTCCGGGCGCGCGCCGGCGCGCGAGCCTCTCTTCGCCGCCCATGGCCTCGGCGGCCGCGCGACGGCGCGCCAGCTCCTCGAGCAGCGGGCCCCAGCCGTGGCGGTCGTCGTCGTCGGCCATGCGCGCCCCCGTCCCGTCCGCGCGCGCTCCCCGTGCGCTCCCGCGCGGCGCAGCCGCGCGTCGCGATGCCCCGCCCCGCGGACGCGCGCCCGCGCCGGGGCCACCTTCGCGCGCCTGGCCGGAGCTCCGTTCCCAACGGTCAGGCGTCGCCGCGGCGGAGGAGCTTGCCCCACGTGTCGCGCAGCGTGACGGTGCGGTTGAAGACGGGGCGTTCCGGCTCCGTGTCGGGGTCGACGCAGAAGTAGCCGAGGCGCTCGAACTGGAAGGTCGTCCCCGCCGGCGCGGACGCGAGCGCCGGCTCCACGAAGGCGCCGTCCGCCCGCTCGAGCGAGGAGGGGTTCAGGAGCTCGCCGAGCTCGCGGCCTTCCTCGGCCATCGGGTCCGGCACCGCGAACAGCGTCTCGTACAGGCGCACCTCCGCGCGCCGCGCGTGACGCGCCGAGACCCAGTGGATCGTGCCCTTCACCTTGCGGCCGCCCTCGACGTGGCCGCCTCTCGTCTCGGGGTCGTACGAGCAGCGCAGCTCGACGACGTCGCCGCTCGCGTCCCGCACCACGTCGTCGCAGCGCACCACGTACGCGAAGCGGAGCCGCACCTCGCGCCCCGGCGCGAGCCGGAAGAACTTCGCGGGAGGGTCCAGCATGAAGTCGTCGCGCTCGATCCAGAGCTCGCGCGAGAACGGGATCTTGCGCACGCCCGCGGCGGGGTCCTCGGGGTTGTTCACCGCCTCGAACTCCTCGCTCGCGTCCTCCGGATAGTTCGTGAGCACGAGCCGCAGCGGGCGCAGGACGGCGAACGCGCGCGGCGCGCTGCGGTTCAGCTCGTCGCGCACCGCGGCCTCGAGCCGCGCCAGCTCGATCAGGTTGTCCCGGCGCGCGACGCCGATCTCGGCCCAGAAGCGCCGCAGCGCGGCGGGCGGGTAGCCGCGGCGGCGCGCGGCGGCGAGGGTCGGCATGCGCGGGTCGTCCCAGCCGCGCACGTGGCCCTCCTCGACGAGGCGGCGCAGCACGCGCTTGCTGACGACCGTGTGCGAGAGGTTCCCGCGCGCGAATTCCGTCTGCTCGGGGCGCGGGCGCGGGATCTCGGCTGCGTCGAGCACCCACTCGTAGAGCGGCCGGTGGTCGGCGAACTCGAGCGTGCAGAGGGAGTGGGTCACGCCCTCGATCGCGTCGGAGAGCGGATGGGCGAAGTCGTACATCGGGTACACGCTCCACGCGCGTCCGGTGCGGTGGTGCGGCGTGGAGGTCGAGATCCGGTAGAGGATCGGGTCGCGCATCGGGAGGACGGGCGACGCCATGTCGATCTTCGCGCGCAGGACGCGCGAGCCCGGCTCGAACTCGCCGGCCTTCATGCGCTCGAAGAGGTCGAGGTTCTCCGCGACGCTGCGCTCGCGGTAGGGGCTCGGGATCCCGGGCTCGGTCAACGTGCCCCGGCGCGCCGCGATCTCCTCCGAGGAGAGGTCGCAGACGTACGCGAGGCCGCGCCGCACGATGTGCACGGCGTACTCGTAGAGGCGGCCGAAGTAGTCGGACGCGAAGTAGAGGTGCTCGCCCCAGTCGAAGCCGAGCCAGCGCACGTCCTCGATCATCGAGCGGACGTACTCGGCCTCCTCGGTGACCGGGTTCGTGTCGTCGAAGCGCAGGTGGCAGCGGCCGCCGAACTGGGCCGCGATCCCGAAGTTGAGGCAGATGCTCTTCGCGTGCCCGAGGTGCAGGTAGCCGTTCGGCTCGGGCGGAAAGCGCGTGACGACGCGGCCGCCGTGCCTGCCCTCGCGCACGTCGCGGGCGACGAGCTCTCGGATGAAGTCGGTGCCCGCGGGCGCTGCATCCGTCATTGCAGGCCGGATGGTAGCGACCGCGGGCACCGCGTCGCGCCGCTCAGGCGCTGCAGCCGCACGCGCCGGCGGCCGGCGGCGGCGCGGCCGGCGCTGCGTCGCGCGCGGGCGCCGGCGCCGCCGCGGCGTCGCCGAAGTGCTCGAGGTCGGACGCCACGCGGTAGAACTCCCAGCGCAGGCCCTGCGGGTCGCGCGCCCAGACGGTGCGCTTCTTCGCGTAGCAGCAGCGCTCGTCGCGCTCGACGCGGTCCACGACCCCACGCGGCTCGAGCGCCGCCGCGACGGTCTCCACCGCGTCGTCGTCGAAGTACTCGAAGCCGACGTGGTTGAGGCGCTCGGGCGCGTCCGGCGCCTCGAAGAGGACGAGCTTCAGCGGCGGATCCTGCACCGCGAAGTTCGCGTAGCCGGGCTTGCGCTTGTTCACGGTCACCCCGAACAGCCGCTCGTAGTAGGCGACGGCTTCGTCGAGGTCGCGGACGTTGAGGGCGAGCTGGAAACGCACGGCGATTCTCCTTCCGGGCGGCCGCCCGCAGGCGGCCTTCGAGTGGGCGCGGCGACCGCCCCCTGGCAGCACTGGTCCGTCAGGAAGGCGAGGAGCTTGTGCATCGCGCCGAAGTCGGGCGCGTAGACGAGCGAGCGGCCGTCCCGGCGGACTCGCACGAGCCCCGCCTGGCGCAGCGCCTTCAGGTGGAACGAGAGCGTCGGCGCGGGCACCCCGAGCGCGTCGCCGACCGCGCCGGCCGCGAGGCCCCGCGAGCCCGCCCGCACGAGCAGGCGGAAGACGTCGAGCCGGCTCTCCTGCGCGAGCGCGGCCAGCGCGTCGAGGGCGTGGCGCTTGCTCATCATGATTCCAAAAATATAGAAATAATGGCACCCGTCAAGGGGCGCCCCTCGCATGCCGTCGCCCCCGCCCCGACCGCCGCCGGTCCGCCCCGCAGGGAGGTTTCTTAACACAGGGGTCTGACCCCTTTCTTGACAGCCACTACCCTCGGCGGGCGTCGGGGGGGGGCGAGGGGGGGTCGTGGCGATCTCGGTGATCCGGTTCGACATGCGCGCGCCGGCGTTCTCGCCGGCGTCGCGGCGCGAGCTCTTCGATGCGGCGCTCGAGATGGCGGCGTTCGCCGACGAGCGCGGCTTCCAGGTCGCGACGCTCTCGGAGCACCACGGCGTGGAGGACGGCTACCTGCCGTCGCCGCTCGTCCTCGCGGGCGTCCTCGCGGGCCGGACCCGCCGCATCGCGCTGAACGTCTCCGCGCTCCTCGTCCCGCTCTACGACCCGGTGCGTCTCGCCGAGGACCTCGCGATCCTCGACTGGGCGAGCCGGGGGCGGCTCGCCGTCGTCGCGGGGCTCGGCTACCGGCCCGAGGAGTACGCGGCCGCCGGCCGCGACTTCGCGCGCCGCGGGAAGCTCCTCGACGAGTGCCTGGACGTCCTGCTGCGCGCGTGGAGCGGCGAGGCGTTCGCGTACCGCGGCGCCACGGTGCGCGTCACGCCGCCGCCGTTCACGAAGCCGCGCCCGGCGCTCTTCGTGGGCGGCTCGACGCCCGCCGCCGCGAAGCGCGCCGCGCGCTTCGGCCTCCCGTTCGCGCCCCCGCTCCACGACCCCGAGCTCGCGGCGCTCTACCAGGCCGAGTGCAAGCGGCTCGGCGTCCAGGGCGGGTTCGTGCTCTCGCCCGGCGAGCCGGCGACGACCTTCGTCGCGCGCGACCCCGACCGCGCCTGGAAGGAGCTCGGCCCCTACCTCCTCCACGACGCGACGAGCTACGCCGGCTGGCAGCGGCCCGAGCAGCGCTCCTACCAGCACTCGCGCGCGACGAGCGTGGAGGCGCTGCGCGCGGAGGGGAAGTACCGCGTCCTCACGCCCGATGCGTGCGTCGAGCTGGCCAAGGCACAGGGCCCGCTCGCGACCTTCGTCCACGCCCCCCTCTGCGGCGGCGCGCCGCCCGCGCTCGGCTTCGAGAGCCTGCGGCTCTACGCCGACGAGGTGCTGCCGCGGATCGCGTGACGCGGCGCGAGGAGGAACCATGCCGAAGACGGCCCGCGCCGAGCTCGAGCGCGCGCTCGCCCTCTACAACGCCGCCCGCGACGAGGCGTCGCGCACCGGCGACTGGAGCGTCTGGGCGGAGCGCTTCACCGAGGACGCCCGCTACGTGGAGCACGCCTACGGCGAGCTCGCGGGGCGCGAGGCGATCCGCGACTGGATCCAGAAGGTCATGGCCCCGTACCCGACGATGACGTTCCCGCAGGACTGGGTCGCCTTCGACGAGGAGGGCGGTGCCGTCGTGTTCCAGTGTCAGAACGCGTTCCCGCCGCCCTACGACGCGGGAGGGCGGCCGTTCTCGTTCCCCACCTGGACACGCCTCGTCTACGGCGGCGGAGGCCTCTGGGCGTCGGAGGAGGACGTCTACAACCCCGCCCGCGACGCGCCGCGCGTCTTCGAGGCCTGGATCGCGGCGGGCGGGAAGCCGCTCACGCGCGAGCAGGTGAAGATGAAGCACAGGGCGCCCCGCGCGTAGCGCTCAGGCCAGGACGCCGGCCGGGAACGGCACCCCCTGGCGCGCGAGCGCGTCGCGGTAGAGCTGCTCCATGCCGGCTCCGTCCTGGACCATGAAGACGCGGCCCTCGGCGTCGTAGAGCTCGAGCCCCTGGGCGACGGTGAAGAAGACGAGCGTCGGCCCGGCGTTCTCGGCCGGGACGACGAGCGTGTGGGTCGAGCCCGCCGGCTCGAAGACGTAGTCGCCCGGGCCCGCGACCCAGTCGTACTCCTCGTAGCGCCATCGTCCTTCCAGGGTGTAGGCGTGGACGTCGCCCAGGTGCCGGTGCGTCGGCGCCCGGAAGCCGGGCTCGAAGCGGTTCAGCATGCTGTAGACGCCGTCGTCCTGCCCGCGCCGGAACAGCTTCAGCGCGAAGCCGCCGCCCACCTCGCCCCAGGGCAGCGAGGCGTCGTCCGCCAGCCGGGTGGCGAGCCTCCTCGTCGCCGCGCTCATCGCCGCTCCATGTCGGTGTCGGCCTCCGTGCCGCGCTCCGCGCCGCCCGTGCCGCGCGCGCCTCCCGCTTCGCGAGCCGGCGCGCCGGGCGGGGCCGTCTCGCGCGGCTCGCGCACCGCCGGCGGCGCGTCGTCGAGGAGACGGTACACCTGCGCGGGCGGCTGGCGCAGGCGGGGCGGCGCGGGAACGGTCGCCAGGTGGACGAAGCCCTCGACCGGCCCCCCCGACGCGAAGAGCGCGGCGAGATCCACGCGCCGGCGGCGATCGTAGAAGCGCTCGGCGTCGGTGTGCGGCGCGCGCCGCCAGGTGTAGACCGCGTGCGTCACGCCGAGCCGGCGCATCTCCTCGCGGAGCGAGGGGAGATCCAGGGCTCCGAAGCGGCTCCAGCCGACGACGCGGTCGCTCGGCAGGCCCGTCGCGAAGAGCACCTGCGAGCGGTGCAGGACGGCTGCGCGCTCGCCGGGGCCGAGGTGCGCGCCGAGCCAGCGCGCGGCGGGCCAGGCCGCGTAGTCGAAGTCGTGCACCTGGCGGAGCAGCTCCGCCTTGCGGGCGAGCCCGCCGAGCGCCACCGGCGCCGCGAGCGCGACGGCGAGCAGCGCGCCCGCGAACGCGGCGGCCCGCGGGGCGCGCCGGCGCACGGCCACCGCGCGCCGCGGCGCCAGCGCGGAGCCGCGCACGGCCGCCGCGCAGGCCGCGACGAGGAGCGCCGTCGCAAACGCGGCGAAGGCCAGCTCCGCGGCCGGCGCGACGACGCGCTCCTCGCCGGCCAGCCGCCGCGCCGCGCGCGCGAGCGCCGCCGACGCGAGGAGCCCGGCCGCGAGCGCGGCCGCCCGCGCGGCGCCCGGGCGCGGCGCCAGCGCACCGGCCGCGCCGCGCGCGAGCCGCACGGCGCCGGCCGCGAAGAAGAGGAGCGGCACGAAGACCGTCGCGTGCGCGTAGCGCGACTTCCCGACGCCGTACAGGACGACGAGAGCCGTGGAGAGGGCGAGCCAGAGCGCCATGGCGGTCGTCTCGCGCGGCGCCGCGCGAAGGCCGAGCCACGCCCCGACGGCGCACGGGATCCCGGCGGCGACCGCGAAGAGCGCGAGCTCGGGCGCGCTCGTCCCGAAGAGGCCCGCGAACGCCTCGCGCGGGACGATGGCGAGGAACGCGGGCGCGCTGGCGCCGAATCCCTCGCGCAGCTCGAGGTATGCCGCGGCGCCGGTGCCGCGCAGCGCGCCGACGCTGTTCCAGCACGCGAAGGGAAGCGCTCCGAGCGCGGCGAGCCCCGCGTGGCGCCGCCAGCGCCGCTCCGCCGCCGCGTTCGCGAGCGCGAGGACGCCGAGGAGGAGCGCCGCGTCCGGGCGCGAGAGCGCCGCCGCGCCCGCCGCGGCGTACTGCCACGGCGAGCGGAGCGCGAGGCCGACGAACGCGAGCGCGACGAAGAGCCCGAGGCCCGGCTCCACGAGGGGCTGGAGCGCCATGGCGTGGAAGACGGGCGTCGTCGCGAAGAGCGCGGCGAAGGGCGCCGAGGCCTCGGGAAGGGCGCGGCGCGCGAACGCGTAGAGCGCGACGAGCGTCGCGAGCGAGAGCGCGAAGTTCGCGGCCAGCGCCGCGTCCAGGTGCGGGTGCGGGCCCGGGAACGCGGGCGCGAGCGCCGCCATCGCGCCCGGAAGGAGCGGACCCCGCTTCAGGCTGCGCGGCAGCTCGCCGGCGGCGAGGCTGAGCGCCGCGCGCCGGAACGAGTAGAAGTCGTTGTTCGGGAACACGAACGGGTGGAACTGCGCGGCCCAGAGCGCCGCCAGGCCCGCGAGCAGCGCCACGACGAGGGCCGCCCCGCCCGGGCTTCGGCGCCGCGCCGGCGCCCCGCCTCCCGCGACGAGGTCCCCGACCGCGCCCTGCCGCTCGCTCCCCTGCGCCACGCGCCCCCCGCGCGCAGGGTACGCCGGGTCCCCGCGGGATCAAAGCCCGACCCCGTGCGGACGATCACGCTCGAGGACGAATCGGAGCCCCCCATGCACACCCCCCCCGGCTTCCGCCCGCGACGGCCGCTCCATGCGGCGCGGCGGCTCCGCGCCGCGCCGCCGCTCGGCGTTCTCGTCGCGGCGGCGCTCGTCGCCGCCGCCCCGCGCGCCGCCACGGCGCTCGACGTGGAGGGCGCCGTGCAGATCGAAGGGCAGGTGGTCTTCCTCGTCCCGGTTCCGGGGATGGCGCCCGACGACCTCCGCGTCACGGTCGACGGCGAGGCGGAGGCCACCGGGCCGGGCGTCCAGTGCAGCGTGGTGTCGTCGACGAGCGCCGTCCCCGACGCGACGCTCGGCACCTGGGCGCTGCAGGCCACGGTGCGCATGGAGCGCGGCGGGCCGCACGTTCCCGAGGGCGAGTGCCTGCTCGGCGTCCGCGCGGCCGGCTGGGACGGCGTCGCGACGACCGCCCACGGCTTCGCGGCCCTGGCGGTGACGGCGGACGACGTGCAGGGCGGCGCGACGGTGTCGCCCGGCCTCCTCGCGGTGCGGCCGTCGCGTGCGGTGGCCGGGCTCACGAGGGAGTGCAAGGCGTACGCGAAGAAGCGCCTCAAGCTCCGCAGCAAGTGCAACGCGCACATCCTGAAGCTCGGCGGCGCTGCGGCGGTCGCGAAGTGCCTGGACGTGGAGATCGAGCCGGCGCTCTGCGACGAGGGCAACCACGTCGAGGCCGTGCTGGAGCTCGGCCACGGGGGAAACGACCAGCAGACCGACGTCGCCGCCGGCGAGGCGGTCGATCTGGAAACGCTCGAGGGGCAGGTGAAGTGCCAGACGCTCTTCGGGAAGGCCGCCTTCAAGTACATGACGGCTCTCGCCGGGCGCATCCAGTCCGAGTGCGTGAGCCCGGGCGACGACTCCGAGGAGTGCCGCGCACAGCAGGCGGCCGCGGTCCGCAAGAAGCTCGATGCCGTGAACGAGTGTGCTGCGGACCCGGCCGCCGACGGCGCCACCGGACGCGTCGTGGCGCAGGTCGGCGGCGGCTGCACCGTGTGCCTCGAGGGCGGCGTCGACGCGAAGTGCCTCGGCGCGTGCTTCGCCCGCGAGCTGCGCGCGCTCGCCGACGGCCTCGTGGGCGACGTGCCCGTCTGCGGCGACGGGATTCCGCAGAACGGCGAGTTCTGCGACGACGGCAACACCGCGGACGAGGACGGCTGCAGCGCGCTCTGCGGCGTGGAGGCGCTGCCGTAGGCCGGGCGGCGCCCGGGCTGCTGCGGCGGGCCGGGCTCGGGTAGCCTCCTCCGACCCGGAGGAGGAGCCCGCATGCCCGTCGCCGATTTCTCGCTCGCCGGCAAGGTGGCCATCGTGACCGGCGCGAGCCGCGGCATCGGCCGCTCGATCGCGCTCGGGCTCGCGGAGCACGGCGCCGACGTCGCGCTCGCGGCGCGAAAGCCCGAGGCGCTCGAGGAGGCGGCCGCGGCGGTCCGCGCGCTCGGCCGGCGAGCGCTCGCCGTGCCGACCAACGTGCGCCGCGCCGACGAGCTGGAGCGGCTCGTGGAGCGGACCGTGGAGACGCTCGGGCGCGTCGACTTCCTGGTGAACAATGCGGCGACGAACCCGCACTACGGGCCCATCCACGAGCTCGACGAGCGGGGCTTCGACGCGATCACGAACACGAACGTGAAGGCCGTGCATCTCCTCTCCAACTTCGCGCGCGCGGCGATGCTCGCGCACGGCGAGGGCGGCGCGATCGTGAACGTGAGCAGCGTGGGCGGCTACCGCGCCTCGGACGTGATCGGCGGCTACTCCGTCTCGAAGGCCGCGCTGATCATGCTGACGCAGGTGCAGGCGAAGACGTGGGGCCGCGACGGGATCCGCGTGAACTGCATCGCGCCCGGCCTGATCCGGACGGAGTTCGCGCGCGCCCTCTGGGAGGACGAGAAGACGCTGCGCGCGTCGACCGCGGACGCCGCGCTCCGCCGCATCGGAGAGCCCGACGAGATGGCGGGTGCGGTCGTCTACCTCTGCAGCCCGGCGGCGAGCTTCGTCACCGGGCAGACGCTCGTGCTGGACGGCGGACGGCTGCTGTAGCGACGTCGGGTGCGGCGGCCCGGCGCGCGCGACGCGCGTACGTCAGCGCCGCACGCGCGCCCCGCGCGCGCCGGCGAACAGCGCGAGGCCGGCGGCGAGGAGCGCCGCCGTGCCCGGCTCGGGCACGAGGGTCGCGGTTCCCACGGTCTGCGGGACGAGCTGGACGCCGACCACGATCTCGAGCGTGCCGTCGGCCGCGAGCGCGTCGTAGGACAGGAACACGAGGTCGTACGACTCGCCGACGTCCACGAGGGCACCCAGCGGGTCGAAGCCCACGGCGTCGTTGAAGAGGACCGCGTCCTCGACGTCGACCCCCGCGCCGGCGATCCAACCCACCCCGCTGATGGGCACGAAGTCCGACCCTCCGATGGGCCGGATCCCGACGGCCAGGCGAGTAGACGACGTGTCGCCCAACATGTCCGCGCGCAGGACGAGCGTGACGTCGCCGGGGTCGACGCCGCCGGCGAGGACGCTGCCGCCCGTCGGAACGCCGTTCACGACGTCGACGAGCTCGATCGCCGCGTGCGACGAGTCGAACTCGTTCGGGAGCACGAAGAACGGATTGGGGGTGACCGTGAGCGCGCGCGCGGCGGGCGCGAGGCCGGCGGCGAGCGCGATGGCGACGAGACCGACGAGCCAGCTAGACGCGTCGCGCACGGAGATCCCTCCCAGAGGCCGAGATGGGCCGGCGTAACCCGAGCAAAGACCGTGCCAGCGCGCGCGGGCGGGACCCCGCCGGCCGGGGCGCGCCCGAGGGCTTCGGGCCGGGACACACGGCGTGCGGCGCGAACGCGGTTACCCAATTCGGGAAGCCCTCTTCCACGTCGCGTCGGGCAGCCGGTCCTACGCCGATCAGCGGCGGAAGCGCCGCCACACCGCGCGGCGTCGGCGCCGGAGCAGGTCGGCGCGCTCGGCCGGCGTCACGCGAGGGGTGTCGCGCGGCAGCGCGGCGTCGAGCTCCGCGAGGGGGAGCGCGCGGACGCGCGGGGTGGTCGCGCGGTCGGCGAGGAGGAAGCGCACGGCCAGGATGCCGTCCTCGTGGCCCGCGGGGTCGAGCCAGTTCCAGACACCGGGGTCCTCCTGCGCGATCACGCCGCGGAACACGCCGTCGGCGTCGACGGCCGCCTGGTGGCCGTTCAGCGACGACTGGCGCGTCGCGTAGTCGAGGCTCGCGAAGGTGCGGTCCGCGAGGCTCGCGCTCCAGTGGCGGCAGCGCGGGACGGGGAACTCGAGGAGCACCGCCTCGCCCGGCCCGCAGCGAAAGTGCCCGAGGCCGTACGCCTGGCCCGCGAGGCCGGTGTGGGCGCCCGACGCGCCGGGGTCGTGAAACGCCAGCGTGTTGGGCGGCATGGCGAGCAGGCCGCGCGCCATGCGGTCCCAGAGCGCGCCGCCGTGCGTGAGCCACTCGGCGAGGCGCGCGAGGCGCGCCTCCATCGCGTCCGCGCTCGGCGGCGGCGCCGGAAGCGGCGCGCCCTCCCGCTCGATCGCGAGCTCGGCCGGGCGCTCGCGCTCCCAGTCGGCGAAGTACTGGCGGATCAGGACGAACTCCGCCCCCGGGCCCACGGGAAGCCAGTGGCCGCCGCGGCGCTCGCCGCCGAGCTGGAGCTCGAACGCGCCGTCGGCGCCGGCGCCGAGCTCGTCGCCGCTCGCCGAAGCCAGCGTGCGCCAGGCGCCGACGCGGCCGCTCGCGAAGTGGCCCGCGTTCACCTGGACGTCGAGGTGGCACGCCGTGCCGCGGGTCCCGAACAGGCGGTAGCGCGCGCCCTCGCGCACCGGCGCGTAGAGATAGAGGCAGTCGGGCATGTCGAGGCCCCACTTCGCGCTGGCCTCGATCATGCGGCACAGCTCGGGCTGCTCCGCGTCGGCGTGCTCGACGCACACGGCGACTCCCGCCGCGAGGAAGCGGGTGAGCGCGCGCAGCGCCTCGGCGCGCTCGCGCCCGGAAGCCGCGCCGGCGAGCGCGCGGCGCCCGGCGTCGCGCAGAGCGCCGCAGAGCGCGTCCCAGGCGGGATCGTCCGCCGCGGGATCTCCGGTACGCTCGCGCGCGCCCATGACGGCGGCCGAGGATATCGCGGCGGGCGACGCCGGACGCTTCGTCGTCGGCACCGGCCGCTGCGGCTCGACGCTGCTCTCGCGCATGCTCGCCGAGTGCCCGGCCGTCTGCAGCCTGTTCGAGGTGCTGAACGGGCTCGACGCCGCGCGTCGCTTCGCACGCGAGCCCCTGCCGGGCCCCGACTTCGCGCGGCTCCTCCTGGCCGAGCAGCCGTTCCTCACCGCGGTCCTGCGCCGCGGCTACCCGGTGGAGGAGGTCGTCTACCCGTTCGGCCGCGGCCGCTTCCGGCGGGGGGAGCCCATGCCCTATCTCGCCGCGGCGTGCCTTCCGCGCCTCTCCGAGCACCCGGACGCGCTCCTCGACGCGCTGCGCGACTTCGCGCGGGCGCTCCCCCCCGCACCCGCCGCGGCACAGCTGCGCCGCGCCTTCGCGTGGCTCGCCGCGCGAAGCGGGCGCCCGCTCTGGATCGAGCGCTCCGGCTCCTCGGTCGAGTACCTGCCCGCGCTCGCGGCCGCGTTTCCGGGCGCGCGCTTCCTGCACCTCCATCGCGACGGCCCGGAGACGGCGCTCTCGATGCGCGCCCACCACGCCTACCGGCTTCCGATCGCGCTCCTCTACCGCGCCCCGGTGGACGGCGTCTCCGCCGACGCCCTCGGGCCGCTGGAGCTCGCCGCCGCGCCGCGCCCGGACGACGCGATCTCGCGCATCCTGCGCGCGCGCCCGCCCGCGCCGCTCTTCGGGCGCTACTGGAGCGACCAGCTCGCGCGCGGGCTCGCGGCGCGGGGCGCGCTGGGCGCGCGCTACGCCGAGCTCGCGTTCGAGGACCTCCTCGCGCGGCCGCGCGACGCGCTGGCGCGGGTCGCCGCGTTCTTCGGCCTCCCGCCGGGCCCGTGGCTCGAGCGCGCCTCCGCGCTCGTGCGCGGCGGCGGCCCACGGCGGGCGCCCGGCCTCGCGGCGGAGGAGCGCGCGGCGCTCGAAGCCGCGTGCGCGCCGGGCGCCGCGCTCCTCGGGCGCGCGCCCCCCGCGGCGCTCGGATAAAGTCGGTCGCACGCGAAGCCGAGGAGATGTCGATGGCGTCGAGCGCAGGCGGCGACTTTCACCTCGCGCACCCGGACCACTACGCGGCGCGGGGCTACCCGCACGACGTGTGGACCCGGCTGCGCCGCGAGGACCCGGTGCACTGGTTCGACCACACCGAGGGCGTGCCGTTCTGGGCGATCACGAAGCACGCGGACATCACCACGATCGGAAAGCGCCCCGAGAAGTTCCTGAACGGGCCGCGGCTCGTGATCGGCCACCAGCCCGAGCGCCCGAACCTGTTCCCGCCGACCCTGATCCAGCTCGACCCGCCGAAGCACGCCGTCTACCGGCAGCTCATCTCGCACCGCTTCCGGCCGGCCGCGCTGCGCCGCATGCACGACGACATCGAGCGCATCGGGAAGGAGATCGTCGACGGTCTCCTCGAGGGCGGCGACTCGGGCCAGTGCGACTTCGTGCAGAAGGTGGCGGCGCCGCTTCCCATCGCAGTCATCGCGTGGATGCTCGGCGTGCCGCGCTCGGACTGGGGTCTCCTGTTCGACTGGACCAACCGGACGGTCGGCGCGGGCGACCCCGAGTATCGACGCGAGGGGAAGACGCCCGAGGAGACCGCGCAGGAGGCGATGGTCGAGCTCTTCACCTACTTCACGAAGCTCGTCGAGGAGAAGCGGCGCAAGCCCGGCGACGATCTCATCACGGTGTTCACGCAGGCGCGCGTCGACGGCGAGCCGCTCCCCCCGATGGACGTCCTCACGTTCTGCCTGATCGTCGTCGTGGCCGGGAACGAAACGACCCGCAACGGGACGAGCGGCGGGATGCTCGCGTTCATCGAGCACGAGGGGGAGCTGCGGAAGGTGCAGCGGGATCCCTCGCTGCTCCCCTCGGCGGTCGAGGAGGTCGTGCGCTGGACGAGCCCCATCATCCACTTCGCGCGCACCGCGACCGAGGACTTCGAGCTGCGCGGAAAGCGCATCCGCGCGGGCGACGCGCTCGCGCTCTTCTACCCGTCGGCGAACCGCGACGAGGAGGTGTTCGCCGATCCGTTCACGTTCCGCGTGGAGCGCCACCCGAACCGCCACATCGGGTTCGGGGTCGGAGAGCACTTCTGCCTCGGCGCGCACGTGGCGCGGCTCGAGCTGCTCGTCGCGTACAAGCACCTCCTGCCGCGCATCGAGGAGATCGAGCTGGCCGGCCCGGTGGAGCGCCTGCACTCGTCGCTCGTCGGCGGCGTGAAGCACCTGCCGATCCGCTACAAGCTCCGGCCTGCGTAGCGCCGCGGCGTCCGTGACGCGGCGCTCGCTGGCGCGCGCGCGCCGGGGACGGGCGGCTCGCGACGGGCGAGCGCCGACCTGTGCCGCGCCCGCGAAGGCGCCGCGGACGCGCCGCGGGCGGAGGGGGCCGCGGCGCGCGGAACGTCGAGCGGGGGCGGCCCGATCCGGGCCGCCCCCGCTCGGGGGCTCCTAGTAGCGGTCGCGCCGCGGGCCGCGGTCGCCGCCGCCGCGCGGGCCGCCGCCACCGCCGCCGCCGCCGCTGCGCTCCTGCGCCTCGCTGACGCGCAGCGAGCGGCCGCCCATCTGCGAGCCGTCGAGCGCCCGCATCGCGGCCTCGGCGCCGCGCTGGTCCATTTCGACGAACGCGAAGCCGCGGGAGCGACCGGTCTCGCGATCGGTGATCACGCTCACGCGCTCGATGGTGCCGTGGCGGCCGAACAACTCGCGCAGCTCCGCCTCGGTGGTGCTGAAGGGAAGATTTCCGACGTAAAGCTTCTTGCCCAAACCTTGCATCCTGTGCCCGCCCGTGTCCTCACGCGACGCGGGCGGTCTGCGCCGCGCCGGCCTGCGGAACGTCCGCCTCCGGCCTCACGGCGAAGCGACACGTCGGCGGCCGGTGGACCCGGACGCAGACGCGGAGCAGAGGGACTCGACTGGGATTCACGTGCAGGCGGTGGAGACCGAGAGCGCGGACCGGTGCGAGACGACCACTCGTCGAGGAGCCTAGGGCACGGCCTGGGAGCCTGCAACGAGGCGACCCGGGCCGCCGACCACGCGCCGAAAACCATGTTCAGTCCGCCGTGCGCCGGTCGGGCTCCTACTGGATCGGAATGCGCTTCGGCTTCGCGACGTCCGACTTCGGCATCCGCACCGTGAGGACGCCGTCGCGGAAGCTCGCCTCCACGCGGTCGACGTCGGCGTCCGACGGCAGCGTGAAGCTGCGGACGAACGCCCCGTAGCTGCGCTCCATCCAGTGGCCGCGCTCCTTCTTCTCCTCGCGCTCGCAGCGCTTCTCGCCTCGGATCGTGAGCGTGCTCTCGCGCACCTCGAGCTCGACCTCCTCCGGCTTCGCGCCGGGAAGCTCGGCCGTCAGCGTGTACGCGTCGGCGCTCTCGTCGAGGTCGACGGCGGGCATCCAGCGGCCGCCGCCGCCGCCGCGCAGGCCGCGCTCGCCGAAGAGCTCGTCGAGCAGGCTCGTGAGCGGACGGCCGAGCCGCAGGTCGCGGAACAGGTCGAGCTCTCGGAACGGATCCCAGCGCGCGGGCGCCTGCGTTCCTTCCTCGCGGGGGCGCCCCGTCTCGCGCGCGGGCTCGTGCGAGCCCGCCTGCTGCGGCGTCCGGCCCTCGCCGCGCCGCGCGCCTTCGTTCTCGTGCTTCTGGGCCATGGCACTCCTCCCGGCGATCGGGTGGCCTCGAAGGGTGCAAGCCACGTGCCCCGCCGCCCGGCCGCGCGCCGGCGGCGCTCGTTCCGGTGCCGGCGCGCCTGCGCTCCCGGCGCTGCCGCGGCGCGCGGGATCTACGATCCGCTCGCGAGATCGACACGAGGACGCCGGCGCCGCACGCCGCCGCGGCGGGCGGGCTTCCGGGACGCCGCGCCGGCTCGGCCTGCCGCGCGGGCCACGCGCGACGCGCCGGCAACCGCCGCGCGCCGCGCCCGCACCCCGACGCGGAGGTGCCGCGCGGGACGAAGCTCGGAGCGGCCGGCGCGGCGCGGACGGGCCATGCGCGCGCTTCCCGAGCGGCGCGCCGGCCGCCACCCGAGCCGCCGGCGCGGCACCCACGCTTGATCGGCGCCGGCGTCGCGCGCAAGATCCCCGCCACGCCGGCCGATGAGGCGGGCTCGGGGGGGGAACGACGTGGCAGCGGCGGCGCGAGACGCGGATCGGGGCGCGGGACGGCTGGCCCGGCGGGCGGCCGGCGTCGCGCTCGGGCTCGCTCTCGCGGCCTGCGCCACCGCGCCGCAGCCGCCGCCCCCCGCCCCTTCGCTTCCCGCGCCGGTCGTCTCGGCGCCCCCCGTCCCGCGCGCCGCGCCGGCGCCGCCGCAGGCGGGCGCGCTCGAGCGCCGCATCCTCGCGGCGAAGGGATGGACCTGGCTCGTCGAGCGCCTCGTCGCCGACGGCCTGCCGCGCGCCCGCGTCGAGGCCGCCTTCGCCGACGCCCGCATGCCGGCCTTCGACGGTCTCTCCTTCAGCCTCGAGCCGCGGGAGCCCCGCTCCATGTACCGGGCGGTGCTGCAGCGCCGCAGCGTCGAGCAGGCGCGCGCCTGCCGCGCGGAGCACGGGCGCGCGTTCGAGAACGCCGAGGCGCGCACCGGCGTCCCGGCCGAGGTCGTCGCGGCGATCCTCCACGTCGAGACGCGCTGCGGCCGCCAGACGGGGCAGAGCCTCGTGCTGCACGGCCTCGCGCGCCTTGCGATGGCGAACGAGCCCGACAACCTCGCGCGCATCCTCGACCGCACGGCGCTCGCCGGGCGGGGCGTCCTCGAGCCGGACCTCGAGCGGCGCATCCGCGCGCGCGCGGCGCAGCTCGACGGCCTGTTCTACCCGGAGGTTCGCGCGGTCTTCGAGCTCGCGGCGCGCTGGGGCGTCGACCCGCTCGCGCTGCGCGGCTCTCGCTCGGGCGCGTTCGGGTACCCGCAGTTCCTGCCGACCAGCTACCTGCGCTTCGGCGCCGACGGCAACGGCGACGGCGTGGTCGACCTCTACGACGTCGACGACGCCGCCGCCTCGGCCGCGCACTACCTCGCGAGCCACGGCTGGCAGGGGCCGCGCATCGAGCGCGTCGCGCAGCGGCGCGCGATCTGGCACTACAACCGCTCGGAGGCGTACATCGACGCGGTGCTCGCGCTCGCCGACGCCCTGGGCGCGGATCCCGGTCTGCGCGCGACCGTGGTGGAGGCCGCGCAGTAGCGCGGCCGCGCGCGCGGCGGCCGCGCGTCGTCCCCGAGCCGCGCTACGCCGAGGGGCCCACCGCGTGCGCGCCGACGCCCGCGGTGGTGCGCAGCATCCGGCGCCAGCTCGCCGGCGCGCGCGTCCTCTCGCGCGCGGACGTCCGCCTCGCGGAGGCGATGGGACTCGTCGCCGCGGACACGCGGCGGCCGCTCGGCTTCAACGACCCGCTCTTCTACCCACTCGACGAGGCGCCCGAAGGCCCGCGCCTCCGCCCCTTCGAGCGCGTGGCGAAGCGGACGCGCCGGCTGCGCCGCCTCCACGCGCTCGCCCTCCTCGTCGACTTCGACGACCAGCCGGCGACCCGCTCCCCGGCGGAGTTCGAGCGCCTGCTCTTCGACCGCTCGAACCCGGGCTCGATGGCCGCCTACTACGACGAGCTCTCCGGCGGGCGGCTGCGAGTCACCGGCGAAGCGGTCGGCTGGCTGCGCGCGACGCGCCCGCTCTCCTTCTTCGCCGACGGCCAGAGCGGGACCGGCCCGGCGTTCCCGCGCAACGCGCCCGGGCTCCTGCAGGAGGCGCTCGAGCTCCTCGTCGCCCGCGAGTCGCTCGCGCGCTTCGACGTCGACGGCGACGGCTACGTCGACGGGATCTTCCTCGTCCACGCGGGCGGCGGCGCGGAGGCCGAGCCCGATCCGGCGAGGCGCGCGGCGAAGATCTGGTCGCACAAGTGGGTGCTGCCGGCGCCGTTCGAGTCCGACGGCGTGCGCGTCTACGCCTACTCGACGGAGCCGGAGGACGGCCGCGTCGGCGTCTTCGCCCACGAGTTCGGCCACGTCCTCGGCCTCCCCGACCTCTACGACACGACCTACCGCTCGCGCGGCGTCGGCGACTTCTGCCTCATGGGCAGCGGCTCCTGGGGCGGCGGCGGCGACCGCCCGACGCGCCTCTCGGCGTGGTGCCTCGCGCGGCTCGGCTTCGTGCGACCGCGCGCGCTGCGGCGCTCGGCGCGCCTCGAGCTCGCGCCGCTCGCGCGCGACCGCCGCGCCTGCGTGCGCGTCTGGGGCGGCCCGGGCCCGGAGTACTATCTCCTCGAGTGTCGGCGGCCCGAGGGACGCGACGCGGCGCTCCCGGCGCGCGGCCTCGCCGTCTGGCACGTGGACGAGCGCCAGTCGGCGAACGCCACCGCGGCTGCGCCGCTCGTCGCGCTGGTGCAGGCGGACGGGGCGCGCGACCTCGAGCGCAACCGCAACGCGGGCGACGCCGGCGACCTCTTCCCGGGCGCGCGCGGCGCGCGCGCGTTCGACGCCGCCACGACGCCGGCCGCGCGCGCGCGCGACGGCACGCCGGCCGGAGTGGCGCTCGAGGCGATCGCGGAGACGGACGCGGGCGTCAGCCTTCGCGTGCGCCTCGGCGCGGCCGCCGCTCGATCGACTCGATCACGGCGCGCCCGCCGCCCGGCCCGGCGAGGAGGCAGGCCTCGACCCGCACGAGGTCGCGCTCGCGCACGTCGCGGGGCGCGTCGGCCGCGAACGCGGTGAGGACCGAGCCCGGCGCGGGGCGCAGGAAGTCGCGCTCGGCGGCGGGCGACTCGTTGGCGAGGACCTCGAGCTCGAGCTCGGCGCCCTGGCCGTCCGGCTCGGGCCGGATCGCGCGCACGCGGCCGGAGACGACGGTCTTGTTCGGCTGGACGAGCACCATGCCGGATCAGCGGCCCTTCTGCTTCTGGTAGGTGCCGATGAGCTGCGCGCGGGCGAGGACGTGCCCCTCCAGCGCGCGCTCGAGATCGGGCCTTCGGAGCGCGCCGCGGTCGCCGAGCGCCGCGTCGAGCGCGTAGAGCTCGAACACGTAGCGGTGGCGGCCGATGGGCGGACACGGCCCGCCCCAGCCGGCGCGCTTCCAGTCGTTCGTGCCGAGCCGCGCCCCGGGCGGCAGGCGGCCCGGCCCGGCCGCCTCCGGCAGCTCGCGCGCGTCCGCGGGCAGGTCGTACACGATGAAGTGGACCCACGTGGTCCTCGGCGCCGCGGGATCCGGCGCGTCCGGATCGGACATCACGAGCGCGAAGCTGCGCGTCCCGGCCGGGGCGTCGGTCCAGGCGAGCGCGGGCGAGACGTCCTCGCCCTCGCAGGTGTGCCGGAGCGGGATCTCGTCGCCGTCCTCGAAGGCCGGCGAGCGGAGGGCGAACGGCATCGGCGTCGCTCCCGGGGAGCGAGTGGCGGCCGCCGCGGCCAGCGCGAGCGCGGCGAAGGCCGCCCGGCGGACGCGTTCGCGCAGGCGCACCGGACGAGTGTAGCGGGACGCGGGACCCCGCTGGCGGCGTCGCGGGGAGCCCGTACGCTCTCGGCGCCCCGCGGGTCGCGGCCGGCGTGACGCAGCGAACACCGAGGCGGGCGGCGGGGTCCGATGGTGTTCTCGGGGCGCTCGTCCGAGCGCGGGGGTGCGCGTGCGACCGGTCCGCGATGGCGCGATGGGCTGGGGCGCGGGGGGGCAGCGTCCCGAGCTCGGGGAGCTGCCGCGCGCGCGTCCGCCGCGCGCCGCGTGGGCCGACCGCCTCCTCGCCGAGCTCGGGGGCGCGGTCGACGCCACGATCCTGTGCGCCGCCGCGGTCGTGGTCGAGCGGGCGCTGATTCCGACGGCGGCCGACCTCGCCGAGCTGCGCGCGTCGTCGGAGCCGCTGCTGGACCCCGCGCTCCACGCGGCGCCGCGGCGCTTCTTCGCCTTCCTCGACGAGCCGGCGCCGGCGCCCCGCGTCGAGACGCGGACCGTGCGCGCGATCGCGGGCGGGCGCGTCCTGGAGCGGCGCCTTCGGAGCGCGTACCGACCGTACGTCGGAGCCGAGCCGAAGCGCCCGAGCGGCCCCGTGCTGCTCGAGCACTGGATGCACGAGCGCGGGCGCGCGCGCGCCACCGCGCTCCTCCTCCACGGGTTCGGCATGGGACGCCCGCGCCTCGACGCCGCGGCGCTCCTCGCGCCGCGCTGGTTCGAGGCCGGCCTCGACGTCGCGCTCCTCGTGCTCCCGCACCACGGCGCGCGCACGCCGGTGGAGGCGCGCCTCTCGGGCCAGGCGTTCGCCGTCCCCCACGTCGCGCGCCTCGCCGAGGCCGTGCGCGAGGCGATCCACGACGTCGCGCTCAGCGCGCGCTGGCTGCGCGAGGCGTCGGACGCGCCGGTGGGCCTCCTCGGCCTCTCGCTCGGCGGCTACCTCACGGCGCTCGCCGCCGGGCTCCTCGACGACCTCGCCTTCGCGGTGCCGATGGCGGCGCCCGTCTGCATGGGCGACCTGGCCTGGCGCTTCTTCCGCCGCACGAAGCACGCGCGCGCGGAAGGCGCCCTCACCGCCTTCGAGCTGCGCCGCTCCTTCCGCGTCCACTCGCCGCTCGCGCATCCGCTCCGCATCGCGCGCGAGCGGGCTCTGGTCGTCGCGGGGCGCGGCGACCGCGTCGTCCCGGCCTCGCACGCGATCGCCCTCGCGCGCCACTGGGGCGGCATCCCCGTGCACTGGTTCGCCGGGAGCCACCTCGCCCCGTTCGGCCGCGCGGGCGTGGCCGACGCCGTGACGGCGCACCTGCGCCGGCTCGACGTCCTCTAGCGCCCTCCAGGGCGGAGGCCGGCGCCGTGCCCGCGCGCGTGCGCCGCATGCCGCGCCGCGGGCGCCGTGGGATCCGACGCCCGGGGGGCCGGGGCCGGAACGCCCGCCACGACGAGCGCACGGAGCGCCGCCGCGGCGGCCGGCAGCGCCGCGACGCGCGCCTCGAGCGTGCGCCGCAGCCAGCCGCCGTCGGCGCGCTGCCACGCCCGCGGGAGGCGCGCGAAGGCCTCGTCGAGGGCGGCGGGGGCGAGCGCCCGCTGCAGCGCGCGCGCCTCGACGTCCCAGGCCGCGGCGGACATCGGCGCGAGGAAGCGCTCGTCGAGCGCCCGCGCCTCGTGCGCGAGGCGCTCGATCTCGTAGCCCTCGTCGAACGTGACGAGGAGCGGTGCGAACGGCTTCACGAGCCGCAGCAGCGCGCCGCCGAAGCGCGCGAACGCGAGGTCGCGATCCTCGGGCAGCGGCTGCCAGCCGGCGCGCCCGGGGACCCGCGCCCAGCGCCAGTTGCCGGGGTGGCGGTCGGCGTCCCCGACGACGAGATCGACGAGGCGGGCACGCAGGTACGCGCGCGCGTCGACGCACGCGCCGCCGCCCTCGTCGAGGCGCGCGACGAGGGTCTCCGTGTCGACGATCTCCGTCGCGCCGAACGTCCCGGCGCGGCCCTCCGCGGCCGGCGTCGGGTGCTCGCCCAAGGTGCCGAGGCGGCCGGCGAAGCGCGCCCGAAACGTGCCGAGGCGCGCGTCGTCCGGCAGCGCGACGAGCCGCAGCTCCGGCTCGAGGAGGCCCGCCGCGCGGCCGAGCGCCGACGCGAGCACCGTGGCGCCCGGGTGGAGCGCCGCACCCTGGTCGCGCACGAGGCGCCGCAGCCGGGGCACGGCGCGCTGGAGCGTGGGGGAGACGAGGCGCGAGAGATCCTTCTCCAGGGGCCGGAAGGTGTACGCGCGCCCGTCCGCGCCGCGCAGCGCGAGGTTCTCGCTCTGCCCGCCGCCGACGACGCGGATGGGCGCGAGCCCGCCGACCGCCTCGGCGAGATCGAGGAGCGGGACCTCGACGGGTGCCGTCCAGAGCGCCCGGTAGCCGCGCCCGACGAGGGCCCGGCGCACGGGATCGGCCTCGTAGCCCGGGCCGGCGGCGGCGCACGCGCGGGCAGGCGCTGCGGGGCAGAGGGCGAGCCCGCGCTCGGCGGCGAGCGCTCCGGCCGGCGCGCCCGCGAGGCAGAGCCCGATCACGGCCGCGCCCGCGAAGCCCCTCCCCACGCGCCGCACGCTAGCCGAAGGGAGGCGGCCCAGACGCCGCGCGCGCCGCTTGGGAAACGGCCTTCCACCGGCATGGAACGCGGGTTCCCACCGCCTCGGCGCGCCCGGGGGAAAAGCTCGTGTTTCCGCGTGGTTGCTCCCTCGGCAGCCTCGGCACGAGGCTTGCGAGGAACCGGCGGCGCAGGACTCCGCCGCGTGGAGGCACCATGACGCGTCGCTGGCTCTGGCTCCCGATCCTGGCCTTGGCGGGCGTCGCGCAGGCCGCCGGCGCAGCCACGATTCCCGCCGTCACGGTCACGGTGCAGGTGGGAAGCGACCCCGCGACCGTCCTCTACCCCACCGGTGCCCCCACCGGCGACCCCGACCAGTTCACGTTCGACGGCTCCTACGACGGCTACGGGTGGGATCTCACCTGGGACATGACCGTCGACGTCGACCCGTTCGTGAGCGGGAACTTCAGCATCCTGAACAACACGAGCTAGACGCAGACGTACACGTTCACCGTGACGCTCCCGATCTCGCCGGCCGTGACGCCGAGCTCGCTCGTCGGCGGCTCGATCGGCGTCACCGTCACCGACTCGAACTTCGACGGCGTCGGGACGGTCGCGAGCGCGGGCGCGGGGACGCTCTACACGGGCGTCAACGACGTGACGGACGTGCTGGGACTCCTCGGCCCGGGCTTCTCCCTCTCGGTGCCCTTCGCGGGCGGCAGCAACACGACGAGCGCGTTCGCGGGGCTGCCGGGGCCGACCCTCCCCGGGCCCGCGGCGCTCTCGACGATCTCGATCCGCCACAGCTTCACGCTGACGCCCGGCGACAGCGTCGGCCTCACGAGCTTCTACGTGGTCCAGGTCGTTCCCGAGCCCACCACGCTCCTCCTCGTGTCGCTGGGGCTCGCCGGGCTCACCGCCGCGGGACGGCGCCGGGCCCACTGAGCGCCTTTCGGCGCGGCCCTCCCGGCCGGCGGACCGCTTGCGCCCTCAGCGCAGGGCGCGCACCGAGCGCAGGAACGCGAGGCACGCGAGCCCGATCGCCGCGGCGACCACGCCGTTGGCGACGAGCGTCGCCTGCGGCCCGAAGGCCCGCGTCAGCGCCCCCGACTGCGCGTAGCCGAGCGGCATCGAGAGGAAGAAGACTAGCGAGTACATGCTCATGACCCGCCCGAGCCGGGCGGGGTCGGCGCGCTCCTGGAGGAGCGCGACGACGTAGTTCATGAAGACCGACGCGCCGAGCCCCCACGCGAAGAGCAGCGCCGCCGCGCGCGGGAGCGTCTCGCTCGCGCCGTAGAGCACGAGGATGATCCCCCCCGCCACGTTCGCGAGACAGACCGCGAGCCCCCGGCGCGGGAGCGGCCGCAGCGTGAGGAGGACGGAGCCGGCGAACACGCCCGCGCCGAAGCAGCCCCACAGGAGGCCCACCCACTTGTCGCTCGCGTGGAGCACGTCGGGCACCACGATCGCGATCGTGACCGCGAACGGCCCGACGAAGAGGACGCCCGGGATCGCGCCGAGCGCGACGAGCGCGCGGAGCGCGGGCTCGCGCGCGACGTAGCGCACGCCGTCGGCGAGGTCGCCGAGCACGCTGCGGCCGCTCGGCGCGGGTTGCGGGGTACGGATGCGGCCGAAGAGGAGCGCCGCCGCCGCCAGGAGCACCGCCTCGAGGGCGAAGGCGAGGGCGAGCCCGCGCGCCTCGGCGACGACGCCGCCGACGGCGGGGCCGAGGAACTGGAGCGCCGCCATGAAGCCCATCGTCCCCAGGATCACGGCGTTCTGGAGCTGCGCGCGCTCCACGAGCTGCGGGAGGAGGCTCGCGCGCGCCGGGTTCGTGAAGGCGCCGGCGGAGCCCACCGCCGCCGCGAGCGGAAAGACGGGCCAGATCGCGCGGACGTCGAAGCCCGCGAGCGCAACGTAGCCGCCCGACACCGCGGCGGCGACCGCGTACGTGCGGAGCAGGATGCGCGCGCGCGGGACGCGGTCGGCGACCGCGCCGCCGACGAGGGCGAGCAGCGCGCCGGGGAGCGTCTGCGCGACGAGCGCGGCCGCGATGAGCGGCGCGCGGTCGTCCGCGGCGACCCGGTCGCGCAGGAAGAGCGGGACCGTGACGGCCTGGATCCCGACCCCCGTCCCGGCGACCAGCGACGCCGCCCACCAGCGCGCGAAGGCGCGCGAGGCGAACGGGTTGCGCCCGCCCGGCTCGCCCGGCGAGCCGCTCGCCGCGGAGCCGCCCGGCCCGCCCTTTGCGTCCGCAACGCCCATCAGGCATCGAACCGGAGGGCGGGCCGCGTCTCCAGCACCTCGACCGGCGCCCCGCGCGCCAGCCGGCCGCTCCCGAGCGCGACGGCGTTCCAGGCGAACCAGACGGCGCCGTCGCGACGCCGGTAGCGCGCGAGCGTACGCAGCGGCTCCGCGCCCGCGCGCGCGCCGCTGTGCGGGTCGACGGTCGTCACCGCGCAGCGGTCGCACGGCTTCACGAGCAGGAGCTCGAGCGTCCCGATCCGGATTCGCTTCCACCCGTCCTCGGCGTAGGGCGGGGCGCCGGCGACGACCAGGTTCGGGCGGAAGCGCTCCATCCCGATCGGCGCCGGAAGGCGTGCGTTGAGGTCGTCGAGCGAGTCCCGCGAGGCGACGAGCAGCGGGTAGCCGTCGCTGAACGCGGTGTGCGCCTCGACCGGGCTGTAGGCCGGGTTCACGCGCCGCGCGTGGTCCGGCGGCGTGCGCACGAGGCGGACGGGGCGGCCGAGGAGTGCGGAGAGCCACGCCGCAGCCTCGTCGCCCTGGTCCACGCCGTCGCCCTCGTGTCGCCACACGCGCACGCGCCGGCGCGGCCCGTCGTGCGGCTCGAGCGGGACGCGCACGGAGCCCGCGCCCGCCGCGGAGAGCGCGAGCGCCGCGCCGTCGAGCTCGGTCTCGACGCGCGCGAGCCGCGGCTCGTCGCGCTGTGAGAGGAAGACGCCGCTCGCGGCCTCCACGACCACGAAGGCGCGGTCGAAGCGCAGGCCGAAGCGGTCCACGTCCCAGGCGAGCGGCTCGATCGCCCGGCACGCCTTCACCGGATGGACGCGCAGCGCGGCGAGCGCAGGGGGCACGGCGCCGAAGGGTAGACGAGGCGCCCGCCTACCTCAGGCGCGCGTCCCGGGCCTCCGGGCCTGCGGGGCGCCGGGCCGCCCGCGGCCGGGTCCGCGGCGCGCGCGGCCGGCGCCGAGCGGGGCCGGCGCGGGGCGCGCGCCGGCGCGCTCCGCGTACGGGTGCCCCGGCTCCACCGGGATGCGCCGCCCCATCAGCCGCTCGATGCGCGCGAGCTGCCCGCGCTCGCCGGCGTCGCACAGGGAGAGCGCGACGCCCGAGGCCGCCGCGCGCCCGGTGCGGCCGATGCGGTGGACGTAGCTCTCCGTGTCGTCCGGCAGCTCGTAGTTGATGACGTGCGAGATGCCCGCGACGTCGAGCCCGCGCGCGGCGACGTCGGTCGCGACGAGGACCCGCGAGTGGCCGCTCCGGAAGCGCGCGAGCGCCCGCTCGCGCTGCGCCTGGGAACGGTCGCCGTGGATCGCCTCGGTCCCCTCGCGCTCGCGGAGCGCCTTCGCGACGCGCTCGGCGCCGCGGCGGGTGCGCGTGAAGACGAGGGCGCGCGTCACCGCCGGGTCGTCGAGCAGGTGCGCGAGCAGCCGGCCCTTGTCGGGCCGCGCCACGAACAGGACGCGCTGGTCCACGGCGGCCGCCGGCGTGGCGACGGGCGCGACCGCGAGCTCCTCCGGCTCCCGCTGCACCGAGCGCGCGAGCGCGCGGACCGCCGGCGAGAGCGTGGCGGAGAAGAGCAGCGTCTGCCGAGCGCGCGGCGTCGCGGCGAGGATGCGCCGCACGGCCGGGAGGAAGCCCTGGTCGAGCATGCGGTCCGCCTCGTCGAGGACCGCGATCGCGACGGCGCGCAAATCCGCGGCCCCGGCGCGCATCAGGTCCTCGAGCCGGCCCGGCGTCGCGACGACGACGTCCGCGCCCGCGCGCAGCGCGCGCCGCTGCGGCCCCTCCGGCACGCCGCCGTGGACGACCGCCGTCGCGAGGCCCGCCGCCGCGCCGCATCGCTCGAGCTCGAGCCCGATCTGGGCGGCGAGCTCGCGCGTGGGCGCGAGCACGAGGGCGCGGGGAGCGCGCGCGCCGGCCGGCCGCACGGCGGCTGCGAGCCGCTGCACGAGCGGAAGCGCGTAGGCGGCGGTCTTCCCGGTGCCCGTCTGCGCGCAGCCCAGGACGTCGCGGCCCGCCAGGACCGACGGGATGGCGCGCGCCTGGATGGGCGTCGGGGCGGTCCAGCCCGCGCGGCGCACGGCGCCGAGGAGCGCGGGCAGGAGAGAGAGGTCTTCGAATCGATGCAAGGAGTCCATTTGCGTGCTTCTTCTTTCGTTCGCGGCCGGGGCCGCGGGGCCGCTCGCGCGCGCCCTGCGGCGCGTGTGGCCGCCTCGTGCGCCGGGCGGCGCGTCGCCGCCGGGCGTGGGTCCGGGCCTCGCGCCGTGCGCGGCCCGGTGTCGGCTTCTGCGGGAGACCGTCTGGTGGGAGGAGGGCCCGCGTCGCGGGCGTCCCAGGCAAAGGATCCGTCGGAGAGGCCTGCCGTCGCCGGTGCGGAACGCATCGGCGGGACGGCGCACGGACTCTAGCGGTTCCTTGGCGCGCGGGCCCGCACGGTCCGGCGGCCCCTACTCCAGCGTCCCGTACGCGCCGCGCGCGCCGCGCGCGGCCGCGGCGCGCGCCTCGCCGGCGCTGGCGGCGAGGTCCGCGAGGAAGGCGTCCGCGACCGCCGCGTGCACCGCGTTCACCGTGAGGTGGAGGCTGGGCGGGGGCCCCTGGCGGTCGACGTACCAGCCGCGCCGCCAGAGCGCGTCCGCGACGGCGAAGGGGTCCGCGTCGTCGAAGCCGAAGGCGAGGAGCGTCGCCTCCGGCGGCGCGAGGAGCCGCGCGCCGGGGATCGCCTCGACCCCGGCCGCGACGCGCAGGCACGCCTCGCGCGCGCTGCGCGCGAGGCGCAGGTAGCCCTCGGCGCCGAGGTGCTGCATCACCGCCCACGCCGCCGCGATCGCGCCGCCGGACTTCGTGCCGAGGACGCCGGAGCTCGCGTACGCGCCCCCGAGCCAGTTGTCCGTCTGGAAGGTCTGGTAGCGGCGCAGCGCCTTCGTGCGGTGGAGGATCGCGGAGGCGCCCTTCGCGGTGTAGCCGTACTTGTGGAGGTCCACCGAGACCGAGGTCACCCCGGGCACGCGGAAGTCCCAGCGCGGCACGGGCTCGCCCAGGCGCTCGAGGAAGGGCAGCACCATCCCGCCCATGCAGGCGTCCACGTGGCACGGGATGCCGCGCGCCTCGGCGATCGCGGCGACCTCGGCCACCGGGTCGACGACGCCCTGCGGGTACTGCGGCGCCGAGGCGACGAGGAGGACCGTGTTCGGGCCCACTGCGGCGGCCATCGCGTCCGGGTCCGCGCGCCAGTCGCCGCGCACGGGGATCCGCACGGAGCGCACGCCGAAGTAGTGCGCCGCCTTCTCGAACGCCGCGTGGGCCGTCGTCGGGAGCACCATCTCGGGCGCGCGCACGCCGCGCTCGGCGCGCCCGCGCTCGCGCGCCGCGAGCACCGCCATCAAGAGGCTCTCGGTGCCTCCGCTCGTGAGGAACCCCGCCGCCTCCGCGCCGCCGTGGAGGAGCTCGGCGAGCATCGCGAGGACGTCCGCCTGCATCGCGCGCAGGCTCGGGAACGCGTGCACGTTGAGCGCGTTCTCGGCCGAGAAGCGCGCGTAGGCCTCGCGCGCCAGCGCGAGCACCTCGTCGCCCGCGTGGTAGGCGAGCGTGAAGGCGCGGCCGCCGCGCCAGTCGACGTCGCCCGCGCGCAGCGCCTCGAGCGCCTCCAGCACCTCGCCGGGCTCGCGTCCGCGCTCGGGGAGCCGCATGGGCGGGCAGCATAGCGGGCGCGCGCGGGCGCCGGCGCTCTACGGCTCGCGCTTCCGGCCGGCGAGCCGCACCTGGGCGGCGAAGATGTCCCAGATCCAGGTGTAGAAGCAGTCGTCGGCGCGCGCGCCCGCCGGCCGCGTGCACGCCCCGGCGCGGCGTCCCCAGAGCAGGACGTACGGCTTGCCGCGCTCCTTGGCGATGAGGAGCTCGCGGCTCACGTTGGGGGCGCTCTCGGTGTGCTCGCCGCAGATCACGACGACGACGTCGACGTGGGCCATGCGCTCGCGCAGCCGCTCCTCCCAGTGGGGATGCGGCGTCTCCTCGCGCGACCAGTCGACGAGCGAGAGGCTGGAGCCGGGCGCGACACACTGCCGCGCGAGGAGGGCGTGGAGGTCGGCGTCGTGGGCGGGGTCGAAGCAGGCGTACACCCGGACGGGTCCCGCGGGCGTCACCCCTCGTCCCCGAACGGGTCTCCCGAGGTCCCACGCGGCAGTCCATAGCCGTCGAGGTCCCTGCGGGTCGCGACCGCCGGGCCGGCGCCTTCGGAGCGCTGCTCGCGGCGCCGCTCGCGCTCCTCGCGCTTGCGGGCCGCCTTGTCCGCGCGGGCGCGCTCGCGCTCGCGCTTCAGCATCGTGGGGTTCTTGCCGGCCACGGGTGTACCTCCACGCGGGAGCGACGGACCCGGGGGTCGCGGCACGTCCGGATGTCGGAGACGACGGGAAGGAACGAACGATAGCAGGCCGCCCCGGTCTCCGGCATGCTCCGCGTGCGCCCAGAGGTCCCGGTCATGCCGCTCCGACCCTCCGCGGCGGACGCCCCGAGGGCGTGCGCTTCCTACGCGGTCCTCGACGAGGCGCTCGCTCGCCTCGCGCCGTACGGTCCCGAGCTCTCCAGCGGGCTCACGAGCCACGCGCCGATGGTCGTCGAGGCGCTCTGCGCGCTCGATCGCGCCGACGCGGTGATGCCGTGGCTCGAGCGCTACCGGAGCGGTCTCGTCGCGCGCGCGCCCGTGGGCGAGGCGATCGACGCCGCCGGCTGGCGCGGTGCGCTCGGGCGCGTCGAGCGCTTCTCGGACTGGGCCGCGTTCTTCGCGCGCGCTCTCGCCGAGGCGCCGTGGCGCGACGTCGTGCGCGCCTGGGGGCCGCGTCTTGCGCCGGGGCTCGCCGGCGACGCGACGCACGGCGTGATCCGCGTCGGGCACGCGGTGCGCGCGCTCGAGCGCGGCGCCTCGCCGGCGCGGCTGCACGAGCTGGCCGACGCGCTCGCGCTGCTCGCGTCGTCGTACCAGGCGCTGCCGTGCGCGCGGGCCGAGGCGTCGGAGCGCGGACCGGCGTCCGAGGCGATCCGTCGCGTCGTCCTCGTGCCGGAGGCCGAGCGGCGCTTCGCCGGGACGATCGTGTCGTCGCTCGAGGCGCTCGCGGACCACGCGCCGTTCGCGCGCGCGATCGATCTCCTCGACGCGGAGGGCGATCCGGCGCGGCGGCTGTCCGAGGTCACGGAGACCTTTGCGCGCGTCTTCCTCGCGAACGCGCGCGACTCGCTCGGCGCGATCGTGTTCGCGCACGGCGTGACGTGCGCGGCCGCGGTGCGCAGCCTCCTTCCCCTTCTCGAGGGCGAGGCGGCGCGCGGGGCCGTTCGCTACGCGTGGCAGGCCGGCTGCGCGCTCTACGCGGCGTTCGGCGTGCGGCCTCCCGCGGACGAGGACGCCGGGGCGCCCCCCGCCGCGGCCGCCGCCGACGACCTCGCCGACCGCGCCGTCGCCCACGGCGACGAGCACGCGATCAAGCTGGCGGAGGCCTGCCTGCGAGAGCACGCGCTGCGCCCGTCGCCCGCCTACCTCCGCGCCGCCGCCGCCGCCCTCGCCCTGCTGCCCGCCCACGAAGGGGACGTTCCACGGACATGACGAAGGGGACACTCCTTTGCGCGGAGTGTCCCCTTCGTGCCGTTCGCGGGGCCCCCATGGGGGTGGGGAGTGTCCCCTTCGTGAGGTAAGTGGAACGTCCCCTTCGTGGGGCGTCACGGCGTCAGAAGTAGTTGCCCAGGAGGATGAACATTTCGTCCTCCGTCGTGAAGCCGCCGCGGAGCGGGCAGGCGTCGCAGACGCCGTCGAAGGCCCCGGGCGAGCTGTCGCAGAAGCGGTCCGGGTCCGGCTTGTCGGCGCAGAGCTGGCCCTGCTTCGCCGGATCGGCGCTGATGCACGTCTTCTCGGCGTCCTCGCACGGCCCGCCCACGAGAGGGACGGGCGATTCCGGCGAGGTCGACTGCTTCTTCACCGACGGGCTCGTCGGCGCGCTGCCGTTGTCGTACAGCGCGCAGAAGAGGAACCTGCGCTCCGATTCGGTTCCCGTGAAGGGAAGCGGCGGGTCAATCGAGAGCTGGACCGGGTCGTTGTAGACCGTGCTGAAGTAGATCAGGCGGTCGTCGCCCGCGGGCCCGGGCGGCGCGCACACTCCCGGGGCCGGCGTGCAGGCGCAGCCCTCGCTCCCCGGATCGCACGGCGCGGCGCCGCACGCGGCGCCCGGCGTGCACGCCGCGTTCGGCGGACCCCAGGTGCGCCAGCGCACGCCGTGGCGATGCGTGTGCGAGCTCAGCCAGAAGAGATTGGCGCCGTCGGGGATCTCGAACGTCGCGCAGTACTCGCGCTTCTGATGGGCCGGGACGTTCTGGATGAAGATGTTGTCCGCATCGAAGATCTGGCGCGCGAGGTACAGCGTGTCCTCCGGCCCCGCGAGCCAGAGGTTCAGGTACTGGTTCATCGTGGTGTCTTCGTCGGTCAGGTTGAAGGCGTGCGAGTTGTACGCCACGACGCCCTTCATCGGCAGGATCCCGTAGACGCCGTCCGCGAGCTCCTGCTCGTAGTGCGTCTCCTGCGAGCCGCTGAACTGCGGCGAGTTGTTGTTCAGCTGGAAGTCGGGCGGCGGGCCGCTGAGGCAGGCGGCCCCGCGCACGGGGTTGCCGCTGCAGCCGATGTTCTGCCCCGTGGGTCCCACGTCGAGCGGGTCGCACGGATCGCCGTTCCGCGGGTCGTCGAGGTCGTCGAACTTGTACGTCCAGGGAGCCCAATTGGGATGGTTCACGCCGCCCGCACCGCGGTAGAGGTGGATGATCGAGTGGTGCGACTGCGGATCCTGGAGCAGGAGCTGCTTGTGCCAGCGGAAGCACTTGTTCCCCGTGTTGAGCGGCCCGAAGTCGACCGGGCAGTCGATCTGCTGCTCCTCGGGAATGAGGTCCGTCTGGCTGAAGTCGTAGTAGATCGGGAAGCAGACCTCGTTCTCGCTGCTCTTCGGCAGCGGCCAGGCGGACGAGACGAGCTGCACGCCGTTCCCCGCGCCGGGCGCTGCGGGGGGGTCGACCTTCAGCGGGTCGGCGGGCGGCAGGCAGGCGCCGAACTTGTCCGCGGTGCCGGCGACGACGAGGTCCTTCGGCGCGCCGCCGCGGATCCAGAGGTCCACGGCCTCGAGCTGCTCGGCGGTGACCGCCTCGGGCACCGCCGACGGCATGCTCTGCACGCCCTCGGCGTCCAGCACGGCGCACTCCGCCGGATCCGGGTCGCCGTCGCAGTGGCGCTTGCGCCAGATCGCCTGGTAGAAGAGGCTGGTCTTGCTGTCGCCCTCGACGACGAAGTGCTCGTAGTTGTCGTTGTTCTCCGGCGTCGACTCGAGCAGCGCCGCGTGGTTCGCGTCCAGCGCGCCCGGCTCGCCGCCGGGAACCAGCGTGAGCCCGGAGACGTGACCCTCGGGCACGGTGGTCCCGTGGCACCGGTTGCTCGTGCACCCGTAGCCGTCGAGGATGACGGTCTGGATCGCGGCGAAGGTCGAGTCGAACGCGTCGCCCTCGCACGCCGAGACGGCACAGTCGTTCGCGCAGCCGTCCTTCGGATCGAGGTTGCCGTCGTCGCACGCCTCTCCCACGTCCGCCATGCCGTCGCCGCAGACGGGATCCGGACACGCGTCGGGGACCGCCGCGCCGCGGCCCTTGAACGTCCCCGGCTCGTTGCGGCTCACGGCGTCGTCGGCGAACACCGCGCAGTAACGCTGGTTGCCGATGTGCACGTCGACCCAGACCTCGGGGTCGCTGCCGTCGGGAACGAAGCCGAACGCCTCGCCCTTGCCCTTGATCTTGAGCTGGCCCTTGTGGATCCGAACCGACTCGATGCCGCCCTCGGTCCCGTCCTTGTCCTTGTACTTCCATCCCTTCGGCGTCGAGCCCTTCCCGATCGGCTTCCACTTCGTGGGGTCGAGCTCCGCGAGCGCGCTGTGGTGCCCCGCGTCCCCCGTGCCGTACACGAGCACCTTGAAGCCGGTGGTCGGGTCGAGCGGCGCGAGGAGGGCCGCCTGCTGCTTCTCGGTCGAGAACTGGAAGGACGCGCGCTCCGGGCCGCCCTTGCCCTTCGCCTCCACGACCAGCTTCTGGCCCTCGAGCCCGACGTCCCCGGCCGCGCCGCGCATCTCGGCGCACCAGCCGGCGTTCGGGGTCGCCACCAGGCGGCTGCCGCGGAAGGTCGTCGGCTGCTCGCCGGCGGCGTGTGCGGAGGAGACGGCGAGCGCGAGCGCGACCGCCGCGACACCGAACGAGGTCGAGCTGCGGCGGACCAGGGGGTGGGACAACGGGCTCATCGCGCGCGCCTCCGGCTCGAAGGGATGGGGGGCCGCCCACGGCTTGAAGCCGGGGTCGGCCACGAGGTAGCGTACCACTGAACGAACGTTCAACACGCCCGCCCCCCGAGCCCCGCGCCCGACGCGACGCGTCATGGGTCCCTTCCGGGTCCGCGCCGGCTCCCCGGCGTGCGCCCCGGAGGCCCCCCGCATGCGTCCCCCGCGATTCCCGCTCGCCGCCGCCGCCCGGCCCTGGCTGGCCGCCCTGCTCGCGCTCGCCGCGCCGGCGCCCGCCGGGGCGGCGTTCGCGCTCCAGGAGGGGATCGGATTCCTCGCGGTCCAGGACGCCGCCCCGGGCGCCGAGATCGCGCTCTTCGACGCGCGCGGTGCCGAGCTCGCGCGGGCGCACGCCGACGCGATGGGGAGCCTCGTCTTCCGCGACCTCGCGCAGGGCGCGCGCTACGTGGTGCGGGAGACGGCGTCCGGCGGCCAGGCGACCCGCGCGCGCACGCGCCGGTTCAAGGATCACCCGCCCGACTCCTTCTACCGAGCCCAGACTCTCGTCGAGGGCTTCCAGTACATCGAGGCGCGCGACGGGACCCGGCTCGCCGCGATGGTGCGGCCTCCGCTCGGCCGCACGCTCGAGGAGGGGCCGTTCCCGACCGTGATCGAGTACTCGGGCTACCCCGCGGCCGACCCCGAGAACCCGCAGCCCTCCACCCTCATCGCGAGCGCGCTCGGGTTCGCGACGGTCGGCGTGAACATGCGCGGGTCGGGCTGCTCCGGCGGCGTGCTCGACCTGTTCGACTACCCGACCACCGCCGACGGCTACGACGTCGTCGAGACCGTCGCGGCGCAGCCCTGGGTGCTGCACGGAAAGGTCGGCATGGTGGGCATCTCCTTTCCCGGGATCTCGCAGCTCTTCGTCGCGGGCGCCCGCCCGCCCCACCTCGCCGCCATCGCGCCGCTCTCGGTGATCGCGGACATCTACCGCGCCCCCGGGTTCCCCGGCGGCATCTTCAACGACGGATTCGCGCAGCGCTGGTTGGAGGAGCGCAAGGAGGACGCCGAGCCGGCGCCCGCCGGCGGCCAGGCGTACGCCCAGATCCGCGTGGAGGACGGAGACCTCACCTGCCTCGCGAACCAGCGGCTGCGGCTCCAGACGCTGGACCCGATCGAGTTCGTGCAGAGCCACCCGTACTACGAGCCGGCGCTGATGGACGCGCGCTCGCCGCGCACCTGGGTCTCGGAGATCAAGGTGCCCGTCTTCTTCGCGGGCGCGTGGCAGGACGAGCAGACCGGCTCGCACTTCGCCTCCATGCTGCACCTCCTGCCGAAGCGCCGGAACGTGAAGATCACGCTCGCGAACGGCGTGCACGCGACCCCCATCGAGCCCGAGGTGCTCTGGCGCTGGCTCGAGTTCCTCGACCTCTACGTCGCGCGCGAGGTGCCGGGCGCCGCGCGGGTCGCCCCCTTCGCGGGGCTCATCTACGCCGAGATCCTCGGCGATGAGGCGCCCGTGCCGCCGCTTCCCGACGACCGCTTCGCCGGCGTCGCGACCTGGCGCCGCGCGAAGAAGCGGTTCGAGGCGGATTCGCGCGTGCGCGTCCTCTTCGAGAACGGCGCGGGCAGCGAGACGCCCGGGCTCCCGGCGCCGACCTTCGAGCTGGGCTTCGCGAAGTGGCCGCCGCAGGAGGCGCGCGCGCGCGCGTTCTGGTTCGGCGCGGACGGCGTGCTGCTCGGGGCGCCGCCCGCCGGCGCGGACGAGGGCGTCGACGCGTTCGCGCCGGATCCGTCGCTGCGTCCGATGCAGACGCTCCCGGGCGACGGCGACGCGGACTCCTGGGACCTGATCCCTCCGTACGACTGGCAGCCGCTTCCCGACGGCGCGGCGCTCGCCTGGTCCACGCCGCCCCTCGGCGCGCCGGTCACCATCGTCGGGCCGGGCAGCGTCGACCTCTGGCTGCGCTCGAGCGCCGAGGACACCGACCTCCAGGTGACGCTCTCCGAGGTGCGCGGCGACGGCCTCGAGACGTACGTGCAGAGCGGCTGGCTCCGCGCGAGCCACCGCGCGCTCGACCCGAAGACCTCGACGGAGACCGATCCGCGGCCCACCCACCTGGCGCAGGACGCGGCGCCGCTCCCGGCCGGCGTCTTCACGCAGGTGCGGATCGGCATCTTCCCGGTGGCGCACGTCTTCCGCGCCGGCTCGCGCATCCGCGTGAGCATCGAGGCGCCCGGCGGCGACCGCACGCGCTGGGCGTTCGCCACGCCCGAGACGATGGGCCTCGTCACGAACGAGGTGTCCCACACCGCGGCGCAGCCGTCGCGCCTCGTGCTCCCGGTGCTGGACGGCGTCGCGCCGCCGCCCGAGGCGCCGCCGTGCCCCGGGCTGCGCGGCCAGCCGTGCCGCGCGTTCGTCCCGGCCTCGAACGGGGGCTGAGCGGCGCGCCGGCCCCGGGGGCTGGGGCGTTCTCGAGCTCAGGCCTTCTCGAGGAGGAGGCTCTGCTGCGCGCGGCCGAGCCGGCCGCGCTCGTCGAAGAGCGCGCTCTCCGCGACGCCGACGCCCTCGCCCGCGAGCCAGGTCACGGCGTCGAGGCACACCCACGCGCCGGCGGGCAGCCGCTCGAGATGGATCGTGAGGTCGGGGTTGATGAAGCGCCACGCGCCGAACGGGAGCGCGGCGCTGATCCCGTTGCCGAAGTCGGCCGCCGCGGCGACGCGCTGGAGCGGCGTCGGCGTCTCGCCCGCGACGACGGGAACCCGCAGCCGGATCCAGTCGGTGCACGGCCCGAGCCCGCCCCAGCTCCCGCGCACGACGCGGTGCTCCACCGCGTGGCTGTGGTAGGCGGGCGCGTCGGTCACCCAGCGCGGCGGCGTCGCGGCGGCGCCGGTCGGGGGCGGGGGCGGCGCCGCGCGGCCGCCGCCGTGGTCCTCGGGCAGCGGCTGCGCCTCGCGCCGGATCCAGAGGAGCGTGGCGCGCGCGACCTCGACGTCGCCGGCGAAGAGGGTGCTCTCCGTGAGCTGCACCTTCCGGCCCGGGCGCAGGATGCGCGCCTCGCCGCGGAGCGGGGCGAGCGGCACCGGCCGCAGCAGCTCGACGGTCGCGCGCGCCGGGTGCATCGGAACGGGCTGGGGCAGCCCTTCGGCGAGCCGGGCGAGGAGCGCGGCCACCGGGCCACCGTGGAGCGCGGACGCGGACCAGGGCCCGCGTGCGAGCGGGCTCGGCCGGAAGCCCTCGCCTTCGCGCGCGAAGAGCGCCTCGCCGGATGCCGTCACGGCGGCATTCGATACCACACGGGCCGGGTCGCGCCGGCGCCGCGGCGCGGGCGGCGACGGCGCGCCGGCTCGGGCATGCTTGCGCGCCCATGGAGCGCCGCCGGGCTGCCCAGTCGTTCGAAGCCGCGCCGGCGTCGCGGCGCTGCGCCGTCGCGCCGCGTGCGGCGGGCCGGCGCGGCGCGCAGGGCCGGGCGCGGCGGCGGGCGACCGCGGGCCGGCGCCGGCGACGCGACCGGGGCGACGCGCCGTGAGCGCCGAGGCCGCCGCCGCGCGCGCGCCCTCGCGGCTCCTGCGCGTCGTTCCGGCGCTCGACTCGCTGCGCCGCTACGGCCCGGGGGAGGCGCGCGCCGACCTCGTCGCGGGGCTCACGGTGGCCGCGATCGCGGTGCCGCAGGCCATGGCGTACGCGATGGTGGCGGGCGTCCCCGTCGAGTACGGGCTCTACACCGCAATCGTGATGACGGCGGTGGGAGCGGTCTTCGACTCCTCGAAGCAGCTCATCAACGGGCCGACGAACGCGATCTCCATCGCCGTCTTCTCGGCGCTCGCGCCGATCGCGCCCGAGGGCAAGGTGGCGGGGGCGATCCTGCTCGCCTTCATGGTGGGCGCGGTGCAGCTCGGCATCACCCTGCTCCGGCTCGGCGACCTCACGCGCTACATCTCGCACTCGGTGATCGTCGGCTTCACCGCCGGCGCGGGCGCGCTCCTCGTGCTCGACCAGCTCAAGAACCTGCTCGGCCTACGCGCGGTCGGCGGCGTCCACGACCACTTCCTGTGGCGCTTCTGGCGGACGCTCGCGGAGGGCGGCGGCGTCGATCCGACGACCGCGGCGATCGGGCTCGGCGCGATCGCGCTCGTCGTCGCGCTGCGCGCGCTCAAGCGCTTCCTCGGCTGGCGCCTGCTGCCCGACCTCCTGCTCGTGGTCTGCCTCATGGCGGCGCTCGTCGCGTGGCTCGGGCTCGACCGCGACGGCGTCGCGGTGGTGGGCGAGATCCCGGCGAAGCTGCCGAGCTTCGCGCCCCCGCCGCTCGACGCGGCCCGCATGCGCGACCTCTCCACGGGCGCCCTCGCGATCGCCCTCCTCGGGCTGCTCGAAGCGGTCTCCATGGCGAAGGCGATCGCCGCGCAGACCGGGCAGAAGCTCGACATGAACCAGCAGTGCCTGAGCGAGGCCCTCGCGAACCTCTCCGGCAGCTTCTTCCAGTGCATCCCCGGCTCGGGCTCGCTCACCCGCTCGGCGATCAACCAGCAGGCCGGCGCCGCGAGCCAGTGGTCGGGCGTCATCTCGGCGGCCGCGGTCGCGGCGATCGTGCTCGCCTTCGCCCCGTACGCGCACTTCATCCCGCGCGCGGCGCTCGCGGGGATCCTGGTCGTCTCGGCGTACAACATGGTGGACTGGCGGGCGCTCGCGTACCACCTGCGCGCGACGCGCTTCGACGCCGCCATCATCGGCGTGACGGCGTTCTCGGCGATCGCCATCTCGATCGAGTTCTGCGTCCTCATGGGCGTTCTCATGTCCTTCCTGCTCACCGTGCCGCGCGCGGGCCGCATGCTGCTCACGGAGTTCGTGCTCGCGCCCGACGGCGGCATCCACGAGCGGCTTCCGGGCGACGTCCCCTGCCCGCGGATCCTGATCTTCGGGCTCGAAGGCGAGTTCTTCTTCGGCTCGTCGGCCGCGCTCGAGCGGCACTTCGCGGAGATCGAGGCGCGCGCCGGCGACGACACGCGCGTCGTGGTGCTGCGCATGAAGCGGGTGCGCAACCCCGACGCCGTGGGCCTCACGCTGCTCGAAGGCTTCCTCGAGCGCGCCCACGCGCGCGGCGTGCGGGTGCTCATGTGCGGCGTGCGCGAGCACCTCTTCGCCGCGTTGCAGCGCACGGGGCTCGCCGAGCGGCTGCGCGAGAAGGTCTTCCTCGAGCAGCCGGTGCGGCAGACGAGCACGCTCCTCGCCGTGCGGCACGCCTACGAGCTCATCGGCGAGGCGCGCTGCGCGCGCTGCCCGCGCCGCGAGCGAGCGGCGTCCGGCGAGGGCCTCTACTACGAGATCTAGGCCGCGCGGGGGTGCGCGGCGCGGGGGGCGGCTCGGCGGCCGGGGCGGCGGCGCGAGGAGGGACGTGGTACAGCGTCCGGAGCCGCCCACGGAGGCCTCTCGGCCCATGCGCCTGTGCACGCTCCGCGATCCGGCGGGGTCCCGCGTCGGCGTCGTCCTCGGCGAGGAGGTCGTCGACCTCGCGGAGGCCGCGCCCGAGCTGCCGCGCGAGCTTTCCGCGCTCCTCGAGGCCGGATCCGCCGCGCTCGCGCGCGCGGCCGCCGCGGCGTCGAACGCGCGGCGGCGGCGACCGCTCGCCGAGGTCGACCTCGGTCCCCCGATCGTGCGCCCTCCGAAGCTCCTCGCCATCGGCCTCAACTATCTGGACCACGCCGCGGAGAGCGGCGTCGAGCCGCCCAAGCTGCCGACGGTCTTCAACAAGCAGTCCACCTGCGTGGCCGGGCCGCGCGACCCGATCCACATGCCGCGCGTCTCGAGCGCGCTCGACTACGAGGGCGAGCTCGGCTTCGTGATCGGGCGCCGCTGCCGGCACGTGCCGCGCGCGCGCGCGCACGAGGTGATCGCCGGCTACCTCGTGGTGGACGACGTCACCGTGCGCGACTGGCAGCTGCGCGTCCCGACCTGGACGATGGGGAAGTCGTTCGACACGCACGGCCCCCTCGGACCCTGGCTCACGACCGCCGACGAGATCGGCGACCCGCACGGGCTGCGCCTGCGCACGCTCGTGAACGGCGAGCTGCGCCAGGACTCGAGCACGAAGCAGCTCGTGTTCGACTGCTTCGCGCTCGTCGAGCACCTCTCCACCGCCTTCACGCTCGAGCCGGGGGACGTCGTCGCGACCGGGACGCCCGCCGGGGTCGGCATCGCGAGGCGTCCGCCGCGCCTCCTGCAGGTGGGCGACGTGGTGCGGGTCGAGATCGAAGGCCTCGGCGCGCTCGAGAACCGCGTGATCCCCGAGCCCGATACCGCCCGCATCTAGCGCGGCGCGGAGCGCGGGCCGCGCCCGGCGCCACGCACACGCCGCCCGCGGCCGCGGACGTGGAGAACGTCGGTCCACCCCGCCGCCGGAGCTCCCCCGCGGGTGAGGGCGGGCTTGCGGGGCGACGCCGGCGCCGTCACGGTCCCGTCGCGATGGGACCACAGCCGCGTCCGGCGCCGCCCGCGGCCGAAGGCGATCACGAGCCCGGGCTGCGCGGGCTCGCCCTCGCCGCGCTGGGCGTCGTCTACGGCGACATCGGAACCTCGCCGCTCTACGCGATGCGCGAGTGCTTCGGCGGCGACCACGCGGTGGCGCCCAGCGAGGCCAACGTCCTCGGCGTGCTCTCGCTCGTCGTGTGGGCGCTCGTCCTCGTCGTCGCGGTCAAGTACCTCACGTTCATCATGCGCGCGGACAACCGCGGGGAGGGCGGGATCCTCGCGCTCCTCGCGCTCCAGAGCGGCGTGCGCCGGCCGCGCTGGACCCGCATGGCGACGCTCCTCGCCCTCACCGGCGCCGGCCTCCTCTACGGAGAGGGCACCATCACGCCCGCGATCTCGATCCTCGGCGCGGTGGAGGGCCTCGAGATCGCGGCGCCGGCCCTCGAGGCCGCGGTCGTGCCGGTCGCGGCGCTGATCCTGCTCGGCCTCTTCGCGGTCCAGCGCCACGGCACCGCCCGGATCGGGTCGGTGTTCGGCTGGGTGATGGGTGCGTGGTTCCTCGCGATCGCTGCGGCGGGCCTCGTCGCCGTCGCGCGCGAGCCGGGGGTGCTCGCGGCGCTCCACCCCGGGCACGCGTTCGCATTCCTCGGCCGCGAGGGCAGCGAGGGATTCCTCCTCCTCGGCGCCGTCGTCCTCGTCGTGACGGGCTGCGAGGCCCTCTACGCGGACATGGGCCACTTCGGCAGGCGCCCGATCCGGCTCGCGTGGTACGGCGTCGTGATGCCCGCCCTCGTGCTCAACTACTTCGGCCAGGGCGCCGTCCTCATCGAGAGCCGCGGCGCGGTCGAGAACTCCTTCTACGCGCTCGCGCCCGGCCTCTGGCTGTACCCGATGCTCGCGATCGCGACCTGCGCGGCGGTCATCGCCTCCCAGGCGCTGATCTCCGGCGCGTTCTCGCTGACGCGCAGCGCCGTCCAGCTCGGCTACTTCCCGCGCGTGCGGATCGTGCACACGTCCGGAGAGACCGAGGGCCAGATCTACGTGCCCGAGGTGAACTGGGCGCTCATGGTGGCCTGCCTCGCGCTCGTCCTCGGGTTCCGCACGTCGGGCAACCTCGCCGGCGCGTACGGCATCGCGGTGACCGGCCTCATGGCGATGACGTCGGTCCTCTTCTACGGCGTCGCGCGCGGAGTGTGGGGCTGGAGCCGGCTGCGCGCCCTCCCGCTCGTCGCCGCGTTCCTGGCCGTGGATCTCGCGTTCTTCGGGGCCAACCTGCCCAAGCTGCGCGCAGGGGGCTGGTTCCCCGTGCTGGTGGCGACCGGCCTCGTCCTGGTGATGACGACGTGGCGCCAGGGGCGCATCCAGCTCGCGCGCATCTTCACGGCCTCCACGCTGCCCGTGGACCTCTTCCTCGACGACGTGCGCCGCACGGGCCTCCTGCGCGTCCCCGGCACGGCGGTCTTCATGACCTCGAGCGGCGACGGCATCCCGCCCGTCCTGCTCCACCACGTGAAGCACAACAAGATGCTGCACGAGCAGGTCGTGCTGCTCTCGATCATCACGGAGCAGGTGCCCACGGTGCCCTTCGGGAAGAACTTCGAGGTGGAGGAGCTCGGCGAGGGGTTCTACCGCGTGACGGCGCGCTACGGCTTCATGCAGACGCCGAACGTCCCGCGGCTCCTCGCGGCGACGCTGGCCGAGGGCCTCGCGGTCGACCTCGACGACACGTCCTACTACCTCGGCCGCGAGACGCTCCTCACGGGGGGCGGCTCGCGCATGGCGCGCTGGCGCAAGCACCTGTTCGCCTACCTCACGCGCAACGCGCGCCCGGCGACGCAGTTCTTCGGCCTGCCGCCGAACCGCGTGGTCGAGCTCGGCGCCCAGATCGAGATCTAGGCCCGCGCGTCCCGCGCGCGGCCGCTCAGCGCCGGGCGCGGGCGCCCGGGCGCGCGCGCCGCCCGCGCAGCCAGAGGAGCGGCGGCAGCACGAACCCGAGCTCCATCCCCATGCCGCAGCCGCCGCCCCCGCCGGACGTGGCCTCTTGGGGGTCGGAGGCGGACGCGCAGCCGGGGTCGGAGAGGTCGACGAGGCCGTCGCCGTCGTTGTCGACGCCGTCGTTGCACTGCGGATTCTCGACCCCGCCGAGGGGATCGGCGCAGCCCGGATCGAGGTGGTCGAGCGCTCCGTCGGCGTCGTCGTCCACCTCGTTCGAGCACGCGTGCAGGATCGGCGGACCCTCCTGGCAGCCCAGCTGGAGCTCGGTCGGGATCCGGCCGGCCACGGACTGGATGTCGGCCACGGAGATCGTGCCGTCGCCGTTGATGTCCACGAGCACCGGAGCGGGCGGCACGGTCTGCGTCCAGTAGTGCGCGACGATGCGCATGTCCGACTCGGTGACGAGGCCGGTTCCGTTCACGTCGATGCACTGGATCGGCTGTACCTGGCAGCTCAGCGCCGTGCCGATGCGGCCGAACACGTATTGGAGGTCCCGGATGTCGACGTCCCCGTCGTCGTCCTGGTCGACCTGCGCCGGCGCCGGGGGCGAGCTCTCGCCGTAGTAGATCGATGCGATGCCGGCGTCCGCCTCCGTCACGAACCCCGTTCCGTTGATGTCGGCGCACGCAGACGGCGGGAACTGAGCGCGCGCGGCTTCCGGAGCGACGCCGGCCGTCGCGACGAGGCCGGCCACGATCAGCGCTCGCGACGCGAGCGCCGCGCGAAGCAGATCGGACATGACGCGTCCTCCCGGGCGATTCTGCGAAGCGCCGCGGGTGCGTGTCAAGCGCTTTCCGTCCCTCTCGGCGGGCCGGCGGCCCGCCGCGCGCGCCGACGCGCCCCGGCGTCGCCTCCCAGCGCCGCTCAGGCCCACTCCACGGCCGCCAGGACTTCGCGCAGGACGCCGACCGCCTCGTCGAGATGCGCGCGCTCCGCGACGAACGCGGGCGCGAGGAGGAGCGCGTCGCCCGTCGCCTTCAGGTGGAGGCCCGCGTCGAAGAGGCGCTTCTGGACGAGGTGCCCCGCGAGGCCCGGGCGGCCGTCCTTCGGGCGCACGTCGATTCCCGCGAGCAGCCCGTAGCCGCGCACGTCGGCGACGGCGGGGAGATCCGCCAGCCCGAACACCCGATCCTGGAACGCGACGGAGAGCTCGCGCGCGCGCGCGAACGAGTCCTCGCGCGCGTAGACGTCGAGCGTCGCGAGCGCGGCCGCGCACGCGGCCGGGTGCGCGCCGTACGTGTATCCGTGGAACAGCTCGGGCGCGTGCCGGGGTCCCCGCTCCACGACCGCGTCGTGCACCTCTCGCTTCACCGCGACGGCGCCCATCGGCTGCATGCCGTTCGTGATCGCCTTCGCCATGGCGAGGAGGTCCGGCTTCACGCCGAAGGCGTCGGCGGCGAACGCGTGGCCGGTGCGGCCCCAGCCCGTGATCACCTCGTCGAAGACGAGCAGGATCCCGTGCGCGTCGCACAGCTCGCGCAGCCGCTCCAGGTAGCCGCGCGGCGGGGGAAGGCAACCGGTCGAGCCCGCGATGGGCTCGACGAAGACCGCCGCGACGTTGCCGCCGCCCACGGCCGCGCAGATGCGCGCGAGGTCGTCGGCGAGCTCGGCGCCCTTCTCGGGCTGGCCGCGCGCGAAGCGGTTCTCCGGGAGCGCCGTGTGGCGCATGTGGTACACGCCCGGGAGGCCCGGCCCGAACGCCTCGCGGTTCGCGGCGATCCCCGAGAGCGCGACGCCTCCCAGGTTGACGCCGTGGTACGCGCGCTCGCGCGAGACGAACAGCGTCCGCTGCCCCTCGCCGCGCGCGCGGTGGTAGGCGAGGGCGATCTTCATCGCGGTGTCGACGGCCTCGGAGCCCGAGCCCGCGAAGAAGATGCGGTCCAGCCCGGCGGGCGTGAAGCCGGCCACGCGGGCGGCGAGCTCGAACGCCTTCGGGTGCGCGCGCGTGAAGGAGGGCGCGTAGTCGAGCTCCACGAGCTGCCGGGCGACGGCGTCGGCGACCTCGCGGCGGCCGTGGCCGAGCGGCACGCAGAACAGGCCCGAGCAGCCGTCGAGGACGCGGCGCCCGTCGTCGGTCCAGTAGTGGACGCCCTCGGCGCGCGCGAGGAGGCGCGGCTCCGCCTTGAAGTCGCGGTTCGGCGTGAAGGGCAGCCAGAGGTGCTCGAGCGGGACGCGCGCCACGGGGGCCTCCTAGGCGTCTCCGCCGAGCGCGCGGTACTTCGGCAGCAGCCGCTTCGGCGGCTTCAGCGCGTCGCGCCGGAAGGGGTCCCCGAGCTCGCGCGTGATCAGGATCTCGAGCACGGTCGTGCGTCCCGCGCGCTGCGCGTCGCAGGCCTCGCGCAGCGCGGGCGCGACGTCGGCGAGCTTCTCGACCGCGACGCCGTCGGCCCCGAGCGCGCGCGCGACCGCGGCCCAGCTCGGGTTCTCGAGCTCGACGCCGACGAAACGCTGTGCGTAGAAGTCCACCTGGTTCTTCTTCTCCGCGCCCCACTGCCGGTTGTTGAACACGACCGCGGTCACGGGGATGCGCTCGCGCACGCAGGTGAGGAGCTCGCCGAAGCTCATGCCCCACGCGCCGTCTCCGACGTAGGCCACGGCCGGGCGCTCCGGCGCCGCGACCTTGCAGCCGACGACCGCGGGGAAGGCGTAGCCGCAGTTCCCGAACATCATCGCGCCGAACATGCTGCGCGGGCGCTCGAAGCGCAGGTAGGCGTTCGCGATCTGGCAGACGTTGCCGATGTCGGTCGAGACCATCGCGTCGTCGGGGAGCGCGCGCTGGAGCTCGCGCAGCACCTGGCGCGGGTGCAGCTCGCGCGCGCCGGCCGTCACCTCGAGGCTCCAGCGGTCGGTCTCGCGGTCCCAGCGCCGCAGCTCCTCCTCCCACGCCTCGCGCTCGGCCGCCACGGCCCGCTCGCGCTCGGCGCGCGCGGCGGCGCCGGGCGGCTCGCAATCCGCGAGCCGCGCGCGCAGCGCCTCCGCGGCCTCGCGCGCGTCGCCGCAGACCGCGACGTCGACCCGCTTCACGAGGCCGAGGACGCGCGGGTCCGCGTCGACCTGGATCAGCTTCGCCTGCGCCGGCCAGTAGTCGAACCCGTACTGCGGCAGCGTCCCGAACGGCCCGAGGCGCGAGCCGAGCGCGAGCACGACGTCGGCCCTCGAGACGACCCGCATGGCGGCCTTCGAGCCGTGGTACCCGAGCGGCCCGCACGCGAGCGGGTGGCTCGCCGGGAACGAGTCGTTGTGGAGGTAGCTGTTCACGACCGGGGCGCCGAGCCGCTCGGCGAGCGCCGCGCACGCCGGGACGCCGTCGGACGCGACGACGCCGCCGCCCGCGACGATCACGGGGAAGCGCGCCTGCGCGAGGAGCCGCGCCGCCGCGTCGAGGTCGGACCCCGCTCCCGGCCCGCGCGAGACGCGCAGCGGGGCTGGGATCTCGCACTCGATCTCGCCGTAGAAGTGGTCGCGCGGGACGTTGAGCTGCGTCGGCCCGAGCTCGAGGTGGGCGCGGTCGAAGGCGCGCGCGGCGAGCTCGGCCATGCGCGCGGGGTGGTTCACGTGCGCCTGGTACTTCGTGATCTTCGAGAAGATCGCGAGCTGGTCGACTTCCTGGAAGCCGCCGAGGCCCGTCGTGAGGCTGCCCGCCTCCGGCGTCACCGCCACGACGGGGCTGTGCGCCCAGTACGCCGCGGCGATCGCGGTCACGAAGTTGGTGACACCCGGGCCGTTTTGCGCGATGCAGACGCCGTGGCGCCCCGACGCGCGCGAGTAGCCGTCGGCCATGTGCGCCGCGCCCTGCTCGTGCACGGTCGGCACGAAGCGGATCCCGGCCGCCGGGAAGAGGTCGAGCGCATCCATGTAGGCGGAGCCGACGATGCCGAACACGTGCCGCACGCCCTGGGCGACGAGCACCTCGACGAAGGCCTCCGAGGGGGTCATGCGCTGGCGGGCCACGGCGTCCTCCGAGCGGGGAAGGGCCAGTGTGGCATACCTTCCGCGCCCGTGAAGGCGGCGGTCTACTACGAGACGGGCGGGCCGGAGGTCCTCCGCTACGAGGACGTCCCGGACCCGGTGTGCGCGCCGCGCGGCGTCGTGATCGACGTCGCGGCGATCGGGATCGAGGGCGGCGACGCGGGCAACCGCGCGCGGGGCGTCATGCCCGCGCGCCCCCACGTCGTCGGCTACAACTGCGCCGGCGTCGTGCGCGAGGTCGGCGCCGAGGTGGGCGACCGCCGCGTCGGCGACCGGGTGACCGCGCTCATGGCACACGGCTCCCACGCGGAGCGCGTCGCGGTGCCCGCGGCGCAGACCTGGCTCGTGCCCGACGGGCTCTCGCTCGAGCACGCGGCGTGCGTCCCGGTGGCCTGGGGCACCGCGCACGACTGCCTGTTCGAGTTCGGGCGCCTCGAGCGCGGAGAGAGCGTGCTCGTGCAGGCGGCGGCCGGCGGCGTCGGGCTCGCGTGCGTCCAGCTCGCGAAGCGCGCGGGCGGCGTCGTCTTCGCGACGGCTGGGAGCCGCGAGAAGCTCGAGCGGTTGCGCGAGCTCGGCGTGGACCACGCGATCCCGTACCGCGAGGTCGACTTCGTGGAGGCGGTGCGGGAGCGGACCGGCGGACGCGGCGTGGACCTCGTCGTCGACCCGGTGGGGGGTGACACGCTGCAGCGGAGTCTCCTCTGCCTCGCCTACCGCGGCCGCGCGATCACGGTCGGCAACGCGAGCCGGGGCGACCTGCGCGTCGACCCGGCGCCGCTCTCGGCCGGCAACCGCTCGCTCACCGGCGTCTTCCTCGGCGCGGAGGCGCTGCTCCAGCCGGCGCGCGTGCGCGCGATGCTCGACGGCCTGCTGCGCGACCTCGCGCGCGGCGAGCTGCGCGTCGTCGTGGACCGCACGTTCCCGCTCTCCGAGGCCGCCGCGGCGCACGCCTACGTCGAGAGCCGCGCGCCGTTCGGGCGCGTCGTGCTGGTGCCCTGAGCGCGCCGCGAAAGGCCGCGCGGGCGCGACGCACGCGGCGCCGGCGGCCGGCCTCGTCCCCGTGCGGCGCCGCGTCCCGGCGAGCCGGGGCGGCGCCCGCCCGCTCAGCCGCCCGCCGCGGCCTCGGCCGGCGTGGCGTGCGCGACCCCCCCGCCGCGCGCCTTCGCCGCGTACATCGCGCGGTCCGCGGCCTGGAGCAGGTCCTTGAGCTCCTGGCCGTGCGTCGGCTGCACCGCAATCCCGATGCTCACGCCGCACACGACGGCCGCCTCGCCCACGCGGAACGGCTCGCGCAGCGCCTCGAGGACGCGCGTCGCCACGTCGTCCGCGCCGGCGGCGTCCGTCTCCGGGAGGAGCAGCACGAACTCGTCGCCTCCGACGCGGGCGAAGAGGTCGGGGCCGCGCGTGCAGCCGTGCACGCGCGCGGCGAACTCGACCAGGACGTAGTCGCCCGCCTCGTGCCCGAGCGAGTCGTTCACCTGCTTGAGCCCGTCGAGATCGAGGTAGAGCAGGCTGCTGCCGATGGGCGCGTGGGCGCCGGCGCGGAGCACCGCGGGCCCGTCCGTCTCGAGGCCGCGCCGGTTGAGGAGGCCGGTGAGCGAGTCCTGGGTCGCGGCGGCGTGCATCTCGCGCTCGCGCTGCCGGCGCTCCGTGACGTCGAAGAACGTGACGAGGAGATCCGCGCTGACCGGGGCCGCGATGAAGCGGAACCAGGCCTCGCGGCCGTCGCGCACGACCTGGCGCTCGACGTCGCACGCCTCGCCCGTGCGCATCGCGTCCCGGAACGCCTGGAAGAGGGCCGGCGTGTGGGGATGCACGGCGTTCTTGAACGGCCGCCCCACGAGGTCCTGCGACGGCTCGCCGAGGATCGCCGCCGCCGCGGGGTTCGCGAGCACGCAGGTGAAGTCCCGCACGTCGCCGGCGGGGCCGAGCCGCGGGCGCAGGTGCAGGATGCCGCTCGGGGAGTGCTCGATCAGGCGCCGCACGCGCGCCTCGCTCTCGCGCAGCGCGGCCTCCGCGCGCTCGCGCTCGGTCACGTCGCGCATCAGCACGATCTCGCCGACGGACCGATCGCCGCTCGGCTTGATCGACGACACGCCGAGCTCGAGCGTGCGCCCGTCGGCCGCCCGGCACGTCTCCGTGCGCGCGCCCGGGGCCGCGAGCGCGGCCGCGAGCGCGTCGCGCCACGGGAACGCGTGCTCGACGCGGTAGCCGATCACGTCGCCCGCCGCGCGGCCCGCGAGGGTCAGCGCCGCCTGGTTCAGGTCCACCACGCGGCGGTAGCGGTCCACGACGACGACGCCGTCGCGCATGTGGTCGAAGATCGAGCGGTAGGCGATCGGGCTCAGCCGGAAGAACCCGAGCCTCACGAAGCCGAAGGCGAGCAGCGTCCCGGAGACCGCGAAGGCGATCGGGGTCGGACCCACGCGCGGAGAGCCGTAGCCCGCGATGTAGACCGCGCTCACGACCGCCGGGATGAGCACCGCGACGATCAGCGTGGCGATCTGCGCGCGGTAGAGGCGCGACTGCGCAAAGAGCTCCACGAACGCGAGCAGGATTCCGGCTCCCGACGTCCCGTAGGAGAACGGAAGGTGCGCGAAGCGGAACCAGGGACCCCAGTCGAGCCGCACCAGGCGAGCGCCGTCGGGGCCGAGCGGCGGGTGCGCCCACATCCACTCGTGCCACGGGTTCGTCCACGCGAGCGCGATGGTCGCGAGCGGGAGCGCGAAGAGGAGCGCCACGTGCACCGGCCGGATCGCGTATCGCTCGGTGTAGTGCGCGATGAAGAGGAGGAACGCGGGCGGCGCCAGCGCGATCGCCGTGTACTTGACCGCCACCGCGACGAGGTACGCGCGCTCGCCGGGCACGAGCACCTCCGCGGCCGCCGCGGCGAGCCAGACGGCCACCGCGCAGAGCGCGAAGCCCATGGTGCGCGAGCCCGGTCCGGTGGGGCGTCGCACGAGCGCGGCCGCGAGCCAGACGTAGAGCGCACCGCCGGCCACGATCCACGGGAGCCAGAAGAGCCTCGCCTCGGGCACGCGGGCGTCCTCCGCGCGGACCGGCGGGGGGCCGACCCCGCCGCAAGACGCTTCGGAGCGACGACTGGGGCCCTTGAGCCCCGCTGCGCTCGCGTAGCTCGCGCGCGGACGAGGCCGCGCGCCCGGCCGAGCCGCGGCGCCGGCGCGGCCCCCGAGCGCGGCCGGCGCGGGCCGCAGGCGGCCGGTTCGCCCGCGCCGCCCGCCCGCTGGGAGCCGGTTACGCCGAGGCGGGCGCCAGAGCCGCCGGCCGCGCCGCGCGCGGGGCGGCCGGGGCGCCGGCGCCCGGGCGCGGCGCCCCTGCGGCGACGCGGGCCAGCGCCATCGCCTTGCACGGGAGCTGCGGGCAGGCGAACCGCACCAGGGCGCTCTTGGCCCGGGCGTGCGGGTCGAGGAGCAGGCGTCGCACGAGAGCCGGGGTCCCGGTGCCGGTGAGCCCCCTCGCCCACGCGGGCGCGAGGCCCATGGAGGCGCGGATCGAGATCCAGCGGTCGAGCCGGTCGGCGAGGCCGACGGGCGCGTCGGCGCTCCGCCCCGCGACGTAGTCGAGGAAGTCGCGCGTCTGCTCCGTCATGCGCAGCGCGGGACGCATGCGCTCCGCATACGCCTCGAGCTCGGCCAGGCTCTCCGGCACCCGCTCGGCGCCTCCCATGCGCCCGATCACCGCCTGCTCCGCGAGGTAGCGGTCCTTCTCCTCGCGCCGCAGCGGGCGCACGTAGCGGTCGTACGCGGTCATCACGGTCCACGGGATCGCCGTGTGGACCCACCCGATGAGCTCGGGGTCGAGCGCGCGGTAGGCGACGCCGTCGGGCCGGGTCCCGACGACGCGCGCGTGCACGCGCTTCACCTGCTCGATCACGCGCGTCGCCGCCGCCGTGCTGCCGAAGGTGGTGCGCAGCACGTACCCGAGCGTGTTGCGCGCGCGCCGCACGGGGTCGGTGCGGTACGCCGAGTGCTCCGCGACGCCCGCCATCACCGAGGGGTGGAGCAGCTCGAGCAGGATCGCGGCGGTGCCCGCGGCGGCGAGCGTCGCGAGGTCGCCGTGGATCTCCCACGAGACGCTTCCCGGCCCGCCCGCGAGCCCGGGGTCGCCGGGGGGGCCGCCGTAGATCTCGGGCTCGTCGTGGCGGCCCCCGGCCGCCTCGATCTCGGCGAGGAGGCGGAGGCGGAGCCGCTCGCGCAGGCCGCGGCGCTCGGGATGGCGGACAGGGAACGTCGGCACGGCTCGTACCTCCGGCGCGCCGCGCTAAGCTAATCCAAGTGAATGCTCGGATTGCTCGGATTCGCCGCGCGCACCGGCCGCGCCCGCGTCCGGCCGTCCAACTGCCCGATCTCGCGCCCAGAAAGTGGCCCTCGCAGCGCCGCTCGCGGGAGACGTTCGAGGCCCTGGTGGAGGCGTGTGCTGGGCTTCTCGTCGAGCGCGGCTACGCGCGGACCACGACGAACCACATCGCGGAGCGCGCCGGGGTGAACGTCGCCTCTCTCTACGAGTACTTCCCCGGGAAGGACGCCGTCGTGGCGCAGGTGGCGGCGCGGCTCGTCGAGCGCGTCCTCGCACGACTCGAGCGCGGCGCGGCCGGCGTGATGGAGGCGGGCGAGTCTCGCGCGGTGCGGCGCTGGATCGAGCTCGTCCACGACACCGTGGCGCGCGAGAAGGCGCTCGTGGGCGTCTTCCTCTACCAGGTGCCCTACACGAGCCAGCTGGAGGTCATCCAGGGGCTCGGGCCGCGGCTCGTCGCCTTCTCTCGGGAGCTGCGCGGCCGCGCCGGCCCCTTCGTGCGCGGCGACCTCTCGGACGCCTCGCTCCACCTGCTGGTGAACCTGGTGAGCTCGACCATCCTCCAGGCGGTCTTCGACCCGCCGCAGGACGTGAGCCGGCGCGCGCTCATCGAGGCGCTCGCCGAGCGCGCCGACGCCTGGATCCGCGGCTGAGTGCGCCCGCGTCAGAAGCGCGTCACGCGCGTGCGACGGGCGACGACCGCGTACACGAGCGCGAACGCGACGAGGAGCGCCGTGCCGAGCGCGGCGCCGAACGGCCAGTTGCGCGCGTTCCCCTTGAACTGGTTCTCGATGATGTTGCCGATCATGTCGACCCGCCCGCCGCCGAGGATGTCGTTCACGGCGTAGATCCCGAGCGCCGGGACGAAGACGAGGAGGACGCCCGCCGCGATGCCGGGCGCGGTGAGCGGGACGACGACGCGCGCGAAGACGCGCAGCGGGCGCGCCCCGAGGTCGAGCGCGGCCTCGACGAGCGCGCCGTCGAGCTTCTCCACGCTCGCGTAGATCGGCAGGATCATGAACGGGAGGAACGTGTAGACGAGCCCCACGAGGACCGCGCCCGGCGTGTAGAGGAGGGGGAGCGGCGCCTCCGCGAGCCGCAGCTGGACGAGGAGGGCGTTCAGCAGGCCCTCGCTCTTCAGGATCGTGACCCACGCGTACGTGCGGATGAGGAAGCTGGTCCAGAACGGGACCATGACCGCCATGAGGAGCAGGCTGCGCCGGCGCGGCCGCGCGCGCCCGATGAGATACGCGACCGGGTACCCGGCCGCGAGGCAGATCGCCGTCGTGATCCCGGCGTAGACCAACGAGCGCCAGACGATGCGCAGGTACACCGGGTCGCCGACGCCCGCGTAGTTCTCGAGCGTGAAGCCGAGCACGACGCCACCGAGCGTGCCCCGGTGGGCGAAGCTGTAGACCAGCATGATCGCGGCCGGGGCGACGACGAACGCGGCCGCCCAGAGGACGAGCGGCGCGAGCAGCAGCCACCCGACCGCCCCGGGCGGCCGCTGCGCCCCGCCCGCCGCGGGCGGCGCCGGCGCCGCCCCCGCGTCGAGCGCGCGGGCCGTCTGGGCCGCCGCGCTCAGGAGCCGCTCTGCGCCTTGAGATCGGTGAAGAGCTTGTCGACGTCCGCCGCGAGCGGGCCGATGTCGCGGAAGGTCGCGAGCTTCGGGCTCCCGGGCGGGTAGCTCGCCGCGTTGCGGCGCTCCTCCTCGGTGAGGAGCTTGCGCGCCTCCACGTTCGGGTTCGTGTAGGGGAACTCCTCGGAGATCTTCCGGCTCACCTCGGGCCGCAGCACGTAGTCGATGAACTTGTGCGCGCCCTCCACGTTCTTCGCGCCCTTCGGGATGGCGAGGCTGTCGATGAACATGTGGGCGCCCTCGCTCGGCAGCACGTAGCGGAACTTGCCCGGCGCCTCCTTCAGCAGGATGGCGGCCTCGCCGGACCAGACGACGCCGAGGTCGACGTCGCCGTTGAGGAGGGCCGTCTTCGGGCTGTCCGAGTCGTACACCTTCACGAGCGGCAGCCAGCGCGCGAGCACGGGCCGCACCTTCTCGAGGTTCTCCTTCGTGACCGCCTCGGGGCCGTGGCCGAGCGTCGCGAGCGCCCAGGTGACGATCTCGAGCGCGTCGTCGAGCACCACGATGCGGCCCCGGTACTTCTCCTGGAAGAGGTCGCCGTAGCCGTTCACGGGCTCCTTCACCTTCTCCGTGTTGACGACGATCCCGACGGTCCCCTGCATGTAGGGGACGCTGTGCTCGAGCTTCGGGTCGTGCGGCCGCCCGTAGTACTCCTGCCCGACGTTCTTCAGGTTCGGCAGCTTCGCGTGGTCGAGCCGGACGAGGAGGCCCTCCTTGCGCATCGCCTCGACCGTGTACTCGGAAGGCTGCACGAGGTCGTAGCTCGCGGCGCCGGAGAGGAGCTTCGCCAGCATCTCCTCGTTCGAGGCGTACGTCTCGTAGTTCACCTCGATGCCCGTCTCCTGCCGGAAGCCGTCGAGCACGGACTGCGGGACGTACTCCGACCACGCGAACAGGTTGATCTCCTCGGCGGCCGCGGGCGGCGCGGCCCCCCACGCGAGGACGGCCGCGAGCGCGGCGACGATGCGGACTGCGATGCGGTGCATGGCTCTCCTCCACCCGGGCACGCCGGGCTCTCAGGCGTTGCGGCGGCGCAGGAGCTCGATCAGGAGCACGGCGCCGACGGTGAAGACCACGAAGACGGTCGAGATCGCGTTCAGCGACGGGTCCAGCCCCTTCTTCACGCGCCCGAAGATCTCGAGCGGCAGCGTGCGCGTCCCGGCGCTCGCGGTGAACCACGTGACGATGAGCTCGTCGAGAGAGAGCGTGAACGCCATGAGGCCGCCGGCGGCGATGGCGGGCATCAGGTAGGGAACGAGCACGCGCCGGAACGCCTGCGCCGGCGTCGCGCCGAGGTCGAGCGCCGCCTCCTCGAGCGCCGGGTCGAGCCCCGCGAGGCGGGCCTGCACGGCGGCGAGCACGAACGGGACGCAGAACGTCACGTGCGAGATCACGATCGTCGTGTAGCCGAGCTCGAGCCCGATCGTCACGAACAGGATCAGGAGGCTCACGCCGAGGATCACCTCGGGCACGATCATGGGCAGGAAGACGAGCGTCTCGAGCACCGCGCTCGCGCGGTAGCGGAAGCGGTGGAGCAGCCAGCCGCCGGCCGTTCCGAGCGCGACGGAGCACGCGGTCGTCGCCGCCGCGACGATGAGGCTGTTCTGCAGCGTGCGGACGAGCCCGCGGTCGCGCCAGAGGGCGGCGTACCACTCCCAGGTGAACCCGGTCCACACGATGTTGAGGCGCGACTCGTTGAAGGAGAAGAGGACGAGGACGGCGATCGGAAGGTAGAAGAAGAGCAGGACGGCCGCGGTCCACCCGGCGAACGCGAGCCGGACGCCCTTCACGGGCGCGGCCCTCCCGGGCGCTCAGCCGGCGACGTCGGCCGCGGCGTCGAAGGTGCCAAGGTGGACCTCCACGACCTTGGAGACGTCGCGTGTGTAGCCGCCCGCGAGCACCCAGGCGAGCGGGAGCCCCTCGCGCTTGGCCCAGGCGAACACGTAGCGGTCGCGCTCTCGCAGGTCCGCGTGGTCTAGGTCGAGCGGAGAGTAGGGGTCCTCCCGGTACGGGTCCGCGCCCGCCTGGTAGAGGACCAGGTCCGGGCGCCCGAAGCGCAGGATCGCCTCCGTGCCGCGCTCGAGCGCGGCGAGCAGCGCGGCGCGCCCGCTCCCGTTCGGGAGCGGGAACGAGACGTGGTTGGGCCCGTCCTCGTGCCGCACCGTCTCGACGTCGCGGTACGGCGTGTTGCGCCAGTAGTCGTTGCCGTAGATCGAGCAGTTGAAGAGCCAGGGTCGCGACGCGCACAGGGACGCCGTCCCGTTCCCGTAGTGCAGGTCCAGGTCGAGCACGGCGACGGTCCGGACGCGGCCCGCCGCGCGCAGCGCCTCGGCGGCGACGACGAGCCCGTTGAAGGTGCAGAAGCCCTCGCCGTGGTCGGCGTGCGCGTGGTGGAAGCCGCTCGCGAGCGCGGCGGCGAGGCCGTCGTCGAGGGCGCGCGCGGCCGCGGCGAGCGCGCCGCCGTTCGTGAGGAGCACCGAGGGCCACAGCGCGGGCGACCAGGGAAACTTCTGGCTCTCGGCGAGCGCGCGCGGCTCTCCCGTGCGCACGGCGTCGACGTACGCCTCGGTGTGAACCCGGAGGAGGTCGCGCGTCGCGACCGGCGCCGGCGCCTCGACGCGCGCGAAGCGGCGCGCGGCGAGCCCGTCCGCCACCAGCTGGAACTTCCGCATCGGCATCACGTGGTCGCCGATCGGCGCGGCGAAGCCGGGGTGGTGGTACGCCACGATCACGGCGAGGGAGGTAGCAGGCGGAAACGGGCGCGGCGAGCGGTCCACTGCGCGGACGCGGCGCGTAGCGGCGCGAGCGCCGCGTCCGGGACGTGGACGCCGTACACGGCGTAGATCGCCTCGACGACCGCCGCGACCTCGGCGGCCGGCATCTCGTCCTCGTCCTCGCGTCCTACGCGGCGCAGCACGAGCTCGAGCGGGAGCGCCGCGGGCGCGCCGCTCGGCCAGGCGTCGGGCGCGCGGAAGTCGGGCTGCGCGTAGGGCGTCGCCGCGGGGTCGAGCTTCTTGAACCCGGCGCGCCCATAGGAGCGCAGGCGCACGCCGCGCGCCGGATCGGCCGGGTCCGGAGGCTCCATCTCGGCGACGAGGACCACGGGCGCGCCGGGGTTGCAGCCGGCGGCCGCCGCGCAGCGCCGCGCGGCCTGGAGCGGGAGCGCGCGCAGCCACGCGGCGAGGCCGCTCCCGCGGTGCGCCGGCTCGACGAGCGCGTGGGAGAGGTGGACGACGACGGGCTCGCGCGCGCGGCCGCGCGCGTCGAGCCGCACGACCGCCGTGTGGTCGCGCAGCGCGGCGAGCCCGCCGGCGCGCCGCACGACGAGGAGCTCGTACGCGAGCGCCGCGCCGCGCTCGGGGCGCGCCGGGTCCCAGGCGAGCCGCGCCGCCACGACCTCGCGCCGCTCCATCTCGCCGCGCGCGCCGAACTCCGCCCAGAGGCGCTCGTAGGCCGGCGCGAAGTCCGGATCGGCCGCGTCCGCCACGCGCCGGACGGCGACGTCCGACCAGTCGCGCTCCGCGACCGCCCGATCCCCCGGCGCAAGATCCTCCGCCCGCAGCGCCAGACTTAGGGGACGTTCCACAAACCCCACTTCCGGGACACCCCTCGCGCGCGGCCGGCGCCGACGCCACGGCGGCGACGGCGCGGAGGGCGTCGGGCGGAACGTTCCACGGGCCGCACGGCGGGGCCACTCGTGGACGCGCCGCCGCGTCGCCGGCGCCGGCCCCCCGTCGGGATGGAGCGTCCCGCTCGTGAGGCACGTGGAGCGTCCCCTTGGTCGCCCCCCTCGTCCCTTCGGCTACGCGCCGTGGAGGCGGTCGAGGGCGCGCCCGAGCGCGTCGAACATGGCATCGAGCTCGGCGTGGGTCACGACGAGGGGGGGCGCGAGCGCGACGAGGTCGCGGATCCCGCGCACGACCACGCCCTCCTCGCGCGCCAGCTTGTGCGCCGCGAGGCCGAGCGTGCCGGGCGCCGCCTGCGCGAAGCGCCCGCGGGCGGGGGGGACGAGCTCCAGCGCGCCGATGAGCCCCACGCCGCGCACCTCCGCGACCGCGCGGTGCGACGCGAGCCCGGCGAGCCGCGCCTGAAAGCGCGGGCCGACGTCGTCGCGCACGCGCTCGACCAGCTTCTCGCGCTCCATCACGTCGATCGTCGCGAGCGCGGCGGCGCAGCCGACGGGGTGCCCCGTGTACGTGAAGCCGTGCGCGAGGTAGCCGCCCGCCTCGAGCGCGGACGCGAGCTCCTCGCTCACGAGCGTCGCCCCGAGCGGCACGTATCCGCTCGTGATGCCCTTCGCCATCGTCATGAGGTCCGGATCGAGGTCCCAGAGCGCCGACGCGAACCACGCGCCGAGGCGCCCGAAGCCGGTGATCACCTCGTCGGCGACGAACAGGATCTCGTGCCGGCGGCACAGCGCGCGCAGCGCGGCGAGGTGTCCCTCGGGCGGCACGATCACGCCGCCCGCGCCCTGCACCGGCTCGACGAACATCGCCGCGACGGTGTCGGCGCCCTCGCGGGCGATCGCGCGCTCCGTCTCCTCGAGGCAGTGCGCGCCCCACGCCTCCGGCGAGCGCCCGGTGCCGTAGTGGTTCGGTCCGGGCACGTGTACGAAGCCCGGGAGCGGGAGGTCGAACGGCTCCGTGCACGACGGGAGCCCGGTGAGGCTCGTCGTCGCGAGCGTGACGCCGTGGTACGCGAAGGTCCGCGACAGCACCTTCGTCTTCTCGGGCCGGCCGGCGAGCTTCCAGTAGGCGCGGATCAGCTTCAGCGCGGTCTCGTTGGCCTCGGACCCGGAGTTGCTGAAGAGCGCGCGGCGCAGCCGCCCGGGGGCGAGCGCCGCGAGCCGCGCCGCGAGCCGGATCGCGGGCTCGGTCGTCGTCTCGAAGAACGACGGGTAGAAGGCGACGGCGCGCATCTGCGCCGCCACCGCCTCGGCGATCGCCTCGCGGCCGTAGCCGACGTTCACGCACCACAGACCGGCGAGGCCGTCGAGCAGCTCGCGGCCGTCCTCGCCGACGAGCGTCGAGCCGCGCGCGGCGCGGATCACGTGGGTTCCGTCGCGGTGCATCGCGCGGTGGTCGGTGAACGGATGGAGATGGTGCGCGCGGTCGAGGCGCCGCAGCGCCGCGAGGTCGAAGGGGGCATCCATGCCCGCGACGGAAGCACGGCGCGGGCGACGGTGCCAGCGCCGCGAGGGGTGTCCCCTTCGTCAGCTCGGTGGAACGTCCCCTAAGTGTCCGGGCCGCGTCGGCGGGCGTTCGCGAGGTCGGGCTGGCGGCGCGGGGAGCGGCCGGTGAGGCGGGTGTAGGCCTGGTAGGCCAGCCAGCGGAGCGGCTCCGGCGGAAGCGGCGGGAGGCGCTTCTGGTAGAACGGGAGGTCGCGCCAGGCGTCGTGGTTTCCTTCGTAGAGGTCCGCGAGGACGCGGCCGGCGAGGAGCGCGAGCGCGACACCGTGGCCGCTGTAGCCGAGCGCGTGGTAGACGTTGCGCGCGTCGCCGCCGACGCCCATGGAGCACACCCGGTCGAGCGTGATGGCGAGCGTCCCCGCCCAGCGGCGCTCGATCGGCGCGTCCGCGAGCGCCGGGAAGTAGCGCAGCAGCGCACTCTGCATGAAGCGCGCCGCCTGGTCGGCGCCGCGCGCGGAAGGCGCCGTCGCCCCGCCGAAGCGGTAGGCGTAGGCCGCGTTGCCGCCGCCGCCGAAGAGGAGCCGGCCGCCGGGCGTGCGGCTCGCGTAGGCGATGCGGTCCATGTCGTCGCTGAAGCCGTCCCACGCGCCCCAGCCGATCGCGTCCCAGCGCTCCGCGGGAAGCGGCGCCGTCGCGAGGACGTGCGAGTGGAGCGGCAGGATCCCGCTGCGGAAGAAGCCGAGCGCGGGGGTGTAGGCGTTCGTCGCGAGGACGAGCGCGCGTGCGCGCACCTCGCCCTCGGGCGTCTCGAGCGCGACCTCCGCGCCCGGGCGCACGCGGCGCACCGGCGTGCGCTCGTGCACGCGCACGCCGGCGGCGGCGAGCGCGGGCCGCATTCCCTGGAGCAAGGCGAAGCCGTTCAGGCGGCCCGCCTCCGGGTCGAGGACCGCGCCCGCGGCGCCGCGGATGCGGAGCGCGCCCGCGGGCACGAACGCAGCCGGGATCCCGGCCGCGCGCTGCGCCTCCACGCGCCGCGCCGCACTCTCCGCCCGGCGCGCGTCCGTGTAGAGCTCGAGCGCGCCCGCGCGGCGGAAGGCGCCCGGCGCGAAGCGCGCCGCGAGGGCTTCGGCGAGGTCGATGCCCGCCCCCGTCGCCTCGTGGATCCGCCGCGCCTCTTCGGGCGTGCGCGGGTCGACGCCGGGGATCCCGTGCAGCACCTGCCCGGCGTTGCGGCCGCTCGCGCCCTCGCCGAGGACGCCCGCCTCGAGGAGGACCACGCCGAGCCCGGGGCGCCGCGTGGCCAGGTGCCATGCGGTGGAGACGCCCGTGAAGCCGCCCCCCACGATGGCGACGTCCGCCACGCAGCGGCCGCGCAGCGCGGGCGCGGGTGCCGGCGCCGCGCACTCGGCGCGCCACACCGGAACCTCGTCGGGCCTGCCGATGAGCCATCCGGGCAAACTGCCTACCCTGACTCGAACGGGGGACGCCGGCCGGGCTCCCCTGGGGGACCTTCTTCCGTGACGCCGCTCGGCACCCGCGTCCGCCTGTGCCTCAAGGACCTCTACGCGCAGGACGTGGTCGAGATGATCGAGCGCGAGACGCGAAGATACGAGGTCGAGTCGATCGAGCACCCGGGCCACCCGGACTTCGGGGCCGCGTTCGACGTCCTCTGGGGGGCGTTCGGCGGGACGGGCGAGATGGAGCGCCGCGACGTGATCGAGCGCATGCTCGTCGCGGACCCGACCGCGCCGCTCCCGTCGGGGACCTACTCCCGCTACTTCCTGCTCGTCGCGCGCGACCGCGCGACCGGCGCGATCCGGGGCGTCCGCGACGGGCGCGTCCTCCTCAACCCCTCGTACGCCGCAGACCTCTGCGTCGTCTACCTCTCGCACATCTTCATGCTGCCCGACGCGCGCGGGACGGTGCTCAGCTACTGGCTGCGGATCGCGCCGCTCGACCTCGCGGTGACGTACCTCCACACCCTCCACCAGGCCGGGAAGATCGTGCTTCCCGCGCCCGACGCGCCCGGCCGCTACTTCGGGATGAAGGTCGATCTCGCGGCCGAGATGGAGTACTTCAGCCCGGAGGACAAGCTCTCGCTCCAGCGCATCCTCTTCTACGGGCGCGGTGGGTTCGACGTGATCGACCCGCGCCACTTCCCGTACCGGCAGCCCGACTTCCGCCCGACCGAGGAGATCGAGCGCACGGGCGACCGCCCCGTGCCGTTCATGCTGCTGCTGCGGCGGGTCGGGCGCGAGCGCGAGGCGCGCCTTCCGATCGACGAGGCGCGCGCAGTGATGGAGCTCCTGTACGACGACTTCGCCATCTTCTGCGACGAAACGCACCTCGCCACGAGCCTCGACGTGGTCCTCTCGCGGCTCGAGGAGCGGCGCGCGAAGGGGAAGAACGACGTGGCGCTCCTCCCGCTGCCCACCGGCCCGCACGATCTGAAGCGCCTGCGCGCGCTCTTCCGCTACGACGTCTACCGCCGCCATTACGGGCCCGGCCCGACGACCGACCCCTACCTGCAGGGCGAGGAGGCCCGCCAGGCTGCGGCGAGCCCGCAGTGGCTCGACGGCGAGCTGGCCCGCATCGCCGAGGATCTCTCGCGCACGCAGCGCTTCGTCTACGCGAGCCGCGACAAGGGCTTCGACCCGGAGAGCGAGGCGACGCGCGCGGCCGACCCCGACGCGCTGGAGGCGCCGGCGGCGCCCGCGCCGGTGGCGTCGGCCGCACCGCCCGCGGCTCCGATCGCCCCCCCCGCGGCGGCGCGCGCCGAGCCCGCACCGCCCGCGCCCGCGCCGGCGGCGGGCGAGCGCGCGCGCGAGGACGCCGTCCCGCCGGTCGGCGCGGTCGTGCGCGAGGCCGGATGAGCGCGCCCTCCGCGCCGCGCGCGGACGGCGCCCCGGTCATCGCCGCGGAAGGCGTCGCGAAGGCCTTCGGCGCCTTCCTCGCGCTCGACCACGTGAGCTTCGAGGTGCGGCCCGGCGAGTTCTTCTCGCTGCTCGGGCCCTCGGGCTGCGGGAAGACCACGATGCTGCGCGTCGTCGCCGGCTTCGAGGAGGCGACGCGCGGCGTCGTGCGCCTATGCGGCGCCGACGCGACGGGCGTCCCGCCGTACCGCCGCCCCGTGAACACGGTCTTCCAGAGCTACGCCCTGTTCCCGCACCTCTCGGCCTTCGAGAACGTGGCGTTCGGCCCGCGCGTCCGGCGCATGGACCGGGGTGCCCTCGAGCGCCGCGTGCGCGAGATGCTCGACGTCGTAAGGCTCGGCGACCTCGCGCGCCGCATGCCGAGCCAGCTCTCCGGCGGCCAGCGCCAGCGCGTCGCGCTCGCGCGCGCGCTCGTGAACGACCCGAGCGCGCTCCTCCTGGACGAGCCCCTCTCGGCGCTCGACGTCGAGCTGCGCCGCCAGATGCAGCTCGAGCTGAAGCGCATCCAGCGCGAGCTCGGGATCGCGTTCCTGTTCGTGACGCACGATCAGGAGGAGGCGCTCGCGATGTCGGACCGGATCGCGGTCATGCGCGCCGGACGCATCGAGCAGATCGGGACGCCGGAGGAGGTCTACGGCGGCCCGGCGACCGCCTTCGTCGCGCGCTTCATCGGGAGCGCCAACCTGATCGCCGTCGCCGTCGAGAGCGCGTCGGGCGGGCGTGCGGCGGTGCGGCTTCCGGGAGGGCGCCGCACCGAGGCGCCGGCCGGGGCGCTGCGCGTCGCCGCCGGCGGGCCCGCGATCCTCATGGTCCGCCCGGAGCGCCTCGAGGTCGGCGCGCGCGAGCCGGCGGGGGAGCGCGGCGCGCTCCCCGCGACCTGCGCGGATCTCGTGTTCCAGGGCCCGGTGCTGCGCTGCGCCCTGCGCGGCCCGGACGGCACCGAGCTGGTGGCGATGCTCGACGCGGCGCGCGGCCCCGGCGACGCGAAGCCGGGCGCCGCGGTGTGGGTCTCGTGGCCGCCCGACGCGGCCCGCCTGCTGCCCGCCGACGACGCGCCGGCCGGTGCCGCCGCGGCGGGCGGCGCCGGTCAGAACTCGACGCCGAGGCTTCCCATCACCATCGGGTAGAGCTCGTCGCCCTCGTTCAGCTCCTCCAGCGTGTCGTTGAAGTAGTAGCCCTTGGCGGTCACGCCGAAGCTCCAGGCGCCGAGGCTCTCGGGCACGAACGGCAGCGGGACGCTCATCGAGAGCCCGAAGCTGACGTAGCCGAACGTGTCCTCGCGGCCGTCCTCCTCCTCGTAGTAGTCGTCGATCGCGAGGCCCACCTCGACGGGCACCGTGAAGGAGACGGGGTAGCGCTCGTGCTCGAAGGTGTAGAGCGTCGGCTCGACCCCGAGCTGGAGGCCCACACCCTCGTCGGGCCCGAATGCCGTGCGGTTCGTCTCGATGGCGAGGTTCGCCCACGGCGCGAGCGCGAAGCGGCCGAGCGCCTCGCTGTCGTCCCACTCCAGCTTGAAATTGAGCTCCTGCGCGGTGCGGAACGCGTCGTTCGGGCTCGTGTACCAGTAGTAATAGGTGGAGAGGGTGAACCCCTGCGGGAGACCGATCGAGATCAGCGGATACCAGTCCGTCTCGTAGATCCAACCCGGCTCGTCGGACGCGAGCGTCTCGCGGCTGTGCATGCTGTTCCAGACGCCCGCCCCGAGCGTGACGTTGCGGATGAAGCCCGTCTCCGAGGAGTACGCGTCGAAGTAGAGCTCGGCCCACGGCTGCGCGATGAGGCCGTCGCGCTCCTGGAGCAGGCCGCGGAAGAAGTAGACGTTCGTGATGTCGAGCTGGAAGGCGCCCGAGAAGCGGCTGGAGGGCTCCTCCTCCTCCTGCGCGAGCGCGGGCGTCGCGAGCCCGGCGAGCGCGGCGAAGGCGAGGACGTGAAGCGCGAGCGCGGATCGGCGGTCCATGGCCAGACCTCCTCGTCGAGGGCGCGCCGAGGAGCACCGTGCCGCTTGGAGCGCCGTCCCGCCGCGGCGTATTACTCGAACCCGTCGCGGCGCGCAACGCGCGCGGCACATTCTGCAAAGCGCGGCGGTCGGCCGGGGCGCTCCACGCATCCCGTGCCGGACGCCCCGCGCGCGTCTCGCGGCGGTGGCACGTTCCTTGCTCCACTCGCGAGAGCACGGGAGGTGACGCATGAGGCGAGACGCGCGGAGACGGTTCCAGACGGCGGCCGCGGCGGTGGCGTTGGCGACGGGGCTGGGCCTCGGAGCGGCGTGCGAGCGCAACGAGGGCGCGTTCGAGGAGACCGGCGAGGCCACCGACCCGCAGCGCGAGCGCGCGGAAGAGCAAGCCGAGCAGCTCCAGCGGGGCGCCGAGCAGGGCCAGACGCCCTGACGTGACGGCGCGGCGCAAGGGCGGCGGAGGGCGCGACGCGGCGGGCGGAGGGCGCACCGCGGGCGGCCGCGTCCTGCGCGCTCGGTCCAGCGGTCCGCGTGGAAAGACCGGCGCCGCCGCCGGCGCGCGCGGGAAGGGCGCTCGAACGGAGGAGGCGGAGGGCCGCCCGCGAGCTGCCCGCCGCGCGACGGGCGCCGAGCGCGCGCGCGCCAAGCCGGCCTCGGCACGGAGGCGCGGACCCGGCGGCTATCCGCGGGAGCTCGACCCGTCGCGCGCCACGGGCATCGGCAACCGCCCGGTCGGCGTCGAGCGCGACCAGCAGGAGGGCATGCGGCCGGGCACGCGCCGCGCCGAGCGCATCCACGGTCCGGCGGGCGACCTCGAGGAGCAGGTGCGCCGTCGCACCGGCGGCCCGCCGCGCACGCCGCGCCGGCCGTCCTAGCGCGCGAGCGCGCGTCCCGGGCGCACCGCTGCGTACGCGGCAGCGTGCATGCGACGGCACGACCTGCGCTCTGCTATGAGAGGCGGCGCATGCCGCGGCCTCGCTACGACTGCGCCCAGTGCCCGGGGTACTGCTGCAGCTACGAGCTCATCGAGGTGACCGAGGCGGACCTCGCGCGTCTCGCGCGCCACCACGGCGTCGGGCGCGCCGAGGCGCGGCGCCGCTTCACGAAGCGCGACTCCGGGCGTCGCGTGCTGCGCCATCGACGCGACGCCGTGTTCCGCTCGACGTGCCTCTTCTTCGACCGCGAGGTCCGTCGCTGCACGGTGTACGAGGCGCGGCCGCGGGTGTGCCGGGCCTATCCCGAGGCGGCGCGCTGCGGCTACTTCGAGCTCCTCCGCTTCGAGCGCGAGCAGCAGGGCGACGACGCGTTCGTGCCCGGCTCGCCGCGCAGCGCCCCGGGCGCGCGGATGGGCGGCGCGCGCCGACGCGACGGCGCGCCCGGCCGCGCGGCGCCGCGCTGACGCCCGCGCGGCGCGACGGAGCCAGCCCGGCGCCGGGCGCGGGAGACGACGCCCCACGGGGCCGAGACGAGCCTCTCCCCCGCGCCCTGGCACGTCCTTTGCTCCGCTCCGGCGCAATGGCTCGGCGTTCCGCGCGCGGGTCGAGGAGAGGAGAACGACGATGATGCGAACGAGTTCCTGGCTGAACGCCGCGGCATTTGCGCTCGCCCTCGGGGGCCTCGGCCTCGCGGGTCCCGCCTGCGACCGCAGAGAGGGCGCTTTCGAGGAGGCGGGCGAGGGCGTCGACGAGATGCGCGAGGACGCGGAGCGCGAAGCCGACCGGCTCGGCGACCAGGCGGAGGAGCAGGCCGAGGAGTTCGAGGACCAGGTCGACTGACGCGCGCACGCCTGCGGCCCCCGGGACGGCTCGTGTCCCGCCGGTCCACGCGCGAGGCCCTCGGGACCCCTCCCGTTCGCCCGACACGCGGGCGCGCCGTCAGGACGCTTCGGCGTCCCGGCGGCCGCCCGGTCGGAGGAGCGCGAGCACCTCCTCGTCGGAGGTCTGCGTGAAGTCGTCGTACCAGCACCCGACGCCGTCGAACGCGTCGGGCGTGGCGAGGCACGCCACCTCGTCGGCGCCGAGGAGAGCCGGATCGGCCGCGCCGGGCGGGGCCACCGGGACGGCGACCACGACGCGCGCCGCGCCGAGGGCGCGCGCCGCGCCCACGGCGGCGCGCATCGACGCGCCGGTCGCGAGCCCGTCGTCCACGAGGATCGCCGTGCGCCCGTCGAGGTCGAGCGGCGGCCGGCCGGCGCGGTAGGCGTGCTCGCGCCGCGCCAGCTCGTGCGCCTCGGCGCGCGCGGCGGCGGCGATCGCGTCGCGCCCGAGGCCGAGCTCGCGCAGCACGTCCTCCTGGACGACGATGCGGCCGCCCGGCGCGAGGGCCCCCATCGCGAGCTCCTCGTGGCCGGGAACCCCGAGCTTGCGGACGACGAGCACGTCGAGCGGCGCCTCGAGCGCCCGCGCGACCTCCGCGGCCACGGGGACGCCGCCGCGCGGGAGGCCCAAGACGCGCACGTCCCCGCGGCGCGCATAGCGCGCGAGGCGCGCCGCGAGGCGGCGTCCGGCGTCGGCGCGGTCGCGGAAGACCCACGCCCCCGCGCTAGGCGTTCGGCGGCGCCGCGCTGATCTGGCCGAGCGCGGACCGCTCGTCGCGCTCCACCGCGAGGTCGCCGAGCGACACCACGCCCGCGAGCCGCCCGTCGGGCTCGCAGACCGGCAGCCGCCGCACCGCGTGCCGCTTCATCAGCTCCACCGCGCGGTCGATGGCGTCGTCGGGCGTCACCGTGGCGATGTCGTGGGAGCAGATCTCGCCGAGGCGCCTTTCCTGCGGCCGTTCGCCGTCGGCGAGCGCGCGCACCACGAGGTCGCGGTCGGTGACGATGCCCTCGAGGTGGCCGTCCGAGCACACGAGGACGTCGCCGATGTGGCGCTCCTTCATGAGGCGCGCCGCCTCGGCCGCGGTCGCGTCGGGCGGGCAGCACACCGGGTCGCGCGTCATCACCTCGCGCACCGTGTGGTGGGTGCGCGTCTCGCCTCGCGCGCCGCGGCCGCCCGCCTGCGCGCTCGCGCCGAGCCGCGCGAGCGAGCGTCGGGCGCCGGACAGCATCCCCTGGGTCCCCTGCGGGCCACGCAGCGCGTAGACGGCCCCGGCGCCGAGCGCCCCGAGCGCGGCGAGCGTGCCGAGGCGGGCCGTCGGCGTCCGCGGCGCGAGCCCGGCGCGCCCGTCGCGCCGGCGTCCCCTGCCTTGGAGGGCGGGCTCGCGGCCGGCCGTCGCGTGCACGTCGAGCTGGGACTCCACGGCGTGGACGCCGCGCACGCGCGCGGCGGCGCGCTCGAGCGCGGGTGCCTCGTGCGCGAGCACGGGCCCTCGCAGGGTCACGCACCCGCTCTGCACCTCCACCTGGATCGCGTGCGGGTTGCTGACGGCCCGGCCGATCGCGGAGCGCACGCGCTGCTCCAGCGTCGCGTCCGGGACCGACTCCTCGAACAGCGAGCCGCTGGTCTCCGCGAGGACGCCGGAGGCCCGGTTGCGCGCGTCGCGCTGCGCCTTCCCGAGGAAGTCTCCGATCTGGCGCCCGCGCTTTCCGATCCAGTCGCGCGCGACCGCGCGGCGGCGCGCGCCTCCGGCGGGATCGAGAAGGAGCGCGGCGCTCGCCGCAGCGAGCCCGGCGAGCAGCTTCCCCGTCGTGCCGCCGTTCGTCGTGCGTTGCGTCATCATGGCTCGTCTCCTCACCTGGTCCCGCTTCGTGCGTGCAAGGCGCTTGCCAGGGGCCGGCACGCGCGCGGCGCGCGGCGCGCGGACGCCGGCGCCGCGGGGGCGAAGGGCGGCTGCGCGCGCGCAGCGACGGCGCACCGGCGCCCCGCGCTTTTGTAGAAGCCCTCGCTTCCACCCGCGCATCCTGCACGCCGCCCGCGCGCGGGCGGTCGCCGTCGCCGGCCGCGCGGCGCGCGCGCGGGCGGCCGCGCGAACCCCCCTGCGCCGCGCGGTCGCCCGCGCGGCGGGGCCCGGCCGAGGCGCCGCGGAGCGGGGCCGCCATGGAGCCGGTCTCCGTCGGCGGCGCGCCCGGTCTGCGCGCGCCGCCGGGCCGGCTCAAGCCGGCCCCGGTCGAGCCGATGGAGAAGGGAGCCCGAAGGAGCCCCGCATGCATCGGCCCGCCATCAAGGGCACGGCCTTCGTGTCTGCGATCAGCGACCTCGAGGAGCTGCTCGCGTCCGGCCGGCTCACGCGCGAAGCGCTCGAGGCGCGCCTGCGCGCGGAGGACCTCGAGATCATCGACGGGAAGATCCTCCCCAGCAGCTGGTACCCGATCGAGACCTACGGCCGCGTCCTCGACGTCCTCGGAGACGCGCACGGCGGCGGCGTGCAGTACCACGTGCAGCGCGGACGGCGCGCCGCCGAGCGCCTGCTGCGCTCGGGCATCTATCGGCAGCTCGACCGCGCCATCGAGCAGCGCACCACGAAGGACGAGAACTCCCTGATCGGGCTCATGCTCACGGTGGGCCGCACGCTCTACAACTTCGGCGACTGGGAGGTCGTGCGCGACGGCGGGCGGGGGAAGACGTTCCGGTTCGAGATCCGAGACGCCGCGGCCCTGCCGGAGGCGGGGCGCTTCGCGGTGCAGGGCTTCGTGGAGTGGGCGGTCGAGCACATCATCGGAACGGGACGCCGCGTCGACAGCCGGCGCCCTCGCCCGGACGTGGTGGTCGTCGAGATCACGCGCTCCTGAGCTCGCGCTCTCGGGGCGCGCGGCGCCCGCGGGCGGGCCTCGCGCGGCGGGACCCGCGCGGCGGCCGTGCGCGGCGCTCCGAAAGCGAGCACGCCCCGCCGCGGGCGCGGCGGGGCGTGCGGGAGCGCGCGGGGGCCGCGCAGTCCCCGGGTCTCAGCGCGTCGTCACGAGGCCGGACGCGCTCGCCTTGAAGACGACCGGACCGATCCCGTCGATCAGGATCTCGCTCTTCACCCGGAGCGAGGCGCTCCCGTCCTCGCGCAGCTTCAGCAGCAGCTTCGCGCCCTCGCCGACGGCCGGGCCGGCGCTGCGGCCGGACGCGTTCTCCGCGAACACGACGATCCGGGCCCACAGGGCCTCGCGCGACGCGTCGTCGAGGAAGAGCTGGAGCTTCACGCCCGACTTGCCCCGCGTCGCCACGAGCCCGGTGTAGACCTTGCCCGAGTCGTCGACGGCCGAGAAGGCGCCGTCGCCGAAGGAGACCTGGAAGCCGAAGGGCCGCGTCTGCCTGAAGCCCGCGCCCTTCACCTTCGCGGAGCCCTCCAGGTCGGTCGCGAAGGGGAACTCCGGATCCTCGGGATCCCCCGGATCGAGCACCGGCGGGTCGTCCTCGCAGAGGACCGGCGCGAACTCGCAGACGTTGCAGAGGAGCGGGCTGACGTCGCAGGGATCCGGCTCGCAGAGCTTCGGGTTCTCCTCGCACGGATCGGGCGGCTCGCACAGCTCCGGGTTCAGCGCGCACGGATCGACGGGATCGCAGAGCAGCGGGTTGGTCTCGCACGGGTCGATCGGGTCGCAGAGCTCCGGGGCGAGGCTGCAGGGATCGAGCACGTCGCCGATGTCGTCGACGAGGTCCGACGGGTCGAAGCCGGGGATCGCGCTGGCCTCGGCGCTGGCGAGCACCCAGGCGGCGAGGAGCGCGAGCACGAGAGCGCGGGCGGCGAGGGGACGGAGCATGGTCTGGAACTCCCGAGTCTCTCGGGAGCCGCCTTCCTCGACCTCGAGTCCGGCGCGTCTCCCGGGTACGGGACGAGGATCGACCGCGCGGAGGGGCGGCGGCGATGAAGCGGTTCACACCGGGGCGCGGCGGGGGGTCATTCTCCGCGCGGAACGGTGAAGCGGTTCACACCGGCGCGGCGAGCGCGGCGTCGCGCAGGGCGCGCTTCAGGATCTTGCCGGCGGGGTTGCGCGGCAGCGGGTCGGCGTGGACGTGGACGCGCGACGGGATCTTGAACGGCGCGAGGCGCGTGGCGAGGAAGCCGCGCAGCGCCTCCGGGTCGATGGAGCGGCCGCCCCTCGGCACGATCGCCGCCGCGACTTCCTCGCCGAGGCGCGGGTGCGGCACGCCGAAGACGGCGGCCTCGTAGACGTCCGGGTGCTCGTAGAGCGCCGCCTCGACCTCCGCGCAGTACACGTTCTCGCCGGCGCGCAGCACCATGTCCTTCGCGCGGTCCTGGACGTAGACGAATCCCTCCTCGTCGATGCGGCCGATGTCCCCGCTCCGCAGCCAGCCGTCGACGATCGTCTCCGCCGTCGCCTCGGGCTTGTTCCAGTAGCCGCGGATCAGGTTGGGCCCGCGGAACCAGATCTCGCCGACCTCGTTCGCGCCGAGCGCGCGGCCTTCCGCGTCCGTGACCCGCAGCTCGAGGATGGGCAGCGCGCGGCCGCAGCTCGTGGGCTTGCGCAGGTAGTCGTCGCCCGAGTTGCCGGGGCCGTACGCGTTCGTCTCCGTCATGCCGTAGCCGATGTTCGGCCGCGCCGTGGCGAAGCTCCTGTCCACGCGGCGCACGAGCTCCGGAGGCGCCGGCGCCCCGCCGCCGCCGACGTTCACGAGGCTGGAGGTGTCGCGGCGCGCGAAGTCGGGACACTCGAGGAGGTCCCAGGACTGCGTGGGAACGCCGACGAAGTGGGTGACCCGCTCGCGCTCGATCAGCTCCAGCGCGCGCGCCGGGTCCCACTTGTACATCATCACCAGCTCGTGACCCGCCGCGAAGCAGGACAGCATGACGGGCACGCAGCCGGTTACGTGGAAGAGCGGCACCACGAGGATGAAGCAGGGACGGTAGGGATGGCCCGCCGGCGGCCCGCCCCCCATCGCCGCGTTCACGGCGGCTCGGGCCGCGAACGCGAGGAGCGCGGAGAGCACCGCCCGGTGCGTCGAGACGGCGCCCTTCGGGTGCCCGGTCGTGCCGGAGGTGTAGAGGATGGTGGCGTCTGCGTCGGGCGCGACGTCGACCTCGGGCAGCGCGTCGCCCTCGCGCACGACGTCCTCCCAGCGCGCGGCGCCGGGCGGGAGCGCGCCCTGCGCCCGCACCGCGACGATTCGGAGCGCGAGCGATTCGAGCCGCGGTGCGATCCGCGCCACGCGCTCGGCGTCCGCCACGGCGACCCGGCTGCCCGAGTCGCGAAGCGCGTAGTCGAGCTCTTCGGTCGTCCACCAGGCGTTGAGCGAGACCGAGATCGCGCCGATCGAGGTGATCGCGGCGAAGGCGACGACCCACTCGGGGTAGTTGCGCATCGCGATCGCCACGCGGTCCCCGGGCGCGACGCCGTAGTCGCGCACGAGCGCCGCGGCGAGCGCGTCCACCTTCCGCATGACGTCGGCGAAGCTCCAGCGCTCGTCCTCGTAGACGAGGAAGGTCGCGTCGCCGCGGGCGCGGGCCGCTGCGAAGAGCGCGCGCAGCGAGGGCGGGGCGCTCTTCCAGACCTTCTGCCGGCGGCCGGCGACCACCGCCTCGACGATCTCGAACGGCGCGCCGGGCCCGGTCACCGCCCGCACCGCCTCGTCCCACGTGAGCCGCTTCGCCGGCCCGCGCCCCGCGCCCATGCGCCCTCCGCGTCCCCGCCCCGGCCGGGAGTGTGGCGCGAGGGCCGGGCTCGCTCCAGCGTCCCACGCGCTGCCTGGCCGCGGCCGCGCTCGCCGCCGTCGGACCGCGTCGACGGACGACGGGGCGCCGCGGCCCGCCGCCTCGCGTCCGCGCGCCGCAGATCGCCCGCGCGGGCGTGGTGCCCCTGCTCGAAGCTCGGCGCGGCGCCTCAGCCGCGCTGGAGGAGGCGCACGCCGCAGTCGACGCAGTGGGTGCTGCGGTCTCTGCGCCGCTCCGCGTGGCGTGTTTCGGTGCACCGCCGCAGCGCGATCCGGTCGTTCACGACGGCGCCGCAGCTCGCACAGAACCGCACCGTGACGATGGCGCGGCCGTGATTGTCGTTGAAGCAGCGCTTTTGCAGCATCGCGTCCCTCCTGGGTGGTGCCTCCGGCGTGTGCGCGCGCACGGCGCCGGACGCTTCGGACGAGCGCCGGACCTCAAAGGAAGCGCGACGCGCGGCGCGCGCAGGAGCTCCGCGCGACGTCCTCTCGGCCCCCTGCGGCCGACTCGGGGTGGCGCGCGTTGTCCAGCCCCGCGCTGCCGCCGAAGTCCGCGTAGTTGAGGCACTGCTTCTCGAGCGCCGCGGCGGGGGAGCTCGCGTAGCTGTACGCGAAGTGCGTGTAGCCGCCCTCCGAGGCGTCCACGCGCCCGAGCGCGGGAGCGCGCTGCGGGACGCCCGCGCGCGGCGACAGCCGCCAAGGGGCCTTCGTGGCCGGCGCATAGCGCTCGTAGCGGCTGGGGATTCCGACCCAGCGATGCAGCCCGCTCCTCAAGTCGACGTCGGCGCGCCCGACGTAGAACACCGCGAAGGAGAGGCGATCGAGATACCCGAGCGCGAAGTTGCCCGGCGAGGTCCGGCGCACGACGGCGTCGATCGTGCGCGCGTCCAGCGGATAGGCGCCCTTCATGTCGAGAGCCGCCATGGAGAAGCGCCTCTCTCGCAGCGCTGTGACGCAGGCCGCGCACACCGAGAGCGCACGGGCCGCGGGGTGCGGCCGCGCACACCAGAAGCAGGCGGAGACGCCCGCCTCGAGAGCGGGGTCCAGGAGCTGGGCGACGGGGAGGGTGGAGGAGATACGCGACTCGGCTCGGCCTCCGCGCGCCGAGCGACCGCTGCGCCGTGGATGGCGCCGCGGGCTGCTAAGGATAGATCAATTGCAAAATCGAGCAAGCGAAGCCCGTCGCGTCCGTCCGCGTCACGCGCGCTTGCCGCGGGAGCGCAGGAACGCGAGGTACTTGAGGAGCTCTTCTTCCTCCTCCGCCGTCAGGTCGTCGATGGCGAACGCGGCGAGCCTCCGGCGCCGACCGGCGTCCCGACCGCGCGTCGGGAGCAGGTACCCCGCCTTCTCCATCAGGGCGTCGTACGGCACCGCGTAGACCGCGGACAATCGGTGCAGGACGTTCGGCGAGGGCTTGCGGATCTTGCCCTTCTCGAGCTGGCTCAGGTACGCGTTCGACACGGCGCCCTCCGTCGCCTGCTCGACCTGGCGGAGGGAGAGCCCCTTGGCGGAGCGCAGGTCCGCCAGCAGGCGCCCCAGCTCGTTGGGGTGTCCCACGAACGCGGCGCGCTTGCGTGCGCCGCGCTCCGTCCGACCGCGGATCGCCACCCCCGCAGTGTATGGCCCCGCGAGAGCGCGTATCAAGCGGATTGCTAAGTCGGCTCGGATCGCATAGCCTGCTTAGCGGGTCGGCCGACGGGGGCTGCAGCGGGGGAACGTGAACGCGGCGCAGCGATGCGGGGCTCTGCTCCTCACGGCGATCGCATGGGCGGGCGGCCCGTGTCCGGCCCCGGCGCAGGTCCTCCCGCGGGGCGCGGCCGTGGCGGGGACTCCCGCGAACGCGCACGTGCGGCCGTACGGGGGCTGGGCGTGCAACCGCGGGTTCCGCAGGCTGGGCGGGTCGTGCGCCGCGGTGGCGGTCCCGCCCGGCGGCTATCTCGACGCGGCCGGCGACGACTGGGACTGCGAGCGCGGGTCGGTGAGGTCGCAGGACGCCTGCGCGCCCGTCGAGGTGCCGCCTCACGCGTTCCTCGAGCCGCGGGGGCGCAGCTGGGATTGCGAGCGGGGCTACCGCCGCGTAGAGCGCGCGTGCGTCGCCGTGGCGGTCCCGCCGAACGGGTATCTCGCCGCGACCGGCGATCGCTGGGCGTGCGAGCGCGGCTACCGAGCGGACGGCGATCGCTGCGAGCGGCTGGTCGTGCCCGCCCACGCGTACCTCGCCGGCACGGGAAACGAGTGGGAGTGCGAGCGCGGCTACCGGCGGGAGGGCGGGCTCTGCAGCGCGGTGGAAGTGCCGCCCCACGGACACCTGAACGCGTCGGGGCACGACTGGACGTGTGCGCGCGGGTACCGCAAGGGCAGCACGTGCGCCGCGGTCGTGCTCCCCCCGAACGCCCACCTCGACGACGCGGGAGACGGCTGGAGCTGCGATCCCGGCCACCGGCGCGTGGGCGACGCGTGCGCGCCGGGATAGGGCTCGGCCGGCGCGGCGCGTCCCCGACGGCGGGCGTCGCGGCGCGGTCGGCGAGGGGGCGTCAGCGCCCGCGCGCGAGCAGCCAGAGCAGGACCGAGAGCGCCGCGCTCACGGCGATGGACGACGCGATCGGGACGTAGACGCGCAGCCCCGGCCGCTCGATGCGGAGATCCCCGGGCAGCTTTCCGAGCAGCGGGAGCGACGGTCCGAGCTGGAGCAGGACCCCGAGCGCGACGAGCGCGATCCCCGCCAGGACGAGGCCGCGCGCGAGCGGATCCATGTCCTGCCCCCTTCGTCAGCGCCGCCGCCGGTGGGCGCGGCCCTGACTCTTCGCGATCTCCACCAGGCTTCCCATCGCGACGTTCACGTCGACGAGGTGCATGCCCCACTCGGGCGTCAGGTCGCCGCCGATGTCGTCGACGCGGGGGTCGGCGGGGTCGCCGTGCACCACGAGCGAGAGGACGACGAAGCCCTCGTGCTCGACGCACTCGGCCTCCACGAACCGCGGGAGCGTCACGAAGGGCGTCTCGATCTCGACGCCGAGGGCGGGGTCGACCCACGCGGTGCCGCCGGCCCCGAAGTACGGCACGAGCCAGCCTCTCCCGCCCGCGAGATCGGCCGGGTTGGTGCACCCCGCCTTCCAGCCCTCCTGTAGCGAGCGGCCGAAGAAGCTGGTCGGAGGGGGCGGCGCGGTCGAGCGGAAGCTCGAGTAGGTGATGACGCAGCCGACGTCCCGGCGGCTGCGGCAGAGCGGGATGTTCTGCAGGTGGGCGCCGACGTCCGCGCCGTCCGGGACCTGGAAGCTGGTGCCGAGCAGCATCGCGGACACGAGCCGCTCGCGCAGCACCGGGTTGGGGTCGATCTCCTCGGCGATGAGCCGGGTCAGCCGGCTGGCGCCCTGCGAGTGGCCGATGAGGAGCACGCCGCGCCCGCCGTTGTCGTTCGCGACGTAGTGCTTCCACGCGTCGAGGAGGTCCGCGTCGGCGAGCGCCGGGTCGGTCGGAATCGGGTTGCCGGCGAGGCTCGCCGCCAGCGCCGTGAGCGTGACCTGCCGGTACATCGGCGCAAACACGCGGCAGACCTCGGAGAGCCGGGCGGCCTGCGTGCGCACCACGAGGATCTCCTGGTTCTCGCCGGGCACGAGGTCGCTGTTGCCGCCGGGGTCCGTGGAGATCGTCGGGTAGACGTAGAAGCAGTCGAACTTCGGGTCGCGCGCGGGGCGGAAGGGCTTCGCGCGCGCGCGGCCGTTCGCCTTCACGACGGTGTAGTCGAGGTCGTGGTCGCAGGGGTCGTCCTGGTCGGGGCGGCACAGCCAGCTCGCGGGGTCGCCGTAGAGGGCGCTCTGGTAGCCGGGGTAGGGGTTCTCGGGATCGCCCGAGCCGCCGCCGCCCGCGGGCGCGGGGCCCGCGACGGCCACGGCGGCGAGGAGGCCCGTGGCCCATCGCAGCGTGCGCATGGCGGGAGAGGCTGCCACAGCGCCGCGTGTCGGGCGAGCCGCCCCGGAGGCGCTCGTCGCCGCGGCCCGCGCGCGGCATCCTCCCCGCATCGGAGGATTTCCGCCGTGGAGCAGCCCGTCGTCCTGATCGACCAGCCCGCGCCGCACGTTCGCCGCGTCACGTTGAACCGGCCCGAGAAGCGCAACGCGCTGAACCACGCGCTCCGCGGCCAGCTCTTGCGAGCGCTGGTCGAGGGCGACGGCGACCCCGACGTGCGCGTCCAGATCGTGCGCGGCGCGGGGACGTCCTTCTCCGCGGGCTACGAGCTCGGGGGCGGCAACGAGGGCCAGGAGCTCCCCTACTACACGGCGGGCGGCGACGGCCACTGGCCGCGCCACGTGACCTCCGGCTGGATGAGCATCTGGGACCTCGCCAAGCCCGTGATCGCGCAGGTGCACGGATACTGCCTCGCCGGCGGCAGCGAGCTCGCGACGGGGTGCGACCTCGTCTACGTCGCCGAGGACGCGAAGATCGGGTACCCGGCGGTGCGCTTCGGCGTCCCCGACATGCACTTCCACCCGTGGCTCGTGGGGATGCGGGTCGCGATGGAGATGATGCTCACCGGCGACTCCATCTCGGGGACGCAGGCGGCCGAGCTCGGGTGGGCCACGCGCGCGTACCCGGCCGAGGAGCTCGAGGCGCGCGTCACGCAGATGGCGTCGCGCGTCGCCCAGCTCCCGGCCGACCTCGTGCAGCTCAACAAGCGCCTCGTGCACCGCCAGATGGAGATGATGGGGATGCGGACGGCGCTTCGCGTCGGGACCGAGCTCTGCGCCCTCGGCACCCACCAGAAGAGCCTGCACGAGTTCCTGAAGCGCGTGCGCGCCGAGGGTCTGACCGCGGCGCTCTCGGAGCGCGACCGCCCGTTCGGCGACTACCGGACGGCGGAGGGCGACGAGGGCTAGGCCGTCCGTCCTCGTCGCTCGCCCTGCCGTCGGCCGAGGCGAGCGTCGCCTTGCAAGCCTCCACGCGGGGCGCGGCGGGTGCGCCGCGCCCACCGCGCCTCATGCCCGGCCGCGCAGCACGAGGCGCTCGTACCGGGCGCGCGGCCCGACGAACCACGAGACGAGGTGCGAGACGACGCTCACGACGAGGGAGCCGAAGAGCGCCGGCCAGAAGCCCGCGACGCGGAACGCGGGCAGCATCGCGGCCACGAGCCCGATCATCGCCGCGTTCACCACGAGGAGGAAGAGGCCGAGCGTCAGGATCGTGAGCGGCAGCGTGAGCAGGACCACGACCGGCCGCACGAACGCGTTCACGACGCCGAGCAGGGCGCCCGCGACGAGCAGCGTCCCCGCGCCGCGGATCTCGAGCCCGGGCAGCAGCTCGTCCGCCACGAGCAGGCCGAACGCGACGAGCACCGCGCGCAGCAGGAAACCGGCCAACGCCGCCCTCCCGGCGCAACCCTAGCGCAGGGACGCGCGGCGACCCTACAAGTTGTACCCGGTCTCTCCGTGCTGGGTGAGGTCGAGCCCCTGCCCCTCGTGATCGTCCTCGATCCGGAGCGGCACGAGCAGCGCGACGCCGCGCAGGATCAGCCAGGACAGGAGCGCCGTGTAGAGCGCGACGGCCGTCGCCGCGCCGAGCTGGAGGGCGACCTGGCGCGCGACGGAGAGGTCCGCCTGGGTCCCGCCGAAGGCCGACGAGGCGAAGACGCCCGTGAGGACCGTCCCCAGGAAGCCGCCCACGCCGTGGACGCCGAACACGTCGAGCGAGTCGTCGTAGAGGAAGCGCTGCTTCACGCGCGCCACGGCGATCCAGCAGAGCGCGCCCGACGCGATGCCGATCACGAGGCCGCCGACGGGCCCCACGAAGCCGGAGGCGGGCGTGACTGCCGCGAGGCCCGCGATCGCGCCGGTCGCCACGCCGAGGACGCTCGGCTTTCCGACCCGCACCCACTCGATCGCCATCCAGGTGACGGCCGCGGCGGAGGCGGAGACCTGGGTCGCCACGATCGCCATCGCGGCGCCCCCCGTGGCGCCGAGCGCGCTGCCGCCGTTGAAGCCGAACCAGCCGACCCAGAGCATCCCGGTCCCCATCACCGTCATCGTGAGGTTGTGCGGCGGCATCGGCGTCTCGGGGTAGCCGCGGCGCGGCCCGATCACGAGGCACGCGACGAGCGCCGCGATCCCCGCGGTCGTGTGCACCACGATGCCGCCCGCGAAGTCGAGCACGCCGAGGTCGCCCAGCAGCGAGCCCTTGCCGCCCCAGACCGCGTGGCAGACGGGGAGGTAGACGACGAGCAGCCAGACGACGCAGAAGGCGAGCATCGCCGAGAAGCGCATGCGCTCGGCGAAGGCGCCGACGATGAGCGCGGGCGTGATGATCGCGAAGGTGAGCTGGTACGCGAAGAACAGCACCTCCGGGATCGAGCCCCACAGCGTGTCGGGACCGACGCCCGCGAGGAACAGGCGCGCCCCGCCGCCGATCACGGCGTGCAGGCCCACGACGCCGGGCTCCATGCCGGTCGGGTCGAACGCGAGGCTGTAGCCGACCGCGAGCCAGACGAGCGTCACCACGGCGGTGAGGCAGAGGCACTGCATCAGGATGGAGAGCACGTTCTTCGTACGGACCAGGCCGCCGTAGAAGAGCGCGAGCCCCGGGATCGTCATGAACAGCACGAGCGCGGTGGCGGTGAGCATCCAGGCGGTGTCGCCGCGGTCGAGGCCTTCGGGCACGTGAATCCTCCCCCCGGCGGCGCGCGGCGCCGCCGCCGCGGCATTCTATACCCCGATCCGGCCGAGCCCGGCCGATTCGTGCCGCGGAGGAGCGGTTTTTCGCGCTCGCGTCGGCCCGCCGCGGCGGCTGCGGCCTTCGAGGTGTGCCGACCCCTGCACGCTGGCGCGGGGCGCCGACCGAAGGAGGAGAGCCGCGGTGACCCGCGACGCAGCGCGCCCGGAGCCGATCGCGCTCCGCGTCGGCGAGCGCGCCGTCTCGGGCGTGCTCCTGCGGCCGCCCGACGCGCGCTGGGTCCTCGCCCTCGCGCACGGCGCGGGCGCCGGCATGCGGCACCCGTTCCTCGAGGACTTCGCGCACGCGCTGGCGGCGCGCGGCGTCGCGACGCTGCGGTACCAGTTCCCCTACGCCGAGGCGGGAAGCCGCCGCCCCGATCCGCGCCCGCTCCTGGTCGCGACCGTGCGCGCCGCCGTGGCCGCCGCCGCGGCGCGCGCGCCCGAGCTCGCCCTCCTCGCCGGCGGGAAGTCCATGGGCGGCCGCATGACGTCCCTCGCGGCGGCCGAGGCGCCGCTCGCGGGCGTGCGGGCGATCGTCTTCCTCGGCTTCCCGCTCCATCCCGCCGGGCGGCCGGGCCGCGAGCGGGCCGCCCACCTGGCTTCGGTGCCGCTCCCGATGCTCTTCCTGCAGGGCACGCGCGACGCGCTGGCCGACCTCTCGCTCCTCGGGCCGGCGTGCGAAGCGCTCGGCGCGCGCGCGTCGCTCGTCGTCGTGGACGGCGCCGATCACGGGTTTCGCCTGCGGAAGGCCGACGGCGGCGGAGCGCGCGACGTCCCGGGCGAGCTCGCCGGCGCGGTGGCCGCGTTCGCCGCGCGCGTCGCGCCGGCGACGTGAGCGCGCCGGGACGCGCGCAGGCCGCCGTGGCGCCGCGCCGCAGCGCGCGCCTTTGCACAATGGTCGCGGCGCCGAGACGCGCGCCGGCCAAGGGCGGACTGCGCGCGCGCCGCGTCGCACGCCGCGCGCGCTCGCACGGGGCTGCGCCGGGTCCGGAGCTGGCACGTGCCGTGCATCGGGTGGGCTTGCGACCGCCGGATCTCCCGGCGGCCTCGTGGAGGCATTCCATGCGACCGCTTCACCTCACGGCCCTGATCCTCGTCGTCATCGGGGCTCTCAACTGGGGCCTCGTCGGCCTCGCGCAGTTCGACCTGGTGGCTGCGATCTTCGGCGGCCCGGACGCCGCGCTGGCCCGGATCGTCTACATCCTGGTCGGCGTCGCCGGCGTGGTCCTCGCGGCCACGAGCTTCGCGTCCGACCGCGTCCCGGAAGCGACCCGCACCACCGCGGTCCCGCGCTGACGTCCGCCGGCGCGCTTCGTCTCGCGAGCGACCTCGCGCGGCGCGGCGTGCCGCGCGGATCGGGAGCCGCGCGCAGGATGGCGCCGCGCGAGCGGCGCGCCTCCGCCTCCTGCGCGCGCAGCGGACGTCCGGCGTGTGCAGACCTTCCTCCCGTACCCGAGCTTCAGCCGGAGCGCGCGCGTCCTCGACGTGCGGCGCCTCGGGAAGCAGCGCGTCGAGGCGCTCCAGGTCCTGCGCGCGCTGCGCGTTCCCGGGTACGGCTGGCGCCACCATCCCGTGGTCGCGATGTGGCGGGGCTACGAGGAGGCGCTCCTGTGCTACGGCGTCGCCGTGGCGGAGCGCTGGTGCGCGCTCGGCCACCGCGACACCGTGCTGGACTCGTTGCGCGCCGCCGCGCCGCGCGGCCGCGTGTCCGCGCAGGCCGAGCTGCGCGCGCGCGGCCGGCTCCCCTGGTGGCTCGGACGCCGCCGCTTCCATCGCTCGCACCAGTCGGCGCTCGTGCGCAAGGATCCGGCGCACTACCGGCGCTTCTTCCCCGACGTCCCGGACGATCTGCCGTACGTCTGGCCGGGGGGCGCGGCCGCGCGCCCGGACGCCGTCCGCCGCGGCCGGAGCTGAGGCGATCCCGCCGCGACGCTCGTCCCGCCGCGCTCGCCTGCGCGGGACGCCCCGCCCGGCGCGCTGCGCCTCTCGCTCCGCGCGCGCCGCGCGTCCGGAGCCCCCATGGCGGCCCCGCCGACCCAGAGCTCCTCCTCGCCCCGGCGCCTCGCGAGGGACCTCGCGCACGGGCTGCCGTGGATGGGCCTCGGCCTCGCGAGCAACCTCGACGCGCGCCCCGCCCCGGACCCGTGGCGCCTCCTCGACGTCGACCCCACCGCCTTCGACTACCTCGAGTACAGCGCGCCCCTCTCCCTCGAGGACGCACGGCGCGAGGCCCACGGCTTCGGCGAGCTCGAGCGGCGGCGGCCCGAGCTCGGCGCGCTCCTCCACCCCGTGCACCTCAACCTCTACGGGCCCGCGCTCGAGCGCCCTTCGGCGCTGGCCGCTCTCGACGCGCACGCGCGCGCCGTCGGCTCGCCGTGGGTGAGCAACGACGTCGCCTGGTGGCACGTCGACGGGCGGGTCTTCCCGGGCCATCGCTACCTCGCGCCGCCCCTCACGCGGACCGGCCTCGACGACTGCGCCGCCCACGCCGTCCACGTGCAGGCGGCGCTCTCCGTGCCGCTCCTCCTCGAGAACCCGGCGTTCGTGGCGGTGCGCGGAGCGATGCACGTGCTCGACTTCATGGCCGAGCTCCATGCGCGCACGGGCTGCGGTCTGGTCCTCGACCTGGGACACCTCTTGAGCCATCAGCTCGCGCGCGACCTCGCGCCGGACGCCGGGCTCGAGGGCTTCGCGTGGGAGGCCGTCGTCGAAATCCACGTCGCGGGCGGCGTCGTCACGCGGCGCGGCGGCCGCCGGGTCTACGTCGACGACCACCCGCTGCCCGTCCGCGAAGAGGTCTTCGCGCTGCTCGAGGCGGTGCGGCCGCGCTGCGCGGCGCTGCGCGCCGTCACGCTCGAGGGCGACGGGCAGCCCGACCCGGTGGCGGCGCTCGCGCTGCGCCGGCTGCGCCGCGACGTGCCGCGCGAGCCGCCGGCGGCCGCGACGGGCGGCCGCGCCGCGGCGGCGCCGCGCGCGCGCGCGTTGGCGCCCGACGCCGCGGGCGCGCGCGCGCGCGGCGCGCAGCCGCCCGCGTCGCCCGGGGACGGCGCATGGCGCGTCTTCGACGAGACGTTCGGCGCGACCCGCGCGCAGGAGGACGCGATCGGCGCGTCGCTCGAGGCCGAGTTCCGCCTCGCGGTCCTCGCCGAGCTCCTCGATCGCGAGTGGCCGCGCACCCGCCGGCTGGTCGCGCCGGACACGGCCGGGCTCGCGGCCTTCGCGGCGTCCGGCTTCTTCCGCGCGGCCTACGAGGGGGGCGGCGGCTCGCTCGGCGACCGCTTCGGCGCGTACGCGGCCGAGCGCGTCGCCCCCCACGTCGAGCCCGTGTTCCGCTTCGAGCGCGACGCGCGCGCCGCGGCGAGCCGCGCGCGGCGGCGCCCGCCGCCCGCGCCGGGGCGCGCCGGCCTCGGGCCGGGCGTGGGGCTCGGCGAGGCGGACGTCGACCTCACCGAGCTCCTCTACGCCGCCGCCGCGCTCGAGCGCCATCTCGCCGGCCGCGCGCAGGTCTCCGGGCGGTTCGACGCGAGCGGCTTCGACGCGCTCCACCAGGTGGCCCGGCGCGCGCCGCGCGCCCGGTTTCCGTTCGCCGCGCGTTGGCGGAGCGGCGCCGTGGAGGTGCTCCCGCTCCCGCCCGCGCTCGCCGCGCTGCTGGCCCGAGCGGCGCGCGGCGACCCCCTCGTTGAGCTCGAGCGCGCCGCGCCCGCGATCGCCGCGTGGGCCACGCGCGAAGGCTGGCTCGCGGGCGGCTGAGAAGGCGCGGCGATCCCAGCGCGCCGGCGACGCGCGGCTCGGGCCGGTGCGCGCCTTTCGGGCTCCGCGCCGCGCGCGGCCGCGGTCCCACCGGCGCCCCGCCCCGCGGCTACTCGATCCGCACCCCGCGCCAGAACGCGACGCGACCGGCGATCTGCTTCGCGGCGTCCTTCGGCTGCGCGTACGTCCAGGCGGCGTCGCGGTTCACCTCGCCGCCGACCACGACGTCGTAGTAGCTCGCGACGCCCTTCCAAGGACACGTCGTGTGCGTGGCGCTGCGCCGGAAGTGCTCGCGCCGCAGCGACTCGGGCGGGAAGTAGTGGCTTCCCTCCACCACCAGCGTGTCGTCGCTCTCGGCGAGCACCGCGCCGTTCCAGATGGCCTTCACGTCTCCGCCCGCCTCCGGGGCCGCGCGGGGAGAGCGCGGCCGAGCGCGGAGCATCGCGCTCCGAAGAGGATAACGAGGCGCAGGCGCCCGGCGCCCGGCGGGCTACCGTCGCCGGCGAGGTCCCCGTGCGCCGCTTGCATGCCGGCCGCTCCCGCTCGCGCCACGCGGCGCGCCGCTCGCGCGCCGCGGCACACCGTCCCGCGCCGCCTCGCCTCCCGCACCCCGGCGCGGCACCCCGCGCCGCGGCGCGCCCGGCGCCCGAGGACGCGCGCGAGTGACGCTCGCCCGGAAGCTCGCGCCGTGGGGAGCGGCGTCGCTCACGAGCCCGCGCACGCGCGCGCTCCGCCGGCGCGCGGCGCGCGCGGCTCGCCGGCTGCGCGGGCGCCCGCGCGAGGTGCACTGGTTCCACCAGGTGGACGATCCCTACGGGGCGCTCCTCGCGCAGGCGCTCGGCGCCTTCGCCGAGCGCTACGACGTCGCGCTGCGCCCGCACCTCGTCGCGCCGCCGAGCGACGCGGCCGCGCCCGAGCGCGCGCTCCTCGAGGCCTTCGCGCGGCGCGACGCGGCGGACGTCGCGCCGGGCTTCGGCCTCGCGTTCCCGGCCGGCGTCGCGGCGCCGAAGCCCGAGGCGGTCGCGCGCGCGCAGCGCGTCCTCGCCGCCGCGCTCGCGCGAGAGGGCTTCGCCGCGGCCGCCTCGCGCGCCGCGGCGGCGCTCTGGCGCGGGGACGACGCCGCGCTCGCCGCGCTCGCCGACGACCTCGGCGAGGCGTCCGACGCCGAAGCGCGCGCCGCAGTCGCAGAAGGGACGGCGCTTCGCGAGCGCCTCGGCCACTATCTCGGCGCGACGCTCCACTACGAGGGCGAGTGGACGTGGGGCGTGGACCGCCTGCACCACCTCGAGCGGCGCCTCGTCGCCGAGGGCGCGCGGCGTCCCGGCGCGTCGCCCGCGCTCGTCGCCCCGCGCCCCGCCCCGCGCGGCGCGCCGCCGCCGGCCGGACGCGCGGCGGCCGGTGGGCCGGTCGCGCTCCAGTTCTTCCTCTCGCTCCGCAGCCCCTACACTTGGATCGCGAGCGAGCGCGTGGTCGCGCTCGCGCGCCGGTACGGCGCCGAGCTCGTGCTGCGCCCGGTGCTCCCGATGGTGATGCGCGGGCTCCCCGTGCCGCGCGCGAAGCGGCGGTACATCGCGCTCGACGCGAAGCGCGAGGCGGAGGACGCGGGCGTCGCGTTCGGGCGCATCTGCGACCCGGTCGGACGGCCCGTGGAGCGCTGCTTCTCGCTCTACCCGTGGGCGCGCGCGCAGGGCCGCGCCGCGGAGCTGCTCGTCGAGTTCATGCGCGCGGCCTGGTCGCAGGGCGTCGACGCCGGCGCCGACGCGGGGCTGCGTCTCGTCGTCGAGCGCGCGGGGCTCTCCTGGAGCGAGGCGCGCGAGCACCTCGACCGCGACGGCGGCTGGCGCGCCGAGCTGGAGGCGAACCGCGCCGAGCTCTTCGCGCTCGGGCTCTGGGGCGTTCCCAGCTTCTGCGTGCGCGGGGGCGGCGCGCCGGACTACGCGACCTGGGGACAGGACCGGCTGTGGCGGGTGGAGGAGGAGCTCGCCTCCCGCGTTACGGGCGCGGGAGCTCCGCCGCGCTGACCGGCGCGGGCAGCGCCGCGAGAACGCCCGCCACGACGCGGTCGCAGCGGGCGCCGTCGAACCGGAACGCCGCCGAGGCCTCCGCTCCGACCTCGCGCCCGAGCGCGTCGCGCAGCAACCGGCGCGCGCGGTGCACGCGGGTGTTGAGCGTCGCCTCCTCGACCCCGAGGCAGCGAGCGGCGTCGGACGGCGTCATGCCGTCGACCTCGCGCAGCACGTACGCCGCGCGGTAGACGGGCGGCAGGTGGTCGATCGCGTGCTCGAGCAAGCGCGCGAGCTCGCGGTCGCCCGCCTCCTGCTCCGGGTCCCGGGCGCGGGCGCACGCGGGGAGGCCGGTCTCGAGGAAGAGCGCCTCCTCCTGGAGCGGATCGAACGCCACGGAGCGCCCCGCGCGGCGCACGCGGTCGATGGCGCAGTTCACCGCGATGCGGAGCAGCCAGGTGGAGAACCGCGCGCGCCCCGCGAAGCTCGCGAGGTGGCGGTACGCCGCGAGGTACGCCTCCTGCATCACGTCCTCGACGTCCCACTCGTCGGCGAGGACCGCGCGCACCGCGCGGTACACGCGCTGGTTGTGCCGTCGCATCAGGATCTCGTACGCGGCCGCGTGGCCGCCGCGCACCAGATCGACGATCTCTTCGTCCGAAGGGCCGAGATTCCACTCGCGCGCCGAGCCGGCTGCCGTCACCACCCACACCCCGAGCGCCCCGCGTCGCTCCAGCGTACGCCAGCGCCTTCGGCGGGTAAATCGGGGAAATGCCGAACCCGCCGGGCTCGTCGGGAGCGCGGGAACGGCGCGGCCGCTCGCGCGTCTGATGGAGAGAGAGCCGGACGCGCGAGGAGGGGACGAGCGGCCGCCGGCCGCGGCGGGGCGTCGTCCGTGCGCAGCTCGGGAGGTGCACCATGCCGATCGCCGTTCACCCGCTCCGCATCCTCGCATTCACCTGCGCTCTCCTCACCGCGGCGCCCGCGGGCGCCGCCGACCCTGCGCTGCCGCGCCACGCCGAGCGCGACGCACCGCGCGCCGCGAAGCGGCTCATCCTCCAACACGACGGCCACCCGTTCGCGCCGTTCGCGCCCTTCGCCGACGCGTTGCGCCTCGTCGCCGAGGGCCGCCGGACGTTCCGCTTCGACACCTTCGGCGACGAGGCCTTCTGGGGCGGCGCGCTGCGCCTGCACGAGGCCGTCGCGCAGCTGAGCCCGCGCGACGCCCTCGGCCTCGGGCTCAAGGTGGACGCCGACGCCCTTCCGCACCGCCTCGCGGCGCAGCTCCGCGCCGGGCGCGTCGACCTCGACGACCCGCGCACGACGGTCGCGCTGCTGCGCCTCGGCGCGGTCGTCGGCGTCACGGGATTCTTCGACGAGGCGGGCGGGCTCGTCTCCGTCGGGATCCAGTGCGCGCTCTGCCACTCCACCGTCGACGACTCGCTCGCGCCGGGCGTCGGGCGCCGCCTCGACGGCTGGGCGAACCGCGACCTCGACGTCGGGCGGGTCATCGCGGCGGCGCCCGATCTCTCGCCCTTCGAGCAGCTCCTCGGCGTGGACGCCGACACCGTGCGTCAGGTCCTGCTCGGCTGGGGCCCCGGGAAGTTCGACGCGACCCTCCTGCTCGACGGCAAGACGCAGGGCCCGACGGGCTCGGCGGCCGTCCTGATCCCGCCCGCGTTCGGGCTCGCGGGCGTGAACCTCCACACCTGGACCGGCTGGGGCTCGGTTCCGCACTGGAACGCCCTCGTCGCGAACCTCGAGATGGGAGGTCAGGGCACCTTCGTCGACCACCGCCTCGACGACGCCGAGCGCTTCCCGATCGCGGCGCGCGAAGGCTTCTCCGAGGTGCGCCGCACGCCGGACCGGGTGACGCCGAAGCTTCCCGGTCTGCACCTCTACCAGCTCGCGCTCGAGGCGCCGCGGCCCCCGCGCGGCAGCTTCGACGCGCAGGCCGCGGCGCGCGGGAAGGCGCTCTTCGAGGGGCGCGCGCGCTGCGCGACCTGCCACGTGCCGCCGCTCTACACCGAACCGGGACACAACCTCCACGCGCCCGCCGAGATCGGGATCGACGCCTTCCAGGCCGAGCGCTCGCCGACGCAGGGCTACCGCACGGCGCCGCTGCGCGGGCTCTGGACGCACGGGAAGGGCGGCTACTACCACGACGGCCGCTTCGCGACGCTGCGCGACGTGATCGACCACTACGACGGCTTCCTCGGCCTCGGCCTCGGCGAGGGCGAGAAGAGCGACCTCGCGGAGTTCCTGAAGTCGCTCTGAGAGTGCGCGGCGCCGCGCCGCGGGCGACGAGCGCGTCGTCCGCGGCCGCGGCGCCCCGGCTCAGTCGGCCAGCGTGCGGGCCGCGACGAGCCACTGGCCCTCGAGGCCCGCCGCCCGGTGGACGGCGATCGCCGCGACCTCGGCGCTGGTCGCGATCTCGACGAACGCCCGCGCCGACGGGTACTCGACGAGGGCGGCGACGTGAAAGCCTTCGGCGCCTTCACCGATCACCTGGCGCTCGAGGCGCCCCTGCCAGAGCACCCGGCCGCCGCGCGCCTCGACGAGCGCGCGCATGGCGTCGCCGTAGCGGCGGTAGGCCTCCTCGCCGCTCGCGCCCTCGTCGGGCGCGGTGGCGCGCTCCTTGAAGCGGAGCAGGTTCAGCATGACGACCGGCTCGCCGTCCGCTCCGCGCGCGAGCGCCTCGAGCTGCGCCTTCTTCGGGTAGAGCGCGAGCATTGCCCTCCTCCTCGCGGGGCCCATAGAATGCCACGGGCCGGGCGTGCGCCGCGCGGCGCGGCGCGGGCGGGCGCCGGAGGAGGTCGATGCGCAAGCTCGTGATCGCCGCGCTCCTCCTCGCCGCGCTCGCCGGCGCCGCGTGGAGCCAGCGGCGGACGATCCTGCTGCGCGCTCCCGGCGTCGTGGGACGGCTCGTCGACCCGATCGGCGCGAACGTCTCCGTGGTCTGGCAGCCGGGCCCGTCCGAAGCGGCGCGCGGCCCGCGGCCTCCGAACGTGGTCGTGATCGTGGCGGACGACCTCGGCTACAACGACCTCACCTGGGCCGGCGGCGGCGTCGCGGACGGCTCCGTGCAGACGCCGAACCTCGACGGCCTCGCGCGCGCGGGGATCGAGTACACGCGGGGCTACAGCGGCAACGCCACCTGCGCGCCCTCGCGCGCGGCGATCATGACGGGCCGCTACCCGACGCGCTTCGGCTTCGAGTTCACGCCCGCGCCGAAAGCGTTCATGCGCCTCATCGCCTGGATGCGCCGCGACGAGCTGGTGCCGCCGCTCTACTTCGAGGAGCGGGAGGACGACGTGCCGCCGATGGCGGAGCAGGGCGTCCCGCCCGGCGAGATCACGATCGCGGAGCTCCTGCGCGAGCGCGGCTACCGCACGCTCGGCATCGGGAAGTGGCACCTCGGCGAGTCCGCGCGCTTCCACCCGAACGCGCAGGGCTTCGACGAGTTCCTCGGCTTCCTGGCCGGCGCCTCGCTCTACCTTCCAGTCGACCATCCGGACGCGGTGAACGCGCGGCAGGACTTCGACCCGATCGACCGCTTCCTGTGGGCGAACCTCGCGTTCGCCGTGCGCAAGGACGGCGGACCCCGCTTCGCGCCGGACGCCTACCTGACCGACTACCTCGCGCGCGAGGCGGCCCGCGCGATCGCCGCGAACCGGAACCGGCCGTTCTTCCTCTACCTCGCGTTCAACGCGCCGCACACGCCGCTCCAGGCGCTGCGCGCCGACTACGACGCCCTCGCGGGCGTCGAGGGCCACACGCTGCGGACGTACGCCGCGATGATCCGCGCGCTCGACCGCGGCGTCGGGACCGTCCTCGAGGCGCTCCGCGCGCACGGGCTCGAGGACGACACGTTGGTCGTCTTCACGAGCGACAACGGCGGCGCGGACTACGTGGGCCTCCCCGACCTCAACAAGCCGTACCGGGGCTGGAAGATGACCTTCTTCGAGGGCGGCGTGCGCACGCCGTTCTTCGCGAGGTGGCCCGCGCGGCTGCCCGCCGGCGCGCGCTTCCACGCGCCCGTCGCGCACGTCGACATCTTCGCCACGGCCGCGGGCGCGGCGGGCGCGCCGCTCCCGGCGGACCGCGCGATCGACGGCGTCGACCTCGTGAAGCTCGCGCGCGGCGAGGCGCAGGGCCGGCCGCACGGTGCGATCTTCTGGCGCAGCGGGCACTACCGCGTGATCCTGGCCGACGACTGGAAGCTGCAGGTCTCGGAGCGGCCGAAGCGGACCTGGCTGTTCGACCTCGCGTCCGACCCCACGGAGCAGCGCGACCTCTCGCAGGCGCGCCCCGAGAGGGTCGCCGAGCTGCGGGCGATCCTCGAGGCTCACGAGGCGCAGATGACGCTGCCGCTCTGGCCCGCGCTCATCGAGGGGCCGATCGCCGTCGACCACACCGCCGCCGAGCCCATCCGCGACGGCGACGACTACGTGTACTGGGCGAACTGACGCGATCCGCTCCGCGGCGACCGGGGGCGCGCGGCGGCCTAGGGCTCCGCGTCGCTCTCGGCGGCGTCGGGGGCGAAGCGATAGCCGCGGCCGTGCACGGTGCGCACGTAGCGCGGCTCGGCGGGGTCCGGCTCGATCTTGCGGCGCAGCTTCGCGATGTGCATGTCCACGGTGCGCGTCGTCGGGAGGCGCTCGTAGCCCCACACCACCTGGAGGAGCTGCTCGCGCGTCACCACCTCGCCCGGCCGCGCGGCGAGGAAGGCGAGGATGGCGAACTCGCGCGGCGAGAGGTCGAGCGGCGCGCCGCCGCGCGTCGCCTGCAGGCGGCGGAAGTCGAGCGCCACGTCGCCGAAGTGGAGCGAGGCCGGCTCCTCGCGCCGGCGCGCCCGGCGCACGAGCGCCTCGCCGCGCGCCATGAGCTCGACGAAGCTGAACGGCTTCGTCACGTAGTCGTCGGCGCCGAGCCGGAAGCCCTCGACCTTCTCGCTCTCCTGCGTGCGCGCCGTGAGGAGGAGGATGGGGACGTCGCTGCGCGCGGCGCGCAGCTGCCGGCAGACCTCGAGCCCGGAGAGCTTCGGGAGCATCACGTCGAGGACGACGAGGTCGAGCTCCGCCTGGCTCGCGAGGCGCATGCCCTCCGCGCCGTCGGAGGCGAGCAGGACCGAGTGCCCCTCGAACTCGAACCCGTCGCGGAGCGCGAGCGCCATCGCGGGGTCGTCCTCCACCACGAGGACGCGCAGCCGGCGCGGCTCCGCCTCAGGCGCCATGCGTCGGCCAGCGGACGCGGAACGTGCTGCCCTCGCCGAGCCGGCTGCGCACGCCGACCGAGCCCCCGTGTGCCTCGACCAGGTGGCGCACGATCGCGAGGCCGAGGCCGCTGCCCTTCGCCTCGTGCACGAGCCCGCCGCCCGCCCGGTAGAACCTCTCGAAGATCCGCTCCTGCTCGGCGGGGTGGATGCCGGGTCCGCGGTCCGTCACGCAGAGTGTCACGCAGCCCGCTTCCGGCGCGAGCTCCACGATCACCTCGCGCGCTCCGCCCGAGTACTTGAGCGCGTTCTCGAGCAGGTTGGTGAGCACCTGCACGACCGCCGCGCGATCCGCCCAGATCGGCGGCAGCGGCTCGGCCGGCACGCGCACCTCGACGCCGAAGCCGCCCTGGCGCAAACGCACGTCGAGCCCGCGCAGGGTCTCGTCGACCACGTCGGCGAGGTCGACGTCCTCGAAGCGCAGGCTGCGGCGCCCGGAGTCGATCTTCGAGAAGTCGAGGATGTCGTTCACGAGCTGCGTGAGCCGCCCGCTCTCCGCCTCGATGTACTCGCCGTACTCGCGCACCTTCTCGGGCTCGCTCACGCGGCCGAGGCGGAGGAACTCCCCGAACACCCGGATGGAGGCGAGCGGGGTCCTGAGCTCGTGCGAGACGTGGGAGACGAACTCGCTCTTCATCTGCGAGAGCTGCGTCGCGCGCGCCGCGCTCCGGAGCGCGAGCCACACCGCGGCGAGGAGCGCAGCCGTCATGAGCAGCGAGAGCCCGAGGTTGATGCGCAGGCTGCGCCGCGCCCACGCCTCGGGCGAGACGAGCCGCGCCTGGACGGCGAGCGCCCAGTCGGAGAAGACGAAGCGGAAGGGCAGCTCGACGGCGTCCGGCTCGTCCGCCCCGGGCGCGCGCCCGGCGTCGTCGAGACCGGTGCGCACCGTCGCCGCGATCCCCTCGCGCAGCGGCTCCGGCAGCCGCGCGCGCTCCGCCTCGATCGCCGCGGGCAGGTAGCGCTCCCGCACGAACGCCTCGTCGACGAGGAGTCCGGCGACGCCGACCGGGCGGCCCTGCGCGTCGACCACCGGCCGCGCGATCACGCGGTGCGCGGGAAACTGCTCGCTCACCACCGAGGTCACCGCCTCGAGCCGGCCGCCGTCCTCGGCGACGAGCTGCCACGGCGCGGAGGCGACCCGCGCGGCGCGCGCCTCGGGCGCGTCGGCGGGCAGCGCGAGCGGGCGGCCTCCGGGCGAGAAGAAGCGCAGCGCGCGCTCGCCGCGGCCGAGCGCCACGGCGAAGAAGGAGCGCACGCCGTCGCCGTCCTGGGCCCCGAAGTGCGCCGCGAGCGCCTCCGGCGAGCGCAGCGCGGCCGCCGGGACGTCGAGCGCGGCGCGCGCCTTGTGGCGGTAGAAGTCCTCGAGCCCTCGCAGCACCGCCTTCGTGTAGCTGCGCAGCGCCGCGCGCTGCGTCGCGGTCGCCGTCTCGCGGAGCTCGGAGAGCGCGTGGAGCTGGAGGCCGAGGAGGACGGCGGCGGCGACGACGGCCGTCGCGGCGATCGAGAGGCCCACGCCGCGGCGGTGGCCGCGGCCGCGAGCGCGGATGCCGCGTCCTGCGCCCGATGTGGCGGCGTCCGGCATGACCGCGTCCGAGGATACCGGCCGCTCGGCGCGGCGCGGCGCGGGCCGCGAGCCCCGGCGCGCGGGATTTACGACTTGTTTACGACTCGCGCATGGCGGCGCGCCGACCCCCTCCTAGACTCGGTGCGGAGCCCCCTCATTTGAGACGATCCTACGCAGCGCTCGCGTGCCTCGGGCTGGCGGCCTGCGCGGTGGGCCCCGACTACCGCCGGCCCGAGCTCGCGCCGCCTCCCGCCTGGCGCGGCGCGGACGTCACCCAGCAGCTCGATCCCTCGCTCACGCTCGCGGCCTGGTGGGAGCGCTTCGAGGACCCGCTCCTCACCGCGCTGGTGGAGCGCGCGGCGCGCGCCAACCTCGACGTGCGCGTCGCGACGGCGCGCGTCCGCGAGGCGGAGGCGCTCGAAGGCGTGGCGGGCGCCGATCGCTGGCCGGCGCTCGGCGCGGCCGGCGAGGCCGTCGGCGGCACGGGGCGCGAGCCGAGCGAGGCGCTCGGCTTCCTCTCCCTGTTCTGGGAGGTCGACCTCTTCGGCCGCATCCGGCGCTCGGTCGAGGCCGCGCGGGCGGACCGCGACGCCGCCGTCGACGACCGCCGCGCGGTCCTCCTCGCGGTCGTCGCCGACGTCGCGACGACGTACATCCGGCTGCGCGGCCTCGAGCGCGAGCGAGCGGCGGTGCGCGGGAACCTCGCGGCGCAGCGCGAGACGCTGGACCTCACCGATGCGCAGGCCCGCGTCGGGCTCGCGAGCGATCTCGACGTCGACCGCGCGCGGGCCCTCGCGGCGGGCACGGCCGCCGAGCTCCCGCCGCTCGAGGCCTCGGTCGCGGCGGCGGAGCACCGCCTCGCCGTGCTCCTCGGCGAGCCACCCGCCGCGCTCGCCGCGGCGCTGCGCACGGGCGCGCCGATCCCGCCGGCGCCGGCGGCGCTCGTCGTCGGGGTGCCCGCGGACCTCCTGCGCCGCCGTCCCGACGTGAGCCGCGCCGAGCGCGAGCTCGCTGCGGCGACGGCGCGGATCGGCGCCGCCGAGGCCGAGCTCTACCCGCGGCTCACGCTGGTCGGCTCCGTCGGCCTGCGCAGCGACGACGTGGCGGCGATGGCGGCCGGGAGCGACTTCGGCTCGCTCGGGCCCGGCGTCGAGTGGCCGATCTTCGCGGGCGGCCGCATCCTCGCGAACGTCGAGGCGCAGGGCGCGCGCGCCGAGCAGGCGCGCGCGCGCTACGAGCAGGCGGTCCTGCGCGCGCTCGAGGAGGTCGAGAGCGCGCTTGCGCGCCACGCGCGCGAGCAGGTGCGCCGCCGCGACCTCGCCGCGGCCCTCGAGGCCCAGCGCGAGGCGACCGAGCTCGCGCGCCGGCTCCACGCGAACGGCCTCGCGCCGTTCCTCGAAGTCCTCGACGCCGAGCGGGAGCTGCTCGCCGCCGAGAGCTTGCTCGCCCGCAGCGAGACGAGCGTGGCCACGAGCCTCGTCGAGCTCTTCGCGGCGCTCGGCGGCGGCTGGGAGCGCGCCGAGGAGCTGGCGCTCCGATGAGGCGCGGCCTGCGCCTCGCGGCGGCGGCGCTGGCGCTCGCCGGGCTGGTCTGGGCGCTGCGCGGACCGCTCGCCGGCGGCGCCGCGGCGCCCGAGGAGGCGCGCGCGGGCGCGCAGGCGCCGGCCCTGCGCGCGGAGGCGTACGTCGTGACGCCCTCGCCGGTGCGCGACGTCGTCCGCACGGTGGGGACGCTCGTCGCGAACGAGTCCGTCGACGTCGTCCCCGAGCTCGCGCGCCGGCTCGTGGCCGCGCCGGTCGCCGAAGGGACGGCGGTCGAGAAGGGCGCGCTCCTCTTCAAGCTCGACGACGCGGACCTGCGCGCGCAGCTCGCCGAGCTGGAGGCCCGCCGCCGGCTGGCCGCGCGCACCGAGGCGCGCCAGCGCAAGCTGCTCGAGTACGACCGCAAGGCGCTGAGCCAGCAGGCGTACGACCAGGCGGTCTCCGAGCTCGAGGCGGTGGAGGCGGAGATCGCCGCCCTCCGCGTGACCCTCGCGAAGACGGAGATCCGCGCCCCGTTTCCGGCGCGCGTCGGGCTCCGGCGCGCGAGCGAGGGCGCCTGGGTCACGCCCGAGACGAAGCTCACGACGCTCCAGGACACGAGCCGCATCAAGCTCGACTTCACGATTCCGGAGCGCTACGCCGGCGGAGTCGCCGTCGGCGCCCCGTTCAGCTTCCGCGTCGCCGGGCGCGGCGAGGCGTTCACGGGGCGCGTCATGGCGATCGAGCCCGCCATCGACGCGCCGACGCGCAGCCTCGTCGTCCGCGGCGCGTACGACAACCCGGACGGGACGCTGTTCCCCGGCGCGTTCGCGACGGTGGAGCTCCCCATCGAGCAGCCCGGCGAAGGCATCCTCGTTCCGGCCGAGGCGATCGTGCCGTCGGTGGAGGGTCACGCCGTCTACGTGCTGCGCGAGGGGCGCGCGGAGCTCCAGCCCGTCGAGATCGGCGTCCGCACGCCCGAGGCCGTGCAGGTCCTGCGCGGCCTCGAGGTCGGCGACACGGTGCTGACGAGCAACCTCCTGCGCCTGCGGCCGGGCGTCAAGGTCGAGGTCGCCAGCGCGGCCGGCGGCGCGGGATGAACCTCTCCGAGCTCAGCATCCGGCGCCCGGTCCTCGCGACCGTCGTCTCGCTCGTTCTGCTCCTCTTCGGCGCGATCTCGTTCGGGATCCTCGGCGTGCGCGAATACCCGGCGGTCGACCCGCCCATCGTCACGGTGACGTCGAGCTACGCCGGGGCGAACCCGAGCGTCATCGCCTCCCAGATCACCGAGCCGCTCGAGCAGCAGATCAACGGGATCGACGGGATCCGCGTGCTTTCCTCGATCTCGAGCCAGGAGCGCAGCCAGATCCGCGTGGAGTTCGAGGTGGGGGCGGATCTCGAGGCCGCCGCGAACGACGTCCGGGACCGCGTGTCCCGCGCGGTCCGCCAGCTTCCCGTCGACGCCGACCCCCCGGTCGTCGAGAAGGCCGACGCGGAGAGCGAGCCGATCCTCTTCATCAGCGTGCGCAGCCCGACGCGCAGCATCCTCGACGTGAACGACTTCGCCGACCGCGTGGTGCGCGAGCGCATCCAGACGATCCCGGGCGTAAGCAACGTGCGCATCTTCGGCGAGAAGCGCTACGCGATGCGGCTCTGGCTCGACCCGCTGCGGCTCGCCGCCCACGGCCTCACGCCGCTCGACGTCCAGGCCGCGCTCGAGCGGCAGAACGTCGACCTCCCGAGCGGCCGGATCGAGGGGAGCGCCGTCGAGATGACGCTCCGCACCGCGGGACGCCTCGAGAGCGAGGCCGACTTCGACGCGATGATCCTGAAGGAGTCGAACGGCCGGCAGGTCCTGCTGCGCGACGTCGGCTGGGCGGAGCTCGGCGCGGAGGAGCTGCGCACCGGGATCGAGGCGGACGGGGTCCCGCTCGTCGGCCTGGCCGTCATCCCGCAGCCGAACACCAACGCGATCGCCGTGGCGGAGGAGTTCTACCGTCGGCTCGAGGAGATCCAGCGCAGCGCGCCGCCCGACGTCCAGATCGAGATCGGGTACGACTTCACGCGGTTCGTGCGCCGCTCGGTCCGCGAGGTCGAGGAGACGGTGATCGTCGCCTTCGCCCTGGTCGTGGTGATCATCTTCGCCTTCCTGCGCAGCTGGCGCTCGACGCTGATCCCCGTGCTCGCGATCCCGGTCAGCATCGTCGCCACGTTCTTCGTGATGTATCTGGCGGGGTTCACGATCAACGTGCTGACGCTCGTGGGCGTCGTCCTCGCGATCGGCATCGTCGTCGACGACGCGATCGTCGTCCTCGAGAACGTCTACGCGAAGGTGGAGCGCGGCCGACGGCCGCTCGACGCCGCGATCGAGGGCTCGCGGGAGGTGTACTTCGCGGTGATCTCGACCACCGTGACGCTGGCCGCGGTCTTCGTCCCCATCCTCTTCCTCGAAGGGCTCACGGGCCGGCTGTTCCGCGAGTTCGGCGTCGTCGTGGTGGGCGCGGTGCTCGCGTCGGCCCTCGTGGCCCTCACCCTGACGCCCATGCTGTGCCGCTTCCTCCTGCGCCCGCACGGCGAGCACGGCCGCCTCTACCGCGCGACGCAGTCCTTCTTCGACGGCCTCGACGTGCGCTACCGCGCGGCGCTCGACCGCTTCCTGGCGCGGCGCGGGCTCGCCGCGCCTCTCCTCGCAGCCGCGCTCGGCGCGATCGCGCTCTTCTGGAACGTGCTGCCGAGCGAGCTGGCGCCGCTCGAGGATCGCTCCGCGATCCGCGTCGCGGTGCGCGCGCCGGAGGGCGCCTCGTTCGAGTACACGTCCCACCAGATGGACCGGATCGCGGTCTACCTGCGCGATCACGTCCCGGAGATCTGGCGCGCGTTCTCGATCGCCTCGCCGGGCTCGGCGGGCGGGGCCGTGAACTCCGGCCTCTTCAGCATCTACCTGGCGGAGCCCGACGAGCGCGAGCGCTCGCAGGAGGAGGTGTTCCAGCAGATCGCGCGCGACCTCGAGCAGTTCACCGCGGTGCGCGCCTTCCCCGCGCAGCCGCCGACGATCGGCGACCGCCGCGCGGGACAGCCGGTCCAGTACGTCCTCCAGGCCCCGTCGCTGGAGTCGCTGCTGGAGGTCCTGCCCCGGTTCCTGGAGGAGGCCTCGGCTAGCCCGGCCCTGCGCTTCGTCGACGCCGACCTGAAGGTGAACCGTCCGGAGGGTGCCGTGCGGATCGATCGGCGGCGCGCGGCCGAGCTCGGCGTCTCGGTGCAGGACGTCGCGCGCACGCTCCAGCTCGCGTACGGCGGGCAGCGCTTCGGCTACTTCGTGCGGAACGACCGCCAGTACGAGGTGATCGGCCAGGTCGAGCGCGAGGACCGCAACGAGCCGGCCGACCTCGCGAGCCTCTTCGTGCGCGGCGGGAGCGGCGACATGATCTCGCTCGACAACCTCGTGGAGGTGGACGAGACGGTGGGCCCGGCCGCGATCTACCGCTTCAACCGCTTCACCTCGGCGACGGTTACCGCGGGGCTCGCCGACGGAAGGACGCTGGGCGACGGCATCGCGGCGCTCGACGCGATCGCGGCGCGGACGCTTCCGCCCGAAATCCGCACGAGCCTCGCGGGCCAGTCGCGCGACTTCGCCGACGCCGGCGCGAGCCTGCTCTTCGCCTTCGGCCTCGCCGTGGCGCTCGTCTACCTCATGCTCGCGGCGCAGTTCGAGAGCTTCCGCGACCCGCTCATCATCCTCGTGACCGTACCGCTCTCGGTCGCGGGCGCGCTCGCCGCGCTCTGGCTCTTCGGGCAGACGCTGAACGTCTTCAGCCAGATCGGGCTCATCATGCTGATCGGGCTCGTCACGAAGAACGGCATCTTGATCGTCGAGTTCGCCAACCAGCGAAAGCGAGCCGGCCTCTCGCGCGCCGTGGCCGTGCGCGACGCCGCGGCCGCCCGCCTGCGGCCCATTCTCATGACGAGCGCCGCGACGTTCTTCGGCGTCCTCCCGATCGCCCTCTCGCTCGGCGGCGCGGCGGGGAGCCGGCAGTCGCTCGGCATCGCGGTCGCGGGCGGGCTCCTCTTCTCGACCGCGCTCACGCTCTTCCTCGTCCCCGCCGTCTACGAAGCGGTATCGCGCGAGCGCGTCGCCGAGCCGGAGCCCGAGGCCGCGCCCGGGTCCGGGGAGGGCGCGCTCGCGGGCTCCGCGGTCGCCGGCGGACGCGACTAGCGCGCCTCTCGACGACCGGGCCCGCGAGCCCCGACCGGGCCGTGCGGCCTCGCGAAGGCGCGCGACCGCGCGCGCTACGCCTCCTCGCCGGCGGCCACCGCGGCGACGAGCGCGAGGTCGCGCTCGCGCACCGAGGCGGGATCGAACTTCCGGGCGGAGGCCGCCATCCGCGTGAGCGCCGCGCCGAGGGCCATCGGCGGGGCGCCGCCCGCGGCGCGCTTCGCGAAGCGCACGGGGTTCACGCGCGCGACGACGTAGTTGCGCAGGTAGGGCGAGCGGAAGCCGCGCGCCTGGAGGGCGGCCACGATCCGCTTCACCTCCGCGTCGATGGCGAGGAGGCGCGCCGCGAAGCCCTCGCGCTCGCGCAGGCTCGCCTCGAGTCGCCTTCCGGAGAAGCGATCCACCCGCTTCAGGAACGGCGCGTAGGCTCCGCCCGCGAAGCGCCCCTCTTGCTCGTACACGAGGCCGAGCGTGAGGAGCTCCGGCGCCTCGAGGGCCGCGGCGTGCGAGGCCTCCGTCGTCGCGGGCGCCTCGGCCGCGAGCGCCTTCGCCATGCGGATCGCCTCCAGGCTGCGGTCGCGCAGGTTGTGCGCCTTCTCGGTGTTGAGCGCGAGGATGCGGAAGGAGAGCTCCCGTTCCGGCGAGATGAGCGCGGTGATCTGCCGCATGCCGAGCACCTTCGCCGCCGCCAGCCGATGGCGGCCGTTCGGCGTCCAGAAGCGGCCCTCCGCGCCGCGCACGACGACGAGCGGGTCGAGGAAGAAGCCGGTCTCCTCGATCTTTTGCGCGAGGCGCTTCGCGTGGGTGGGCGAGAGCTCGCGCTGGAATGGCGTCGGCTCCACGGCCTCGAGGGGGAGCGTCGCGAGCAGGACCGCGTGGCCCGCGAGCGGCTCGCGGTACGCGCCGATCGAGGCGCCGCCCGCCTCCTTCACGGCCGCGACGAGCGGCTCGAGCTCGGGCGCATCCGCGCCGAGCGCGATCTCGGAGGCGGCGAGCCCGCGCCGATCGCGCGCGGGCGTGAGGCGCTTGCGCGAGGACGCCGCGCGCCGCGGCCGTCCCGGCTTCGCCTTGCGGGCGCGCTTGCGGGCCGCCACGGCCGCAGCCTAGCAGGCGGGGCGGGACGGGCCGTCCGGCGCGGCCGCGCGAGGGCGCCGTTCGCGATCCGCGAGGCGCCCGCCCCAGTCTAGGAACGGCCGCTCCCAGGCGACGAACATCGCGGCCGCGAGGAGCGAGGTCACCGCGAACGTGGCGAGCGTGAGCCCGGCGAACAGCGCGTCTTCGCCCAGCGGGTTCGGCCGGCCCGCGGCGAAGTAGGCGCTCATGAGGCCGAACAGCACGAACGGATGCAGCAGGTAGGTGCCGTAGGAGATGCGCGAGAGCGGGTACCACGCGCCGTGCGCGAAGAAGCGCGTGATGGCGTCCTCGCGGAACAGCGCGTGGACGATCAGCAAGCCGGTCCCGATCGCCACCACCGAGAACTGGGCGACGACGGCGAACGCGCCCGTCTCGTGCACGCCTCCGAGCGTCCACACGAGCGCCCAGCACGAGAGGCCCGCCACCCCGAGCGCCGAGCCGGCACGCCCGACCCAGCGCTCCAGCGCGTCGCGGTGGACCGCGAAGAGATAGGCCACGACCACGCCGACCATGAGCTCGTCGAAGCGGTTGTGGGAGTAGTAGTAGAGCCCGTCGAGGACCCGCAGCTCCGGATCCCGGGCGAACTGGAACGCGCGGCCGGCGACCGGGAGCGTCGCGCCGGCCGCGAGCAGCGCACCGCGCGCGACCGCGCTCTGCAGCTGGAACAACGCCCACACGAAGAGCGGCACCAGCACGTAGAACTGCCACTCCACGCACACCGACCAGCCCCAAGGCATCAGGCTGGGCCGCGCCGGGTCCTCGTAGTTGCTCACGAAGAGGTAGCTCGTCCACGCGCCGGCGCGGAGCTCGTCGTAGCCGGCGAACTGGAACAGCAGCGGGAACGCCCCGCGCCGGCCGGCGAGCGGCACGAGGGCGAAGAGCGCGAGCGTCAGGACGAGGTAGTAGGCCGGCAGGATCCGGAACGCCCGCCTCACCACGTAACGCCCGAGCTGCAGCGCCCCCTTCGCGTGGAGGCTCGTCGCGAGGATGCGCCCGATGAGGAAGCCGGAGAGGACGAAGAGGATGTCGACCCCGCTCCACAGGCCCGCCGCGATCGCTCGGGGGACGGCGAAGCGCCCGCTCTCGATCGCCTGCGCATGGAAGGCGCCGCAGAAGACCGCGCAGTGGAAGACGAGCACGATGACCGAGCCCAGCGCACGGATTCCGTCCAGCGCGGGGACGCTCGTCTTGGGGCGCTCGACGAGGTCTGCGCGCAGGCGGCGGCGAAGGCTGGACGACACGGGACGTGTACTCTCGTACGGCGGTACACGCGGAAGCAACGCCCTCGTGCGACGGGGGCAGCGCCGCGGGGACGGCCGGCGTGAGGGTGCAGGCCATGGGTCGTCCCGAAGCCGGTCGAACTGAAGCCCCCCCGCGGGGCCGCGCGCCGCGTCCCGGCCGGCCGGGGACCTGGGCAGCGGCTAGCATCCCCCGCCCATGACCGAGCGCCCGCGCCGCTTCTATCTCGACATCTTCCTGATCAGCTTCGCGGCGCTGCTGCTCGAGATCAGCTACACGCGCGTCGTCTCGTTCAAGCTCTTCTACTACTACACCTACCTCATCATCGGCTTCGCCCTGCTCGGGATCGGCTCGGGCGGGGTGTTCGTGGCGATCTCGACGCGCCTCTCGCGGGCGCCGCTCCAGCGGCTCCTCGCGCTCTCTTGCCTCGCCGGCGCGGCGGCGACCGGCCTCGGCTACCTCGTCATCTCGGAGACCCCGCTCGCCACCGACCGCATCTGGGGTCCCGGCGTCCTCGAGATCGGGAAGCTGCTCCTCATCTGCGCCGCGCTCTTCGCGACGTTCCTCGCGGTCGGCGTCTCGATCGCCTCGCTCTTCGCCCGCCATCCGGAGTCGATCCACCCCCTCTACTTCGCCGACCTCGTGGGCGCCGGCGTCGCCTGCGCGGCCGTCGTCCCGCTCATGCGGCTCCTGACGCCGCCCGGCTGCGTGTTCCTGGCCGGCGCGGTGCTCGCGCTCTGCGGGGCGCGGCTCTCCCTGGGGCTGTCGCGGCCGCTCCTCGCGGCCTGCGCCGCGCTCGGCGTCGCGCTCGGGCTCGGCGCGCTGCGGCCCGACCTCCTCCCGGAGCCCGTCACCGAGGCGCACAAGACCATCAAGCGCGACACGCCGCGGCTCTTCTCGCGCTGGAGCCCGGTCTTCCGCGTGGACCTCACCCTCGTGGGCGGCGACCGCCCCGACGACGTCCGCATCATCCACCACGACGGCCTCTGGGGCTCGACGCTCCACCGCTGGGACGGGAACGTCGGGAGCCTCACCCGCTTCGACCGGGACGAGCGCTCCTTTCCGTTCAAGGTCACCGAGGAGCCGCCCCGCGAGGTGCTGATCATCGGCGCGGCGGGCGGCCACGAGATCCTGGCGTCGCTCTACTTCGGCGCCGACCGCGTGACGGCGGTCGAGCTGAACCCCGTGACGCAGTCCCTCCTAACCACCCACTTCGCCGACTACACGGGCGACCTCGCCCGCCATCCCGCACTCACGCTCGTGAACGACGAGGGGCGCTCGTTCCTGGCCCGGAAGGGCGGGAGGTACGACGTCATCTTCTTCGTCGCGCCCGACAGCTACTCGGCGATGAACGCCGCGACCGCGGGCGCCTTCGTCCTCTCGGAGAGCTACCTCTACACGGTGGAGATGATCGTCGAGAGCCTGGAGCACCTCACCGAAGGCGGCATCATCGCGATGCACTTCGGCGAGTTCGCGTACGACGCGAAGCCGAACCGCACCGCCCGCTACGTCGGGACGGCTCGCGAGGCGCTCGCTCGGCTCGGCGTGGAGCACCCCGAGCGCCACCTCCTCGTCGCCACCACGCCGAGCTTCCTGCAGCTCTCGACGATCCTCGTGAAGCGCCAGCCCTTCACGGAGAAGGAGGTGGAGAACTTCCTCGCGAACACCGCGCGGCTGCCCGGCGCGGTGGCGCGCTTCGCGCCCGGGCGCCAGCTCGACGACGGCCCCGTCACGCGCGCGATCACCCTTTCGGGGGCCGCGCTCGAGCGCTTCTACGCCGACTACCCGTACGACGTGCGGCCGATCTTCGACGACGCCCCGTTCTTCTGGCACTTCGCGCGCTTCCGCACGGTGCTCGCGGAGTTCGCCGAGCCGCTGCGCGGCGACACCGAGGACTCGATCGGCGAGCGGGTCCTGATCGTCCTCGTCGCGGTGTCGGCGCTCTTCGCCGGCGCCTTCCTGCTGCTTCCCTTCGTCGCCATCCGCGACACGTGGGCGGCGCTTCCGCGGAAGGCGCACTCGTTCGGGCTCTTCGCGGCGATCGGGCTCGGGTTCATGTTCTTCGAGATCACGCTGATCCAGAAGCTCACGCTCTTCCTCGGCTACCCGACGTACTCCCTCACCGTGACGCTGGCCTCGATCCTGGTCTCCACGGGGCTCGGGAGCCTCCTCGCCGGGCGCTGGACGGAGGGGCGGCGCGAGCGGGCCGCAGGCCTCCTCTTCGCGGGCATCGCCGTCCTCACGGCGTTCTATCTCGCCGCGATGGGTCCGGTGACCGACGCCTTCCTCGGGAGCCCGCTCGCGCTGCGGGTCGCGGTGGCGGCGGCGATGATCGCGCCGCTCGGCCTCGCGCTCGGCGCCTTCATGCCGCTCGGCCTCGCGACGGTGGCCTCGCTCACGAGCCACTCGGCAGCGTACGTCGCCTGGGGCTGGGCCGTGAACGGGTTCTTCTCCGTCCTCGGCTCCGTCCTCACGACGATGCTCTCGATGGCCTTTGGCTTCCGCACGGTCCTCGTGCTGGGGCTCCTGGCCTACGCCCTCGCTGCGACGCTGCTCTGGCGCCTCCCGGCGGGCGCGCGCGCGGGCGCCGACGAGGCCGAAGGGCCGCTCGCCGCCTAGGGCTTCGCCTCGCCCGCCGGCTCCGGAATGGCGCCCGCCTCGGCCTCGCGCCGCGCCGACCGCGCCGCGGCGATCCGCGGCGGGCGCAGCGCCGTCGCGAGCACGTGCCAGGCCGCCTTCAGGATCTCCGACTGGTCGATCTTGGAGACGCCGGCCGAGCGGTCCGTGAAGACGATCGGCACCTCGGCGATCCGGAATCCCGCCTGGTGGACGCGCCACGCCGTCTCCTCGAGGAAGGAGTACCCGGACCCGCGCACCGAGAACGCGTCGACGTGCTGGAGCACCTCGCGCCGGTAGCCCCGGTAGCCCGAGGTGCAGTCGTGGATCGGGAGGCGCAGGAGCGCGCGCGTGTACCAGTTCGCGAAGCGCGAGAGGACCTGGCGGTCGCGGCGCCAGTTCGCGACGCCGCCGCCCGCGCAGTAGCGCGAGCCGATGACCATGTCGGCCTCGCGCAGCGCCGCGAGGAGGGCGGGCAGGTACACGGGGTCGTGGCTGCGGTCCCCGTCCATCGTGAAGATCTGCTCGAAGCCGCGCTCGATGCCGTAGCGGAAGCCGGCGAGATAGGCCGAGCCGATGCCCAGCTTTCCCGCGCGGCGGAGCAGGTGCAGCCGCGGCTCGGTCCGGCGAGCCTCCTCCACGACGTCGCCCGTCCCGTCCGGGCTGGCGTCGTCGACCACGAGGAGCTCGAGGCAGGGGTCCTGCTTCAAGACGTCGGCCGCGAGGCCGAGGACGTTCTGCGCCTCGTTGTACGTCGGGATCACGACCAGCGTGCGCGGGTGCAGGGCGGGCTCCTCGTCGGCCCGGAGACGGCCGAACCCGGGATTCTACACGGAATCGGCGCCGGCCGGCGCCGGCGGAGGCGGCCCGCCCGGGAGCGCCCGGGCGATGGCGAACAGGCGGTTCTCGCGGCCGAGAACCCGGCTCGCCGCGAAGAGCGTGCGCAGGACGAGCGCAAGTCCGGGCCCGAGCGTGAGCCGGCGCAGGTCGGTGAGCTCGCGCCGCAGCTCGACCAGCTCGAGCCCCGCCCGCCGCAGCGAATCCGCCAGCGTGTCGGGGTCGTAGTACAGGAAGTGCTGCTCGATGTAGAACTTCTCGAGCGCCCAGGTGAAGCGCCCGCCGCTCGCGCGGTAGAGCGCGCCGGCGACGAGGTCGAGGATGCTGCGCTGGTTCGGCGTCGAGAGCGCGACCAGCCCGCCCGGCGCGAGCCGCGAGCGCATCGCCTCGAGGAGCTCGAGCGGCTCGCGCGCGTGCTCGATGACGTCCCAGCCGGTGATCACGTCGAAGCCGCCGTCCTCCGCCACGAAGTCGGCGAACTCGCCCTCCCACACCGGGAGGTCGAACGCGGCGCGCGCGTGCGCGAGGGCTTCGCGGCACGCGTCGATCCCGAACGGCTGCCAGCCGCGCCGGCGCGCGACGGCGAGGAAGAGGCCGGTCCCGCATCCGACGTCGAGGATGCGGCCGGGCCGGTGCAGGCGCTCGATCGCGTCGAGCCAGCGCTCGTAGAGCTGGACGAGCGGGTTGTCGGGCTCGTCGCGGTAGCAGAAGCCGTAGTACTCCTTGAGCTCGGGGACGGACCCCTCGCCCGAGGTGTAGAGCTGCGAGAAGAGGGCGTCGATCTCCGCCTCGGAGGGGCGCGGCCACAGGTAGACGAGACCGCAGCCGCGGCAGTCGAGGATGCGGAAGCGCGTGATGCGGTAGCGCAGCGCGGGTTCGCGGGCGCCGCACACGGGGCAGCGCGCGTCCGCGTCGAGCTCGCGGGCCGCCGCGCTCACGACGCGCCCTCGCGCACGAGCCGCGGCGCGGCCCAGCTGAAGCGCCCCGGCGAGTCGGTCTTCTCGGAGCCGAGGCGGTTGCGGAACGCGAGCCGCACGCGGCGCCCGGCGAAGCGCTCGAGCTCCACCTCGACCGGGAACCAGCCGCGGTCGCCGGGCTGGTACGTCGGCTCGAGCGCGCGCTCGTAGAGGGTCTCGCGCACGCCGTCGGCCTCCACGTCGATCGCGAAGTGCGACGGCGTCGGGAAGATCATCGACCAGTCCTTCGGGTGGAGCCCGACCGCGGTCCGCAGGCGTTCGCCGGGCTCGACCTCCACGTCGACGCGCAGCTCGATCGACGTGCCGCCCTCGGCGTGGAGCGTCCAGACCGGCTCGAACGCCCAGTCGCCGCTCCGGAAGCGGTCCGCGGCCCGCTCGGCGGAGACCTCCGCCGTCGCGCCCGCGCGATCGGTCCACCGCACCGTCGCGTCCGCCGCCGGAAGCGGGCGGCCGCCGCCCTCGGCCGGCTCCGACCGGCGCAGGATCGCGTAGATCGCATCCCATACGTCGTAGCTCAGGATCTGCGCGATCTCGTAGCGCTCCACCAGGTAGTCGTGGATCCCGTCCGCGTAGACGTCGAACGGCGGGAAGGTCGGGAAGTGTCCGCTGTAGGTGTAGACGACGACGGGGGTCTGGTCGCGCTCCATGCCCTCGACGACCGCGGCGTCGCGGTCGGGGATCTCGGGAAAGGGCCACACGATGTAGCCGGCTCGGTGGGGGCCGCGCCGCTCGGCCAGGAAGTTGAGGAGCGGCGCGTAGGGAAGCGCGGCGACCGACTGCGCCGGGCTCGACGCCTCGCGTACCTCCCGGATCAGGTCCGCGAGGAAGCGGGCCTGCACCGGGCGCGCGCGCACGCCGGCCCGCTCGAGCGGGATCGGCGTGTCGTACTGCGCGCGCAGCGCCGCCACCATGCGCGCGGTGTAGGCGCCCGCCGCCGAGATCGCCGCGAGCGCGAGCAGCGCGGGAAGCGCGCGCACGCGGCCGCGCGACGCGTCGTGGAGGTACACCACCGCGAGCAGGACGAGCGGCCAGTAGAGGACCGCGAGGTGGACGTAGTCCTGCGGCCGGTTCAGCGTCACGAGCAGGACGAGCGAGGCGGCGAGCGCGTAGAGCGCGAGCTCGCGCAGCTGCGCGCCGCGGCGCTCGGGCTTGCGCAAGAGGTCGCGCCGTCGCCACAGGCGCACGCCGCCGAGGAGGAGGAGGAGATAGGGGCCGTAGTAGAAGACCCGGAGCACGAGCTCGCCGAGGCCGGTGTTCGCGTACCACCACGACTGCCGGATCGAGGCGAGATCGGCCGTGACGACCAGCGCCGGCCAGTACAGGTAGACCGCCACGGGCCCGCGCAGCGCCGGGTCCTGGCCGAGCAGCGGGAAGAGGTCGGGGAAGGTGGCGTACTCGTAGCTCGTCATCCCGACGAAGTGGTTCAGCACGGTGAACTGGAGGAGGTCGGGCAGCAGGCCCTGGCGCAGGAAGTGGAGGCCCGTGAGGCCGCCGACGAGGGCCGCGGGCAGGAGGAACACGGCGAGACGCGCCCAGAAGCCGCCGCGTCTCGCGGGCTCCCACGCGCGCGCGTGCACGCCGAGCACGGCCAGCGTCGCGAGCAGCGCCGCGGCGCCGTAGTCCTGCTTGCAGAAGACGCCCAGCCCGTAGAGGAGCCCGGAGAGCCCGAGCAGGCGGCGGTCGTCGCGCTCCAGCGCCGCGAGGAGAACGAGGAGCGAGGCGAGGAACACGAGCAGCGCCGTGGTCGAGTAGCTGTAGATCTGCCAGTGCGGAAACGCCCAGACGCGGTAGAGCCAGAGGCATGCGACGCCGAGCAGCGCGAAGGGAACCGACACGAGACGGCGCAGGAGGAGCCAGGCCAACGCGGCGAAGAGGCCGAACTCGATCACCACGATCCAGCGCGAGAGCAGGATGCTCGGCTCGAAGGCGCGGAAGGCGGCCGCGAGCAGGTAGAACGCGCCCGGAAGCGGGTAGACGGTCGCGTCGCGGTAGAGCTCGCCCCCGTTCGCCACCACGTCGGCGAACTGGAGCATGTGGCCCTCGTCCATCAGGCTCCACCAGCGATCGAAGAAGGGGAGCTGGAACAGCACGCTGGCGGCGGCGATCGCGGCAGCGGGGAGCAGCGGACGGAGCGGTCGGTGCATCGGCCTTCGTTCGCCCTGCCGGTTCCCGCGGCGCGCGGCGCCGCCCTCGGCCAGCTCTCTCCCCGGCTGGATCGACGGTCGTCGCTGGATTGACGCTCGTCGTTCGGGGCAAGTAATATAGAGGACTTGCCTCGCCAGGCTCGCGCACGACTGGACTGGACCACGCTCGCGCTGCTGGGCGCGATGTACGTGCTGTGGCTCGGCAACTTCGCGGTCTACTGGACCCGTCCCCTCCCGCTCGCGGCCCACCTGCTGGTCTCGGTCGCCGCCATCCACCTCGCCTTCACGATCTGGCACGAGGCCGCCCACCGGAACGTCTCGCGCACGCGCTGGGTGAACGACGCGGTCGGGGTCGTCGGGATGTTCCCGTACATGACGCCCTGGTTCATCCAGCGCTGGATCCACCTGGAGCACCACCGCCAGCTGAACCGCGACGGCGACCCCAACCGAATCTACACGGACGGGCCGTTCTGGGCGCTGCCCTTGCGTTACCCGCGCGCGCTGGGCTATGCGCGGAAGATCCTGATGGGCCGCGACCCGCGCACGCGCGCGGAGCGCGTGGGCGACCTCGCGATCGTGCTCGCGATCGCCGGCGTGTACGCCGCGGCGTTCTGGCACGGGGTCCTGCTCGACGTCGTGCTCCTCTGGCTGGTGCCGGTCGTCGTCGCGAAGCTCGTGATGGACTGGTACATCAACTACCTCCCCCACGTCGGCCTCCCGCCGGACCGCTTCCTCGGCACGCGGGTCGTCGACGTGCCGTGGCTCACCCCGCTCGTCCTCGGCCACAACTACCACGCCGTGCACCACCTCTGGCCGCACGTCCCGTGGCACCGCTACCCGGCCGTGTTCCGCGAGAAACTCGAGTACCTGCGAAGCCATGGCGTCCCGATCGAGCACCGCGTGTTCGCCCGCCGAGCCTCCGTCCCTGCCCCCGGCGCCGCCGACCCTCTCGCTCGTTGAGCGGCCGTGCGTCCTGTGCGGGGCGCGCGACGCGGATCCGGTGGCCTCGGGCGGGGACTTCGAGTACGGCACCGCCGCGAACCGCTTCCAGTTCGTGCGCTGCCGCGAGTGCGGGCACGTCTACCTGAACCCGCGCCCGTCGAGCGACGACCTCGGCGTCATCTACCCGCCGAACTACTACACGTTCTCCGAGGAGTCGGCGGGGCTCGTCGCGCGCGTGCGGCGGGTGTGGGAGGCCGGGAAGGTGCGCCTGTACCGCGACCTCGTGGGCGGCGGCCCGCGCCGCATCCTCGACGTCGGCTGCGCCGACGGCCGCCTGCTCGCGCTCCTGCGCGAGCACGGCGACCCCGCCTGGCACCTCGTGGGCGTCGACTTCGACGCCGAGGCCGTCGCGCGCTGCCGCGCGCGCGGCTTCGAGGCGCACGCGTGCCGCGTCGAGGACCTGCCCGAGGAGCAGGGCGGCGGCTTCGACTGCGTCGTGATGCTGCAGCTCATCGAGCACGTCGAGGACCCCGCGAAGATCGCGCGCAAGGTCCACGCGCTCCTCCGGCCGGGCGGTCACTTCATCGTCGAGACCCCGAACCTCGCGGGGCTCGACCACCGCCTGTTCCGCCGCTCCTGGTGGGGTCACTACCACTTCCCGCGCCACTGGCACCTCTTCACCCGCGAGTCCCTGCACGCGATGCTCGAGCGCGCGGGCTTCGAGATCGTGCGCAGCGAGCCCCTCATCAGCCCCGCCACCTGGGTCATCTCGCTGCAGAACGCGCTCAAGGACCGGCGCGCCCCCGCACCCCTCGTGCGCTTCTTCACGTATCGCAACCCGGCCTTGCTCTCGCTCTTCGTGGCGCTCGACTGGGCCACGGCGCGGCTGGGCTTCCGGACGTCGAACCAGCGCGTGGTGGCGCGGCGGCCGGCGCAGGCGCGGGCGGCCGCGTAGCGAGATCGCCCGCGCGTCGGCGCCGCACGGCCCGGCGGGCTCTCCTCCCCCCGCCTTCGCGACACGCGAGAGTGCGGGCTCGCACGCGGCGCGTGAGCGGTGCTCCGCGTCCCGGGCCGCCCGCGACGCCGCGCCGCGGGGCGCGACGCCGCTACCCCCGCCGCGCCCGCCCCTCCGCCCGCGCCCGCCGCAGGCAGGCCGCCATCGCGGCCGCCGCGCGGTCCCAGTCGAACTCGCGCGCCCAGGCGCGGGCCTCGGCGCCGAGGCGGTCGACGAGGGCGTCGTCGCGCAGGAGCAGATCGATGCGCTCGGCGAAGGCGTCGACGTCGCCGAACGGGGCGAGCAGGCCCGTGCGGCCGTCGCGCACCGCGTCGCGCAGGCCGGGCGCGTCGCTCGCCACGACCGGGACGCCGAGCGCGTTCGCCTCGATCACCGTGATGCCCCAGCCCTCCTTCGCGGAGGGGCATACGCAGACGCGGGACGCGCCGAGGAGGGCGTCGCGCTCGTCGTCGGAGACGAAGCCCGCGAAGCGCGTCCGCTCGGCGAGGCCGAGCTCGGCGGCGAGCCGCTCGAGCCGCTCGCGCTCCTGGCCGCGTCCGATCACGACGAGCTCGAGCGCCGGATGCCGTGGCACGAGCCGCGCCGCGGCGCGGAGGAGGACGTCGACGCGCTTGTACGGCTCGAGCCGGCCGAGGTACGCGATGCGGCAGGCGCGGCGCGAGGGCGGGGGCGGCGAGAGCGCGGGCTGGCGGATTCCGTTGTGCACGAGCTCGAGCCAGCGCGGGCGCACGCCGCGCGCGGCGAGGTCGCGCGCGGTGCTCTCCGACACCGCCACGAACGGGACGTCGCGGTAGCAGGGCGGGATCAGCCGCTCCGCCGCCCACACGCCGGCCGCGACCGGCCAGGGCGCCTGCAGGAACGCCGCCTCGCCGAAGAGGTGATGGCAGACCGCGACGACCGGCGCCGCGGCGTAGAGCGGCGCGAGGAAGGGGAGCTTGTTCAGGTGCTCCACCACGACGTCGTAGCGGCCGCGCCCCGTCTCGCGCCGGCACGCCCAGAGCGCGCGCGGGTAGTAGAGGGGGAGCGGGCCGAGCCGCAGCACCTCCACGCCCTCCACGCGCTCGCGCGCGGGCGCGCCCGCGAACGAGCAGCTCGCGACGGTGGTCTCGAAGCCGTGGGCGGCGAGCCGCCTGGACACCTCCCAGATGTGGACCTCGGCGCCGCCCGCGCGCGGGTGGCGCAGGTCGCGCTCGTTGAGCACGAGGACGCGCGCGCCTTCCATTCCGCTCACGGCCTGCGGAACAGGAACGCGCCGTGCCGCCCCCACCGCGCCGGGAGGAGCGCCTCGCAGGCGACCTCGAGCGGCGTCGAGACCTGGACGCCGAGCCAGAGCGCGCCGTGGACGAGCGCGCGCGCGAGCCCGCCGCGCTCGCGCTCGAAGAACGTCGAGGGAGGCGCCTCGCCCCCCGGGCCGCCGCCGCCGCGCGCGCCGAGCGCGCCGGCGCGCTGGAGGGCGCGGACGAGCGGGACGAACTCCTGGCCGGAGAAGCGCTCGAGCGCGAGCCCGCGCCGCTCGTAGGCGGCGATCCAGCCCTCGGGCGGCCGCGGGTGCACGACGCGGCCCGCGTCGTGGAGGTCGATGAGGTCGAGCGCGAAGACGCGCCCGCCCGGGCGCACCACGCGGCAGAGCTCCGCCACCCCCGCCTCCTGCTCGTCCGGACGGAGGTGCTGGAGCACGGTCACGCAGACGACGAGGTCGAAGCTCGCGTCCGGGAGCTCGAGCGCCGTCGCCGACATGCGCCGGAACTCGAGCCCCGGCGACAGCCGGCGCGCCGCGTCGAGGAGGCCGGGCGTGAGGTCGACGCCGATCGGGTCGGCGCCGCGCGCGGCGAGCCAGCGCGTCCAGCGGCCGAAGCCGCAGCCGACGTCGAGCGCGCGGGCGCCCCGGAGCGGCAGCCCCCCGAGGCAGCGGGCCACCGCGCGCTCCTGGAAGCGCGCGAAGAAGCGGTTCAGGAAGGCGGGGGCGCCGGGGTGGCAGACCGCGCCGAGGGGGTCGGTCGCCGCGTGGCGCGAGACGCGCTCCCAGTACGGCTGGAGCGCGGTGCGCCCGGCCGGGCTCGGCTCGGCGTCCGTTCCGTCGGCGGGGCGCATGGAGGGCGCAGCATAGCGCGGGCGCCCGCGGGGCGCGGAGCGCGTCGGCTCGGCCCCGGCCCGCGCGGCCCGGCCGGCGGGGCGGGCTGCGCGCCGGCTCCCACGCGCCGGGACGGCGCCCCGCGAATTTCCCTAGATGGGATCTCCCAACGCATGATAGGGTCGACGTCTCGCGCTGCCCGCGTTTCCACGGGGGGACAGAAAGGCACGTCACATGGGACGAATCCTGGCGATCGTCGTCGCGTGCGGGTTGTCGCTCGCGCTGTTCTCGATGGGTCCGGTGGAGGTGCTCGCCACCGGCACAGGCTCCGGGACGGGCACGGGAACGGGCACCGGCACCGGGACGGGCACCGGAACCGGGACGGGCACCGGCACGGGCACCGGAACGGGCACGGGGACCGGCACGGGCACCGGCGACGGCTGCTCGCACGGGTTCTACAAGACGCACACCGACGAGTGGTTCGGCCTCGGCTGCGGCGACTTCTGCGGTGGCCGCAGCGACCTCGACCTGTTCGGGGCGCTGTTCGCGCGCGGACCGGGCAGCGCCGCGGTCCGCGAGGCGGCCAGGGAGTGCCTGGACGCCTGCACGGGCTTCGAGTGCGACGAGGACGACTAGACCGCTAGGGCGCTCCGGCGCCGGGGCGGCGCTCGCGGCCGCTCCGGGCGCCGGCTCGCGCCGGCGGCCCGCCGAATCGCCGCGAACCGTCCGGCGGAGGGGGACTCGCGTCCATCGTGGACGACGCTCCGGACCTCCCGGCGCGCTGGGCGCGGCTCGCGCTCGGCGCGGCCGCACTGACTCTCACCGCGTCGGCCGTGCCGGGCTTCTTCCTCGGCGACGGCGCGCCCTACGGCAACGACAACTCCTCGCACTTCGCCGAGATCCTCGCCGTCGCGGATCACCTGCGCGCGGGGGAGACCGACTTCTGGTTCGACCAGACGAACCTCGGGTACCCCCTCTTCGTCGCCTACCAGCCGCTGCCCGCGCTCCTGATGGGCGCGCTCGTGGCGCTCCTCGGCGGCGCCGTGGCGCCGCTCCTCCTCTTCAAGCTGTCGATCGTCCTCCTCTGGGCGCTCATGCCGGTCGCCTGGTACGCCGGCGCGCGCGCGCTCGGGATGGACCGCCTGGGGGCGCTCTTCCTCGGGCTCCTCCTCCTCGTCGTGAACGACTTCCGCGCGTTCGGCCTCGGCCTCTCGAGCGGGCTCGCGAACGGGCTCTACACGCAGGCGTGGGGAGCGCTGCTGCTGCCGCTCGCGCTCGGACACGCCTGGCGCTTCGTCGTGCGCGGCGAGGGCGGGCCCGGCCGGCCCGCGCTGCTCTTCGCGGCGACGGCCCTCTCGCACGCCTTCCTCGGCCTCTACGCGGGCCTCGCGGCGGCCGCGATGGTGGTCGTGCGGCGCGCGGGCGCGGCGGCGCGCGCGCGCCGGCTCGCGGCCGTCGTCGCGCTCGCCGCGCCGCTCCTGGCGTTCTGGCTCGTCCCCTTCCTCGCGAACCTCGAGCACCAGGGCGGCCTCCCGTGGAAGTCGGAGAGCGAGAACGGCTACGCCCTTGCGACGCTCGCGCGCCGCGCGGCTTCGGGGGCGCTCTTCGACCACGGCCGCCTCCCGTGGCTCACCTACCTCGCGCTCGCCGGCGCCGTCGCCGCGTGGCGCCGCCGCGCGGACGTCGACCGCTGGCTGCTCGTGCTCCTCGCGGCGACGGCGGCGCTCCTCCTCGGGCCGACGACCTGGGGCCCGTGGTACCGCGCGCTCCCCCTGCACGGGGAGCTCGAGGTGATCCGCTATCTCGCCGGCCTCCACGTCTGCGGGCTCGCCCTCGCGGCGCTCGCCGCGCGTCGCGCCGTGCCCCGCCTGCGCGCGTTCCTGGCGCGCGCCTCGGGGCCCGCCTGGCTCTCGCCCGACCGCACGCTGGCGGCGATCGGCGTCGTCGTCCTGGCCGGGTTCCTGCTCGGCACGTGGGGTCACGGGCGCCGCTACCTGCGCAGCTTCGACGTGGGCGAGCGCGGCTTCGCGGCGCTCAGGGAGCGGCTCGCGGCCGACACGCGCTCGCGCTTCCTCGTCCACGGCCGTCTCGGCACGGCGAATCACTTCTTCCTCAACCTGCTGCCCGCGCTCGCCGGCCGCCCGCAGCTCGAGTCGTACGCGCGCGGCTACCACGACACGCCGAGCGTCTACTACCTCGAGTACTTCGACTGGAGCCCGTCCGCGTTCTCGCTCTACAACGTGGGCGCGGCCGTCGCGCGCGGCGGCCGCGGGGAGCGCCTTCCCGACGGCTTCCGCGAGACGTGGTCCCACGGCGAGCTGCGCCTCCTCGAGCCGCCCGAGCCGCCCGGCTGGTTCGCGTTCGTGCGGACGCCCTTCACCGTGGTGGGCGACGCGCGGGCGGTGCGCCGGCTGCTGCGCGTCTCGGCGGTGCGCCTCTACGAGAAGGGCGTCCTGCCCCGCCTCGCGGAGCGCGACCCGGGGACGGGGGACCGCATCGTGGTCGGCCCCGACGGCCGCGTGACGCGCGTCGCGCTCGCGGCGCTCGCGGACGGCGAGCCCACCGGGGAGAGCGTCGCGCGCGCGCTCGCGTCGTACGCCCCCGGGCCGCCTCGCTCGCGCGTCCTCGAGGCGTCGCGCGGGCGCAACGAGTACCGCGCGCTCGTCGAGGCGGCGGGCGGCGAGGACCTCCTCCTCAAGGCGAGCCACCACCCGTACTGGGGTGTCCGCGTCGACGGCGCGCCGGCCGAGCTGCTCCGCGTCGCGCCCCATTTGATGGCGGTCTCGGTGCCGCCCGGCCGCCACGAGGTCGTGTTCCGCTACCGGAACCCGACGTATCAGAAGGCGCTCTTCGCGGTGTCCGCCGCCGCCTTCGCGGGCGGGCCGCTGGCCGGCCTCGCGCGCCGGAGGCGCGCCGGGGTCACGGAAAGAGCCGGCCGCTGACGGCGCCGGCGAGGAGATACGCCGAGGCCGCGGCCCAGAGCGCGAGGAGCAGTCCTTCGATCCTCGCGCCGAAGGGCGCGCGGAACACCTGGAACAGCGCGAGCGGGACGAGGGCGTAGCGAGGCTCCACCATCCACACGGGGAGGAGGGAGGCGAGCGCCGCGGGGTAGAGCAGCGCGAACGACGGACGCCCGAGCGGCAGCGCGGCGAGGAGGAGCGCCGAGAACCCGGCCGCCGCGACGAACACCGCGCGCGCAGCCGGAGTGGCCTCGAACGCGTGGAGCAGGCGATTGTGCAGGAAGCCGTGGTACACGGGCTGGTTGTACGGGTGGTCCACGTCGTAGGCGACGAGGTAGAGCAGCGCGAGCAGCGCGACGCCGGCGACGGCCCACGGGCTGCGCAGGCGCCCCAGCGCAGCGTCCGCGCGAGCGATGCAGACCGGCACGTGGAGCAGGAAGAAGAGCGCGAGCGCGAAGTACGCGTTCTCCACGTGCACGCCTGCGCTCGGGTGCATGGCGCGGTCGCCGAGGGCGACGCCTCCGTTCCAGACGACGAATGCGGCGAACCCGAGGGCGCCCGCGGCGAAGGTCCAGGTCGCCGCCAGGAAGCGCCGGGCGAACCGCCACGAGAGCGCGGCGCCTCCCATCTCGAAGGCGCACATCGCCCAGACCATGACGAGCCACACGGCGTGGCTCTGACGCACCGCGACCGCCGCCGTCGCGGCGAGCCCGGCTGCGAGGAAGGCGCCGCGCAGGCACGCCAGAACCGATGCGCCGACGCAGAGCAGCGCGAGCACGTCGGTGTAGAGCAGGAACAGGAACGGGAACAGGATCGGGAGCAGCGCGAGCCCGAGGGCGCGCGCGTCGGCGTCCCGCGGCGCGACGGCGCGGGCGGCCTCGCGGAACACCACCACGGTCGCGACCGAGAAGAGCAGCGTCACCAGGCGGAGATCGTCGAGGCTCGACGCACCGAGCGCCCGAGCGAGCGCGGCGACGAGCGCGTGATAAGTCGGCAGCGTGGTCAGCGAGTCGAGCCGCTCGAAACGCCCCTCGAGGAGCGTCCGGATCTGGCGCAAGTGATGGGTCTCGTCCGCGAGCGCCGGGACGCCGCGCATCGCGGCCGCCCCCGCCGCGAGCGCGGCGGCGGCGGCGAGCGCCGCGCCCGCGGAAGCGAGCCCCGGCGCGCGGCGCGCGTCGGCCCCGGCCGGGGCGCCGGCCCGCGCGCGAGGCGCCGGCTGCGTCGCGCCCTCCGTCGGCCGCGCTACGCCGCCCGGCGCAGGGCGAGGCGCTTCGGGCCGCGGACGATGAACGAGTCCACGCGCGCGAGCGTCCCGTCCGCGCGCACCCGGCGCGGGAGCTCGGGCACGATCGCCTGGAGCGCGAAGCGCGCCTCGAGCCGCGCGAGCGAGGCGCCCAGGCAGAAGTGCTTGCCGAAGCCGAAGCCCGGGAAGCCCTGGGGCCGCCGCGTCACGTCGAAGCGGTCGGCGTCGGGGAAGCGGCGCTCGTCCCGGTTCGCGGAGCCGAGGAACGCGGCGACGAAGTGGCCCGCCGGGATGCGCACGCCGCGGAGCTCGACGTCGCGGGTCGTCGTCCGGAACACGACCTGGACCGGGCTGTCGTAGCGCAGGCCCTCCTCGACGAGGGCCGGAACCAGGCTCGGATCGCGGGCGACGAGCGCGGCCTGCTCGGGGTGGTCGAGCAGCGCGTTCACCGTGTTCCCGATCAGGTTCGTCGTGGTCTCGTTGCCCGCGACGAGGAGGAGCAGCACGAACTGGACGACCTCCCGGTCCGCGAGCGCCACCTCGCCGTCCTGGTGCGCGACGATGGTGCTCACGAGGTCGTCCCGGGGGCGGGCGCGCCGCTCGCGCGCGAGCTCGCGGATGTAGCGGAAGAGCTCGACGAAGCCGTCGGTGTGGCGGCGCTCGAACGGTCGCTCGCGCCCCGCGCCGGTCGAGACCTCGATCACGAGGTCGGACCAGCGCTTGAAGTCGGCCAGGCGGTCGGTCGGGACGCCCAGCATCTCGGCGATGATCGTGACCGGAACCGGCACCGCGAGGTCGCCGATCACGTCGAAGTCGCGGCCGTCGCGCAGGGGTGCGGCGCAGCCTTCGACGAGCTCGCGGATGCGGCCCTCCCACGCGGCGATCCGGCGCGGCGTGAAGCCGCGGTTCACGACGGCGCGCATCGAGGCGTGGCGCTCGCCGTCCTCCGAGATGAGGTTCCGCGCGCTCGCGAACCCGAAGGGGTTGATGCGCGCCTGGAACGCCATCTTCCAGAGGAAGCGCAGGAAGCCGAAGCTGATCGGCGGGAGCTTCTCGCTTCCGCCCGCCATGATCATCGTGAACATGGCGCGCGACGAGAAGACCTCGGGCTGCTGGAGCACGGCCATCACGTCTTCGAAGCGCGTGACCGACCAGACGCCGCGCGCCTCCGCGTGGTGGACCGGCGCCTCGTCGCGAAGGCGGCGGTACACCGGATACGGGTCGGCCAGCGGGACGAGCGGGTCGAAGTCGATCGCCATGGCGCTTCCTGCGGGCGGCCACCGCACGGTAGCAGGGGCGCGCGCGCTGCGCGCACGCCGCGCCGGGAGCCGCCGCGGTCAGGCGGCGGGTCCTCGGCCATCGGATCGCCGTGGAGGCGCCTCGCCCCGGCGGCGACGAGCCGGCGCGACGGCACCGTTCACGCGCTCGCGAGATCAGTAGCTGCGCAGGGCCTCGGCGGGCGGGATCCGCGCCGCGCGCACGGCCGGGGCGACGCCGGCCACGAGCGCGACGAGCACGAGCGCGGCGGCGATCGCCGCGATCGTGACGCGGTCGGGCGACGTCTCGAGGTGGATGCCGCCGGCGGCGAAAGCCGGGGCCACCGCGCGCACCGCGAGGACGCCGCCGCCGATGCCGAGGGCGCTCGCGAGCCCGGCCACGGCGAGCGCCTCGAGCAGGAACTGGAGGAAGACGTCCCGCCCGCGCGCGCCGACCGCCTTGCGCAGCCCGATCTCGGCGGTTCGCTCGCCGACGACGACCAGCATGATGTTCATGACCCCGACCGCGCCGACCAGCAGCGTGATCGTCCCCGCCACGACGAAGAACCCCTGCAGCGCGTAGAACATCCCGTAGACGAGCTTGAGGGCGTCCCAGGTGTCGCCCGCCCAGACGGCGGTGTCCTGGTCGGGGTGGAAGCCGTGGTGCAGCCCGAGGACGGCGCGGGCCTGCCGGATGGTCGCGTCGCCTCGCTCGCGCACGCGCGGGGCGACGAGGAACTCGCTCACCTCGTCGCTGCGAAGCAGCCAGCGGAGCGCGGTGGTGTAGGGGACGACCACGAGCTGGTCGTCCGGATTGCCGACGTTCGAGAGCTGCTCGCCTTTCGAGATCCCGACGCCGATCACGGTGAAGAGCTGGGAGCCGATCGCGATGCGGCGACCCACCGCGGCCTCCGCGCCGAAGAGCCGCCGCTTCGCCTCGGGGCCGAGGAACGCGACGCGTGATCCGCGCGCGACGTCGAGCCTGGAAAGGAAGCGACCCTCCGCCGCGACGAGGTTCCGGATGCGGGCCGCGTCCTCGTCGTACCCCGCCACGTTCAGCAGCTTGCTGCGGCGGCCGTGTCGGATCGGCTCGTTGCGCAGCATCAGGTTCGGCGTCACCGCCTCCACCGCGCCGGCGCGCTCCACGCGCGCCAGGTCCTCGGCCTCCAGCTCGACGCGCCGCGCCCCGCGCGCGCCGACCCGGGAGTCGAGCACGACGCCCGACCCCATGTAGACGAGCTTCGGCCCGACCTCCTCGATCTCGCGCATGAAGTGCCGGCGCACGCCGCCCATCTGCGCCGAGAGGAACGTGAGGAGGAGCGCGCCCCACGCGATGCCCAGCGACGTGAGCCCGAAGCGGAGCGCGTGCGCGCGCAGGCTGCGGACCGTCTCGCGCAGGAGGTCCGCCACGCTTCAGTCCGCCCGGAGTGTGAGCGCCGGCTCGACGCGCGACGCCCGCCACGCCGGGACGACCGCGGCGACGAGCCCCGTCCCGGCGAGGAGCACCGCGGCCCCGGCGATCATGCGCGGCTTCAACGCGGGGACCGGGATCAGGTCGTTCAGCCCCGGCGGGATGCCGGCCCGGAGCGCCGGGCTCGCCAGGAGCTCGGAGCAGGACACGCCGAGCCCGACGCCGAGCAGTCCGCCGAGCGCCGCGAGGAACGACGTCTCGAGGAAGAGCTGGAGCACGACGTCGCGCCGCCGCGCGCCCACGGCGAGCCGGATGCCGATCTCGACGCGCCGCTCCCGCACGGAGTCCACCATCATCGTGAGGATGCCGATGCCGCCGATCAGGATCGTGGTCGCCGCGATCAGGAAGTTCACGAAGTTCTGCTCGTCGAGCGGGAGCCGGCCCAGCATCTCGATCGGGCTGAAGGTCGGGATCGCCTCCTCGTCGTCCGCGCCGACGCCGAGGCGCTCCGCGAGGATGCGCCGGACCTCGCGCTCCGTCGGCTCGATCAGCGTGCGGTCCCGCACCCGGACGAGGATGGAGCTGAGCATGTCCTCGGCGATCCAGGGATTCGGCCAGTGCAGGAAGTGCGTCGTGAGGGGGACCCAGACCTGGTCGTCGATCGCCTCGCCGTCGCGCGAGAGCTGCGTCCCCACGCGACCGAGGACGCCCACGACCCGGAACGGGATGCCGGCCAGACGCACCGCGCTCCCGACGCCGCCCTCGGCGCCGAGCAGCCGCTCGCGCGCGCGCTCACCGAGCACGGCGACGCGGCGCCGGTGCGCGACGTCGGCGTGCGAGACGAAGCGCCCGGCGGCGAGCGGCGCGCCGCGGATGGCGATGCCCGCCGGCTCGACGCCGCGCACCTCCACGCTGAGCGCGCGCTGGTGGAAGGCGGCCGGGACGTAGGCGCGCGCCTCGCCGGCGACGAGGGCGGGGAGCCGCGCGCGCTCGCGCAGCGCCTCGACGTCGTGGATGGTGTACCAGAGCCAGCGCCGGTCGGCGGCGGGCGAATAGCTCTCGGACACGCGCCCGGGCCAGGTCTGGAGCAGGTTCTTTCCGGCCCGCTCGAAGGCCGCCTCGTTCATGCGGCGCACGCCCTCGCCCCAGCTCGAGAGGAAGATCACGGCCGCCGTGCCCCAGACGAGCCCGAAGAGCGTGAGCGCCGCGCGCAGCGGGTGCGCGCGCAGCAGGCGGAGCGCCTGGAGCAGCGCCTCGCGCGCGGTCACCCGCTCGTCCCGCGCCCGTCGTCCTCGATGCGCCCGTCGCGGATGCGCACGCGCCGGGCCGCGCGTGCCGCGATCGAGGCGTCGTGCGTCACGACGACCACCGTGCCCCCCTCGGCGTGGATGCCGGAGAGGAGATCGAGGACCTCGCCGCCGGTCTCGCTGTCGAGGTTCCCGGTGGGCTCGTCGCCGAGGAGCAGCGTCGGCCGCACGACGAGCGCGCGCGCGATGGCCGCGCGCTGGCGCTCTCCGCCCGAGACCCGGGCGGGCCGGTGCGCCGCCCGGTGCGCCAGACCCACGCGCGAGAGCGCGTCGAGCGCCCGCTCGCGCCGCTCGGCGCGGCGCACGCGCTGGTAGACGAGCGGGAGCTCGACGTTCTCGGCGAGCGTGAGGCGCGGCAGCAGATTGAAGGCCTGGAAGACGAAGCCGATGGTGCGGCCGCGCAGGCGCGCGAGCGCCTCCTCGCCGAGCCCGTCGAGCGGCGCGCCGTCGAGCGCGTAGCGTCCGGCGCTCGGCCGGGAGAGGCAGCCGAGGATCTCGAGCAGGGTCGTCTTGCCCGAGCCCGAGGGGCCCATCACCGCCACGAACTCGCCGCGCTCGATCTCGAGGTCGATGCCGCGCAGCGCGTGCACGTCCTGGCCGCCGGCGGCGTAGTGCTTGTGCACGCCCTCGAGCGCGATCACCGGAGCGCTCACGGGAGCAGGACCGTGTCGCCGGCCGCGAGGCCGTCGAGGATCTGGACGTGGCTCCCGTCCACGATCCCGATTCGCACCGGACGCTCCACGGCTCCCGCCGCGCCGTCCGGACACACGACGAAGATCTCGTCGCCCCGGTAGCGCAGGGCGGTCTCCGGCACGGCGACGGCGTCCTCGACCACCTCGGTCACGATGTCGGCGTCGCCCGACATGCGCGGTTGGAGCCGCTCCTGGTCCGGGTCCGTCACGTCGATCTCCACGCGGAAATAGGTGACGTTCTGCACGCGCTCCCCGACCGGCTTGATCTCGCGCACGCGGCCCTCGAACACGCGGTCCGCGAAGGCCTCGGTTCGGATGCGCGCGGGCTGGCCCACCGCGACGCGCGCGATCTCGTTCTCGTCCACGAGCCCCTCGAGGTGGAGGGCGTCCGTCGCGGCGAGGGAGAGGAGCAGGCTGCCGCCGGTGACGGCCGTGACGGGCGCGACGGCGCTGCCCTCTTCGATCGGAACGTCGAGCACGCGGCCCGCGAGCGGCGAGACGACGCGCGCGTAGGAGAGCTGCGTCTCCAGGTTCTGGAGCGCCGCCTCGGCCTTCGCGACCCGCGCGACGGCGCCGTCGAAGCGAGCCTGCATGTCCTCGAGGTGCTGCGCGGAGCGCGCCTTGCTCTCGACGAGCCGGCGCGCGCGCTCCAGCTCCGACGCCGCGAAGCGCTGCGCGATCCGCGCCTCGTCGCGCGCCGCGCGGGCCTCGAGGACCTGCGCCTCCAGGAGGTCGCGCTCGATCTCGACGAGCACCTGACCCTTCTCGACGGCGTCGCCCTCCCGCACGAGGATCCGCTCGACGATCCCCGCGATGCGAGGGCGCACCTCGACCTCCTTCGCCGGCTCGATCGTCCCGGTCGCGACGACGACGCGCTCGATTCGCCCGCGCTCGGCCCGCGCCGTCGCCGGAGCGGGCGGGGGCTCGCCGCCGCAGGCGGGCGAGAAGGCGAGGAGGGCCGCGAGAGCCCGCGCGGCGACACGCGCGCGCGCGAAACGCACTGCGGCTTTCGGGGGCGGGGGCCGCCGCACGCCGGGAGCGTACTGCACCGCCGCCTGCCGGGCGCCCGCCGCGGCGCGGCCCGTGCCGAGGCCGGTGGGCCGCCGGCGGTGCGCGGCGCCCCGCACGCGGAGCGGCGGCCGCGACGCAGCGCGGGACGGCTCGATTCAGCCCCGAACGGTGAGCTCCAGCCCGCCCTCGTACGGGAGCGTCTGGGTCGTGAAGCCGCTCGCCGGGTCGTTCACGAGCTCGAAGTACTCCTCGTAGGCGTCGCGGAACGCCGCCGTGTTGTCCGCCACGACGACCGCCCCGCGCCGGAGGCGAGGCGCCACGAGCTCGAGCGCAGGGCGCGCCATCGGGGTCCAGATGTCGAGCAGCACGAAGTCGACTGCTCCGTCCACGTCCTTCAGCGTCTCGCGCAGGTCGCCCTCCCGGAGGTCCACCAGGTGGGCGAGCCCGGCCTCGGCGAAGTGGGCGCGGGCGCGCGCCGCCTTTGCGGGCTCGTGCTCCGTCCCGATCACGACGCCGCGGCCGCCGTCCTCGCGCAGGTTGTCGCGGACGGCGGCGGCGAGGTACAGCGTCGAGACGCCGAACGACGTCCCCGCCTCGACGACGCGCCGGGCGCGCAGCGCGCGGCAGAGCTGGTAGCAGAGCGTCGCCTTGTCCCGGTCGAGGGCGACCAGCTTGTCCGCCATGAAGCGGTGCGTGCGCTCGTCGAAGACGCGCGGGTCGAGGCCGCCCTCGCGCGCGCGCTCGGCGAAGTAGCTCCCGAGCGCCGGGTTCTGGGCCTCGCTCTCGGCGTGCAGGCGGTCGAGCAGCGGTCCGAGCGGCGGATCGAAGCGCACGACGGTCTCCTCCTTCGCGGCCGGCCCCCCGGCTCGGAGCGTACGCCGGGCCGCCCTCGCGCGGCGAGCGCCCGCGCGGAGCGGGTCACGTCCCCGCGAGCACCATCGGGCCGGTCGGCTTCGGCACCCCGCCCGCCGGCTCGAGCGTGACCGCGATCGTGACCGGGCCGCCGAGCGGAGGCGGCGCGGTCGTCTCGTAGCGGGCACGTCCCGAGGAGTCGAGCTCGAAGACGCCGGCGCTCAGCGGTTCCCCGCCTGCGATGACCCAGAGCTGGTAGGCGCGGCCGGGCGGCGGAGGCGGCAGCTCGTAGACGACGAGCACGAGCCGCCGGCTCTCCGGGTCGAGGTACGCGCGCGCCGACGCCTCGGGCGCCGGGCCCGTGCCCGCGAGCGCCACCGTGCGCGTCTCGCGCGCGGTGAGATCGGCGAGGACGTCCTCGCGCGCGGCGAGCTCGCCGGCGAGCCGGTCGCGATCGCCCGCCAGCCGATCGCGCTCGGCGGCGAGCCGATCGCGCTCCTCGGCGGCCTCCGCGAGCCGCCGCTCCAGCGACGCGATCTCGTGGCGCACGCCCGCCTCACGCTCGCGCAGCGCGCGCACCTCGAGGCCGAGCGCGACGGCGACGAGGACGCTCGCCGCGAGCGCGAGCGGCCACGCGGCGCGCGCGAGGCGCCCCGGCGCGGTGCGCGTGCGCACCGGCGGCGCCGGCGGCTCGGCGGCGGCCTGCGCCAGGATCCGCGCGCGCAGCGCGGGCGACGGCTCGAGCGGGCGCTCCGCGGCGACGAGCGCGTCGACGACCTCCGCCGCGCCGCGCACGGCGGTCTCGCACTCCGCGCAGCCGCCGCGCAGGTGGGCTTCGACGCGCCGCTCGTCGTCCGCCGCGAGCGTCCCGAGCGGCAGCTGGACGGCGAGCTCGCGCAGCTCCCGGTGGTCCGTCATGCGACCCCCCCGAGCGCCTCGCGCAGCGCCGCCATCGCGCGGTGCATGCGGCTCTTCACGGTGCCGATCGGCTCGGCGAGCTCGACCGCGATCTCGCTGTGCGAGAGCCCGCGGTAGAAGGCGAGCTCGATCGCCGCGCGCTGGCCGGCCGGGAGCGCCGCGAGCGCCTCGACCACGCGCCGCTCCCGCTCGCCCGCGAGGACGCGCTGCTCGGCGTCGGGGCCCGCGGCCGCGGGCTCGCGCGCCGGGTCGGACGGGTCGGACGGCCGGCCGCGGCGCTGCCGCACGCGATCGATCGCGCGGTTGCGCGCGAGCACGAACAGCCACGATGCGAAGCGGCCGCGCCGCTCGTCGTAGCGGGCGCGCCCGTGCCAGAGCTGGAGGAAGACCTCTTGCACCACGTCCTCGGCGTCGGCCCGATCGCGCAGGACGCGCTGGGCCGCCGCCAGCGCGCAGCCGGCGTAGCGGTCGTAGAGCCGCGCGAGGGCGGACCCGTCGCGCCGCTCCAGGCGCGCCAGGAGCTCGGCGTCCGACGCCTCCGGCGCCTCGCGATCGGCCGCGGGCTGCATGCGTTGGGTCCATACGGACGGGCCCCTCGAACGGTTCCCGAAGGGTTCGGCCGGCCGGCCGCCAACGGTACCGCGCCCGCGCGCCCGCGACCGGCCCGCCCCGCGGCGCGCCCGCCGCCCGGCTAGGGCAGCGCCAGCCCGAGGCCGCGCTCCGCGAGCCAGCACGCCCCCACGTAGGCGATCGCGATCGAGAGCAGGGGGAGCGCGATGCGGGGGTACCAGCCGGTCGCGCGCACGGCGTAGAGGAGCGGCAGCAGGCACGCGACGACGGCGAGCTGGCCGGCCTCGACGCCCACGTGGAACGCGAGCAGGCGCGCGGCGAGGGCGCCGCCCCCGAAGCCGAGGTCGGCGAGGGCGCCCGCGAAGCCGAGGCCGTGCACGAGGCCGAACACGAACGCGACCCGCCAGGCGCCGCCGCGCCAGAGCGGCGCCACGTTGTGGGCCGCCGCGAGGATCACGGAGGCGGCGATCGCCGACTCCACGAGCCGTGCGGGCAGCGCCACGAGCCCTGCGGACGCGGCGCCGAGGCTGAGCGCGTGCGCCGCGGTGAACGCCGTCACGACGCGCGCCGTCTCCGCGAGCGCGACGCCGAGCGACGGCGCCGGGAGCCAGCCGCCGCGCGCGCGCCGCAGGGCCGCCGGGAGGAGGAGGCTCGTCAGGAAGAGCAGATGGTCGTACCCCTGTGCGATGTGGCGCAGCCCCTCGCCGGCCAGCTCGGCGAGCTGCCGTTCCGGCGCGGGGGCGTCGAGCGCGCGCGTGCGCCGGTCGGCGGCGAGGATCGCCGCCTGCGCGCCCGCGGCCCCGCCTTCGACGCGGACGAGCGCGCGGTGCTGCGGGTCGACGTCGAAGAGGAGGTCGTAGCGCAGGGCGAGCTCGCGAGCTCCGGGGGGACAGGCGGCGCGCAGCCGCACCACCGCGTAGGCGGCGCCGGCGTGGCGGTCCACCTCGCGGCCGGCGACGCGCGCGTCGCAGTCCCCGGCCGGGCCGCCGAGCCGAAGGCGCGCGAGGACGTAGGCGTCCACGGCGGGGCCGCGCGCGCGGAGCTCGCCCCACGTGATGCGGCCGTCGCCGTCCTCGTCGAGCCCGACGGCGTCCTCGAGGTCGCGCAGCGCGACGTCGAGGCGGGCCTCCCAGGCGTCGCCGGCGCGGGCGAGCGTGAGATGGGCGGTGCTCGGCTCGTGGGCGCGCGCGCCGCCGGACGCGAGGAGGAGGAGGACGGCCGGCGCCAAGAGGCGCCGCGCGAGGAGGCGCCGCGCGGCGGCGGCGCGCCCGCGACGCGCGTTCATCGCGCGCCCTCCAGCCGCGCGCGCAGGGGCGCGAGCGCCGCGTCGTCGAGCCCGGTCTCGCGCAGCCAGCGCAGCGCCGGCTCGGCGGCACCGGGCGCGCCCGCGGCGAGGGCGGCCTCGAGGAGGATGCGCGCATCGCGCGGCTCGCGCTGCACGGCGAAGTTCTCCTCCGCGAGAGGGAGCGCGCGCGCGACGTCGCCCTCCAGCTCGAGCCGGAAGCGCGCCTCGTCGCCGAGGTGGAGGCGGTCGCCGCGCAGTCGCGCGGCGGCGAAGCGCGCGCGCAGCTCGGCGCCCCGCGCCTCGGCCGCGCGGCGGCCGAGCCGGCGCTCCGCGAGCGCGAGGCGCAGGAGGAGGCCGTCGTCGCGCGTCTCGTCCGCGAGACGCGCGGCGACGTGGCGCGCGCGGCCGGCGTCGAGCAGCACGTCGGCCCAGCGCGCGAGGAGCGCGGGGGCGCGCGGCGTCACGGTGAGCGCCTCCTCGAGGGCGCGCGCCGCCGCCTCGCGCCGGCCGCGGCGCGCCTCGAGCTCGGCGCAGACCGCGAGGGCGAAGGCGCGCAGCGCGGGCGCGGCGTCGGGCGCCGCGGCGAGGGCGTCGCGCAGCGCGCGCCGCGCGCGCTCGGCTTCGGCCGCACCGCGCGCGGCGCCCGCGAGGCACGCGGCCGCGGCGAGCTCCTGGCGCAGGCGAAGGAGCGGCGCGCAGCTCCGCCGCGCGGCGACGAGGTCCCCGCGCGCCTGCTCGATCACCGCGAGCGCGAGCCACGCCTCGGCGTGTCCCGGCTCGCGCCGGAGCAGCGCGTGCAGATCGGCGCGGGCCTCCGCGAACGCGTGGCGGCTCTGCCGGATCGCCGCGCGCAGGAGCCGCACCTCGCCCGGCGGCTCGGCGAGCGCCCACCACGGAAGGAGCGCGCCCTCGGCGCGCCCGAGGAAGCGCGGGTCGCCTTCCGCGCGCGCCAGCTCGAGGTAGCGCCGCGCCGCCCGCGTCGCGACGCCGAGGTCGCGCGGGCGCGCGGCGAGCGCGCGCCGCAGCGCGCGCAGCTCGCGGGCCTCCCCGCCGCGCGGGCGCGGCAGCTCTTCGAGCACCGCGTCGTCGCGCGCCGGCACGAAGGGAGCGCTACGGGCCGCGCACGCGAGCGGGGCGGCGGCGATCGCGAGCGCGGCCGCGATCGCCGCCGCCCTCCCGGCGGCGGAGGGGGTCACTCGCCGGGATCCACGTGCCGGCGGTCCCGGCCGTCGAAGGGATCGGGGAGGAACGGGAACTCGGGCGTGATGCCCTTCTCGTTCACCCCGACGCCGTCGCCGACGAAGGCCGCGACGAAGTTCGGCCCGCCCGCGGCGCGCACGACGACGTCCGTCACGTCGTCGTTCGGGCGCCGGCCGTTCGGAAAGCCCGCCGGGTCGGGCGTCGGCGCGCCGGTCGCGTCGTGCGCGAAGGGCCCGAGCCGGCGGATCTGGTCGGGCGGCGTCGGCGGCACCGTCATGTCGAGGCGCAGGAGGTCCGAGAGCGCGCCGGCGGGATCGCCCGCGTACTGGAGCAGGAGCTGCACGACGTCGTCGCGGGGCGGCTCCGGCACCGGGACGCCGGAGACGAGCTCGAGCGCCGCGGCGACGTCGAGCGCGCGGTACGCGTCGACGAAGAGCGACTCCTCCTCCGGGAGCCGCGCGTTCCAGAGGTCCTTGCGGCCGAAGGGGACGATGAGCTCGTTCACGAGCGGGTTGCCCATGCGCGAGACCTGCACCCACGGGCCCTCGCCCTCGAGGAGCGCGCTCGCGAAGCGCAGGCGCGGCGCGCCTCGCCGCAGCGTCTTCGCCTGCCGCAGCGTGCGCGCGAAGACGCCGATCGTCCCGTTCGCGGGGCCGGCGGCCTCGCCGTCGCGCGTGAGGCGGCGGATCGGCACCTCGAGCGCGAGCGTCTGGACGTTGAAGCCGCTGAAGGCGTTCACGCCGAACGGGTTTGAGGCGTCGTCGGCGTCCTCCGCCGCCGTCTGCACGGGGAGCGGCGGCCGCGCGCCGGGGATCGGCGCCGCGTTCTCGACGCGCAGGTTCACCGTGTCGAACACCGCGCCGAGGTCGATCGCGAACGTCTCCGCGCGCTGCCCGGCGAAGACGCGGATCCCGGTCTCGGGATCCTCGAACACGCCCGGCGCGGCGAGGTCGCCGTACTCGGGCGTCGTGCGGGGGCCGATGTTCGAAGGCACCGTCGGGCGCAGCGCGCCGCCGAAGAGCTCGGTGCGCTGGCACTTCTTCAGGCCGAAGCCGGTGCTCCTGCAGCCGCGCAGCTCGGTCACGCGGTAGCGCTGGATCGCGGCGAGCGCCGAGGCGCCGTCGCCCTCGAGCGCCGTCACGGGAGAGACGCCGACGGGGTAGACGAACTGCTCCGGCTTCACGACCTCCGTCTCGAACTGCACCTCGTAGACGACGTCGTCGAGCGCGGCGCCGTCGCGGTCGTTGTCGACGGCGATCTGATAGAGCACGCGGTCGTCGAAGGCGTAGTAGTTGGGCCCGGAGCTCGGCTCCTGGCCTGGGAGCACGTTCACGATGAGGGTGACCTTCCGGTCCGCCGGCGCGCGGGCCAGGTTCGCGGCGTCGTAGCCCACGAAGGCGTAGACGTCGGTGATGTCCGCGGCGGGGTCGAGCGTCATGAGCGGGGCCTCGCGGTGGCTGGCGGCGGGCGCCGCCGACGGCGCCCCGAGCGCGGCGGCCAGACACAGCGCGGTGTGAAAGCGAGCTCGCATGGCTTCCTCCGATCCGCGCCGGAAGAGGGCGCGGCACGGCGGAGGAACGGACGGGCCGGCGGATCGGTTCCGCGAGCGCACGGCTCCCTCGGGGGCTCGAACCCGAGACTCCCGGGCCCCGACTCGGCGCGGCCGAGCTCCTCGGACTCTCGGCGCTCATCGTGGCGGGGGCGTCGCTCGACGCAGCGTCCTCCGACGACGTCTCGCCCCGAAACGCGCCCGGCTCGCGGCTTCGCCTATCCTGTTCCGATGGCCGACGCCGCACGCCGACCGCCTCCTGGGCGCGCCGACGGCCGCTCCGGCGCGCCGCCCGACGATCCGCGCCGTCCCGCCGCCGAGGGCGTCAAGCCCTCGCGTCCGCCGCGCGCGATCTGGCTCGCGTTCCTCGCGCTGATTCTCGGCAACTACCTCGCGATGCGGCTCCTGTTTCCCGCCCCCGAGCCGATCACCGTGCCCTACACGGTCTTCAAGCAGGAGGTCGCGAAGCGCAACGTCGCCTCCATCTACAGCCAGGGTCCCCGCATCGAGGGCCGCTTCCGCGAGCCCGTGACCTGGCCCCCCGCGCGTGCGGGCGAGGCCGCCGCGCCGGCGGCCGAGCCGGACACGCCGGAGCCGGAGACGGCACAGCCGGCCTCGCCCATCGCACGGCTCCTCGGCGGGCCCGCACCCGAGGCCCCGCGCGAGGCGACCGCCTTCGAGACGACGCTTCCCGCCTTCGTCGACCCCGGACTCGAGGCCTTCCTCATCGCGCACGGCGTCGAGATCAGCGCCGTCCCGATCCAGGACGGAAGCCCGTGGGCGACGCTTCTCTACGGCTTCGGCCCCGCGCTGCTCCTGATCGGGTTCTACGTGTGGCTGTTCCGGCGCGCGGCGCGCCAGGGCGGCGGGATGGCGGGCGCGCTCACGGGCATCGGGCAGAGCAAGGCGCGCCGCTACGACAAGGCGCAGGACGAGCGCGTCACGTTCGAAGACGTCGCGGGCATCGACGAGGCGGAGAACGAGCTCGTCGAGATCGTCGACTTCCTGAAGGCGCCGGAGAAGTACACGCGGCTCGGCGGCACGGCGCCGAAGGGCGTCCTCCTCGTCGGCGCGCCGGGCACGGGGAAGACGCTCCTCGCGCGCGCCGTGGCCGGCGAGGCGGGCGTGCCGTTCTTCTCCATGAGCGGCTCGGAGTTCGTCGAGATGATCGTAGGCGTCGGCGCGGCGCGCGTGCGGGACCTCTTCAAGCAGGCCCGCGAGCACGCGCCCGCGATCATCTTCGTCGACGAGCTCGACTCGATCGGTCGCGCGCGCGGCCAGCTCGCGATCGGGGGCGCCGGCGAGCAGGAGCAGACGCTCAACCAGATCCTCACGGAGATGGACGGCTTCTCGAGCCGCGAGGGCATCATCGTCCTCGCCGCGACCAACCAGCCCGACATCCTCGACAAGGCGCTGCTCCGCCCCGGGCGCTTCGACCGGCGCGTCGTCGTCAATCTCCCCGACAAGAACGGGCGCGAGGCGATCCTGCGCGTCCACACGCGCAAGGTCCCGCTCGCCGCGGACGCGAGCCTCGAGCAGCTCGCGGCCACGACGCCGGGGCTCTCCGGCGCGGACCTGCGCAACCTCGTGAACGAGGCCGCGCTCCTCGCCGCGCGCCGCAGCCAGGAGGAGGTGCGCCAGAAGGACTTCCTCGACGCGCTCGAGAAGATCGTCCTCGGCCCCGAGCGCCCGCTCCTCCTCAGCCGCGAGGACCGCGAGCGCATCGCCTACCACGAGGGCGGCCACGCGATCCTCGGTCTCGTCGTGCCCGGCGCGGATCCCGTGAACCGCGTGACGATCGTCCCGCGCGGGCAGGCGCTCGGCGTCACCTACCAGCGGCCCGAGGGCGACCGCTACAACTACCCCGAGGCGTACCTGCGCGCCCGCATCGTCGGGATGCTGGGCGGCCGCGCGGCCGAGGAGATCGTCTACGGGACGCGCACGACCGGCGCCGAGTCCGACATCGAGCAGGCCACGCGGCTCGCGCGGGACATGGTGACGCGCTGGGGCATGAGCGACCGGCTCGGCCTCGTGCAGCTCGCCCCGCGCGCCAACCCGTTCCTCGCCGGCGCCCCCGGCTTCGCGGGCGAGCGCCCGTTCAGCGAGGAGACGGCGAGGATCGTCGACGCCGAGGTGCAGCGGATCGTCGGCGAGAGCCACCGGGAGGCGCTGCGCCTCCTCGGCGAGCACCGAAAGCAGCTCGACGCGCTGGTCGAGGCGCTGCTCGAGCGCGAGACGCTGAACGAGCAGGAGATCCTCGAGGCGACCGGCCTCCCGCCCGCGCCGCCGCTCGAGACGCGGCCGCTGCCGGAGGGCGCGCGGACGCGAGCGGACGAGGCGGACACGGAGTGAGGGGCGCGGACGAGGTCCGCTCGCACGGCGCGGTCGCGGCTAGCCGAGCTCGCGCGGGAAGAGGCGCCGAAGGACGAGGTGGGTCGGCGCGTAGACGAGCACGGGCAGGAGGACCATGAGCGCCGCGAGGTGCCCGAGCGGCGCAAGCGGCGTCCGGGGCGGCGTGCCGAACCCGTGGACCCAGTTCACGTTCTGGGCGGGCTCGGTGAGCGCGTACGTCGCGGGAAGGAGGACCCACGCGAGGGCCGTCTGCAGCCACGGCGCGCGCGGGTCGTAGCCGCAGCGCGCGAGCATCCAGAGCAGGGTGGCGGGCATGCCGACGTGGAAGATGCCCGAGAGGATCTTCGTGATCGCCGCCGTCTGCGGATCGACCATGTACCCGGTCATCGCGAAGGGGTCGACGCCGAGGAGGAGGCGCGAGGCGAAGCTGATCGCCCACACGGCCTCCAGCAGCAGCACGGACACGGCCATGGCGCTCGCCAGCAGGCGATGCTCGAGCCAGAGCGCCGCGAGCGTGACGAGCAGCGCCACGTCCGAGAACCAGAGGAAGTTCGCCGGCCCGTTCTCGACCCAGTAGACCGGAATCAGCACCGACACGAACGTCGTGTACGCGAGCTTCGGCCACGACGGCATCTGCGACCTCGGTGGAGCCGGCCGCTCGCGGCGGCCGCTGCGCGTTCCCTCGTGGGTCTCCAGCAAGGGCCGTGCCTCTCGGAGCGCGCACGCCGCCGTGACGGCCGGTCGGCCGCGGGGCGGGCGCTACGCGCGCAGCGCGTCCTCGAACCGCCTCCGCCGCGTGTCGTCCTCCGGCAGGATGCGCGCCAGCCACTCGCGCGCGTAACCGGCGTCGAAGTCGCCGCCGAGCGCGAAGAGCACCTCGCGCAGGTCGCGCCAGTCCTTCTCGCGGTCGAAGAGCACCTTGAAGATCGCGAGGTCCTCGGCCGCGAGGATGCGGATCGTGTCGCCGCCCCGGCCGAACGGGACGCGCCGGCGGCGCGCGAGACAGCTCTCGTGGAGCGCGTCGTAGGAGAAGAAGAGGTCGAGCGGGGTGGTCTCCCAGCGCGCCCGGGCCTGGCCGTCGCGGGCGAGACGCTCGGCCTGCGCGGCGTCGAGTGGGGACACGCCGAGGGAGGCGAGGAGCGCGAGCACCGCGTCGCTGCGCTCGACGGGCACGAAGACGTTGACGTCGATGTCCACGGTGGCGCGCGGCGCCGCGTAGTACGCGAGCGCGATGGCGCCGCCGAACGCGTAGGGGACGCCCGCCTCGGCGAAGGCGCGGTCGAGGGCGACGATCTTCTCGGTGAACGGGATCCGCGGCGGAGCCGCCGTGCTCACGCCGCGCTCACGCGGCGCGCCGCTCGGAGGAGAAGCGCGGGAACGCGAGCTCGGGCGCGAGCCGCCGCTCGGGCGTGGCGGCGAGGATCCGCTCGGCGAGGCCGAGCAGATCGTGGAGCGCGACGCCGCGCTCGCGATCGCTGGCGCCGATCCAGTCGGCCACGTCGGCCACGTCCTCGGGCAGGGGCGCGGACGCGGCGCGCTGGAGGGCCTCGCGCAGCAGCGCGACGAGGCGCGGATCCACCGGGTCGCGGCGCCGCAGCCGGGCCAGCAGCGCGCGCGCCTCGGGCTCGTGCCCGACCGGCCGCACCTCGATGCCCGCGGCGCGCGCGCGCCGCTCGAGCGCGATCGGGTCGAAAGGCCGGGCCGCCTTGCGCTCGGCCTGCGCCAGCACCTCCGGGGTGAGAGGGCCCGAGAAGCTCGCGAGCACCCGCGAGCGCGGACCGCGCGGGGTCGCGACGCTCTCGCGGACCTCGACGCGGGCGCCGCGGCGGTGGAGGTATGCCATAGCCACATGAATAACTATGTATTGTAACCGCGTCAACTATGAAGAAGCCCCGTGGGGATGGACGGTGGCCCGACGCGCGGCTCGCCGTCCGCGGTACCGGACCGTCGCGAACGGCGCGCCGTGGCCCTTCGAAACCTCCGTCCCCGAGGTCCACCCGATGCACGACCCGATGCCGAACGAGAGCTTCCGCGCCGCCCACGCGGCGGTCCGTGCGATGATCGCGCAGCATCCGGGAGGGGATCTCGTCCACGGGGCGTCGAAGCACGCGGTGATCGCCGGACCGAGCCACGCGACGCGTGGGGGGCTCGGCGGCGGGCGCATCCGCCGCGCGCGCGGGTGGGCGGTCCTTCGCGACGGCCGCACGGAGCGAAGGGCCCCCGTCGCGCACGTCCGCCGCGGGCGTGCCCGATGACGAGCCTCGCCGCCCTGGCCGCGGCGCTCGGCGTCTTCGCCGGCCTCGCCGCGGCGCGCCGCCATCGCCGGGTGTGCGTCGTCCCGCCGGAGCTCCGCCACCCTTCGCTGTACGTCCCGATCTCGCTGCGCGGCGCCACGAGCCTGCGCATCGCGCGACGCCTGATCGCGCGAGCGGCGTCCGCGGCCGTCGTGACGGGCGCCGTGCGCCTTCGCAGCGAGCGCGTTCCCGCCGCCGGGGGGCGCCCCGCGGTGCGCGTGCTCGTCTACGAGCCGCCCGACCGCACCCGGCCGAGCGGCGCGCTGCTCTGGATCCACGGCGGCGGGCTGGTCATGGGCACCCCGGAGCAGGGTCACGAGCTCTGCAGCCGGGTCGTCGAGGAGCTCGGCGTCGTCGTCGCCAGCGTGGACTACCGCCTGGCGCCGGAGCACCCGTTCCCCGCCGGGCTCGAGGACTGCTACGCCGCGCTCGCGTGGCTCGCGGCGCAGGCCGACGCGCTCGGGATCGATCCGACCCGGGTGGCGATAGGCGGCGACAGCGCGGGGGGCGGGCTGGCGGCGTGCCTCGCCCAGCTGGCGCACGACCGCGGCGGACCGGCGATCTCCTTCCAGCTCCTCCAGTACCCGATGCTCGACGACCGCACCGCGCTGCGCGCGGGGCTCGATGCGTTCGTCTGGACCCAGACGTCGAACCGCTTCGGCTGGTCCGCCTACCTCGGTGGGCTCCGCGACGCCGAGCCGCGGCCGTACGCGTCGGCGGCGCGTCGCGTCGACCTCCGCGGGCTGCCTCCCGCCTGGATCGGCATCGGCGACATCGACCTGTTTCACGCGGAGTGCGTCGACTACGCGAACCGGCTGCGCGCCGCAGGGGTGCCCTGCGAGCTCTACGTGGTGCCGGGCATGTATCACGGCGCCGATCGGCTCGCGCCGGCGGCACCGATCACGCGGACGTTCCTCGAGCGCATGACGTCCGCCCTTGCGGCGGCGACGTCCTCGCGACCCGGACGGCGCGTGTAGGGTCCGCACCGGGAGGGCGGGCCCGGGGGACGTCTCGTCCCCCGCGCTGCCCCGTCCGGGATCGGAGACGCGTCTCCGGGGAACACTGTTTCGCGCCACCCGGCCGGAATCGCACTTGAATCCCATTCGAGGGCTGCGGCATGATCCGGCGACGTTCGGGTCGGGTCGATGCGACGTTCTCGAGCGAGAGATTGGCTGCTCCTCGCGACGCTCCTGCCTCTCTACGCCGCGGTGCTGATCGCAGCCATCCACGCGCATCTCGCGAGCCCGCGCATGCTTCCCTTTCGCGTGGAGGGAGCGCGCGGCGCCGACGAGCACCCCGTCGTCTACTCGCTCCTCGTGCCTGGCTCCGGCGTCGAGGTGGGCGATCGGTTGCTCCGCGTCCAGGACGTCGAGCTCCGCGGCCTCGCGCGAGCCGACGCCCTCTACCGCACCCGATCGCTGCTCCGCGACGGCACGCCCCTGGAAATCGAGATCGAGCGGGGGGACGAGCGGCTCGTGACGCGCGTGGAGGCGATCCCGAACCAGTCGTGGTGGTGGCCGCTCCTCGGCACGCCGTTGTTCGTGCCCGTGGCGGCATTCCTGCTGATCCGAGCTCCCCATTGGCATCTGGCACGCTTGTTCTTCGTGCTGTGTATCTGCTGGGGGTTCGTGGGCCCCACCTTGGCCCCCGTCCACCCGCTCCTCGTGTTCGCCGGCCAGGCCGTCTCCGTCGGACTGGCCGAGGGCCTCACCCTCTGGTTCCTGTTCTCGTGGCACGAAGGATCTCGCCCTGGGCCCTTCGCAGGGATCGTCGCGGCGGCGGTCGGCCTCGCGAGCGGCGCGACGAATGCGCTGCGCTGGTCCTGGACGCTGCCCGCCGCTCCTCGGGGGCTGCTGCAGGTCTGCCTGCTCCTGTTCATGGGGATCTGCCTGGCCGCGCTGGCCGGCGCCTATCGCCGCTCGGACCCGCTCGGGCGCCGCAAGCTGCGGTGGATCCTCTACGCGCACCTCGTCGCGATGCTGCCGTTCGCCCTGGTCCTCTCGTTACGCGACTTCGTACCGGTCTTGAGCCAGGCGGTGTACGCGGGGTCCTATGCGCTCCTGGTCGCCATTCCACTGGGCTACGCCGTCGCGATCGTCGGGTACGGCTGGCTCGACATCGACCGCGTGATCAGCGCGAGCGCGGCCGCCACGCTGGTGGGCGTGGCGCTCGTCGGGGGCCTGCTCGCCGTCGTGCCCTCGGTCGCCAGCGCGGCGAGCGCGACGCTCGGCGTCGACCCCGAGACGGGGCGGCTGGGACTCTCCATGGCGCTGGCCTCCGTCCTGGTACCCGCGTACCGGCGGCTTCGACCCTGGCTGGACCGGCGAATGTTCGCGGAGCAACACGCGCTGGCGGAGCGCTTCGAGCGCCTGCGCGCGGAGCTCGGCGCCGCGCGCGGCGTCGAGGAGATGGCGACGCGCGCGGGCGAGGGCTTCGATGCGCTTCTCCACCCGGAGTCCGTTGCCATCTACGGCCGCGCGGGAGAGGCCTTCACGCCGCTCTTCCTGCGGGGCCGGGCGTTTCCCCCGGCCTTCGAGGCGAGCAGCATGCTGGTGCAGGTGCTGGAGGGACGGGGCGCGCCGCTGTTCGCGGGCGCGAAGGAGATCGACCCCTTCGAGCGCGCCGCGCTCGAGACCCTGGGCGCCGAGGTGGTGGTGCCGCAGCTTCGTGAGAGCCGGCTCGTCGCCTTCACCTGCCTCGGCGCGAAGAGATCCGGCGACATCTACACGGCGACCGATCTCGCGCTCTTGGCGTCAGTATCCGCGCGGTGCGGGGAAGTGATCGAGCGGATCGACCTGGAGACGCTCGCGCGCGAGTCCCAGGCCATGCAATCGGCGTTGCAACGCTACGTGCCGGCGGTCGTGGCCGAGCGGGTGCTCGCGGGCGAAACGCTCGAGCCGACCGAGCACGACGTGACCGTTCTGTTCGTCGACATCCGCGGCTACACGGGCATGGCCGAACGGCTCGCGGCGCCCGACGTGTTCGCGACCTTGAACGAGTACACCGAGGGCGTCTCGCGGATCGTGCAGCAGAACGGGGGCACCATCGTCGAGTTCCACGGCGACGGCCTGATGGCGGTGTTCGGGGCGCCGGATCCGCTGCCCAAGAAGGAGCGCTCGGCCGTCGAGGCGGCGCGCCAGATCGTCGACTCGATGCCGGCGCACCTCCCGGTCGGCGTCGGCGTCGCGACCGGCATGGCCTTCGTGGGCAGCATCCGCTCGACGGACCGCTTGATCTGGAGCGCGGTCGGCAGCACAACCAACCTCGCCGCACGGCTCCAGGGCATGACCCGTGAGCTCGACGCCTCGGTCGCGCTCGACGAGCCGACCCGTGAGCGGGCGGGCTACGTGTGCGCGGACTTCGTCCGGCACGAGGACGTCGCCATCCGCGGTCGCACGGGCCGCATCGACGTGTTCGCGCTGCCGCTGCGGTAGGCCCCCGCGAGTCGTCGCCACCTCCGCGCAGCGCGTGGGCCCAGCGGCGCCGCGTGGCGGCCTCCGGCAGGGCGGTGCGGGCGGGGGCGCTCCGCCGAGCGTGCCGGCCGCAGCGACGCGGGGCGCCGCGGGGGGCTCGCGCGCCTCAAGCCGGGCCCGTGTCGCGACGAGACGCCGCCCGGGAGGGACGCTTGGCGTCGGAGCCCGGTGTGCTGGCGCTGATCGGCGTCTTCGCGCTCGCGGCGCTCTGCGCGCTCTGGCGCGGGCGGCAGCTGCGCGCACTCGAGCGCCGTCTCGCTGCGCTCGGCTTCGAGCCGTGCGACGCCGAGGCGCCCGCGCTGGAAGCGGTCTGGCGCGCGCTCGCGCGCTGCGACGCGGACGCCGAGGTGCGGGTCGCCCGCTGCCGCCGGCGGGCCGCGGGGTGGGGCATGCTGCATCGCTTCACGGTGCGCGAGCGACCGCCTGCGCGCGGGAGCGACGAGACGCCCCATCCCGGCGGCTCGACGGCGGTCTGGCTGCTCGACGTGCGCGACCCGGACTCGCTGTGCCGCGGCCGCGTCAGCGTGCACGTCCTCCCGCCCGGCTCGAGGGTGGCGCGCAAGCTGCTGGCCGGCGTCCTCGAGCTCGGCGAGCGTTCGCCGCGCCTCGAAGTCGCGGCACACGCCTGGAGCGAGTCGATCGTCGCGGCGTTCGGCGATGCGCCCGGCAAGCTGGACGAGGTGATGGCGCCCGCCGTTCAGGAGAAGCTCGCTCGCGCCGCCGATCACGGCTTCTTCATCGTGCACCTCGGCGGCGGCAAGGCCGCGTTCGTCGCGCTGCCCGACCCGCGCGAGCTGGACCGGCAGCTCGCGTACCTCGCGGAGTGGGCTTAGCCGACGCTCCGCTGCGACGGGCGTGACCGCGGAATCGATCAGCGCGGCGCCGCGCGCTCGTCGAGCAGCGCGCCGCGCTCCACCCAGACCCGCTCGAGCGCGTCCACGCGCCGCGTGACCTGGCGGCGCAGGCGCGCCGCCACGCCGGCCAGGAGCGCGTTCGCCACCGCCATCATCCCGACCTGGCTGTCGAACGGCCCGGCGCCCTCCGCGCCGACGGTGAGTACCGCGAGCGCGCCTTCGGCGAGCGGGGAGAGCTCCGAGTCCACGAGCGCCACGCGCGCGGCGCCGCTCGCCCGCACCTGCTCGGCGGCCTCGACGAGCCAGCGCTCGTGGCGCTGCACGTCCATGACGAGCACCGTGTCGGAGCGCCGCAGCGCGGCGAGCTGGGTCGCGACTCGGAACGGCGAGCCTCCGGCGAGCGCCACGCCGTCGCGCAGCAGCGCCAGCTCGCCGGCGAAGCCGAGCCCGACGCCGCGGCACTGCTCGCTCGGCAGCACGGTCACGCGGTGGCGCGGCGCGGCGAGCCGCTCCACCGCCGTCGCGAACACGCGGGGGTCGAGGCCCTCGAGGCTCAGGCGGACGTTCGCGAGCTCGACGGCGAGGACGCGCGGCAGCACGTCCGCGCGGCGCGCCTCCGGCGCGCGCACCCGCTCCACCGCAGGCCGCAGCCGCCGGCGCAGGTCGCGCCGCACCGCGGCCTGGAGCCCGACGAAGCCCCCGAAGCCGAGCCGGGCGGCGAGCCGCACGACGCTGGGTCCGCTGGTTCCGGCCCGTGCCGCGATCTGCGCGACGGTGCCGAAGGCGACCGCCTCGGGCTCGCGCGCCACCAGCTCGGCCACCCGCCGCTCCGCGGCCGGCAGGCGCGCCGCGGTGGCCGCGAGCGCCGCGCGCACCTCCCCGCCCCAGCGCGCGGCGGAGTCGCCATCTGAAACGTTCATTACAGATTGAATAGCACGAGAATCGTTTGTTACCATGGCGCGCCGAGATGACCGCCCCCGCCGTCGCGCGCCTCGAGCTGTGGCCGCTCCACGTCCCGTTCCGCGCGGAGGTGCGCGAGGCCATGGCCGCCGGCGAGGGCGGCCTCGGCATGGCGATCCCCGCCGAGGAGCCCTGGACCGGCGGCGACTTCGTGATCGCGCGGGTCACCGCGGAGGACGGGAGCGTCGGGCTCGGCGAGGCGTTCGTCTGGCTGCCCGAGACCGGCGTGTCGCCGGCGCAGGTGATCGACGCCGTGAGCCACGGCCTCGCCCGCTACGTGCTCGGCGCCGATCCCTTCGCGCTCGAGGCGCTGCGCGCGCGCATGGACGCGAACGTCGCGCGCAGCGAGGTCGCCAAGGGGCTGCTCGACGTCGCCTGCCACGACCTCGCGGGCCGCCTCGCCGGGCAGCCCGTCTGCGAGCGCCTCGCGGGCCGCGGCGCGACGGAGCTGCCCCTCGCGGCGCTGATCCCGCTCACCGGCGAGCGCGCGATGGTGGACCTCGCCCTCGCGTTCCACCGCGGCGGCACGCGCAGCTTCCGGCTGAAGCTCGGGCGCGGCGCGGAGGCCGACCGGCGCATCGTGGCGGCGGTGCGCGAGGCGCTCGGAGCCGAGGTGCGGCTGCGCGTCGACTACAACCAGGCCTACGCGCCGGCCGAGGCGATCCGCGCGATCGCCGCGATCGCTCCGTTCGGGATCGACTGCGCCGAGCAGCCCGTGCGCGCCGACGACTGGCTCGGGATGGCCGAGGTGCAGCGCGCGAGCGCGGTGCCGCTCATGGCGCACGAGGGCTGCTTCTCGCTGACCGACGCGATCGCGCTGCTCGAGCTCGGCGCGGTCGGCGTGCTCGGCGTCAACACGGAGCGGCCGGGCGGCCTCACGCTGGCGCTGCGCGCGATCGACCACTACGCCGCGCGCGGGCTCGGGACGGTCCTGCACAACCAGCCGCTCGGGATCGCGTCGGCGGCGCAGGTGCACCTCGGCGCCGCGCGCGCGTCGGTGCTCGGCCACGCGATGGAGCTGTTCGGCCACGTGATGCTGGAGGACGACCTCGTCGTCGAGCCGCTCGACTACGCGGGAGGCCGGGTACGCGTCCCGGCGGGCCCCGGCCTGGGCGTGACGCTGGACGAGGACGCCCTCGACCGCTACGCGGTGGCTCCGCCGGTGGTGCTCGCGCGATGAGCGCGCCCTGCGAGGCGACGCTCTACCGCGGCGGGCGGGTCGTCACGCTGGAGCCTGCGCGCGCGGCCGCCGACGCGCTCGCGACGCGCGACGGGCGCATCGTCGCGGTCGGCGCCGAGGCCGAGTGCCGCGCGGCGCTGCGCGCGGCGGGCGCGCGCGACTGGGCGACGGTCGAGCTGGCGGGCCGCGCGCTCCTGCCCGGCTTCGTCGACACGCACCTGCACCCGATCGCGCTGCTCTACTTCGACCTGCACGCGGACCTCTCTCGCGCGCGCACGCTCGGGGCGGCGCGGGAGGCGCTGTCCGCGTTCGCGGCGCGTGCGCCGGCGGACGCGTGGGCGGTGGGGCTCCGGCTCGACGTCGAGGCGCTGGCGGAGCGCCGCCTCCCGACGCGGGAGGAGCTGGACGCGGCGTGCCCCGACCGCCCCGCCGTCGTCGTCGCCCACGACGGCCACAGCGCGGCCGGCAATACGCGCGCGCTCTCGGCCGCGGGCCTCGCGGCCGGGACGCCCGACCCGCCGGGCGGGCGCATCGAGCGCGACGGGCGCGGCGCGCCGGCGGGCCCGTGCCGCGAGGCCGCCGCGCAGCTCCTGCTCGGCGCCGTGCCGACGCCCGCGCCCGAGCGGCTGCGCGAGGCGGCGCGCGCGTCGTTCGGGCGCCTCGCCGCCTGCGGCATCACCTCGGCGGGCGTCGTGCTCCAGACCGACGAGGAGGGTCCCGGCGGCGCCGCCGGACGGCTCGAGGGGCTGGCGATGGGCCTCCTCCTCGACGTGACGCCGTTCGCGACCTACGCGCTCTTGATGGGGCGCACGCCCGCGGCCGCGATCGCGGCGCGCGCCACGCCCCTCCACGACCCGGCCGCCGGCCGGCGCGTCGGCGGCTACAAGCTCTTCGCCGACGGCACGCTCGGGAGCTGCACGGCGGCGATGCGCGAGCCGTTCGCCGACCGGCCGGGCGAATGCGGCCTCGCCGCCCTGCCCGAGGAGGAGCTCTTCGCGCGCATGCGGGTCGCCCACGAGGCCGGGCTCCAGGTGTGCGTGCACGCGATCGGCGACGCCGCCGTCGAGCGCTGCGCGGGCCTCTACGCGCGGCTCCTCGCCGAGCGCCCCCGGCGCGACCACCGGCACCGCATCGAGCACGCCTCGGTGGTGCCGCCGGAGCTGATCCCGCGGCTCGCCGCCCTCGGCGTCGGGGTCTCCACGCAGCCCCTCTTCATCCACTCGGAGAAGGGCTGGCTGCGCCGCCGGCTCGGGGCCGAGCGCGCGCGCCAGGTGTACCCGCTGCGCGCGCTCGTCGAGGCCGGCGTCCTCGTGGCGGGCGCCTCGGACGCGCCGGTCGAGTCCACGGACGTCCTGCACGCGATCCAGTGCTGCGTGACCCGCGAAGGCTTCGAGCCGCAGCAGGCCCTCACGCCCGCGCAGGCGCTCGACCTCTTCACGCGCCAGGCGGCGCGCCTCCAGTTCGAGGAGGCGGAGAAGGGGACGCTCGCGCCGGGAAAGCGCGCCGACCTGGTCGTGCTCTCGGACAGCCCGCTCGCCGTGCCGCCCGAGCGGATCTCGGGCCTGCGCGTCCTGCGCACCGTGTGCGGCGGCCGCGTCACCCACGACGCCGGAGAGCTCCCGTGACGGAGGTCGCCCCCTCGTCCTGCTTCGCGAGCGACTACGCCGGCGCGCGCGCGCGCTTCCTCGCCGAGGCCGAGGCCGCCGGCGCGCGCGTCGCGTCGCAGCGCCATCCGCGGCCGGGCCCGGACGGCGCCGCCCTCTTCCTCGACGAGGCGCGCCTCGGGCCGGCGGACGCGCGCCGCGTGCTCTACCTCGCCTCGGGCACGCACGGCATCGAGGGATTCTGCGGCTCGGGGATCCAGACGTTCCTGCTGCGCGGCGGCATCGCCGAGCGCCTGCCGTCCGGCGTCGCGCTCGTGATGGTCCACGCCGTGAACCCATGGGGCTTCGCCTGGCTGCGCCGCGTGAACGAGGACAACGTCGACCTGAACCGCAACTTCCTCGACCACGGCGCCGGTCACCCCGAGAACCCGGACTACGACCGCCTGGCCGACGTGGTGAACCCGACGCGGTTCGACGAAGGCGCGGTCGCGGCCGTGCGCGAGGCGGTCGCGGCGTTCGCCCGCGAGCACGGGACGGCCGCCCTCTACCGCGCGCTCTCGGGCGGCCAGTATCGCCATCCGCGCGGCGTCCAGTACGGCGGCGTCGAGCCCGCCTGGTCGAACCGAGCGCTGCGAGCGCTCTGGGCGCGACACTCGGAGGGCGTCGAGCTCGCCGCCTGCGTGGACCTCCACTCGGGGCTCGGCTCGAACGGGATCGGGCTGGTGATGCAGACGGCGCCGGAGACGAGCGCCGCGGCGCGCCTCGCGAAGGCGTGGTGGCCGGACGTGCTGCGCGCGGAGCCGGCCGCGGGCGGCGACGCGGCGCTCGTGAGCGGGCTCATGGGCCCCGCCTTCGTGGCCGCTCACCCGGGCGCGGCCGCGCTCGGCGTCGTGCTCGAGTTCGGGACGCGCGAGATGGACGCCGTGATGATGGCGGTGCTCGCCGACAACTGGCTGCACCACCACGGCGACCGCGGCTCCGCGCGGGGCCGCGCGATCGAGCACGGCATGCGCGAGGCGTTCTTCGACGACCGCGACGAATGGAAGGAGAAGGTGTGCAGGCGAGCTCGCGAGGTGGTGGAACGGGCGCTGTCGGGGATGGCGGCCTTCGGGGGGGCGCGGACGTGAGAGCCGCGGAGGTGCGCGGGGGCGCGGATGCGAGCGTCGGGGCGGTGCGCGTGCGTTCCGCGGAGCCGCGCGACCTCGAGACCCTCACGCGCTTCGCCGCGGCCATGGCGCAGGAGACGGAAGGCAAGGCGCTCGACGGCCCGACCCTGCGCGCAGGGGTCGCGGCGCTGCTCGCCGACCCGGCGCGCGGGCGCAGCTTCGTCGTCGAGCGCGGCGGCGCGGTGGTCGCCTCCCTCATGCTGACGTTCGAGTGGAGCGACTGGCGCAACGGCTTCTGGTGGTGGATCCAGAGCGTCTACGTCGAGCCCGCGGAGCGGCGCCGCGGCCACTACCGCACGCTCCACGAGCACGTCCGCGCGCTCGCCGCCGCGGAGCCGGACGTCTGCGGCCTGCGCCTGTACGTCGAGAACGACAACGCGGGCGCCCAGGCCACGTACCGCCGCATGGGCATGCACGAGGCGCCGTACCGGATCTTCGAGGAGCCCACGCGCGGCGGGCGCTGAGCGGTCGCTTCGCCCCCGCGGCGGCTCCCGATCCGGAGCGCGCGCAGAGGAGAGGCGCGCAGGCGCCTCGTCGCGCGCGCTGCGCGAAGGCTCGCGGACGGGTCGGCCGGCGGCGCGGCCGCGGGCCTCAGCCGCCGAGTCGGCGGAAGACCTCCTCGGGGGAGGCGAGGGAGGCGCTCGCGCCCGACGGCATCGCGCGCAGCGCTTCCGCGAGGCGGGCGCAGACCCCGCTCGCGTCGGCCACGCCGCGCGACGCGAGCTCCGCCGGGAGCAGCTTCGCCACGACGACGCTCATCTCGCGCGCGCCGATGGAGCGGGCCTCGAACCCGGCGCTCTTCAGCGCCAGGCGGACCGTGCCGCGCGCGCTCAGGCGGTCGAGCGGCGTGAGGCGCTCGAGCTCCTCGCAGGTGCGGTCGAACACGGCGCTCTGGCTGGTCTCGCTCATCCGGACGCTCCGGGCGCGGTGTCGGCGCTCCGACCGCGATGGCGGAGCGGGAAGAACGCCAGCCACGCGGCGACCGCGGAGGTCGCGATCAGGAGGTAGGAGACCGACTGGAACGGCGAGCGGAGCGGGTCTTCGCCGCGGAACCAGGCGAGGTAGCTCAGCAGCGTGACGAGCGCCGGACAGCCGGTGCCGATCGCCCAGAGCATGACGCGCGTCGCGACCGCCGGGTCGCCGAGGCCCAGCCGCTCGCGCCGGCGGAGCACCCGGTGGAAGCGAACCGACTCGATCGTCCCCCATGTGTAGCAGCCGGTCGTGAGGAGGTTCGCCGTCCAGAAGAGGAGAGCCGAGTCCTGGGTGTGCTTCACCGGCCCGACGGCGACCCGCGTCACGAGACCCGCGACCGCGAGGGCGCAGAGGAGCGTGAACCAGCCCTTGGCCCAGGCCTCGTCCGGGCGGAAGACGCGCCACGTGAAGAACGCGACCATGAGCGCGCCGAGGCGCAGGGACGCCGAGCCGAGGTAGACCGCGACGTCCCCGAGCACCCCGGCGGGCGTGAGGTCCGCGGTCACCGCGGCGAGGAGCCCGTACCCGAGGACGCCCCCCACCAGGAAGCCGATCGCGAGCGCCAGCTCGGGGAGCTGGCGCGTCCGGCGGGCGAGCAGCAGCAGCCGGACCCCGACGGCGAGGCTCGCCAGGAAGAAGATCGCGAAGCTGGCGGTGGCGAGAAGTCCCACCAGGCCCTCCGGCGCGCGCTGGAGCGATCCGCATCGGAGAGTCGGGGCGGCGGCTTGAGCGCGCGGGCCCCGGGGGTGCTCCGTGCCCTGCCGGCTTCCGGGCGTCCGGGCTCCGGCGCGCTTCGAGGCGCTAGCGCACGTAGCCCAGCCGCCGGAGCTGCGCCTTCAGCGCGTCCACGCCCTCGATCTGCTTCGTGACGGCGGGGGCGCGCGGCACCACCTCCGCGAGCCGGCCGAGCTCCGCGTCGAGCTCCGCCGCGGCGGCGGGCTCCCGCGCCGTCGCGTCGCGCATCGTGCCGTCCGGCCCCTCGCGCAGGAGGAGCGGGTCGCCCCCCACGTCGAGCAGCGTGCGCTCCGGCGTCACCAGGCCGCGCAGCGGCACGCCGCCCGCCCCCGTCTCGGTCACGGCGTGGAGCGGCTGGCGCTCGCGCTCCTGCGCGAAGCGCAGGAGATCGCGGCCGCGCCCGCCGATCGCGGGCACGCCGCCGAGCGCGAGCAGCGTCGCCGGGAGGTCGATGAGACGCACCTGCTGGCCGATCTCGACGGACTGCGGCACGCCCCGCCCGTGGATCACCAGCGGCACGTGGAGCAGCTCGGGGAAGAGCGACTGACCGTGCCCCTCGCCCCAGTGCCGCGAGCCGGCGGCGCGCAGGCCGAGGCGGCGCTCCAGCTCGGCGTGGTCGCCGAAGGCTTCTCCGTGATCGGCGGTGACGACGAGCACCGTGTCGCTCCGGAGGCCGCGCGCCTCGAGCGCCTCGACGAGGCGCCCGAGCTCGTGGTCGACGAAGCGGATGCCGGCGTCGTAGAGGGCGATGGCCTTGCGTCGCTCCGCTTCGCGCCAGTCGGGCCCGCCCTCCGCGGGCGGGCGCGACCGGGCGTCCTCGTCGAGGAACATCCGGTCGAACGGAGCGGGCGGGTCGTAGGGGGTGTGCGCGTCCATGAAGTGCAGGTAGAGGAAGAGCGGCGCACCGTCTCGCGCGGCGTCGAGGCGCGCGATCGCGCGGTCGACGACCCAGTCGGCCTTCGCCGAGACCTGCACCTCGAGCGACTGGAACCCCTGCATGACCTGGAACACCGACTGGATCTGGTAGGGGTTCGTCCCGACGGCGGCCGTGCGGTAGCCGTGCGCCGCCAGCAGCTCGGCGACCGTCGACGCCTGCGGCGCCAGCGCGGCGAAGCCGCCCCCTCCGTCCGGCGCCTGCATCGAGAGGTGGACCGGATCGGGATGACGCCCGGTCATCAGCGTGACCAACGAGGGCAGCGTCCAGGACGAGGGGGCGATGGCGCGCGCGAACCGCAGCCCGCCCGCCGCCAGCGCATCGATGTGGGGCGTGGTGTCGCGCTCGTAGCCGTAGCAGCCGACGTGATCCGCGCGCAGCGTGTCGATCACGACGAGGACGAGGTGGGGCCGCCCGGCGGGCGCGGCGGGAGCGCCGCGCGCGGGCGCGGCCGCGGTGCGCGTCGCGGCCTCGCGCTCGCCGCAGCCCGCGAGCGCGAGCGCGAGGGCCGCCGCCGCGGCGGCGGTGCGGAGCGCGAGACGCCGGCGCCTCATCCGACGAGTGTCGCCGCGGCCGCGCGGCGCGGCAAGCCGTCGCGCGTGCGGCGGCGCACGCGCGCGCGCCGCCGTACATTGCGCGGCGATGGGACGGGGCCGGAGACGCTTCCGCGCGCTCGCCGTCGGCGTGCCGCTGGCCGCGCTCGCCCTCGCCGCGCTGCTCGCCGCCGCGGAGTGGGCGGCGCGCCAGCGCGTCTTCCACGTGACGCGCGCGCGGCCCTCGGGGCTCGCGGAGCGGCTCGAGGCCTCGCCCGCGCTCCTGATCGAGACGAGCGACCGCGGCCGGCGCTACCGCGCCGGCGCCGACGTGCGCGTGCACCACCATCCGCTGGCGCGCGGCGAGGTGCGGATCGAGGTCGGGCCGCACGGCTTCCGGCATCCCCCGCTCGGCCCGCGCGCGCCGGGGGAGCGGCGCATCCTCGTGCTGGGCGACTCCGTCACCGCGGCGGACTACCTGCGGCGAGAGGAGATCTACACCGCGCGGCTCCAGGCTCTCCTGGCCGGGCTTTCCGGCCTGGAGCCCGGGCCCGTGCAGGTGGTGAACGCGGGCGTCGGCAACGTCGGGATCCGGGAGGAGATCGCGCTGCTCGAGGATCGCGGCCTCGCGATCGAGCCCGACGTGGTCCTGCTGGCCTTCTACCTGAACGACGCACAGCCGAGCTGGGGCGCCGTCTTCGGGGGGCCCGCCCAGCCGGGCATCGAGCGCTACAGCGTGCTGCTGCAGGCGCTCGAGCAGCTGCGCGCGCTGCGCCGGCTGCGGGACAGCCCGCTCGTCGCGTGGCGGGCGCAGGCGGAGACGCTGGACTGGCGCGCGAGCCCGGAGGCGCTGCGGGCCCTCGCGGAGTCGGCGGCGGCGGACTGGGGGGCGGCGTGGCACCCCGGCGCATGGGGCGCCGTCGACGAGGGTCTGGCGCGCCTGCGCGCGCTCGCGCAGGCGCACGGCTTCCGGGCGGCGGTGCTGGCCTTTCCGGTGGTGTACCAGGTGGAGGCCGCGTTCCTGGAGCGCGGCCCGCAGGCGGCGCTCGCCGAGCGCGCGGCGCGCCTGGGCCTTCCGTTCCTCGACCTGCTGCCGGTCCTGCGGCGCGACGCTGGCCCCGCGGCCTTCCTCGACCAGTGCCACCTCGACGCGCGCGGCCACGCGGTGGTGGCGCAGGCGCTGCAGGAGTTCCTGCGGCGCGAGGGCCTGCTCGGCGTCGCGGCTGCGCCCGCCCCCCCGGCCCCGCCCGGCTCCTGACGCGAGCCGGTCGCCGGCGCGATCCGGGCTCGCGTCGCCCGCAGGCCCCCGATCCCCGCGCCGCAGCTCCCCGAGGGAAGGCGGGCGCTTCGCTACCCTCTGCACCGCGCCCAGGAGAGCCGATGCCCGCGACCCCGAGCGAGCACTTCGACGTCCTCATCATCGGCGCCGGCCTCTCGGGCATCGACGCCGGCTGGCACCTGGCGCGCTACGCCCCCGAGAAGCGCTTCGTGATCCTCGAGGGCCGCGAGCGCGTCGGCGGCACCTGGGACCTGTTCCGCTATCCCGGCATCCGCTCGGACTCCGACATGCTGACCATGGGCTACTCGTTCCGGCCCTGGACCCAGCCGAAGACCATTTCCGACGGCGACGACATCCGCCGCTACATCGAGGACACGGCGCGCGAGGCCGGGCTCATGGAGCGGATCCGCTTCCGCCACCGCGTCGTGCGCGCGGACTGGTCGAGCGCCGAGGCGCGCTGGACGATCGAGGCCGTCCGGCGCGACGACTGCGGGCGCGAGGAGACCGTCGTCTTCAGCGCCGGTTTTGTCGTCGGGTGCGCCGGCTACTACCGCTACGACGAGGGCTACACGCCGGAGTTCGCCGGCCGCGAGCGCTTCGCCGGCGCGATCGTCCATCCGCAGCGCTGGCCCGAGGATCTCGACTACGCCGGAAAGCGCGTGGTCGTGATCGGGAGCGGCGCCACGGCGGTCACGCTCGTGCCGGCGATGGCGAAGACGGCGGCGCACGTGACCATGCTCCAGCGCTCGCCGACGTGGATCGTCTCGCGGCCCGAGCGCGATCCCGTCGCCTCCGCGCTGCGCCGCGTGCTGCCCGCGAAGCCCGCCTTCCTCGTCGCGCGCTGGCTCAACACGCTGATGCAGCAGTGGGGCTACCGCATGTCGCGCCGGCGTCCGGAGCGGATGCGCCGCTTCCTGCTCGACCGCGTGCGCGAGCACCTCGGCCCCGACTACGACGTCGACAAGCACTTCACGCCGCGGTACGACCCCTGGGACCAGCGCATGTGCCTCGTTCCCGACGCCGACCTCTTCGAGGCCATCCGCGCGGGGCGCGCGAGCGTCGAGACCGACACGATCGAGGGCTTCACCGAGCAGGGCATCCGGCTGGCGTCGGGACGCGAGCTGCCCGCCGACGTCGTCGTCACGGCGACCGGGCTCGTGATGCAGCTCCTCGGCGGCGCGCGCGTGGCCGTCGACGGCCGGCCCGTCGACTTCTCGAAGACCCTCACCTACAAGGGCGTCATGTTCGCGGGCGTTCCGAACCTCGTCTCGGTGTTCGGCTACATCAACGCCTCGTGGACGCTGAAGGCGGACCTCGTCTGCCGCTTCGTCTGCCGCCTCCTCGCGCACATGGACGAGACCGGCGCCGCGGCGGCGACGCCGCGCCCGCGCGCGGACGAGGCGGCCGTCGCCTCCTTCGTCGAGCACTTCACCCCCGGCTACATGCAGCGCTCGATCGCGCAGTGGCCGAAGCAGGGCGCCGCCGCGCCCTGGCGCGCGAACCAGAGCTACTTCGCGGACCTCCGCGCGCTCCGCTTCGGCCCGATCGAGGACGGCGTGCTGGAGCTCTCGAAGCGCGCGCCTGCCGCGGCGGTGGGCGAAGCGGAGTCCGCGGCGGCGTAGCGACGCGATCCGCTCGGTCGAGCTCGGCCCCGGCGAGGCCGGCTTGCGCGGCCGGCCCGATCGCCGGGATGATTCCCGGCGGCGGCGCCGCAGGAGGCTGCATGGCGGATCGGGGAAGCGGGATCGACGGCGGCCGCATCGCGGCGCGGCAGCTCCGAGCCGCGGGGATCGACACGGTCTTCGGCGTCGTCGCGGGGCCGATGATCGAGGTGCTGGCGGGCGCCCAGGCCGAAGGCCTTCGCGTGATCGGCTGCCGTCACGAGCTCAACGCGGGCTTCATGGCGTCGGCGTGGGGCTACCAGAAGCGCCGGCCGGGCGTCGTCGTGGTGGGCTCGGGGCCGGGCATGACGAACGCCGTCACACCGATGTACGTCGCGACGCAGAGCGCGATGCCGCTCGTCGTGCTCGGCGGCTCGGCGTTCCGGCCGACGCGCGGGCTCGGCGCGTTCCAGGAGGCCGATCAGATCGCGTTCGCCGCGCCGGCCTGCAAGTGGACCGGGCAGGTCGACTCCACCGAGCGCGTGGGCGAGTGGGTTCACCTCGCGCTCGGGAAGGCGCTGGCCGGGCGTCCCGGCGCGGTGTACCTCGACTTCCCGGGCGAGGTGGTGGCGCGCCGCATCCCGGAGGAGAAGGCGGCGCTCCGCGCGCGCGCACCCGACGTGGCGCGCCCGTACCCCGATCCGGCGGCGATCACGCGCGTCGCCGACTGGCTGGCCGAGGCGGAGCGCCCGCTGCTCCTCGTCGGCAAGGGCGCCGCCTGGGCCGAGGCGGGCGCCGCGCTCACGCGCCTCGCCGACCTCGGCCTCCCCTACGTCGCCTCGCCCATGGCCCGCGGCGTCGTGGACGACGACCACCCGGGCTTCGTGAACGCGGCGCGCTCCAAGGCGCTCGCGGAGGCGGACGTCGTGGTGATGATCGGCGGCCGCTTCAACTGGATCTTCGGGCTCGGCCGCCGGCTCGCCCCGGGCGTGCGCATCGCCCAGATCGACGTCGAGGCGGAGGAGATGACCTCCGGTGCCGACGTGGAGCTCGGCGTGGTGGCGGACGCGGCCGTCGCCGCCGACGCCCTCGCGAGCGCGCTCGAGGGACGGCGACTCCGCCCGGCCGCCGGGGCGTTCCGCGACGCGCTCCGCGCGCAGGGCCGGCGCAACGAGGAGGCGGCCGCGCGCGCCCTCGCCGACGACGCGGTCCCGATCAACCCGTACCGCCTCGCCGCCGCGGTGCGCGACGTCGTGCCGCGCGACGCGATCGTCACCTCGGAAGGCGAGACCATCATGGGCATCTGCCGCACCGTGCTGCCGAGCCACCGCGCGCGCGCGTGCCTGAACGCCGGGACGACCGGCTGCATGGGCGTCGGCGCCCCCTACGCCGTGGGCGCGAAGCTCGCCTGCCCCGAGCGCGCCTCCGTCGCGGTGCTCGGCGACTACGCGTTCGGCGCGGCGGCGCTCGTGGTGGAGACCGCGGCGCGCGTCGGGGCGAGCCCGGTCCTCGTCGTCGCCGACAACGAGGGCATCGCGGGGCACATGATCCAGGACCACATGCTGCCGCCCGGCTCGCCGCCCATCGCGAGCCTCCTCCCCGCCCGCTACGAGAAGATCGCGGAGATGGTCGACGGACACGCCGCCTACGTCGAGCGCCCGGAGCAGATCCGCCCGGCGCTCGAGCGCGCGCTCGCCGCGGACCGCGTCGCCGTCGTGCACGTGCGCGTCGACCCGAAGGCGCGGCGGCTCGGCGGCTCCAACTACCTCCAGTAGACCTCCAAGCAGGAGCGATGCGATGGCCATGCCGCTCGACGGGATCCGCGTGATCGACTGGACCATCTGGCAGCAGGGCCCGGTTTGCTCCTCCATGCTGGGCGACCTCGGCGCGGAGGTGATCAAGCTCGAGGAGCGCGGCACCGGCGACCCGGGCCGCCACCTGGCGCGCGTGGGCGGCGCCGACACCTCGAACCGGCCCAACTGGTACTTCGAGGCCAACAACCGCAACAAGAAGAGCCTCGCGCTCGACTTGAAGAGGCCCGAGGCGCGCGAGATCGTCCACGCGCTCGTCGCGCGCTCGGACGTCTTCGTGCAGAACTTCCGCAAGGGCGTCGCGGCGCGCCTCGGCCTCGACCACGAGACGCTGCGCCGCGTGAACCCGCGCCTCGTCTACGCGAGCGCGACGGGCTACGGCCCCGAAGGCCCCGACAGCGGCGAGCCCTCCTTCGACCTCCTGGGCCTCGCCCGCTCGGGCCTCATGCTCGCCGTCGGCGAGCCCGACATGCCGCCGCTCGCCATCGCCGGCGGCATCGCCGACCAGATGGGCGGCATCATGCTCGCCTACGGCGTTCTCGCGGCGCTCCTGGCGCGCGAGCGCTCGGGCCGCGGCCAGGCCGTCGACGCCTCCCACCTCGGCAGCATGGCCTGGCTCCAGGGCCTCTCGGTCTCCTGCAAGCTGATGGCGGGCATCGCCTTCCCGCGCAGCTTCCGCGCGCGCGCCTTCAACCCGCTCTGGAACCACTACCGCTGCGCCGACGGGAAGTGGCTGGCGCTCGCGATGCTCCAGCCCGACCGCTACTGGCCCGACTTCGCGCGCGCCATCGGCCGGCCGGAGCTGGCGACCGACCCGCGCTTCGACAGCCTGGCCGCGCGCGCGAAGCACGCGCCCGAGTGCGTCGCGATCCTCGACGAGGCCTTCGCGAGCCGCCCGCGCGCCGACTGGCTGCGCCTCCTGCGCGAGGACGCGGGAGACTTCATCGTGACGCAGGTGAACGCGGTCGACGACCTGCCCGAGGACCCGCAGATCCGGGCGAACGACTACGTGGTGGAGTTCGACCACCCCGCCCACGGCCCGACCCCCATGCTCGGCGTCCCGGTGCGGCTCTCGGCGACGCCGGGGGCGGTCCGCGCGCCGGCGCCGGAGCTCGGCCAGCACACGGAGGAGGTGCTGCTCGAGGTGCTGGGTCTCGATTGGGAGCGCATCGGGCGCCTGCGGGAGCAGGAAGTGATCTAGCGCCGGCGGCGCGCGCCGGAGAAGGATCGAGGGTGTCGGGATGCCACCCCTTCGCCATCCACCCTGCGCGTCCGTCCTGCTCTAAGCTCGGCTTTGCGCCGGGGACCCCGTGATCTTCCGCTTCGACGGATACGAGCTCGACCCCGCTCGATACGAGCTGCGCCGCGACGGCGCCCCCGTGGCGCTCGAGCCGAAGGTCCTCGACCTGCTGCTCTACCTGGTCCGCCAACGCGATCGCCTCGTCGCCAAGGAGGAGCTGCTTCGCGAGGTCTGGCCCGGTGTGCACGTCACCGAGAGCACGCTCACGCGGGCCGTGAGCCTGGCGCGCGCCGCGCTCGGCGAATCCGCAGCGGAGCCTCACGCCATCGAGACGGTGACGGGCCGCGGCTACCGCTGGCGGGCTGCGACCGAGGAGATCGAGCCGGCACCGGCCACGCCGCTCGCGCCACGGGAGCCCCTGCGCACCGGCCGCTCGCCCGGTCGGAGGCGACTACGAGCCCTCACCGCGGGCGCGCTGGCGTTCGCCCTGGCCCTCGCGTTCGCCTGGCCCCGCCCGGTCGGCTGGCTCCTCGCGCTCACCGGCTCCGCGGTACCGCCGCGCACGCCCGCGCTGCCGACGGAGCCGTCCGTGGTGGTCCTTCCCTTCCGCGATCTCTCGCCGGATGGCGCCCACGCACACCTCGCCGAGGGCATCACGGAGGATCTCACCTCCACCCTCGGCCGCTTCTCCGAGCTGTTCGTGATCGCGCGCAGCTCCGCCTACACCTACGCCGGGCGCACCGTGTCGGTCGAGACGATCGGCCGTGAGCTGGGCGTCCGCTACGCGGTGGAGGGGAGCGTGCGCGCCGAGGGGCGGAAGCTCGTCGTGACGAGCCAGCTCGTCGGCGCGGCGTCCGGCGTCCAGGTCTGGGGCGACCGCTTCGAGCTGGCGCTCGAGGACGCCGCGGCGGTGCAGGGGCAGCTCGCCGAGCGGATCGTGTCGGCCCTCGGCGTCCGGATCGCCGAGGCGGAGCTCGACCGGCTGCGCAGCCGTTCGACCGACGACTTCGACGCGTACGAGCTGTTCGTCCAGGCGCGCGCGGACTTCTTCTCCTACACGCGCGCGCGCCACGCGCGCGCCGCGGCGCTGCTCGAGCGCGCCCTGGAGCTCGACCCGGATTATGCGCCCGCCGTCAGCTACCAGGCGGGCCTCGAGCTGGCGCCCTACTTCCTCGGCTGGGACGTCGCGCCCGAGCGGATCGAACGAGCGCGTGCCCTCGCGCAACGTGCCCTCGAGCTCGACCCGTTTGCGCCGTTTCCGCACACGACGCTCGCGATGGCGTACATCGCACACGACCGCCCGGAGGAGGCGGTGGACGAGGTGCGCCGCGCGGTCGAGCTCGGCCCGAGCTCGGACGTCTGCTTCGGGGTGCAGTCCGCGGCGCTCGCGTACGCCGGCGAACCCCTCGAAGCGCTGCGCTCGTTGGACCGCGCGCTGCGCCTGAACCCCCGCCACCCCGACCTATACTGGCTGATGGCCGGGCTCCTCCAGGCGGAGGCGGGCCGGCGCGACGTCGGCCTCTCGCTCCTCGAGCGCGTCCGGGAGACGAACCGCGAGATGGTGCCCCCGCGCCTGGCGCTGATCTCGCTGTACGCCGAGGAGCGCGAGTTCGGGCGGGCCGAGGCTCTCGGCCGCGAGATCCTCGGCGTCAACCCCCGGCTCGACGCCGAGGACGCGCTCCGCATCTTCCCGTTCGCGCGCACGCGCGCCTCCGTGGCGCACGCGCGCGCCGCCTTCCGCGCCGCCGGCCTTCGCTGAGCCCGCGTGGCCGCACCGGCCGCGGCCTCCGCGTTTCCTAAGCCAGGCCTACGAGCCTCCTAAGGACTTCCGTCCGGCCGCGCGGCAGCCTTGCCCGCGCTCCATGACACGCCCATCCGATGGATCGGAGGAGACCATGAGTTCGTACGTCCTGATCGCCTCGCGCGATCCGTACACCCACGCCAGCGCACGGCGCTGCTACGAGCTGGCATCGGCACTCGCGGACGAAGGCAACCGCGTGACGCTGTTCCTCGTCCAGAACGGGGTGCTGCCCGCGCGCCCCAGCGCGGGCTCCGCGGAGCTCGCCCGCCTCGCCGCCCGGGGAGTCGACATCCGCGCCGACGACTTCTCTCTGCGCGAGCGCGGCATCTCGCAGAGCGCGCTCGCCCCCGGCGTCTCGGTCGCGCCGCTCGACCTCGTGGTCGAGGCGCTCGCGGCCGGCGCCAAGGTCCTCTGGCACTGACACCCCATACCGAACGGAGATCGCATGACCGCCAAGCTCACCTTCCTCCTGATGGATCCGCCCTTCGAGAGCGCACGCTCCACCACCGCGTTCCGCCTGATCGACGGCGCGATCCGGTGCGGCCACGACGTCAACGTATTCGCCTACGAGGGCGCCGTGATGCTCTCCTTCGCCCGGCAGAAGCCCCATCCCAACTCGGTGCACGGCACCAGCGTGGAGGAGGAGGACCATCCGCTGACACGAGACTGGGTAGCCGCGCTCCACGAAGCGGCGGCCGTACGAGGCGCGCGTCTCGAGTGGGTGAACTGCGGGCTCTGCGTCGACGAGCGCGGGGCGGACGACAGCATCGCCGGGCCGCGGCGGGGCTCGCCCGCGGACTTCGCGCGCTTCGTCGAGGAATCGCACAACACGCTCGTGATCCCTACGGGCGACTGAGGAGAACCGGGATGGCCAAGAAGCAGCTTCACGTGGTGGAGGTCGCCTACCGGGCGACGCTCGAAGAGCAGGACGACCCGATCGTCTGGCTATGCCACGCCATGCGCGGCGCGGGCGCCGAGCTCGACCTGGTGCTCGCCGGCAACGCCGTCGCCTACGGCGTTCGCGAGCAGCGCGTCGAGCCGCTCGCGATCGGACAGCGCCGCCAGCACCACGCGCCGAATCTCGCCCTCGATCTGGCGCGGCTCCTCGACCGCCAGGTCGCCTGCTACTACGTCGAGGAGGACGCCGTCGAGCGCGGCATCGGGCCGGAGCGCCTGCTCGACGGCCTCGTGCCGATCTCCCGCGCGAAGCTCGCGACGTTGTTCGCGCACTACGACCAGGTGCACCGGTGGTAGCGACGATGCTGCGGCGCGACCGTGCTGCGCAGGCGTGCGGCGACCTCTCCGCCGCGATCGGCAACACGCCGCTCGTCCGGCTGCGACGCCTCTCGGAGCGCACCGGGTGCGAGATCTTCGCCAAGTGCGAGTTCATGAACCCGGGCGGCTCGATCAAGGATCGGGCCGCCCTCTATATCGTGCTCGATGCCGAGCGCCGCGGCGTGCTGCGCAAGGGCGGCCTGATCGTGGAGGGAACGGCGGGGAACACGGGAATCGGCCTCGCGCTCGTGGCGCGCGCGCGAGGCTACCGCACGCGCCTCGTGATCCCGGAGACGCAGAGCCCTGAGAAGAAGCAGATGCTGCGGCTCTGCGGCGCCGAGGTGGTCGAGGTGCCGGCCGTCCCGTTCAGCGACCCGAGCCACTACGTGAAGGTGGCCGCGCGGCTTGCCGAGTCGCTCGTCGACGAGGAACGCGAAGGCGTCCTCTACGCGAACCAGTGGGACAACCGCGCCAACCGCCAGGCCCACTACGAGACCACCGGGCCGGAGATCTGGCAGCAGACGGGCGGCGTGCTCGACGGCTTCGTGTCGGCGATCGGAACCGGGGGAACGCTCTCCGGCGTCGCGGCCTTCCTCGCGGAGCAGAGGCGTACCGTCGTGGTGGCCCTCGCCGATCCGATGGGAGCCGCGATGTACTCGTGGTTCGAGCACGGCGTGCTCGCGAGCGAGGGCAGCTCGGTCACGGAGGGCATCGGCCAGGGGCGCGTCACCGGCAACGTGGAGGGCGCGCGGGTGGACGTCGCCTACCGGATCCCCGACGCCGAGGCGCTCCCGCTGCTGTTCGAGCTGCTCGCCGAAGAGGGCATCTGCGCCGGCGGCTCGAGCGCGATCAATCTGGCGGGCGCCGTGCGGCTCGCACGCAAGCTCGGCCCGGGCCACACCATCGTGACTCTGCTCTGCGACCACGGCTCGCGCTACGCCACGAGGCTCTTCGATCCGGAGTTCCTCGCGGCGAGGGGGCTGCCGATTCCACCGTGGGCGGCGGCGCGATGATCTTCCGGCAGCTCATCGACCCGGAGTCCTTCACCTATACCTACCTGCTGGGGGACGAAGCGACGCGGCGGGCGGTGTTGATCGATCCCGTGCTCGAGCAGATCGAGCGCGACTGCGCTCTGCTCGGCGAGCTCGGGCTCCGGCTCCACTGCAGCCTCGAGACCCACGTGCACGCGGATCACATCACCGCGTCCGGGCGGCTCCGCGAGCGCCTCGGCGCAAAGGTCGGAGCGGGCGCGCGCGCGGGCGTCTCGAACGCCGACTGGGCGCTCGCCGACGGGGTGACGGTGTGCGTGGGCAACGTGCAGCTCGAGGTGCTCGCGACGCCCGGACACACGGCCGGATGCGTCACCTACCTGTGTCGCGAGGCGGGCATGGCCTTCACCGGGGATGCCATGCTGGTCCGCGGCTGCGGGCGGACGGACTTCCAGGACGGGGACGCAGGCGCGCTCTTCCGCTCGGTCCGCGAGAGGATCTTCGCGCTGGCAGACGCCACGCTCCTCTATCCGGCTCACGACTACTCCGGCCGGACCGTCACCTCGGTGGCGGAAGAGAAGCGCTTCAATCCGAGGCTCCACCTCGGCAAGACGCGCGAGGAGTTCCTCGCGATCATGACCGGGCTGCGGCTTCCTCCCCCGAAGCGGATCGCAGTCGCCGTGCCCGCCAACCAGGTGTCGGGCCTCGTGGCGTCCGCGAGCGGCGGGTGCGAGGCAGCGGCGCGGCCCGTCGCGCTCGCGATCGAGCAGCGCGGCCGCCAGGATGCCGAGCTGCTCCGAGGCGCGGGGATCTAGCGATGGCGATCAGCGACGCGTGGCGCGACCAGACCGCGAGCGGCTACGCGCTCCTCGAGCGCGCCGGGGGACTCGCGCCGGGGCTCGCGCTCGCGGTGAGCATCGCCGCGCTCGCGAGCGCGGCGCCGCTGGGCCCGATCCTGCTCGCCATCCTTCTGGGGCTCGCGCTCCGCAACGCGATCGGTCTTCCGCCCGCCTACCAGGCCGGCGTGCAGCTCGCCGCGGGGCCCATCCTCCGGGTCGGCGTCGCTCTGCTCGGAATCCAACTGAGCCTGCGCACGCTCGCGGGCCTCGGGCTCGCGGGGGTGCCGGTCGTCGTGTCCTGCATCGCGGCCGCGCTGCTGCTGGCCGCGTGCATGACGCGCGCGTTCGGCCTCCCCCGGCGCCTCGGCCTCCTCGTCGCCGTGGGCACCGCGATCTGCGGCAACGCGGCGATCGCGGCCGTGGCTCCGGTGATCGGCGCCGACGAGGACGAGACCAGCTACGCCGTCGGCACGATCACGCTCTTCGGGCTGATCGCGCTCTGCATCCACCCGTTCGTCGCCCGCGCCCTCTTCGACGGCGACGCGCGCCTCGCCGGGCTGTTCCTCGGCACGGCGATCCACGACACCGCGCAGGTCGCGGGCGCGGGCCTCCTCTACGCCGAGCACTACGGCGCGCCCGTCGCGCTCGAGACGGCCACGCTGACCAAGCTCGTCCGCAACCTGTTCATGGTCGCGGTGATTCCGCTGATCGCTCTGCTGCACCGGGGAGTGGGGCCCCGGGCGCGCGCGACGAGCGGGTGGCCGCTGCGTCGGCTCCTTCCCGCGTTCGTGTGGGGGTTCCTGGCGCTGGCGCTCGTCCGCACGCTCGGCGACCGGGCGGTCGAAGGCTCCGGCGGGTCCCTGGACTCCGCGACGTGGACGGCGGCCGTCCGACTGGCGTCGGCGGCGTCGACGGCGTGCCTCGCGGTGGCGATGGCGGCGATCGGTCTCTCGACGCGTCTCGATCGTCTGCGCCGTCTCGGGCTCGCGCCGCTCGGCGCGGGCCTGGCGACGGCGCTCACCGTGGGGATCGTCAGCGCTGCGCTGGTGCGCCTGCTCGCGTGGCGCATGCTCGGTGCGCCCTGAGCCCTTCGGAGGTCGCGGTATGGAGATGCGATCGGAGCTGCGAGCCTTTCGTGCGGTCGTCGGGCTCGTGCTCCTCGTTCCGCTCGTCGGCGGCCTCACGGGTGCGTTCGGAGGGATCGGCGGCATGGCGCGCCTGTTCGGCGCCGGCGGCGAGCTCACCGTCCCGCTGCCGCTGCGGAACCACTTCCGCGCCGTCTGCTGCGCGTTCGTGTCGTGGGTGCCGCTCGTGATCTGGTCGCTCGGGGTGCTGCCCGAGCGCGCCGCGGTGTTTCGCATCATCGTCGGATCCGCGTTCGTGGCGGGCCTCGCGCGGCTCACCGGCTGGTGGGTCGAGGGGTATCCCGGCGGCGTGGCCGTGGCGATCCTCGCGATCGAGCTCGCCGGCATGCCGATCCTCCTGGTCTGGCATGCCCGACTGAACGGGCTCCTTCGCGCACGCTGAGCCGGGCACGCGCAGGCCCGTCGATCGAGGATGCGGCGGAAAGCGAAGCCGAAGGTTCGTTGGCGCGCCGGGAGGGACTCGAACCCCCGACCCTCAGGTTCGAAGCCTGATGCTCTATCCAGCTGAGCTACCGGCGCGGGTCCTGCGTTGATACCCGAGCGGGCGATTCGGCGCTAACGCGGGGGCCGTCGTCGCCGCCGCGGCCGGACCCGGCCGGGGCGCCGCGAGCACCGGGTTGCCGCCGCTACCGCGAGCCGGCGGCCGCGGCGGCGTCCGGCGGCGCGGGCGGCGCGAGCGGGGCGAGCCTCTGCAGCGGGGCGGCGCGCTTGCGGGCTCGGCAGACGACGGCCTGGGTCGTGAGCTCCCGCACGGTGTAGGCGGCGTGGCGGGCGCGGATCTCCGGCGTGAGGCGGCCCGCGCCGCGGCGCTCGTCGATCGGGAGCTCGCGCCACTCGCGGATCTCGAACAGGCGGTCCGTGAGCTCGCGCAGCTCGTCGAGGCGGATGCGGTTCAGGCGCCCGCGGTAGCGCTTCTCCTTCCACTCGTCGCCGTCGAGATGGTTCCAGTCGACGAAGCGCTTCTGGATCTCGTCGGTGGGGTCGACCTCCGCGACCGTCTTCGGCTGCTCGTGGTGGCCGTTCCAGCAGTAGAAGTTGTGGTGGTTGAAGAGCACGAGCCCGCGCGGGCGGAGCCGGCGGTGGATCGCTGCGAAGATGCCCTCGAGGTCGTCGAGGTGCTCCGTCACGTTGTGGAGGAGCGCCACGTCGAAGCGCTCGCCGTCCGGAAGATCCGCCACGCTGCCGCGCACGAGCTCGACGCCGCCGAGCCGGCGCGCGACCTCGCGGGGCGTCGCGCCGAACGCCTCGTAGATCAGCGTGCGCTGGTTCTTGACGCGGTCCTCGTCGGCCGCGAGCCGCGGGTCGACGCCGACGTAGCGGCGGGCGCCGACGAGGCGGAAGCCGATCGACTCGAGGCCGCTCCCGCAGCCGACGTCGAGGACGTCGCGGCCGCGCACGTCGGGCGCGATGCGGTGCGGCCAGGTGAGCAGGCCGAGCTCGACGGCCCGGCGGATCCACGCCGGCCGAAAGCCCCGCAGCGCGCGCGGGCGCAGGCCGTTGTAGCGGAGGTACGCGGCGATCGCGGCCGCGGGGTGGCGGTCGTAGTGGCGCCAGTAGAGCCGCTGGAGCGGGGTCTCGGACGCCGGCATGAGCGCGGAGGATAGCGGCCCGGCCGACGCATCCGCCGACTCGCCCAGCCCGCGTCGGACCCTCGTGTGCCCGCCCCGGCGGTGCGCATGCGCTTCGGCACTTCGGCGCGTAGGCCGCATGGGACCCCGCCGGCACGTGCGCTACCGTCGCCGGCGCCCGCGCGCACCGCGTGCGGCGGGCATCACGATCGGAGGGGGGACATGGCTCGCGGCGCGTTCGCGGCTTCGGCCGCTGCCTTGTTGTCGTTCGGTCTCGGGATCGGCGCCTCTGCGCCGGCACGGGCGGTGGAGCTCACGACGAGCTGGTACACGGCGAGCGGGCCCCAGCAGTTGCGCTGCCGGGTGGTCAACGTGGGAAAGAAGCCCGCGACGGTCCTGGTGGAGCTCGTCGACTCCGCGGGCGCGAACATCGCGACGCTCACCTTCGCGGGCTGCGACGGCGAAGCGCCTCTCGCGCCCCACGGCTTCTGCAGCGTCCTCGTCCCGGGGCCGGCCTCCGCGTACTGCCGCATCACCTCGTCGAGCAAGCACGTCCGCGGCGCCGTCTCGATCGAGGACGAGACGTCCGGCGACGTCCTCCACTTGGTGCCCGTGACGAAGTAGACGTCAGGCGGTCTGCGCGTCGCGCTCCTGCCGCGGCGCAGCGGCCGCCGCGGGCGCGCGGCGCACGCGGCGCGGCTCGGGGAAGTACTCGTGCCGCAGCTCCCACGGCACCATGAGCGCCGCGAGGAGCCGGCGCTTCGTGGCCTGACGGCACGGATGGCCCTTCTCGATGGCGTGCACGGTGCGCGGCGCCACGCGAGCGCGCTCGGCGAGCTCGGCCTGTGTCCAACCGCGGGCTTGTCGGGCAGCGCGGATCCGGTTCATCGGCGTGCTCCGGGTCCGTCGGGTAGACGGAAATTCTAGCGCGGAGGGCCTCGCAGGGGATCAGCGAAAGCGGCGGCCAGGCGCCCGATCTAGGCGATCTTGAAGGGTTCCCCGTGGGTGGGGCGGGGCGGTCGTACCCCGGGGCCGGCGACCCGCAGCACATCGTTCACGAGCCCGGAGACCGGCTCGGGAGCGCGGCGAGCGGGGAAGGGGAGAGGATGGGATGGCCCCGAGCCGCCACCTCCGCCCGGGGGGACGACGATCCCGTCATTCCGCCGCGTCGCCCCCGCGCGCCGGCCCGGTCGCGGCCGCCAGCGTGGCGGGGAGGTCGCGGCTCGGGCGGAGCTGCCAGCGCGGGGGGCGCTTCTCGACGAAGGAGACGACGCCCTCCACGGCGTCGGGCTGGCGGCTGATCCAGGCGAAGCTGGCCTCCTCCTTGCGCATCACGGCGGGGACGGAGTCGGCGAGGCCCTCCCACAGCAGCCGCTTCGAGAGCGCGACGGACGCGGGCGCGGTGTAGACCGCCACGTCGCGCGCCCAGGCGAGCGCCGCGGGCAGGACCTCGGCGGCGGGGAGCGCGCGGCTCGCGAGGCCCATTTCAGCGGCCTCGCGTCCCGTGATCGCGCGGCCGGAGAGGAGGAGGTCCGCGGCGCGCGAGAGGCCGATGACGCGCGGCAGGATGACGTGCGAGCCGAGCTCGGGGATCACGCCGCGGCGCACGAAGGCGAATGCGAGCTTCGCGTCCTCCGCGACGAAGCGGACGTCGCACTGGAGGGGGAACGTGAGCCCGACGCCGATCGCGTGGCCGTTGATCGCCGCGACGACGGGCTTTCGCACCTGCCAGGGCTGGAGCGGCGCGCGCTCGGGCTTCGGGCGCTCGCGGCGGGCCTCGTTCGGTCCGGCGAAGGCGTCCTTTCCGCGCGAGAGGTCGGCCCCGGCGCAGAACGCCTTCCCCGCCCCGGTGATCACCACGGCGCGCACGTCGTCGTCCTCGTCGCAGCGCGCGAGCGCGTCGCCCCACTCGAGCCCCATGCGCCCCGTGAACGCGTTCAGCCGCTCGGGCCGGTTCAACGTGATCGTCGCGACCCCGTCCTTCACCTCGAACGCGATCTGCTCGTACTCCACGACGTCCCCTGTTTAGAAAGGGGTCAGACCCCGTTGTTTAGAAACGTCCCCCGAGGAAGCGCGGGCGCGACCGTCGGGCGCGACCCGGGCTAGGGTAGGGCGCCGGAGGTCGAAGGTGGAGTTCGCGAGCCGGACGGCGATCGCGGGGGTCGGCGAGACGGAGTACGTCCGCGGCGCCGACGCGCTGCCCGAGGAGCTGATGCTGCGCGCGGCGCGCGAGGCGGCCGACGACGCGGGCCTTCCGCTCCGCGAGATCGACGGCCTGATCCCGCCCGCGGGCTTCACCAGCGCGGAGGCGCTGGCCGCGAACCTCGGCCTCGCGGACCTGCGCTACACGGTGCTCTGCCACATGGGCGGCGCGAGCCCGGTGGCGGCGCTCCAGAGCGCGGCGCTGGCCGTCGCGGCCGGCGTGGCCCGGCACGTCCTCGTGGTCGTCGGCTGGAACGGCTTCAGCGCGTTCCGCCCGAAGCCCGGCGCGCGCCGCCCGAAGCAGGGCTTCTTCCCGTCGCCCGCCGCCGAGCAGCTGCTCTCGCACTACCTCCCCTACGGCGCGCTGATGCCGGTCCAGCTCTACGCATGGATCTGCATGCGACACAAGAAAATGTACGACGTCCCCGACGAGGCGACGGGCCGCGTCGCGCTCGCCTGCCGCCGCCACGCGCAGGGGAACCCGAAGGCGCTGATGCGCGGCCGCCCGCTCACGATGGACGAGTACCTGGCCGCGCGCTGGGTCTCGGAGCCGTTCCGGCTCTACGACTGCTCGCTCGAGACCGACTGTGCGGCGGCGGTGATCGTCACGTCGGCGGAGCGGGCGCGCGACCTGCGCCGGCGGCCCGTCGTGATCGCGGGCGCCGCCGAGGGCCACCCGCTCCCCGCCGACGACATCGCGGGCCGCGCCGACCTGCTGCGCATCGGCCTCCACGCCGCCGCGCCGCGCGCGCTCGCGATGGCGGGCGTCGAGGCGCGCGACGCGGACGTCCTCGCGATCTACGACTGCTTCACCTACGTGGTGCTCCTCCAGCTCGAGGCGCTCGGCCTCTGCGCGCCCGGCGAGTCGCCCGGGTTCGTCGCCGACGGCCACATCGAGCTCGGCGGCCGGCATCCCGTCAACACCCACGGCGGCCTGCTCTCGCAGGGCCACATGTGGGGGATGAATCACGTCGTGGAGATGGTGCGCCAGCTGCGGGGCGAGGCGGGCGAGAATCAGGTGCACGGCGCCGAGCTCGGCCTCGTGACGGGCTGGGGCGACTTCGGCGACGGCAGCCTCGCCGTCCTGCGCCGCGGCTGAGGCGGCCGGGCACGCCCCGCCGCCGGGCGCGCGCGGCCGACACGGAGGAACGACGAGTGCAGCGCCCGCTCCCCCCGCTCGACGACACGCTGAACGGCGCCTTCTGGCGCGAGCTCGCGAAGGGCGAGCTGCGCTTCCAGCGCTGCGACGGCTGCGGCGCCTTCCGCCATCCGCCGCGCACGCTGTGCGCGGGCTGCGGGTCGGACGGCTGGCGCTGGGCGCCCGTCTCCGGCCGCGGAGCGATCTTCACGTGGACGGTGACGCACCAGGCCCTCCATCCCGCCTTCGCGGCGGAGGTGCCCTACGCCGTCGTCGTGACGGAGCTGGAGGAGGGCGTGCGCCTCGTCTCCGGCGTGCGCGATCTCCCGCTCGGCGCGCTCCGCCCGGGCCTCCCGGTGGAGGTCGTCCTCGAGCCGGCGCCCGAGGGACGCCTCCTCCCCTACGTGCGCCCGCGCCGCGGCTGAGCCGCTCAGCCCCCGCGCCGCTTCTGCCGGCGCGCCACGGGCGGGACGTACTCGCGGCTCACGGGGCTCTTCGGCAGCGCGTCGATCTCGAAGAGGAGCTGGAGCAGGCGCACGACGTGCGTCGAGACCACCGGCTTTCCGCTCGTGAGGAGCGCCACGGAGAGCTGCCGAGCCGGGTCCGCCCACGCCCAGATGTTGGTGAAGCCCAGGTGTCCGAACGCGCGCGGCGTGTCGGGGCCGAAGATCCCGATCGGCCGGTCGCCGAGCATGAGACCGCTCCCGTAGCGGAGCGGCACGAAGAGCGTGAGGTCGATCTCGCGGTAGCTCTGCTCGTTCGTCGCGTGGCGGATCGTGCGCGGCTCGAAGACGCGCACGCCGCCCAGCTCGCCCTCGCGCAGGAGGCACTCGAAGAAGGCGCACAGCTCCCAGGCGTTCGAGACGACGTTGGCGGACGGCACGATGCCCGTGAGGAAGCGCGGGTCGCTCGCGATCCGCACGACCTCGGGGATGCTGGCGCCGAGCGCGCGGCGCAGCAGGGTGGAGAGCGGAGGCGGGACGGGCGGGCCCGTCACGGCGTCGCGCGCGACGAGCGGGACGTCCTCCGGCCGCACGCCGTAGCGCATCCAGCGGAAGCCGAGCGGGCGCGCGATCTCGCGGTCGAGGACGGTGCGGATGTCGTCGCCCGTCGCGCGCCGCACGACCTCCGCGAGCACGAACCCGCCCGACACCGCGTGGTACTGGACGAGCCGGCCCGGGCGCGAGGCGCGCGTCGCGCGGGCGAGGATCTCGACCACCTTCTCGGGATGGCCGATCAGCTCGAGGTCCATCACCTCGGGCGGGAGGTTCGGGAGGCCCGAGCGGTGCTCGAGCACGTGGCGGATCGTGATCCAGCGCTTCCCGTGGCGGTCGAACTCGGGGACGTACTCGGCGACGCGGTCCTCGAGGTGGAGCGCGCGGCGCTCGTCCAGCTTGTGCACGACGAGGGCGGTCACCGCCTTCGACGCCGAGTAGAGCGTGAAGGGCGTGTCGAGATCGATCACGCGCTTCGGCGCGTCGGGCGGGTCGTCCGGTGCGTTGCCGGAGGCGTGCCCGATCGCGCGGTGGAGGATGGGGGCGCCGTGGCGGCGGATGCAGAGCTGGATCGCCGGGTGGACGCCGGTCCGGTAGAGCGCCTCCGCGGCCGCCCAGATGCGGTCGACGGCCGCGCGCGTCGTGCGCCCCTCGCGCGGCGGGGCCTCGTGGCCGACGGCCGTCACCGCCTCGAGGTCGGTCGGGATCGGGCAGCGCGCGAAGTAGGGGAACGGAACGCGGGAGACGAGCTCGAGGAGGCCCACGGGAGAGATGATCGGCGGCTCGCCGCGGCTCCGGTAGAGCGGGCGCCGCAGGGGGGGCGGACCGGGTCGCGACGCCCGTGGGGGCGGGCCGCGGGCCCCTCTTCCCGGTCAGGCCGCCGGCGGCGGCTCGAACACGACCGGCACGGCGTCGTGCGCGCGCGCCCAGATCGAGCGCCGCCAGCCCGGCTCGCGCGCGAGCGCGTAGTCCGGGATGCGGGCGAGCAGCTCCTCGAACGCGACGCGCGCCTCGAGCCGCGCGAGGTGCGCGCCGAGGCAGAAGTGGACGCCGTGCCCGAAGCCGAGCTGGCGGCGGATCGCGCGCGCGGCGTCGAAGCGGTCCGGGTCCGCGAACTCGCGCGGGTCGCGGTTCGCGGCGCCCCAGACGAGGCGCACCATCGCGCCCGCCGGCATCGTGACGCCGTGCAGCGTCACGTCGCGCCGGAGGACGCGCGGCAGGGCCTGCGCAGGCGACTCGAGGCGCAGCATCTCCTCGATCGCGTTCGGGAGGCGCGCCGGGGCCTCGGCGAGCGCCTTGCGCTGGTCCGGGTGCCGCGCGAGGAGGACGGCGCCGTTCGCGATCAGGTTGGTCGTCGTGTCGTTCCCCGCGACGACGAGCACGAAGCAGAAGCCGAGGAGCTCGGGCTCGGAGAGCCGGACGCCGTCGATCTCCGCGGCGAGGAGCGCGCTCGCGAGGTCGTCGCGCGGCGCGCGCCGGCGGGCCTCGAGGAGCGACGCGAACGCCTGGTACATCCGCGCGGCGGGCGCGCGCGCGGCGTCGGGCGCATCGCCGGGGAGCGCCTCGACGAGCGCGTCGGTCCAGGCCAGGAAGTCCTCGCGTTCCTCGGGCGGGATCCCGATCAGCTCGCCGATCACGCGGCTCGGGAGCTGGCGCGCGTACTGCGCGAGGAGGTCGCCGCGCCCCGCGCCGGCGAAGGCGCCCAGGAGCTCGCGCGCGACCGCGCGGATGCGCGGCTCCATCGCGGCGACGCGCGACGAGGTGAACGCGCGCGAGACGAGCGCGCGCAGCGCGTCGTGCCGCGGCGGGTCGAGCGACTGGAGGAAGGGGAGGAGCCCCTGGCTGATGTCCGTGCCTTCCGACGAGAACGTCGCCGGATCGCCGGCGGCCGCGCGCACGTCCTCGAAGCGCGAGAGCGCCCACCAGCCGGCGTCGCTCCGGTAGACGGGCGCCTCGTCGCGCAGCCGCCGGTAGATCTCGGGGAGGCGCGCCTGGAACTCCGGCGCGGCGGGGTCGTAGACGACCCCGTCCCTCACGCGGTCCCCGCCCCGCGCGGGCCGCCCCGCGCGGCGCAAGGAGGAAGCTGGGGTGGGCGAGGGGTTTCGAACCCCCGACCTTCGGAGCCACAGTCCGACGCTCTAACCAACTGAGCTACGCCCACCGGAAGGCAGCCAACGTACCCCCCTCCCGGGGGGTGTCAAACCGCGCGGCGTCCGCGGCTACCCTGGAAGAGCCGCACGCCCATGCCCGCGCAGGAGGTCCCATGCACCGCAGCTCGCTCGTCCTCGTCGCCGCCGCCGTGATGGCGTCGAGCGTTCCGGCGTGCGTCTCGCCGCCGCCGCCCGAGATCACCGTCTACTCGCGCCGCGACTTCCACGGCGCGCGCATGACGCTGCGCGACGGCTACGCCGACCTCGAGCGCGAGATCCCCGAGGTCGAGGACGACATCTCCTCCTTCGAGATCCACCGCGGCGTGTGGCAGGTCTGCAAGGACCCCGGCTACCGCGAGTGCCGCATCACGAGCCGCTCGATGCCCGACCTCGGCGCCTGGGACCTCGACAACGCGATCAGCTCGCTGCGCCCCCTCGACGAGGAGGCGGCCGACGACGCCGACTGGGACGACGACGAGGCCTACCCGTACGACGACCGCGACACCGACCGGTACGAGCGGCGCTACGAGGACGACTGACGGCCGCCGCGCGCGCGCGCGGCCGCGCGGCAGCGGCCCGGCCGCGTCGCCCCGCGCGCGCGCCGGCCGGGCGGGACCGGGTCCCGGGCCTCCCGACCCGAAGACGGGCGCTCGCCCGGCCCGGCCTCCGCGCCCGCTACCCTGTACGCCCGCGCGCCCCGGTAGCTCAGCGGACTAGAGCGGCTGCCTTCTAAGCAGCGGGTCGCAGGTTCGATTCCTGCCCGGGGCGCCATCAACCTCCGGTTTCGCAAAGGCGGAGCTCGGTGCACGCCGGCGAGTCGCCGAGCGGCCGCTCGAGTCGATCGCGGCTCCGGACGCCGTCGCGCGACGCATGGCCGCCGCCGCTGCCGGCGCAGCGCGATCATGCCGGCGTGTAGAGACGGAACGCGCGCGTCCGGCGTGCGCGGTCGTGTACGCGTCCTTGGGCTGCGAGCGCGAGCCGCCGCGTGATCGCTCCGTGCTCGGCCCTTGACGCGCGGCGGAAGCCGCCCCTACGCTGCTCGCCGCCGACGCGGAGCGCTCGGGACGCTCGTGAGAGCGCCCGGGAATTCCCGGCGTCGGCGCGCGAGGGTGCGGCGGCGGATGCCGCCGCAGGGGAAACGCGGAGGTCGGGCCGCCTCCGCAAGCTGTCGGCCCCCGAGGCCGGTGGGTTCCTGGCCATGGGCATTCGGCGACGCCCTCGCCCGCCGGCGCCGCTCGAGTCGGCTGCGGCGCAGCCCCGGCCCGATCCCGGGACCGATCCGCGGTGCGGGCCGCGCCGCCCTCGACACGGCGCGGTGCCTCGCCTCGGGCGCGTTCGCGCGGCTCGCGACGCGCGGCTCGCGCGTCCTCGCGAGGGGGGCGGGGCCTGCGGATCGGCGCGCCGAGCCCGCGCGCCGGGGCCGTCTCGGTCGGGACGGACGATCGGCGCTGGGAGCCGCTGGGCAGGGGGGATCGATGACACTGCTCCACGTCGCCGTCGTGGGCGCCGGGCCGGCCGGCGCGGCCCTCTCGCTCCTCCTCGCGCGTCGAGGGATCCGCGTGACGCTCGTCGAGCGGGAGCGCGACTTCGAGCGCACCTTTCGGGGCGAGGCCCTCATGCCGACGGGCCTCGAGGCGCTGCGCGCGATGGGCGTGCGCGACGAGGTGGACGCGCTTCCGTGGCGCCCGATCGAGGCCTGGGAGGTCTACCTCGACCGCCGGCCGATCATGCACGTGAGGGAGCCGGGGGCGGACCTCGGGGATCCCGCGCTTCGCGTCGTCCCGCAGCCGCAGCTCCTCCAGCTCCTGACGCGCGAGGCCGGGGCCTTCCCGGGCTTCTCCTTCCTGCAAGGCGCCAGCGCGCGGGACCTGCTCCACGAAGGGGATCGGGTGCGCGGCGTGCGCATCGACACGGGCGAAGGCGCGCGCACGATCGAGGCCGACCTCGTCATCGGCTGCGACGGCCGCGCGTCGCTCGTGCGAAAGCGGAGCGGGCTCGAGCTCGAGCTCCTGCCCGAGTCCTACGACGTGATCTGGTTCAAGCTCCCGGTCCCCGACCGCCTGCGAGGGCGCACCCCCATCCTGATCTTCGCGTCCGGTCCCGACGTCGCGCTCGCGTACGTCTCCTGGGACGGCCGACTCCAGGTCGCGTGGCTCGTCGACAAGGGCGCCTGGCGCGAGCTCCGAAGGCGCGACTGGCTCGTCGACTGCGTGCGTCTCCTGCCCGACTGGCTGGCCGACCATGCGCTCGCATCGCGCGCCGACATGGAGGGCCCGGTGCCCCTCGACGTGATCGTGGGGCGCTGTGCGCAGTGGTGCGCGCCCGGCGTTCTGCTCCTCGGGGACGCGGCGCATCCGATGTCGCCGGTTCGCGCGCAAGGGATCAACATGGCGCTCCGCGACGCGATCGTCGCGGCCAACCACCTCGTGCCCGCGCTGCGGGCGGGCGGGGACCTCACCGCCGCGAGCGCGGCCGTCTCGCGCGAGCGGATGCCCGAGATCCAGCGGATCCAGACGCTCCAGATCCGCGAGCTCCGGGGTCAACGCTGGGCGCGCCAACGACCGTGGCTGATGAAGCCGCTGCTCTGGATCGCGCCCCTCCTCACGTCGCGCGCGTGGGTCGAGCGCGCCTGGCTGCGCCAGCAGCGCGAGCTGCGTTTCGGGGTGACCGAGGTGTCTCTCGCCGTCTGAGGGCAAGCGCCCCGTGAGATCCGGGTGGCTCGCCGCCCGCAGCTCCGAGCCTCACGGGCTCGCCGCGGGCTTCGGGCCCGGATCTGCCGTCGCGCGGTGGGGCACCGCGCCTCATGGACCGAGCCGGCGCCACGCGCAAGACTCCCGCGCCCCGCGGTTCAAGCCGCGGGCGCCTCGTGCCGACCTCGTCTGCGACGGAGCTCCACGCGTGCTCATGCCTTCGGACTCGCTCTCGGCTGCGGACTGGCTGCGCGCCCGGCGCGCGCTGGCGGTCGAGCTGGTCGTCGTCGCGGTCGCGGCGGCCGCGCTCGCCGCGCTCGCGCCGCGCGTCGAGGCGGGCGGGCCCCCCGCGCGCCTCCTCTACGTCGTCGCGATCGCGCTCGTCTCGACGACGCTCGTCCACGGCGCGCTGCTCGCGCTCTCGCTCTTCGAGTGGGAGTGCCCGCGCTGCCGCCAGTACTACTGCGGCTCGCACCTCTTCCGGGCGACGTGCCACAGCTGCGGTCATGCGGCGGCCGAGGCGCGCTCGCTCGCGTCCCGCACGCGCCGCCCTACGGCGCCGTAGCGGGAGAGCCCGCGGCTCGGCGCGCCCCGGTGTTCCGGTCTGCGCGCGCACGGCGCGGGGCGCGCGCGGCCGAGCGCTCCGCATCACCCGCTCCCACCGGAGAATCCGCGGGGCTCGCCCGGCGCAGTGCCGGAGTCCTGCGCGATGGAGAGGCGCACCCCGCGGGTGGAACGCCGCCACGGGGATCCGCGGCGCGCCGCCCGGCGCCGTGTAAGGGCCGTCACGCGGGGGCGCGCGGCGGCCGTCCGAGGAGTGGCTGGGTCGGTGCACGGTGGCAACGAGAGGGATCCCGGCCGGCGCTCACGGAGCGGCGGACTCCGCTCCGCGGCGGCGTGGCGCGGCGTCGCTCGAGAGCCCCGACGGACGCCCGCGCATCCTGGCGGTGGGCGGCGGGAAGGGCGGCGTCGGGAAGTCTCTCGTGAGCGCGAATCTCGCGGCGGCGCTGGCCGGCGCGGGACGCCGCTGCGTGGTCGTCGACGCCGATCTCGGGGGCGCCAACCTCCATACGCTGCTCGGAGTCACGCGTCCCCGCTACACCCTCTCGCACCTCCTGGCCCGCGACGCCTCCTCGCTCGCGGACGTGATGGTCCCGACCTCGGTGCGCAACCTCTGGCTCGTGAGCGGCAATCAGGCGCTGCTCGAGATCGCGAACCTCGGGCACGCGCAGAAGGCGCGGCTGGTGCGCCAGATCCGGCGCCTCGACGTCGACGACGTCGTCCTCGACCTCGGCGCGGGGAGCGCGTTCAACGTGCTCGATTTCTTCCTGCTGGCCCGGCGCGGCCTCGTGGTCACGACGCCCGAGCCCACGGCGGTCGAGAACGCCGAGTACTTCCTGCGCGCCGCCTTCTATCGCTCGCTGCGCGAGGCGGCGCGCCGTCCCGACGTCGCCGCGGCGATCCAGCGCCTGCGCCTCCACGGCCGGGGCCGCCGGGTGCACTCCGCGGAGGAGCTCATCGCGCTCGTGCGCGCGATCGACCCGCCCGCCGCGAAGCCGCTCGAGGACCGCGCGCAGGCCTTCGCGCCGCTCCTGGTCGTGAACCAGGTGCGGACCCCGGAGCAGCGGGCGCTCGGCGCGCGCGTCGCGGCGTCGTGCCGCGAGCGCCTCGGCGTCGCCGTCGAGCTCGCCGGCAGCCTCGACGCCGACCCGAACGTCGCCGCCGCCGTGGAGCTGCGGCAGCCCGCCCTCCAGGCCTTCCCGCTCTCCCGCTTCTCCCGGCAGATCGAGGCGCTCGCGAACCGCCTCGCGCGCGCGGACGACGGCGCGTGCGAGCGCGACGAAGGAGGCGCCGATCGCGCGCCGCGCGCCGCAGCGCCGGCGGACGCGGCACGTGGCGCGGCGCGCGCGCGCGTGGCCGCGGGCGAGACGCCGCGCCGCCCGCTGCCTCCGCTGGATCCGGTCGCGCCGGGCGCCTACCTGCGCCGGTGTCGCGAGGCGCTGGGCCTGAGCCTCGCGGAGATGACCGAGCGGACGCGGGTTCGCATCCTCGATCACATCGAGAACGAGCGCTTCGACCTGCTGCCGCCGGAGGTGTATCTCAAGGGCTACCTCTACGAGTACGCGAAGGCGCTCGATCTCCCCGACGTCGCGGGGCTCGCGACGTGCTACCTCGCGAAGGCGCCGGCTCCGCCCGCGGACGGCGCGCCCCCGCCCGCACCGAAGCGGGGCCTGCGCCGCTGGTGGCGATAGGGCGCGCCGGCCGCCGCCGCCTCGCCCTCCGCGCGCTGTATCCTCTCCGGATCGGAGCCGAGCGCGCCGGCGCCGACGCGCCGGCGGCGCGCCCGCCCCTTCCACGGAGGGCCCATGTCCGAGCACCATGCGCGCATCGACTGGCGCCGCGGCGACGCCGAGTTCGCGTTCGAGACCTACGACCGCACGCACCGCTGGACGTTCGCGGGCGGCGTCGCCCTCGAGGCGTCCTCGGCCCCCGAGTACCGCGGGCGCGCCGAGCTCCCGAACCCGGAGGAGGCGCTCGTCGCCGCGCTCTCGAGCTGCCACATGCTGACGTTCCTCGCGCTCGCGGCGCGGCGGCGGCTCGTGGTCGAGCGCTACGAGGACGACGCCGTCGGCCACCTCGAGAAGAATGCGCAGGGGCGGCTCGCGATCACGCGCGCGACGCTCCGGCCGCGCGTCGCGTTCGGCGGCGAGAAGCGGCCGAGCGCGGAGGAGCTCGCGCGCCTCCACCACCTGGCGCACGAGGGCTGCTTCATCGCGAACTCGGTCACCACGGACGTGGCCGTGGAGCCGCAAGCCGGGGGGTGAGCCCCTCCGCCGGGCGCGCGCGGGACGCATCGCGCTCGAGCGAGAGGGGCGCGCCCCGCGCGAGGCCGGCCCTCGTGGCGCGCGCGGCCCCCGCCCGGCGCGCGGTGACGCGCGTCACCCGCGCCCGCGCCGGCCGGCGCCCGCGGGGCTTCGTCGCCCGGCCGGGCGGCCAATCCGGATCCGCGCAGTCGACGTTGTCTCTCGTACGGCCCGGGCGGCGTCTCCGAGGGACGGGGCGCCGCGCGGGCGCTGCCGCGACGGCGCGAAGGCGGGCTGGGTCATGGGAGAGCGGTTCGAGATGGACGAGGGCGAGCTGCGCCGGAAGGCGCGCGCGGCGGTGCAGGCCGGGACGCTGCCCGACCGGAACCCCGATCGGATCTGGGGCGGAGCGGGCGGCGGCGGCCGCTGCGTCATCTGCGACCGCACCGTGCGCGCCCACGAGCTCGAGATGGAGCTCGAGTTCTCGCGGGGCAACGAAGCCGATCCGGAGCGGTATAGCACGCACCAGCGCTGCTTCTCGATATGGGAGCAGGAGCGGCTCTCGCCTGCGCGCGCGTCCAATGCTGCGCCGAGCGCGGGAGGCGGCGCGGACCGCGCATTGCCGAGGCGGGTCGGGGTCGTCAAGATCGAGGCCCGTGAGCTCGGGCGAGGATACCGATCGGGACCGACCTGAGGACGCCCCGGGCACGCTCGGGGGGCTCCTCTACGCCGACAAGGCGAAGAAGCGGGTGCCCGAGTCCGAGTGGGCCGAGCTGGTTCGGTGCATCGCCGCCGGAGACCAGCGAGCGCTGCACGCGCTCTTCGATCGGATGCATCGCATGGTCTTCACGCTGGTCGTGCGCATCACGAGCGATCGGGAGACCGCCGAAGAGGTGACGCTGGACGTGTTCCACGACGTGTGGCGGCGCGCCCCCACGTACGACCCCGCGAACGGGACGGTCATCGGGTGGATCATGAACCAGGCGCGCTCCCGGGCGATCGACCGGCTGCGCTTCGAGCAGCGCAAGAAGCGCGCGGGCGCGGCGCCCGACGGCCCGCTCGAGGAGCCGCGAGGGACGAACGACCCGCGGGAGCACCTCGTGCTCCGCGCGCAGGGCCGCGCGCTCCACGCGGCCCTGACGGCGCTCACGCCGGGCGAGCGCGAGGCGATCGAGAGCGCGTACTTCTCCGGCTGGACGTACGCGGAGGTCGCCGCGCGCCTCGAGCAGCCGCTCGGCACCGTGAAGACGCGCATCCGCTCGGCGCTGGAGAAGCTCCGCCAGTCGCTGGCCGGGGAGGGATGGGAGCGATGAGCTCGATCTCCCGGCCCCACGACCGCGCGCACCGGGACCTCGTGGTGCTCTACGTCCTCCAGACGCTGCCTCCCGACGAGGCGCGCGCCGCCGAGGCGCAGATCGCCGCGTGCGACGACTGCCGCCGGGAGGCGGAGGCGCTGCGGCCGCTCGTCGACGCCTTCGTCGCCTGGCCGACCGACGTCCTGCGGCCGTCGGCGTCGCTCCGGACGCGCCTCGTGGAGCGCGTCGCCGCCGAGGCGGGCGGGAAGCCCGTGCCCGCGGCGCCGCCCACCTGGAAGGAGCCGGACTGGGAGGAGGTGGCTCCCGGCATCTCGGTGAAGCTCCTCGCGACCGACCCGCGGCGCGACCGCGTCAGCATGCTCGTCCGGCTCGCGCCCGGCGTCGACTATCCCCCGCACCGCCACGGCGGCGTCGAGGAGCTGCACCTCCTCGACGGAGAGCTCTGGATCAACGACCGGAAGCTGTACCCCGGGGACTACAACCGCGCCGAGCCCGGCACCGCGGACCATCGCGTGTGGAGCGAGACCGGCTGCACGTGCGTGCTCGTCACGTCGCCGAGCGACGTGCTGGGCTGATCGGCGCGCTCAGTCGCTCCGGACGGGCCGCGTGCCGCCCGGGTACGGCGCGCGTCCGTCGAGCGTGCGCACCTCGACGCCGAGCGCGTCGAGGAGGTCGAGGCTCACGTGCACGCCGCCCGTCCAGTCCGGCGGGCAGTCGCAGAGGAGGAGCGTGGCCTCGACCATCGCCTCCATCGACTCGATCAGGTCGTCGGCGAGCATCCCGCCGACGAGCGCCTCCGCGCCTTCGCTCATCACGGCCGCGCGGGGCTCGACGGCGTTGATGCGGACGCCGCGTCCCTGGAGCTCGGCGGCGAAGGCCACGGTGAGGCGGTCGAGCGCGGCCTTGCTCGCGCCGTAGATGCCGATGAAGGGCGGAGGCGCGGGCAGCGCCTTCGGACGGCCACGGTCGTAGACGGCCGAGGCGCTCGAGACGTTCACGATCCAGCCCTCGCCGCGCTCCAGCATGCCCGGCAGCACGGCCTGCATGAGATCGGCGGGCGCGTGCACGTTCACCTCGAACGTGACGCGGCGGCGCTTCAGCGGGAAGCCGAGCGCGGGCTGGTAGATCGCCGCGGCGGCGTTGTTCACGAGGACGTCGACGCGGCCGCGGAGGAGCTCCAGCGCGCGCGGGACCACGGCGGCGCGGCTCTCGGCGTCGGAGAGGTCGGCGGCGATCGCCTCGGCCCGCGCGCCGTGGCGCCGGCAGCGGGCGAGCGTCTCCTCGAGGCTGCCGGCCAGGTGGTCGTGCGAGGCGACGGTGCGCGCGACGAGGACGAGCTCCGCGCCTTCCGCGGCGAGGCGCTCCGCCAGCGCGGCGCCGATGCCGCGGCTCGCGCCCGTCACGACGACGCGGCGCCCGGCGAAGCGGTCGGACATGGGGCGTGTCTCCTCGGCCTGCGGGGCGCAGCGCTCTGCGTCGGAGGTCGCCACGCGACCGGCCGCGACCCGGCGGCCGGGCGCGCGCGCGCCAGGCGCCCCCGCGCGCCAGCTTGCCGCGCGAGGCGCCGGGATGGTAGTGTGAATGGCATTCACAAATCAAGGAGGCCCCGTGGACCGCGACCGCCTGCGCTCGCTCTTCGACATGACGGGCCGCGTCGTGATCGTGACCGGCGGGACGCGCGGCATCGGGCGCTCGCTCGCGGAGGGCTACGTCGCGGCCGGCGCGCGCGTCGTCGTCGCGAGCCGGAAGCCCGAGGCCTGCAAGGAGATGGAGCAGCACCTCCAGGCGATGGGGGGCGAGGCGCTCGGCGTCCCGACCCACATGGGCGACCTCGACGCGCTGCGCGCGCTGGTGACGCGCGCGGCCGACGCCTTCGGCGCGGTCGACGTCGTCGTGAACAACGCCGCGAACGCGCTCGCGCTCCCGCTCGGCCAGTACACGGCCGAGGCGTGGCAGAAGTCGATCGACGTGAACCTGCGCGGGCCCGTGTTCCTCGTGCAGGAGGCGCTCCCCCACCTGAAGCGCAGCCGCCACGCCGCCGTGCTGAACGTCCTCTCCGGCGCCGCGTTCCTCTTCTCCGCCACGGTGTCGCTCTACGCGATCGGGAAGGCGGGCCTCCTCGCCGCGACCCGCGCCATGGCCGCCGAGTTCGCGCCGCACGGCATCCGCGTGAACGCGCTCGCTCCCGGCGCGACCGACACCGACATGATGCGCAAGAACCCGCCGGAGGCGCAGGCGCGCATGGCGGCGAGCGCGCTCATGCCGCGCCTCGCGCACCCGGACGAGCTGGTCGGGCCGGCGCTCCTGCTCACCTCCGACGCGGGCAGCTTCGTCACCGGCCAGGTCGTTCTCGCCGACGGCGGCCTGGTGCCCCACTAGGAGGACCGCGATGCGCGCCTCGTTCGCGTTCACGAAGCTCGTGGTCGGCGACGTCGAGAAGATGGCGCGCTTCTACGCGCACGCGTACGGGCTCCACGCCGTGAAGCGCGTGCGCGGCGAGCGGATCGGCGACGAGCCGATCGACGAGATCGTGCTCGCGCCCGACCCCGACGCCCCCTTCGGCTCGCTCGTCCTGCTCCGGTACGAGACGCGCGCGCCGTCTCCGACCGGGGAGGCGATCCTCGGCTTCACCACCGACGACCTGCCGGCGCTCCTCGAGCGCGTGCGCGCGGCCGGGGGCGGCGTGCACGCGCCGATCCGGGAGATGCCGGACCTGCGCCTGCGCGTCGCGTTCGCCACGGATCCCGAGGGCCACCTGGCGGAGCTCGTGGAGCTCGTCGCCTGAGCGGCGGGAGGACCGACCCGATGCCCTTCGTCGTCGACGTCGACGCGCACTTCGAGCCGGGGGCGGACTGGCTCGCGCCCTACCCGGAGCTCGCCGCGAGGCTGCCGAAGCTCGAGCCCGCGCTCCTCGCGGTGGACGCGATCGTCGGCGACCTCCTGCGCGACGTCCCCGAGGCGGAGCGCCCGCCCGTCTCGGAGCTGCTTCCGCCCGGGCTCCTCACCCTCTTCGGCGACGAGAAGCTCGCCGAGGCCGAGCGCCGCAAGGAGTTCGAAGGGAAGAACCAGTTCCAGGTGGCCCACGCGAAGGCGCGCGTCGCGTGGCTCGACGCGCAGGGGATCGCGCTCCAGCACGTGATCTGCCTCTCGGGCTTCGCGTACAACCTCTTCGTGGACGACCCGGCGCTGCGGCGCCAGGTGCTCCACACCTGCAACACCTGGCTCGCCGAGACCTGCGCCGCCTCGCAGGGGCGTCTCCTCCCCGTGGCCGCGCCCGACTTCACCGATCTCGACGCGGCGGTCGCCGAGCTCGAGCGCATGCGCCGGCTCGGGAGCCGGATCTTCCTGATCCCCGGCTGCCCGGTCCAGGGCGTCCCGCCGGCGCACCCGCGCTGGGACCGCGTCTGGGCCGCGGCCGTGTCGCTCGGCATGGTGCCGATGCTTCACGTCGGCCTCCAACACGCGCGCTTCGACCCCGGCTGGGCGAACCTCGGCGGCGACGCGACGCTGCTCCGCATGGTGGGGAGCTCGCACCGCCACGTGGCGCCGATGACGCTGATCTACGCGCTCGTCTACGCCGGCGTCTTCGAGCGCTTCCCGGCCCTCACGCTCCTCCTCGCGGAGGTCGGGACGGGCTGGCTGCCGTTCCTCCTGCGCGAGATCGACGACCGCGTGTCGCCGACGGCGGAGCTCTTCCTCGGGTCGTGGAAGCACCCGCTGAAGCCGAGCGAGTACGTGGCGCGCAACGTGCGCGCCACGCCGCTCTCCGGCGGAAACGACGCGCCGCTCCCGAGGATCATGGACGAGCTCCCCGACGACGTGATCGTCTTCTCCTCGGATTTCCCGCACTTCGAGGGCTTCACGGATCCCATGGGCCACTACGCCGAGGCGCTGAAGGGCGTCCCGGCGCGGCGGCGGGAGCGCTTCTTCGGGGGCTCGATCGCGGACGTCTACCGGCGCATGGGCGACCCGCTTCCCGCGCCGGCCGCGGCCGGCGGCTCGTGAGGCCGGCCGCCGGGCGCACGCCGCCGCGGCGCGCCGGCCGCCCGCCGCGGCTCTCGCGCGACGCGATCGTCGGCGCCGCGCTCGCGCTGCTCGACGCGAGCCCCGCGGCGCCGCTCACCGTCGCCCGGATCGCGGCCGCGCTCCGCGTCGTGCCGGCGGCCCTCTATCGCCACTTCGCGGGCCTCGACGAGCTCCTCGACGCCGTCCTCGCCGAGGCGCTCCGGCGCGGCGTCCCGGCGATCCGGTCGCGCGCGGCGTGGCCGGCGCAGCTGCGCGAGTGGATGGCGTCCCAGCGCGCGCAGCTGCTGCGCTACCCGGCGATCCTCCCGCTGCTCGGGCGCCGCGGGCGCACGTCGCCCGCGTGGCTCGACGCAGCGGCGGGGCTCGTCGCGATCCTCGAGCGCGCGGGCCTGCGCGGCGGCGAGCTCGCACGCGCCCACCTCTGGATCGCCGAGACGACGGTCGGCATCGCGATGCAGGAAGCGTCGCTCTCGCTGCCCGAGCAGGTCCGGAGCGCGCGCGCCTCGCTCGCGCGGGTGTCGCCCGAGGGCCGCGCGCGCCTCGCCGCCATCGTGCCCCACCTCGCGGCGCTCGACGGCGACGCCTTCTTCGACTTCGTCGTGGAGCGGACGCTCGCGGCGCTCGGCGCGGGCGCCCCGCTCGCGCCGGCGCAGCGCCGCCGGCGGAGCCGACCGCGCGCTCTCCCGCGCGGCCGGCGCGCGGCCGCGCGCCCGCGCTGAGAGCGCGCGGTGCGCCAGGACGGCGGCGTCCGGGCGTCCCGCCGGGGACGGGACGCGGCGCGTGGCGGCCGGGCGGGGCCGTGTCGGATCCTCGCGCGGTCGCGAGCGCCGGAGGCGATGGGTGCCCGCAGCCGCTCCGGGAGTGGCATGCTGTGCCCGTGCCGACGCCGGCCCCCGTGCCCCACCTCCTGCCGGACCGAGCGACGCTCCTCGGCCGGATCGAAGCGATCGTCGCGACGCTCGCGCGGGCGGTGCTCGCCGCGGCGCTCCTCCCCGGCTCCGCCGGGGCGGCCGACGCGCTCCTCGCCGGAAAGGAGCTCCTCCTCGAGCGCGAGCGGCTCCGCGTCGCGTCGCGGGACGCGGCGATCGACCTCGGCGGAGGGCCGTCGAGCCCGGACGACCCTTCGCTCCACGGCGGGACGCTGCGCGTCCTCTCCGTCGAAGGCGACGTCTTCGACGCCACGTACGCGCTCCCGGCCGACGGCTGGCGGCTGACGACACGCCGAGGTGTTGCGCGCGGCTGGCGTTTCGAGGGCGACGGACCGGTGCGCTCGGTGCGCCTCGAGTCGGGACGCAAGCTGGTCGTGAAGGCGAAGGGCAGCCTCGGCCACACGCTCGGCGCGAACCCCGCGCCCGTCCGCGTGGTGCTCCGCCTCGGCGAGAGGTCGTACTGCCTGGAGTTCGGCGGCGAGGCCAAGCTCGAGCCCGGCGTGCGCTACCGCGCGACGTCGGCCCCGGCGCCCTCCGTCTGCCCGCTCCCCTACGGCGAGGACGCCGCCTGGCTCTGCCGGCCGGACCGCCCGGGCGACCTGTGCCTCACCGGGCCGCTCGAGGCCACGGTGATCGAGCCGGACCTCGAGACGCGCCTCGAGCCGCACGTTCCGGCCGGCGATCCTCCGTTCGACTGCTTCCACGTGTACCCGACGGTCGTCCCGAACGCGGACGGGACGCCTTCCGTCGGCAATCAGCTCGACGTGACCCACCCCCAGTACGTGAGCCGGGCGACCGCCGGCGTGCTGCGGCAGGCGGCGCGCTTCTCGCGCGCGTGCCGCGTGTTCGTGCCGCACTACCGGCAGGTCACCCTGCTCGGGCTCTTCGCGCCCGGGCGCGAGGCGCTGCTCCAGCTCGCGTACCGAGACGTGCTCGACGCCTGGCGCCTCTACCTGAAACACTGGAACGGCGGCCGCCCGGTGGTCGTGATGGGTCACTCGCAGGGGACCGAGATGGCGATGCGGCTCCTGCGCGACGAGGTGGATCCGTCTCCCGCGCTGCGCGCGCAGCTCGTGGCGGCGATCCTCCTCGGCGGAGGCATCACGGTCGCGGAGGGGGAGCTCGCGGGCGGCTCCTTCCAGAACCTCCCGCTCTGCGCGAGCGCGGAGGAAACCGGCTGCGTCCTCGCCTTCCGGAGCTATGCCGCGACGCACCCGCCCGCGAACGGCTCGAACGACATCGGGGGGGAGGGCGAGGACGCCGCCTGCACGAACCCCGCTGCGCCCGCGTCCGCCGGCGCGCTCGCCTCGTTCGCGGGCTCGTACCTTCCGGCCGACCCCTACTTCCCGGACGCGACCACCCCGTTCGTCAAGCTCGAGCACTTCTGGTCCGGCCAGTGCGCGAAGGACGCGGCGAGCTCGAGCTTCCTCGCCGTGTCGGCGTCCGCGGATCCCGGCGACCTGCGCGTCGACCCGGTCCCCTACGACGACATCATCTACTCCCCCGCGATCGTGGGGACGCACATCCTCGACTTCGACTGGGGGCTCGGCGACCTGATCGATCTCGTGGACCTGAAGGCCGCGGCGCTCCTCGCCGGCGCCGCCGCTCCGGCGCCGGCCTCCCGGCGCTGAGCCGCGCGCGCGGCTCAGGCGGGCGCGCGGCCGCCGACGAGGACCGGGTACTGGCGCCCGGGGTCGGCGCACGGCGCGCGGCCCTGCGGCGTGACGAGCTCGGCGCCCTCGGGCGCGAACTGGACGATGTACGCCTTGCGCACGGCGTCCGTCCGGTTCGGCCCGGTCGCGTGCGGCGTGAGGCTCGAGAAGGCGACGAGGCTTCCGGCGCGGAGTGGACACGGCGCGGCGTCGGGCGCCTCCTCGAGGCAGCGCCAGCCCGTCTCCGTCATCCAGTGGCGCAGCGTGCCGCGACGGTGGAGGCCGGGGACGATCCACGGGCAGCCGTTGTCGAGCGTCGCGTCCGTGAGGGCGATCCAGCAGGTGAGGTACTGCTGCGGCTCGACGAAGGCGTAGCCGTTGTCCTGGTGCCAGGGGAAGTCTTTCTCCGTGCCCGGCTTCTTGTACACCGCCTGGTCCCAGTAGAGCCGCACGTCGGGTCCGACCAGGTCGTGCGCGAGGTCCTGGAACAGGGGGCCCGCGCAGAAGCGGCGCAGCCGCTCGGAGCGCAGCACGAGGTGCGTCGTGAAGCTGATCTCGCCGGCCCGCGCGATGAAGATCTTCCCGTCGGGCGCGCTCTCGAGGACGCGCTCGACCTTCGCCTCCCACGGGTCGATCTCGGCGACCACCTCGGCGACCTCGTCCGGGGAGAGCGCCTGCTCGACCACGCAGAAGCCGCGCTCGTCGAAGCTGCGCGCCTGCGCGGCGTCGAGCCGGCGGTAGGGCCCGGGCGGCATGCGCCAGGCGAATCCGCGGTTTCGGGGATCGGGCTCGACGGCGTGCTCCACGCGGAGTCGGATAGCACGCGCGGCGCGGGGCGACGAACCGGGCGCCGGGCGCCGCTCAGCCGCGGTCGAACCACGCGATCCAGTCGCCGACCACGCGCCGCAGCCGCTCGGCCTCGAGCCGGTAGATGCGCTCGCGGCCCACGCGCTCCACGCAGACGAGGCCCGCCTGCTCGAGCTGGCGCAGGTGACGCGTGGTCGTGGGCCAGCTGCACGAGAAGCGGCGCGCGATGTCGCCGGCGGTCATGCGGCCGCCGTGGTGGCGCAGGACGAGGAGGATCTGCCGGCGCGAGGCGTGCGCGAGGGCGGCGAAGACGGCCTCGAGCTCCGCGAGCTCGCGGCGCGCGTCACGCGGCAGGGACGATCTCGATGGGGCGCACGTGCGGGAACTCCATGTTCGGCCGGCCCTCGCGCGCCTCGGTGAGCGCGTCCATCGGCTCCCAGATCGCGGCGACCTCCGGGTGCTGGTGCGCGTGGTCCGCGGCCTTGCCGTCGACCCACTCGAAGATCTCGACGAAGAGCGGCCTTCCGTCGTGCTCCGCGCCGCGGTAGTGACGGGGCCGCGCGTCGGTCGCGAGCCCGAGCTCGCGCAGCGTGGGCCAGTGGCGGGCGAGGAGGCCCGCGAACTGGTCCTCGCAGCCGGGGCGCACGCGGTAGAGGCAGACGACGGTCTCGGCCGACGGCATGGCGGCTCCTTTTCATTTAGCCGATTAGCTAATTTTAAGCGGGTCCCCGGGGCCGCGTCAAGCGAAGATCGCGCCGGCGCCGGGCCCGCGCGGCGGCGAGCGCCGAGCCGCGCCGCCCGCTCCCGCGCGGCCGCGGTTCCGGTACGCTCCGCGCCCCATGCTCGAGCCCTCCTACCCCGGCGCCGTCGCGCCGGAGCGCACCGGCACGTTCGTCTCCGACGGCGTGCGCCTGCGCGTCGACGAGTGGGGCGATCCGGCGGCCGCGCCGCTCGTGCTCCTGCACGGCGCCTTCGACCACGGGCGCGGCTTCGACCTCCTCGCTCCGCTCCTCGCGACGCGCTTCCGCGTCGTCTCGTTGACCTCGCGCGGCCACGGGGACTCGGAGTGGGTCGACGTCTACGACTGGCTCTCCGACGTGGCCGACGCCGTGAACCTGCTGCACGCGCTGGGCCGGCCCGTGCACCTGGTCGGCCACAGTCGCGGCGGGGGACAGGCGACCGACGCCGCGCTCTGGGCGCCCGAGTGCGTCCGCCGGCTCGTGAACATCGACGGGTTCGGCCCGCCGCCGGAGGGGTTCGCGCCCGCCGATCCGCGCCCGCTCCCCGTGCGCTTCCGCGAGTACCTCGACCGGCGCCGGCGCGGCGTCGAGCGCGGCTGGCGCCCGTACCCGACGCTCGACGACCTCGTGGCGCGGCGCCGCGCGCAGAACCCGCGGCTCTCCGCGGCTCTCCGCGGAGTGGCTGCGCTACTTCCTCTACCACAACGCGCGCGAGGTCGAGGGCGGCTTCGTCTGGAAGACGGACCCGGAGTTCGCGGGCGGCTTCGGGCCCTGGCGGCCGGAGTGGATCGGCCCGGCCTGGAGACGGCTGCGCGTTCCGATGCTCGCCGTGGTCGGGACGGAGCCCGACACCTGGCAGCTTCCCGAGGCGATCGCCGCGGAGCGCCTCGCCTACGTCCCCGACCTGACGCGCGCCGCGGTGGAGGGCGCCGGGCACTTCGTCCACATGGAGAAGCCGCGCGAGACGGCGGATCTCCTCCTCGGCTGGCTCGAGCCGTGATCCGTCTGATGCACCACCGCGTCGAGCTCGCCCTCCACCCGCTGCGCGACGCGCCGGGGCCGGCGCTCCTCTGCCTGCACGCCGTCGGCGGCTCCGCGCTCGAGTTCGCGCACGCCGCGCGCGCCTGGCCCGGCCCGGTCTTTGCGCTGGACTTCGCGGGCCACGGCGCGTCCGGCCGGATCCGGGGCGGCGCGTATCGGCCCGAGATCCTGGCCGGCGACGCGGACGCGGCTCTCGCGCGCATCGGCCAGGCCTCCCTCGCGGGCGTCGGCGTCGGCGCGTACGTCGCGCTCCTCGTGGCGGGCGCGCGCCCCGACGCCGTCCCGGCGGCGCTCCTCCTCCCCGGCGCGGGGCTCGCCGGCGGCGGCTCCGCGCCGGACCCCGACCGCGACACCGGCGAGGAATGGCGCGACCTCGGCCCGCCGCTTCCCGGCTGCGACCCGGCGGTGCGCCGCCTCGAGCGCGACCTGCGGCCGCCCGACTACGCGGAGGCCTTCGCGAAGGGCGCGCGCCGCCTGCTCCTCGCCGAGGGCGACTTCGCGCGCCCCGCCTGGTGGGACGCGGTGCGCGCCTGCCCGTCCGCTGCGCCCGCGCCGCGCGATCTCGCCGGCGGGCTCGCGTCGCTCGCGCGCGTCGCGCGCGGCGGCGACGGCGCTCCCTGAGCGGGGGCCGCGCGCGCCCGAGCGCGGATCGGCGAACGCGCTCGCGCGCCGAGCCGCCGCGCGGCGCCTGGTGGCGCTGGCTGGCCCCGCGCCGCGCGCGCGCCTCGCTCCTTCCCGGATCCCGCCGGACGCGCCGCGAGAGTACGATCGCCGCGTGAGGCGTCTCGTCGCGCTCCTGCCCGTCGCGGCCGCGCTCGCGGCGCACGGAGCCTCCGGCGCGAGCGCGCTCCTGGTGCCCGAGCCGGCGTCCTTCGCCGCGATCCGCGCGCGCATCCACGCGGAGGGCGGCGCCGTCGTCGGAAGCCACGAGATCGAGAGCGTCCGGCGCGCGGACGGGACGCTCTACGTGCGCTCCGAGGCGTGGCTGGGGGGCCGCTCCGTGAACCTGCGCGAGGCCGTGCTGGAGCGCGCGCCGGCCGGCGGCGGCCGCTATCGGCCCGTCTGGCAGCACGAGCGCATGGCGACCGGCGTCGAGGGCGAGGACGTGGAGCTCGAGATCGACCACGCGGCGTCGTCGCTCGCGTGTCGGCGCGGGGAGGGCACGGTGCGGTCGCTCGCGCTCCCGGAGGGCGAGACGATCGGCAACGTCGTCGCGACGCTCGCGCTGCAGCCGCTCGCGGCGGGCGCGGTCGAGCGCTTGCGCTTCCAGCTCGCGGTGTGCCGCACGGCGCCGCGGCTCGTGGACGTCGAGGCGCGCGTCGAGCGTCGCGGCGACGGCGCAGTCGAGATCGGCTGGCGCTACCAGCTCGGGTGGATGCTGGCGCCGCTCGCCTGGCTGCTGCCCGAGGTGCGCGTCTGGCTGGGCGCACGCCCGCCGCACGACTGGCTGGGAAGCCGCGTGCCCCTCCACCTCGACGGCCCGCAGGTGACGGTCGTGCGCGAGCACGCGGCCGGCGCCGACCGCCTCGTGCCGCGCTGACCGGGGAGCCCGCTCGGAGGGCGAGGCGCGTGCGAGGGCGGGTGGCGCTCGCGGCCCGAGGCGAGCCGGGCCCGCGCTCCGCGCTTGCGCGCTTCGGGCGCGCGGCGCGACAATGCGCGCGCGCCGCAGCGCGCTCGCGCTGCGGGAGGGGGGACTCGAAATGCGCTCGACCACACGTTCCGCTCTGGTGGGCCTCTTCACGGCGGCGGCGCTCGCGGCGGCGTCCGCGAGCGGCGCGAAGGACCTCTGCGTCACGGACTCGTTCGACGGCGCCATCAAGTTCACGAAGGTGTCTTCGCTCAAGAAGCCCGGCAAGATCGTGCCCCTGCACGGGCTCCTCGTGACCTTCCCGATGAAGGTGGCGCTGCGCAGCTGGGCGCCGGCGGGCCCGCGCGGCGTGACGCCCTTCACCGCGCCGGTCGTCGGGACCGCGGCCACGCGCGAGGACGGCTCGGTCGTCGTCGGCATCTTCGTGCTCGGGAACGGCGGCCCGATCGGCTCGACGACGGGGAGCGCGAGCCTCGTGACCGACGAGAACCTGCAGGGCACCGGCGTCGCGGACTTCGACGGCGAGTTCCTGCAGGACTTCGCCTACGGCTGGACCGCCGCGGACTGCGACACGCTGCCGTTCCCGTAGGCCGAAGCCCGGCGACTCGCGCGCGCCGTTCGCCGTCGGCGCGAGCGTCGGCGCGGGGCCGCGCGCCTAGAGCAGCGTCTGCGAGAGCGCCACGCCGCTCGCGATCAGCGTGATCAGCGTCGTGCCGGCCGCGCCGACGCCGCGGAGCGGCTTGCGCATGTCGTCGGCGTCGAGCCCCAGCGGGTGGGCGATGCGGCACGCGACGAGCGCCGCCCCGAGCACGTGCATCAGCGTCGCGCCCGCGCCGCCCATCTCGATCAGGGCGAGCAGGATCAACGCGAGCGGCACGTGCTCGGTGAAGTTCGCGTGGCGCCGGATCGCGGCCGCGAGCTCCTTGTTCCCGCCGTCGTAGATCGAGACGCCGGTCCGGACGCGCAGCATGCCGACGCGCCCGGCGAGCGCGAGGCCCACGAGGCCCAGGAGCGCGGCGTACAGCGTGGTGATCGCAGGAAGGGTCATGGGCAGCTCCTCGGATGGCGGGCGCCCGCTCGCGCAGGCGCCCTCGAACGCGGTGGCGGGCCCCATTCGAGCAGAAAACGCGGCGCGGGGGCGAAGAAAAGCGGCGCCGCGGACGCGCGGCCCGGCGCGGGGCGCCGCACGCGGCTCGGCGTGGGGCGCACCCCCCGGGCGAGCGGGTCGCCGACACCCCGGCCCCGGCTTCGCCGGGCTCAGGCGTTCACGAAGCGCATCATCTCCGGCGCGTAGCGCTCGCCGGCCGCGGCCCCCTTCGGCGCGACCTCGTCGATCTGCGCGAGGTCGTGCGCCGTGAGCGCGACCGCGGACGCCCCCGCGTTCTCCTCGAGGCGCGGGCGGCGCTTCGTGCCGGGAATGGGCACGACGTCGTCGCCGCGCGCCAGCACCCACGCGAGCGCGAGCTGCGCGGGCGTGCAGCCCTTCTCGCGGGCGAGCGCCTCGACGCGCGCCACGAGCTCGAGGTTGCGCGCGAAGTTCTCGCCCTGGAAGCGCGGCGAGAAGCGCCGGTAGTCGTCGGGCGCGAGATCCTCGAAGCGGCGGATCTCGCCGGTGAGGAAGCCGCGCCCGAGCGGGCTGTACGCGACGAACCCGACCCCGAGCTCGCGGCACGCGGCGAGCGCGCCGTCCTCGGGATCGCGCGTCCAGAGCGAGTACTCGCTCTGGAGCGCGGCGATGGGGTGGACGCGCGCGGCGCGCCGCAGCGTCTCGGGCGCGACCTCGGAGAGCCCGAGGAAGCGCACCTTCCCCGCGCGCACGAGCTCGGCCATCGCGCCCACGGTCTCCTCGATCGGCGTCGCCGGGTCGACGCGGTGCAGGTAGTAGAGGTCGATGCACTCGACGCCGAGACGGCGCAGGCTCGCCTCGCACGCCGAGCGCACGTAGTCCGGCTTCCCGGAGAGGCCGCGCACGCGGGGATCGCGCGCGTCGCGCACGATGCCGAACTTCGTCGCGAGCTCGACGCGGTCGCGCCGGCCGCGGATCGCGCGGCCGACGAGCTCCTCGTTCGCGTGGGGACCGTAGGCGTCGGCCGTGTCGAGGAAGCTGATGCCGAGCTCGAGCGCGCGGTGGATCGTGGCGACCGACTCGGCGTCGTCGCGCGGGCCGTAGAACTCCGACATGCCCATGCAGCCGAGCCCCTGCTCCGAGACCACGAGACCCGAGCGGCCGAGCGCGCGGCGGCCCATCATGGCGGACCTCCCTCGCGAGAGGATACGGCGTCCGAGCGCGCCGCGTCCGCCGCGCGACGCGACGGCGACGCTCCCGTGACGCCAGCGCGCGCCGGGACGGCGCTCTCCACCCGCGGTAGGCTCGCCGGGTGGCCCAGCTCCTCTTCCGCCGCGCCGCGCTCGTGGGCGTCGGAGCGGGCGTGCGGCGCGAGCTCGGGAGCGCCACCTCGCCGCGGCGGTGAAGGGCGGCGCGTGGGCCGTCGACCGGGCGTGACGGCGCGCGCGGGGCGCGGCGCCCGGCGCGGCCGGCGCACCGGCCGGGCGCGGCCGCCACGGGGGTCGCATGGAGGCGGAGGACGCCCTCGAGACGGACGTCCCCCAGCGCCTCGACCGCCTGCCGTGGTCGCGCTGGCACTGGCGCATGGTGCTCGCGCTCGGCGTCACCTGGGTGCTCGACGGGCTCGAGGTCACGATCGTCGGCGCGCTCGGCGCCGCGCTCACGCGCCCATCCACCCTCGGCCTGAGCGAGTCCGAGGTCGGTCTCAGCGCGACCGCGTACCTCGTGGGCACGGTGCTCGGCGCTCTCGTCTTCGCGCGGCTCACCGACCGCGGCGGGCGGCGTCGCTGGTTCCTCGTCACGCTCGGCGTCTACCTCCTCGCGACGCTCTGCACCGCGTTCGCCTGGGACCTCCGGAGCTTCCTCGCGTTCCGCTTGCTCACGGGCGCGGGCATCGGCGGCGAGTACGCGGCGATCAACTCCGCGATCGACGAGCTGATCCCGGCGCGCTGGCGCGGGCAGACGGACCTCGGCGTGAACGGGAGCTGGTGGCTCGGGACGCTGGCCGGCGCGCTGCTCTCGATTCCGCTCCTCGACCCTGCGCTCGTGCCGGAGGCGCTCGGGTGGCGCCTGTGCTTCGGGCTCGGCGCGCTCCTCGGCCTCGCCATCCTGCTCGTGCGCCGCGCGGTGCCCGAGAGCCCCCGCTGGCTCGTGATGCGGGGCCGCGTCGCGGAGGCGGAGCGCATCGTCGCGGCGATCGAGGCCGAGGTCGCCCGGGAGAGCGGCCTGCGCGAGCTCCCGCCGGTGCGGGGCGTGCTGCGGCTCCGCCCCACCCCGCGCGCGGGGCTGCGCGTCGTGGCGCGCGAGCTCCTGCACACGTACCCCGACCGCACCGCGCTCGGGCTCGCGCTCATGGTGAGTCAATCGTTCCTCTACAACGCGGTGTTCTTCACGTACGCGCTGGTGCTGTCGCGCTTCTACGGCGTCGCGCCGGAGCGGATCGGCCTCTTTCTCGTGCCGTTCGCGCTCGGGAACCTCGCGGGGCCGCTCGTCCTCGGCCGCCTCTTCGACACCGTGGGGCGGCGGGCGATGATCGCCGCCACCTACGGCGGCTCGAGCGTCCTCCTCGCGCTGACGGGCTACCTCTTCTGGCAGGGACACCTGGACGCGACGACGCAGACCCTGCTCTGGTCGGCCGTCTTCTTCCTGGCGTCGGCGGGCGCGAGCTCGGCCTACCTCACCGTGAGCGAGATCTTCCCGCTCGAGATCCGCGCGACGGCGATCGCGTGTTTCTTCGTCGTGGCGCAGGGCGCCGGGGCGCTCGCGCCCTTCGTGTTCGGACTCCTGATCGAGACCTCGGCGAAGAGCGTCTTCTACGGCGACCTGGTCGGCGCCGTGATGATGGCGCTGGGCGCCGCGGCGGCGCTGCGCTTCGGCGTCGACGCCGAGCGCAGGCCGCTCGAGGAGATCGCCGCGCCGCTCGCGTCGCGCCGGGAGCCGTGAGGGCGTCCGCGGCTGGGTGCGCCGGGCTCAGGCGGTCGCCGCCGCCACGCGGCGGACGCGGGCGAGGTACGAGGTGGGCGGGAGGAACGCGAGCCAGAGGCAGGCGGATCCCAGCGTGGCGCCCACGCCCGCGACGATGAGCCCGACCGTCGTGCCGCCGACCGGGATGCCGGCGCTCTCGAGGATCGCGAGGACGGTCGACGAGACGGCCGCCGAGCCGAGCGCCATCAGCCAGAGGCGGAGCCGATCCACGACGACCGGGTCCGCGAGCCCGAGAAGGCGCCGTCGCGCGGCCATCCGATGCTGGATCCAGGCCTCGGCGCTCGCCCACGCGTAGAGGCCGACGCCGATCCATTGCACCACGACCCACACGCCCTCGCGTCCCGGCTCCAGCGTCCACGCCCCGGCGGCCGAGCGCGCGGCGAAGCAGGCCGTGAGCGCGAGCGCGACGGCGCACACGAGCGCCCGCGCCCACGCGGCGTCGGGCCGGAACACGCGCCAGTTGAACGCCGCGAGCGCCGTCATCCCGATCACGCCGGCCAGCGAGCCGATCACGATCGTGAGCAGGCGCGCGTCGTCCGAGAGCGCGGTCGCCTGACGTCCGACCGCGACGAGCGGGGCCCAGCAGCCGCCGAGGAGGAGGAGGCCGACGCCGAGCAGGAGCTCCGGCGCGAGGCGCGTGCGCCGCGCCAGGAGCAGGAGGCGGCACCCGACGATCCAGCTCGTCAGGACCGACACCGCGCCGGCGAGCGCCGCAACGATTTCCACGGTTCGTCCCTCGAGGGTCCCGGAGGGACCTCCAGCCCGCATCGGCCGACCGCGCGCCGGGATTGAACCGGCGCGAGCCGGCCGCGTGGGCCCGCTAGCGGGCCACCTCCTGGAACGCCTTCTCGACGAACGTCCAGACGAGCGCGGCGAACGCCGCCGTCGCAACCATGAGACCGACCAGCGCGCGCACGAGCTTCGTCGACGCCCGCACGGCCTGCTCGAGCCGCCGCGCCGCCGCCGCCCAGCGGGCGGCGCAGCGCGCCACTCGATCCGCCGGGCTCGGCCTCGCGGCCAGGTCCGGATTGCGACGCCCGGCGCGCGGACTCGCCGGCGCCGACGCCTTGGCCATCGCGACCCTCCGTCGCGCGCAACACATCCATGGGACGCGCCTCCCCCGGGACTGCGCTTGCACGCGCGCGTGCGCGCAGGCACCCGCGGGGACACCCCCTCCCCCTGCCGACCCCGTGGGAAGGATCGGAAGGACGTCCTGAGGACTTGAGCGGCGGCTCGTGCGCCGGACCCCCCGGGGAATCGCATGGGACCCCCAGGCGGCCCGCCGCGTCGAGCGAACGCGCGACCCCCTCGATGGGGCGAGCCCGGCGGCGGGGGGCGTGCCGCGCTAGCGCCGCTGGATCACGCCGCACGCGACGCGGGCGCCGCCGCTCACGCCCGACTTCGGCGGACCGGTGCGACCGGGGTCGGGGCCGGCATGGAGGATGATGGCGCTCCCGTCCGCGTCGAAGAGCGAGAGCGGCCCGGGCGACAGCGTGACCCGGGTCGTGACCGCGTGCAGCGTGCCCCGGCCTTCCTCGTCGACCTCGAGCTGCGGCAGGTCGCCCATGTGATAGGGGTGGTTCGCGTCGGGGTCCGGGTTGCTGGCGGGGCCCGGGTCGAAGTGGCCGCCCGCCGCCGCGAAGTCCGGCTCGCACTTTCCGGTCTCGTGCAGGTGGATCCCGTGGAGCCCGGGCGTGAGGCCGCTCGCCTCGACGGTGATCTCGACGACCGTCGCGTTCCCCTGTGTGCGCTCGACGAGCTCGGCGGTCCCCTCGATGCCCTTGCCGCGGATCTCGGCGCGCGCGCGCACGGGCTCCTGCGCGCCCGCGAGCGACGGCGGCGCCGCGGCGAACGCGAGAGCGGCCCATGCGGCGATCGGGGTGAGCGGCTTCATGCGCTGTCCTCCTTCGCCAACGTAGCGCGCCGGCGAGGCCGTCAGCGCCGCGGGGCGATCTTCCAGAGCTCGCCGTCGCCGTGGTCCGTCACGAGGTAGAGCGCCCCGTCCGGGCCCTGGCGCACGTCTCGCACGCGCCGTCCGCGGTCGAGGAGCAGGTGCTCCTCCCCGGTGACGCGGCTCCCTTCGAGCTCGAGCCGCACGAGGCCGGTGGCGACGAGCCCGCCGACGAAGAGGTTTCCGCGCCAGGCGGGGAAGGCGTCGCCCGTGTAGAACTGCGCGCCGGACGGCGCGATCACCGGGTCCCAGTAGTAGACCGGCTGCTCGCTGCCCGGGCGCGCCGTCACCGCGCCCGGGATCGCGACCCCGGTGTACTCCTCGCCGTACGCGGCGATCGGCCAGCCGTAGTTCTTGCCCTTCTCGACGAGGTTCAGCTCGTCTCCCCCGCGCGCCCCGTGCTCGACCTGCCAGTAGCGCCCGCTCTCATCGAAGGCGGCGGCCTGCACGTTGCGGTGGCCGAGGCTCCAGATCTCGGGCCGCGCGCCTTCGCGGTCGACGAAGGGGTTGTCGGGAGCGGCGGAGCCGTCGGGGCGGACGCGGATCGTCTTCCCCATGTGGCTCTCGAGCTGCTGCGCTTGCGGCCGCATGGGCGCGTCCGAGCGCTCGCCGAGAGTTGCGTAGAGCATGCCGTCGGGACCGAAGTCGAGCCGCGAGCCGAAGTGCATGTGGCCGTCGTAGGCCGGCTGCGCCCGGAAGACGACGCGCACGTCCTCCAGGCGGCGCCGGTCCGGCGAGAGGACGCCGCGCGCGACCGTCGTCGCGTTCCCGCCGTCGCGCGCCTCGGTGTAGCTCCAGTAGATCACGCGGTCGCTCGCGAAGCCAGGGCCCAGCGCGACGTCGAGGAGACCGCCCTGGCCGCCCGCGTCGACCTCGGGGAGGTTCTCGATCGGCGGGCCGGGCTCGCCGGGCGGGGCCACGACGCGCATGCGTCCCGGCCGCTCGGTCACGAGGAGCGCGCCGTCGGGAAGCGGCTCCACCGCCCACGGGTGCTCCAGCCCCTTCGCGAGGACGATCACCTCGAACGCGACGTGGGAGTCCACCGCGCACGCCCGCGTCTGGCCCGGGAAGGCGGGCTCCTGCTCCGGCGCCTCCGGCGGGCGCGTTTCGACGGTGCGGCAGTCGCGCGTCGCGGCGCGCGCGCCCGCGTCGGCGGCTTCCCGAGCGGGGGCCGGGCTCGCGAGCCCGGCGCACAGCGCACACGCGAGGGCGGCGCGGGACGTGTTCATGGGCTTCTCCGGCGGCGGTGTCGCGCGCCCGCAGAGCGGGTGCAGGCTCCGTGCCAGCGACGGGACGCCGGCGCCGGCGGACCGACACCCCGACGGGACGCCGACGGAGCTGCGTGCTGGTGAGGACGCGTGCCCGCGCGAATCGCGCTCCGAACAACGTTCGGACCCTGGCATGCGCGATGCACGAGCGGGCTCGGCTCCCGCGCACAGGGGCGGAGGAGGAGGTCATGGGTCGACGAGGGGCCGCGCTCGCCGCGGGCTTCTTCTTGTGGCTGCTCGCGAGCGCCGCACACGCGGCGGGCGGCGTGCCGATGCTGGATTCGAACGGGGTGCAGCAGGGCACCGCGAAGGTCACGCTCGCCAAGGGCGGCGTGAGCCTGAAGGTGACGCTTCCGCCGCTTCCGGCGACGGTCGACACCGGCACGGAGCAGTTCGAGGCGACGCTCTACAAGGCGTACCTCGTCTCGTCCCTCGATCCCGCGATGGAGATTCCGATCGGGACGCTCTATCCGACGGCCCTCGGGAAGGCCGCGGCGAAGGCGGCGCTGAAGGGCGACCTCACGCAGATGGGCTTCGACCGCGTCGTCGTCGTCGCCTACTCGAAGGACGGCCTGTCCTCCTTCGACGTCCTCACCGGCACCCTCGTCCCCGCGCCGTAGCCATGCGCACGAAGGCCGCCTGGCGAACGCTCGCGCTCGCTCTCGCGCTGGCTGCGGGCGCGCTCGTCGGACCGCGCGCCGCGGCCGCGCTGTGCGCGCCGTCCGCCCACGGAATCTTCCCCGCGTCCGGCATCGTCGGGACGAGCGTGGCCGCGGTCGTCCCCGGGATGGGCCTCGCGGGCGCGACGGCCAGCGTGCTCGGCGAGCCCGGCCTCGCCGTCACGGTGCAGAACGCGACCGACCTCGAGGTCGCGCTGCAGATCGACATCGACCCGGCGGCCGCGCTCGGCGAGCGCATCATCACGCTCACCACGCCCGCCGGCAGCGTCTCGGTCAGCTTCACCGTGAACCCGGCGGGCGGTCCGATCGTCGACGACGTGAGCCCGCTCCCGATCCTGACGACCGGGTTCCCGATCGTCCTCGCCCTGACCGGCCAGAACCTCGCTGCGGTCGCGCTGGAGCACGTCACCGTGTCGGGCACCGGCATCACCGTCACCGGCGTCGTGCCGTCGGTCGACGGGACGCAGCTCGACGTCTCGCTCGACGTCGCCGTCGACGCGAGCCTCGGGACGCAGGCCCTCGTCATCGCGACCCCGCTCGGCGGCGCGGTGCTCCAGCTCTCCGTGCGGCGGCCGGCGCCGGTCGTGTCCGACGTGTCGCCCGGCGCGGGCGAGGTGGGCACGGTCGTCCCGCTCACGATCACGGGCTCGAACCTGACGGGCGCCGCCCTCGTCATCACGAGCGGCGAGAACGGCGCGGGCGGGATCGCGATCACGGACGTCGCGACGCCCGACGACTCCACGCTCACCGCGACGCTCACGATCTCGGGCGCGCTTTCGCCCGAGGACGAGCCGCGGCTCCTCATCCTCACCACCGAGAGCGGCCAGACCACGGCGGAGTTCTTCGTCGTCGCGCCGGGCGTGCCGACCCTGTTCGGGATCCGTCCCGGCGCGGCCGAGCCGGGGGACGTCGCCCCGGTCGAGCTGCGCGGCTTCAACCTCACAGGCGCGTCCCTGTCGACCCCGTCGGCCTCGCTCACCCTGCAGAACGCGGTGGTCGTGGACGACGAGACCATCACCGTCGACGTGACCGTCGCCGGGGGCGCGACGCCGGGCACGGACCACCTCCTCGTCGCGACGGTCGGGCTGGCGACCTCGGACGTTCCCTTCCGGATCGTGGCGCCGGGCCAGCCGTTCGTCGGCACCGTGCGCCCGCCGTTCGCGAACCGCGGCACGACCACCGCGATCTTCTGCGAAGGCGTGAACCTCGGGACGGTGGTGCCCGGCACGGGGGTCGACCTCAGCGGGCCGAAGATCGTCGAGTCGAACGCGCTGGCGCTCGACGACGAGACCGTCCGCGCGATCCTCGAGGTCGACCCGACGGCGAGCGTGGGCTACCGGGACGTCACCGTCACGACGGCCGCCGGCAGCTTCACGAAGGCCGCGGCGTTCCGCGTGAACGTGCCGGGCCAGGTTCCGATCGTGACGGACGTCGCGCCGAACCAGGTCGACCCGGGCACGACGACGCAGATCACGGTCACCGGGAGCGGGTTCTTCGGCGCGGGCGTCCTCGTGACCGGGCCCGGCGCCACCGTCTCGAACGTCGTCGTCGACGTGACCGGGACGACCATCACGTTGGACCTCACGCTCGCCGCGGACGCGCCGGCGGAGGCGCGGCAGCTGATCGTCGTCACCGAGAACGGCATCGCGACGTGCGGCATCCTGAGCAACGCCGTCGCCCCCGAGCTGCGCGCGGCGACGCTGATCAAGACGGGCTCGGTGTTCGAGGTCCTGACGAGCGGCTTCCGGCTCTACATCTTCGAGTTCTCGATCAACGAGCTCTTCGAAGAAGGTCTGCGCACCTACGCGGTGTCGTCGACGGGCGCGACCCTCGCGCTCACCCGGCTCCAGGCCGAGAACGTGGGCCGCGCGGTGCGCGACGTCCCGTGGGCGTACGTGCGCGTGCGCGGCCTCACGACGACGAACCAGTTCGGCGTCTCGGAGCCCTACCGCGCGCGGCGCTGAGCGCTCGGGCCGCGGGCGCGAGCGCGCGACTCGGGCCCGCTCCAGCGCGGCCAGCCGCGGAGCCAGAAGGCGCCGCTCGGGCTCGGTCCCGCCGCACGCGAGGGCACGCCGGTACGCGAGGGCGGCCTCCGGGGCGCGGCCGAGACGCCGGAGGCCGCCTCCTGCGGTGCGGAGGCTCTACGCCGGAGCGAACGGCGTCCTCCGAAATCGACACGCCCGCCCGCGCGATCGGTCGAGCCGCCCGGGGGGACGCTCTCGCGACGGAGCGGAGGGCCGTCTCCAGCGCGAGGCATGCGGCTTGCACCGCCCGGGCGCGATGGTGCGCGGGGACGGGCGTGGCGGCGGCCGCTACGACGTGGCGATCGTCGGCGCCGGGCCGGCGGGGCTCTCGGCGGCCCTCGTCCTCGCGCGCTGCTGCCGCGAGGTCTTCGTGTGCGACGCCGGGACGCCGCGCAGCGCCGCCACCGAGGTGATGCACGGGTTCCTCACGCGCGACGGCATCGAGCCGGCCGAGTTCCGCCGGCTCGCCCGGGAGGAGCTCGGCCGCTACGAGAACGTGGCGCTGCGCGACGCGCGCGCCGTCGACGCCCGCCGCGCGGGCGAGGCCGGCTTCGCCGTCGACCTCGCCGACGGCGAGCGCGTGCGGGCGCGCAAGCTCCTCGTCGCGACGGGGCTCGTCGACGAGCTGCCCCCGCTCGAGGGCTTCGGCGAGTTCTACGGGACCAGCGTCTTCCACTGCCCGTACTGCGACGGCTACGAGCTGCGCGGGGCGCCGCTCGCCGTCTACGGCCGGGGGCGGCGCGCGTTCGAGATGGCGCGCGCCCTCACCGGCTGGTCGCGCGACCTCACGCTCGTGAGCGACGGCCCCGCCGGGCTCGCGCCCGAGGCGCGCCGGCACCTGGAGCGCAACCGCATCCGCGTCGTCGAGACGCGCGTCGCCCGGCTCGCGGGCCGCGACGGACGGCTCGAGGCCGTCGTCCTCGCCGACGGCCGCGCGCTGCAGGTGCGCGGCCTCTTCTTCGACACGCCCACGCGGCCCCAGTCCCTCCTCGCGCAGCGGGTCGGCTGCCGCCTCACGAAGAAGGGGGGCGTCCGCTGCGGCCAGTACGAGGCGACGGACGTCCCCGGCGTCTTCGTCGCCGGGAACCTCACGAAGGACGTGCAGCTCTCGATCGTGGCCGCCGCGGAGGGCGCGCGCGCCGCGTTCGGGATCCAGCGCTCCCTCCTGCGCGAGGACTTCGAGCGCCGCGCGACGGGAAGGCGCCGCGTCGAGCATCCGCCGGTCGAGCACGCGGAGACGCAGGCGCGCAGGCCGCGGGCATGACGGACACGAGCGAGCTCTTCGCCCAGGCGGGGAAGGCGCTGCTCTACTACGCCGCCCTCGTCGGCATGATGCGGCTCGCGGGGAAGCGCCTCGCCGGCCAGACGACGACCTTCGACCTCATCGTCCTGATCTCGCTCGGCGTCGTGATCCAGTCGGCGGCGCTCGAGAAGGGCGTCGCGAACGCCGCGGTCTTCGCGGCGACGGTCTTCTCGGCGCACCGCCTGCAGGCGCTCGCCTCGGCGCGCTGGCCGTTCGTGCGCCGGCTGGTGCGGGGGCGGCCGCGCGCGCTCGTGCGCGAGGGCGAGGTGCTGCCCGGCGCGCTGCGCGAGGAGGGCATCACGCTCGAGGAGCTCCTCGCGGGACTGCGCAAGCTCGGGTACGACGGCGTCGAGCCGGTGAAGCTGGCCGTCCTCGAGGAGACCGGCCACATCTCGGCCGTCGGGCGCCGCGAGGCCGGCCCCGGCCCGCCGGCCCGGACGCCGGACCGCCGCGTGGACCTCGAGCCGTAGCCGGACCCCGACGGGCGCGGCGCGGCGGGGACGGGGTCGAGTAACGTGAAGGACTCCCCTGTGGGGTGAGCTCGAGGGGCGAGCCCGACGCCGCGCCGCCGAACGCTCGCGCCGCGCGGCTCGCGGACTCGACACCGTCCCGGCACGGAGCGGACGTGGGGCTCGACGAGTACGACCGCAAGCGCGACTTCCGCCGCACGCCCGAGCCGAGGGGCAGGCGCGCGCAGCGCAAGAGGCGGGTCGCCGCCGCCGGCGGGCAGTTCGTCGTCCAGCAGCACGCCGCGCGCCGGATGCACTGGGACTTCCGCCTGGAGCTCGACGGGGTGCTGAAGAGCTGGGCCGTGCCGAAGGGCCCGAGCCTCGTGGCCGGCGAGCGCCGCATGGCGGTCCAGACGGAGGATCACCCGCTCGAGTACGCCGGCTTCGAGGGCGTGATCCCGAAGGGCGAGTACGGCGGCGGTACGGTCGTCGTCTGGGACCGCGGGATCTGGCAGCCGATCGGCGATCCCCACGCGGGCCTCGCGGAGGGAAAGCTCGACTTCACCCTCGCGGGCGAGAAGCTGCGCGGGCGCTGGCACCTCGTGCGGCTGCGCCCGAGAGACGGCGAGCGCAGCCCGAGCTGGCTCCTCATCAAGAGCCGGGACGCCGAGGCGCGGCCGGCGAGCGCGGGCGAGATCGTCGCGACGGAGCCGGCGAGCGTCCTCACCGGGCGGGACCTCGCGCAGGTCGCGCGCGACGCGGACCGCGAGTGGTCGAGCCGGAGCGGCGAGCGCGGCGGCGCGCCGGTCCCGGCCCCCGACGACCCGGAGGGCGTCCCGGGCGCGAAGCGCGGGCCGCTCCCGCGCCGCCTGGAGCCGCAGCTCGCGACGCTCGTCGCCGCGGCGCCCGACGGAGACGCCTGGATCCACGAGATCAAGCTCGACGGCTACCGCCTCCTGGGTCGGATCGAGGAGGGGGACGTGCGCCTGGTCTCGCGCAACGGCCGCGACTGGACCGACCGCTTCCCGGCGCTCGTCGAGGCGCTGCGCGGGTTTCCCGCCGAGAGCGCGCTCCTCGACGGGGAGGCGGTCGTGCTGGACCCGGAAGGGCGCAGCAGCTTCCAGGCGCTCCAGGCCGCGCTCGGCCGCGCCGGGTCGGCGGCCGGCGTGCGGCTCGTCGTCTTCGACTGCCTCTACCTCGACGGCTTCGACCTGCGCGACGCGCCGCTCGTCGAGCGAAAGCGCGTCCTGCGCGCGCGCCTCGCGCGGGGGCCCGCCGGCGCGCCCCTCGGCTACAGCGACCATTTGCGCGGGCAGGGGCCCGCGTTCTTCGGCGCCGCGTGCGCGACCGGCGTCGAGGGGATCGTCTCGAAGCGCGCCGAGGCGAGGCACCGGCCCGGGCGCTCGCGCGACTGGCAGAAGGTGAAGTGCTCCCAGCGCCAGGAGTTCGTCGTCGTCGGCTGGACCGATCCGGGCGGGGCGCGCGTCGGGCTCGGGGCGCTCCTCCTCGGCGCGCACGACGCCGAAGGCGCGCTGCGCTACTGCGGCAAGGTCGGGACCGGCTTCGACGACGCCACGCTGAGCGCGCTCCGCGCGCGGCTCGCGCGGCTGGAGCGCCCGCGGCCGGCCGTCGCCGGCGCGCCGCGCATGCGGGGGGCGCACTGGGTCGAGCCGGAGCTCGTGGCCGAGGTCTCCTACACCGAGTGGACGCGCGAGGGGCGCGTGCGCCATCCGGTGTACCTCGGGCTGCGCGAGGACAAGCCCGCGGCGGAGGTCCGCATCGAGCGGCCGCAGGCGGTCGCCGGCGCCGCGGACGGGCCGGCGAGCTCGGGCACCGGCGGCGAGCGCAGGAGGACGCGCGACGCTGGCGCGGACGTGCGCGAGGTGGCGGGCGTCCGGCTGTCCACGCCGGAGCGGATCTACTACCCCGAGCTCGGGCTCACGAAACGCGACGTGGCGCTCTACTACGAGGCGATGGCCGAGCGCGCGCTCCCCGGTCTCGCGCACCGCCCGCTCACGCTGCTGCGCTGTCCCGAGGGCGTCGAAGGCGAGTGCTTCTACCAGAAGCACGCGAACGAGAGCGTGCCCGAGGCCGTGGCGCGCGTGCGCGTGCGCGAGGGCCGCGAGCCGTACGCGATGGTCACCGACCTCGCCTCGCTCGTCTCGCTCGTCCAGATCGGCGCGCTCGAGCTCCACGTCTGGGGCGCGCGCGCCGACCGGCTCGACCGGCCCGACCTCGTCGTCTTCGATCTCGACCCCGACCCGAGCGTGCCGTGGGAGCGCGTGCGCGAGACGGCCGCTGCGCTGCGCGTCTACCTCGAGGGCCTCGGGCTCGTCGCCTTCGCGCGCGTGACGGGCGGGAAGGGCGTGCACGTGGTGGTCCCGATCGAGCGGCGCTCGAGCTGGGAGGAGGTGCGCGGCTTCTCGCGGGCCGTCGCCCTCGAGCTGGTGCGCGCGGCGCCGGGCCAGTTCACCGCGCACATGTCGAAGGCGCGCCGCGCGGGGAAGATCTACGTCGACTGGGTGCGCAACACCGTCGAGGCGACGGCGATCGCGTCGTACTCGCTGCGCGCGCGGCCCGGCGCGCCGGTCGCGCTCCCCGTGGGGTGGGACGAGCTCGCCTCGCTCGCGGGGCCGCTGCGCGAGAGCCCGCGCGAGGCGCAGCGGCGGCTCGCGCGGCCGGATCCCTGGGCCGACTTCGAGGCGGCGCGACGCCCGCTCACGCGGGCGATCCTGCGGCGGGTGGGGGCGGAGACGTCGTAGCGCCGCGGCGCGCGACGGTCGCGGGCGAGCGGCCGGCTCGTCAGCGCTTTCCCGCGCGCCGGCGGCCTCCCTCGCCCGCCTTCGCGCGCCGCGGTCCGCGGTCGGGCTCCTTCTCGCGGCCGCCGGCCGCCTCGCCCTTCCGGCGGGCGCCCGCCCGCTTCGCGGGCGCGCGCGCTCGCGCGGCGGCCGGGCGCTCCTCGGCGGCTTCCGCGCGCTCGGCCTTCCGCGCGGCGGCCGCCTCCTTCGCGCGCCCGCGCGCCCCGGCCTCCCGCTCCGCGCCGGCGGGCGCGCGCAGCCGCTCCTTGAGGAGCGCCATGAGATCGACGACCTCGCCGCCGGCCTCGGGGGCGGCCGTCGCGGGCGCCGCGGCCGGCGCCTCCACCACGTCGTCGCCGCGCTCCCACTTCGCGCGCGCGAGCGCGAGGAGCCGCTCGTCGGCGTCGTCCTGCAGCTCGGACTCGGCCACCGCGTCGTGCGCGAGCGCCTCGACCGCGGCCTGCATGCGCTTCACGCGCTTTGCGTCGGGCTCCACGGCCTCGGGGAGCCCGAGCGTCCCCGGCGTCCGCAGCTCGTCGCCGTAGCGGAGCGTCTCGGCGCGCAGGATGCCGCGCTCCGCGAAGATCGCGACGGCGTAGGCCTTCTCGCGCATCACGAAGCTCGCGATGGCGGCGCGGCCCGTGCGCTCCATCGTCTCGGCGAGAAGGCGGTACGCCTTCGTCTGGCCGCCGCCCGGGACGAGGACGTAGGAGCGCTCGAAGTAGCCCGGGTCGATCGCGCCGCGCGGGACGAAGCGGGCGAGCTCGATGTCGCGCGAGCGCCGCGGCGCCAGCCCTTCCAGCTCCTCGTCGCTCACGAGGACGAACTCGCCGGGCGCGACCTCGTAGCCGCGCACGATCTCGTCGGGCTCGAGCGCCAGCTCCTCCGCGGGGCAGACGTACTGGCGGACGAGGGGCGTCCCGTCGGGCGAGAGCATCCGGAGCGCGGGCCGGCGCCGACGCTGCGCGGAGTAGAGCTCGATCGGCACGGTCACGAGGCCGAACGTGATGCTCCCCGACCAGATCGCGCGGCCCGCGGCGCCGCCCTCGGGCGGCGAAGACGTCTCCTCGCCGCGCCCGAGCCGAGCGCGGCGTCGCCCCGCTCCCTCAGGCTGCGGCACGGCCCCGCCCCTTCGCGGCCGCGAGGCTGCGGCGCAGGACGTCCGCGAGATCGCCCTTCGCGCGCGGCGGCGGCGCCTCCTTCACGGCAAAGGTGCGGCCCTCGCGCTTCGCCTCGATCAGCTTCTCCACGCGCTCGCGGTAGTCGTCGCGCAGCTCCCCGGGCTCGAACGGGGCGTCGAGCGTGGCGAGGAGCTGCTCCGCGAGCTTGCGCTCGCCGGGCGAGATCGCGGAGCCGGTCGGCTGCGCGAGCCGGTCGACCGAGACCGTCTCGTCGGCCGCGTGGAGCGCGAGGAGCGCGAGGTGGTCGCCGTGCGGCGCGAGGACGCCGTAGTAGCGGCTGCCCCGCATCACCCAGCGCGCGATGCCGCGCCGCTCCGTGCGCCGCAGCGCCTCCACGAGCGCGAAGTAGTCGGCGTCGGAGCCGTCGGGTCCGAGGAAGTAGGGCCGGCTGTACCAGGCGAGGTCGATCGCGCCGGGCGGCACGAAGCGCAGCACCTCCACGCTGCGCGACGCCTCCGGCGCGGCCGAGGCGAGCTCCTCGCCGCGCAGCAGGACGAAGACGCCCTCGTCCACCTGCAGCCCGCGGCGCACCTCCTCGCTCGGCACCTCCCGCTCGTCGCGCGGGTCGATCATGCGCTGGCGCACGGGGACGCGATCCTTCTCGTGGAGCAGGCGGAAGTGGATGCCGCGGTCCTCCACGGCGGCGTAGAGCTTCACCGGAAGCTTCACCTCCCCGAGCTCAAGAGACGCCTTCCACATCGCGCGCGCCATGCGCCGCTCCTACCGGGCGAACCCTCGGGGGTGCAAGGGCGGTGCCGGACGCGGCCCCGCATCCACCGAGGTAAGGCCCCCCGCGGCCGGGCTCGGACCTCGCTCCCGGCGGGGAGGTTTCTAAACAACGGGGTCTGACCCTTTCTAAACGGGCCGCGCCGTTTGGACAAAAGTCGGCGATGGTTCGCCGGAGGGAGCGGGGGGCCTTCCGGGCGAGGGGTGCGTGCGGGTCCACCTGGTCGACGGGACGTACGAGCTGTTCCGCCACTTCTTCGCGGTGCCGAGCAAGCGGGCCGCGGACGGGCGCGAGATCGGCGCCGTCCGCGGCGTGCTGGGCTCGCTCGCCGGCCTTCTCGAGGAGGGCGCGACGCACGTGGGCGTCGCCACCGACCACGTGATCGAGTCGTTCCGCAACGAGCTCTATCCCGGCTACAAGACGGGCGCGGGCGTCGACCCGGATCTCCTCGCGCAGTTCGAGCCGCTCGAGGAGGCGCTCGCCGCGGCCGGCTTCGCGGTGTGGCCGATGGTCGAGTACGAGGCGGACGACGCGCTCGCCGCCGCGGCGGCCGCGGCGGCGGCCGATCCGCGCGTGGAGGACGTCTGGATCTGCACGCCGGACAAGGACCTCGCGCAGTGCGTCTCCGGCGCGCGCGTCGTGATGTGCGACCGCCGCACGCGCGCGCTCCTCGACGCCGCCGGCGTGCGCGCGAAGTTCGGGGTCGACCCCGCCTCGATCCCCGACTACCTCGCGCTCGTCGGCGACAGCGCCGACGGCTTCCCCGGCCTCCCGGGCTTCGGCCCGAAGTCGGCCGCGACGCTCCTCGCGCGCTACGGCCGCCTCGAGCGCGTGCCGGCGCGGGCCTCCGCCTGGGACGTGAAGCTCCGCGGCGCGGAGACGCTCGCCGCGACGCTCGCCGCGCGCCGCGAGGAGGCGCTCCTCTACCGGCGGCTCGCGACGCTCGTCGCCGACGGCCCGGCCGTGGGCCGCGTCGACGACTGGCGCTGGCGCGGCCCGCGCGTCGGCTTCGCCGATCTCGCCGCGCGCCTCGACGCGGCGCCGCTCGCCGAGCGCCTCGCGCGGCTGGCGACGGCACGGGGGTGAGCGCCCCCGTCGCTCGCGTCCGCCGCGTGCGTCCGGCACCGTCCCCCACCCGGAGGCGGTCGCTGCTGCGGATCGTGAGCTGGAACGTGAACGGGCTGCGCGCGTGCGGGCGCAAGGGGTTCGCGGCGTGGCTGGCGCAGAGCGGCGCCGACGTCGTCGGGGTGCAGGAGGTGCGCGCGCGCCTCGAGGACCTCCCGGACGCGCTCCGGACGCCCGCGGGCTGGCACGCCCACTTCGTCGCCGCCGAACGCCCCGGCTACAGCGGCGTCGGGCTCTTCTCGCGGCGGCCGCCGGACGCCGTGGAGACCTCGCTCGGCGTGCCGCGCTTCGACTGCGAGGGGCGGCTCCAGCTCGCGCGCTTCGGTCGGCTCGCGCTGGCGAACGTCTACTTCCCGAAGGGCAGCGGCAGCCTGCGCGACAACTCGCGCGTCCCGTACAAGCTCGACTTCTACCGCGCGCTCTTCGAGCGCGTCGAGCGGCTGCGACGGAGCGGGCTGCGCGTCCTCGTCCTCGGCGACTTCAACACCGCGCACCGGGAGATCGACCTCGCGCGGCCGAAGGCGAACCTGCGCACGAGCGGCTTCCTGCCCGAGGAGCGCGCCGAGGTCGACCGCTGGATCGCCGCCGGCTGGGTGGACGCCTTCCGCGCGTTCCATCCCGACGACCCCGGTCACTACACCTGGTGGATGCAGTTCGCCGGTGCGCGCGAGCGAAACCTCGGGTGGCGCATCGACTACGTGCTCGCGTCGCCGGCGGCGATGCGCTTCGTGCGCGCGGCCTTCATCTGGCCCGAGGTGATGGGCTCGGACCACGCCCCGACCGGCGTCGACGTGGACGACGCGATCACGCGCTGAGCCCGCGGCGCGGGCGGGGGCGGCGCGCGCGCCGTGGTAGGCTCGCGCGCGATGGCCGCACCGTGGGATCCGACGAGCGCCGACCGCCCCCCCGCCCCGTCCGGCGCGCCCGCTGCCAGCGAGGACCGCGTCGCGGCGGCGGACGAGGACCGCGCGTTCGTCGCGCGCGCGACGCGGCAGGCGATCGTCGTCGCCGTCGCCGCGGCGGCGGGGCTCGCCGCGCTCTGGGTGCTGAAGGCCGCGCTCACGCCGCTCGCGGCGGCCTTCGTGACGGCGTACCTGCTGGACCCGCTGATCGACCGCCTCGAGGCGCTCGGCCTGCGCCGGCGGGCCGCGATCCTCCTCGTCCTCGCGAGCGTCGGCTGCGCGGTCGCCGCGCTGCTGCTCTACGTCGTGCCGAACCTCGTCGCGGAGATCTACGGGCTCGCGCAGCGCCTGCCCGGATACCTCGAGCGCCTCCTGGTCGAGGGGGTGCCGCGCCTCGAGCAGCGCCTCGGCATCGAGCTGCCGACGACGTTCGAGGAGATCGTGGGCCGCTTGCGCGGCGCCGAGACGGATCTCCTCTCGCGCGCGGGGGACGTGCTGACGGGCGCCGTCGCCACCGTGACGGGGACGCTCTCCGCCATCGTCGGCCTCCTCGTGATCCCGATCCTCGCCTACTACCTGCTCGCCGACTTCGACGACCTGCTCGCGCGCTCGGCGCTCTGGATCCCGCCGCGCCACCGGGCCTACGTGGTCGAGAAGGCGCGAACGGCGAACCGGCTCATCTCCGGGTTCCTGCGCGGCCAGGTGACCGTGGCCGCCGCGCTCGGGGTGCTCTACGGCGTCGGCTACTCCGCGATCGGCGTGGACCTCGCGCTCGGGGTGGGTCTCGTGGGCGGGGCGCTCTCGCTCGTGCCCTACCTCGGCGGCGCCGTGGCGGTCGTCTCGTCGAGCGTGCTCTGCATCCTCGAGTTCGGGGTGGACTGGCACCTCGCGGCCACGATCGGCTGGTACGCGGCCGTGCAGACGTTCGAGGGCTTCCTCCTCACGCCGCGCATCGTCGGCGAGAGCGTGGGACTCCACCCCGGCGTCGTCATCGTCGCGCTCCTCATCGGCGGCGACCTCTTCGGCTTCCTGGGCCTCCTGATCGCCGTCCCGTTGGCCGCCGTCGCGAAGGTCTTCGTCGACGAGGGCCTCGAGGCCTACCGCCGCTCGACGTTCTTCGACGACCCCCCGCAGGCGCCGCCCCCGCCCGGCGACGCCGGCCCGCCCGGGGCGGGCGCGGCGGGCGGGATCGCCCGCATCCCGTCGTAGCCGGGGCGGCGCCCCCGGTCGGCCGCCGCGCCGGTCGCGCGGCTGCGCCCGCGAGGTACGATGGATCCCGGGGGGCCACGGAGGCCGCCACGATGGCGCCCGCGCTCCGACCGCTCGCCGCCCTCGCCCTCGCCTCGCTCGCGCCCGCCGCCCGCGCCGGCGCCGCCGACGTCGCGCCCGCCGCGAGCGGCGTGTACGAGATGAGCGGCGTCACGGTGGACCGGGCCACGGGCCACCAGCGCCCGATCCACGGGACGATCGTCGTGCGCGTCGAAGGCGACCGCTACACGACGCACTTCGAGCTCTCGACGCTCTTCCCGGGCAGCCGCGCGAAGGCCGCCCAGGTGACCGGAACCGGCGAGGGGCGCGTCGAGGGCGGCCGGCTCGTCGGCGAAGCGCACACGCAGCTCGCCGTCGGCGCGGCGCCCGGCGTCGACGTCGGCTTCGCCTACGTGCCGCGCGAGGTGAGCCCGCGCATCGTGTCCCGCTCCACGGCGACCTTCTTCGAGGACGGCAGCGTGCGCGCGGAGATCGAGAACGCCGCGGAGGAAGGCGCCGACTACGCGCCGACGAAGACGACGCTCGTGGGCTACCGGCGCGTGGAGAAGACGCCCGCGGCCCCGGAGCGCTGACCCGGGCCGGGCGCGCCCGCCGCGGCGTGCTACTCCTCCGCCCCCGCGATGCGCGGCGCGCCGAAGCCCGTCTTCTACGCGGTCCTCGTGCTCCTGCCCGCGGCGGCGATCGCGCTCGCCGTCGAAGCGATCCTGCCGCGCATCGCGCCTGCCCCGCGGCTCGCCTACCACGCCTGGGGCAACCGCCCGGACACGCTCCTTCCGGGCGTCGAGCACCGGGCCGTGACGCGCAACTACGACGTCGTCTTCCGCACGAACGCGCTCGGCTTCAAGGACGAGGAGCACGCGGTGGAGAAGCCGCCGGGCGTGTACCGGGTGCTCCTGCTCGGGGACTCCTTCGTCGAGGGCCAGGGCGTGGACCCGCGCGACCACCTCGCGCGCGTCCTGGAGCGCCTCGCGGCGCGAGACGGCGTCCGGCTCGAGGCGATCGCGATGGCGGCCTCGGGCTGGGGGCAGAGCCAGGAGCTCGCGACCTACGAGGTCGTCGGGCGCCGCTACGCGCCGGACTTCGTCGCCGTCTTCTTCTGCGCGAACGACCTCTGGAACAACTTCGCGACACAGCGCACCTCGCGCGGTCCCCGTCCCGCGTACGCGCTCGGGCCGGACGGGCGGCTCGTGTTCGAGCTTGCGGACGAGCCGGAGACGCCGCCCGCCCCCGAGGCGCTGCGCCGCTACGAGCGTCCCCCGCGCTCGGAGGGCGTGCGCGCGCTGCGGCGGCTCTTCGCGCGCGCCTTCCGGATCGCGACGGCGGGCGAGGAGGAGCGGCGCGCCGCGCGCCTCGCGGCGCTCTACGAGCTTCCGCCCGAGGCCGACCGCGCCATGCGCGACCCCGGCGGGCCGCCCGGCGTCCCGCGCGACCGCCGGATCCTGTTCGAGGCGCTCGTGGCCGCGCTCCACCGCGCGGTCGTCGCGCGCGACGGCGCGCGGCTCGTGAACGTCCACGTGACCGGCTACCTCGACAAGCCCATGGACCCCGACTTCGCGCGCCTCCTCGCGTGGGTGGCCGAGCGCTACGCCCGACACGGCGTGGAGACGGTGGACCTCGAGCGGGTGTTCCGCGCGCGCGTCGCGGCAGGAGACCCGTACCCCGCCTGGCGCAGCGACCCGCACTGGAACGCCGCGGGCCACGCGTACGCGGCCGAGGCGCTCTGGGGCCGGATCCGCGCGCTCCGGGCCGCGCCCCCGGGCGCGCCGAGCCGCCGCGCGCACGGCGCGGCGCGACGCGACGCGTCCCGGAGGAGGGGCCAGACGCCGATCCAGAGCGTCCCGCAGGAGACCGGCGGGGGGCCGGGGCGTCAGCGGGCCGCGGGCGTGGGCGCGCCCTGCGGCGGCGCGCCCGCAGCCGGATCGCCCGGCGCCGGGCCGTCGCCCGCCGGAGCGGGCGCGCCTTCCTCGTGCGCTTCGGCCGGCTCCGCGTCCTCCTCCTCGATCTCGTAGAGCGCGTCCAGCGCGCCGGGGTCGAGCGCGTCCGGGGCGTCGCGGTTCCGGACCAGTGCCCGGCGCCGCTCGACGTGCGCGTCCCGCACCGCGACGTAGTAGTCGAGCGCCGCCTCGCGCGCGCGCCGGATGCGGTCCTCCGCGAGGGCGCGCGCGTTCACGATCTCGAGGAACCCGACGCCCGGGATGCCGACGATGGAGAACGCGAGCCCGAGGTCGAGCGCGGCGTCGAACACGCCGCCGACGAGGTCGCGCGGGCTCGACGGCCCGAGGAGCGGGACGCACCAGTAGGGGCCGGCGGGGATGCCCCAGGCGCCGAGCATCTGGCCGAAATCCTCGTTCGTGGGCTCGAGCCCGAGGCGCGCCGCCGGGTCGAAGAGGCCCAGCACGCCGACCGTGGTGTTCGTGGCGAAGCGGCCGGCCTCGCGCCCCGCGCCGCCGAGCTGGCCCTGCCCGAGGCTCGCGACGAAGCGAGAGGGGAACGAGAGGTTGTCGAAGAAGCGGCCGACCGACGCGCGCATCGCCTCGAACGTGATCGCCGTCCAGCCGCGCGCGAGCGGCGCGAGCACGAGGCGGTCCACGCCCTCGTTGAAGCCGAAGACGACCCGATTCGCGCCCTGGTAGGGATCGCCGCCCTGCGTCTCGGGATCCCAGCCCGGGGGGTACGTGACGCAGCCCCCGAGCGGGAGCGCGAGCGCGAGGAGCAGCGCAGCAGCGGCCGGTCGTCGCGACGTGCGCAGCGTCATGAGGGGTGGGCGGGCGCCTCCCGCGCATGGGGCCACGCGTCGGCCGCGGCCGCGCGGTCCGCGAGCACGACGCGGCGCGCGGCCGCGACGCGCGCCGCGGGCGCGGACGCGTCGCCGGCGAGGAGCCGAGCCAGCGCCGGCGCCTTCTCCGCGCCGCCCACGACCCACACCGCGCAGCGCGCGCGCCCGAGCGCGGGCAGCGTGAGCGTGAGGCGGCGCAGCCCGCCGTGCGCCGTGGCGGTCGGGGCCACGTCGGCGTCGCGCACGTCGAGGACGGCGTCGCCGGGGAAGAGCGAGGCCGTGTGGCCGTCCTCGCCGAGCCCGAGGTGGACGACGTCGAGCGCGGGCGGCCGGCCCGCCGCGTCCTCGAGGCGCCGCGCGTAGCGCGCGCACGCCGAGTCGAGGTCCGCCGCCTCCACCGGCATCGCGTGGAGCGCATCCTTCGCGACCCGTGGGCCGAGCGCCGCGGCGAGCGCCGTCCAGTTGCGCGCCGGCGAGCCGTCGGGCGCGACGCGCTCGTCGACCTGGAAGACGTCGAGCGCGTCCCAGGGAAGCCGCTCGCGCGCGAGGCGCGCGAGGAGCGCCTCGACGCGGCCCCCCGAGAGGGCGAGCGTCGCGCGGCCTCGCGCGCGGGCCGCCGCGCGCACCTCCTCGGCGAGGAGGGCGGCGCCGGCGGCCGCGAGCGCCGGCGCGTCGTCGACGACCCGCAGCGCGGGCCTCGCGCTCGGGGCGCCCGCGCTCATGCGACGACCGGGTCGTCCCAGCCGCCGTAGGGGGCGATCATCGCCCGGGCGGCCTCGGGACCCCACGAGCCCGGCGCGTACGGGTGGATCCGGGTCGGCTTGCGCAGCACCGGGTCGACGACGCGCCACGCCGCTTCGACGCCGTCCTGGCGCCCGAAGAGCGCGGCGTCGCCCTCGAGCGCGTCGCCGAGGAGCCGCTCGTACGCGGTCATCTCGTCGGGGCTGTGCTGGCAGACGGAGAGCTCGACCTGGCGCCCGCGCATCTCCTCGCCGGGCGCCTTCGCGCGCGCGCCGAGCGCGATCACGACGTCGGGCCCGAGGCGGAAGCGGAAGTAGTTCGGGCGTCCGAGCTCGTCGCCGCGGTGGAGGACGCCGAGCGGCGGCCGCTGCAGCTCGACGCGTACCTCCGTCGCCGTCACGGCGAGGCGCTTGCCGGCGCGGACGAAGATCGGCACCCCGGCCCAGCGCCACGAGTCGATGTGGAGCTGCATCGCGGCGTACGTCTCGACCAGCGAGCTCTCCGCGACGCCCGGCTCCTCGCGGTAGCCGGCGTACTGCCCGCGCACGAGACTCCTCCCGGTGAGCGGACGGATCGCGCGCAGCGCCTTCGCGTTCTCGTCGCGGACGCTCTCGGCGTCGGGGGCGACGGGCGGCTCCATGGTGAGGAGCGCGACGACCTGGAGCAGGTGGTTCTGCACCACGTCGCGCAGCGCGCCGACCTCCTCGTAGAAGCGCCCGCGGCCCTCCATCCCGAGCGTCTCCGCCATCGTGATCTCGATCGCGGCCACGTGGTGTCGGTTCCAGAGCGGCTCGACGAAGCTGTTCGCGAACCGGAAGTAGAGGAGGTTCTGCACCGCCTCCTTGCCCATGAAGTGGTCGATGCGGTAGATGCGGCCCTCGTCGAACACCGTGTGCAGCACGCGGTTCAGCTCGCGCGCGGACGCGAGGTCGCGCCCGAACGGCTTCTCGACGACGACGCGGCCGTCGCGCGCGCAGCCCGATTTCGCGAGCGAGCTCACGACCTCGGCGAAGAGGCTGGGCGGGATGGCGAGGTAGAAGAGCGGGCGCGTCGCGCCGCCGAGCGCGTCGCAGAGCAGCCGATACGTCGCGGGATCGCGGTACTCGGCGCGCACGTAGCGCAGCGAGGCGAGGAGCGCCTCGACCGCCGCGGGGTCCGCGTTCCGCTCGAACTCCGCGAGGCTCTCGCGCGCGTACGCGCGCAGCCGTTCGGTGTCCCAGGGCGACGAGGCGAAGCCGACGACGGGCACGCCGAGCCGGCCGCGCCGCGCGAGCCGGTAGAGCGCCGGGAAGAGCTTGCGGCGGGCGAGGTCGCCGGTCGCGCCGAAGAGGACGAGCGCGTCGCTGCGCGGATCCACCCTCGGAAGGGTAGCCTCCCGCGCAGGAGGTGGCGGCATGCAGCTCGGGATGGTCGGGCTCGGGCGCATGGGGGGCAACATGGCGCGCCGGCTGCTGCGCGCGGGGCACGCGTGCGTCGTGCACGACGCGAGCCCGCGTGCCGCCGCCGCGCTCGTGGCGGAAGGCGCGCGCACTGCGGCGACGCTGCGCGAGCTGGTCGACGCGCTCGCGCCGCCGCGCGCCGTCTGGCTCATGCTGCCCGCCGCGGTCGTGGACGCGACGCTCGACGAGCTGGCGCCGCTCCTCGCGCCCGGCGACGTCGCCGTCGACGGGGGGAACTCCTGGTACGTCGACGACCTGCGCCGCGCGCAGGCGTTCGCGGCGCGCGGCCTCCACTACGTCGACGTCGGAACGAGCGGCGGCACCCGGGGGCTGGAGCGCGGCTATTGCCTCATGATCGGCGGCGCGCCCGAGGCGGTGCGCCGGCTCGAGCCCGTCTTCGCGGCGCTCGCGCCCGGCGTCGGCGCCGCGCCGCGCGGCCCGGGGCGCGACGGCGCGCCGAGCCCCGCGGAGCAGGGCTGGCTCCACTGCGGCGGGGCCGGCGCCGGCCACTTCGTGAAGATGGTGCACAACGGGATCGAGTACGGGCTCATGGCCGCCTACGCGGAGGGGCTGAACCTCCTGCGCCGCGCGGACGTCGGGCTCGCGGTCGGCGGCGCCGCCGACGCGGGGAGCGCGCCGCTCCGCGCGCCCGAGCGCTTCCGCTACCGCTTCGACGTGGCGGAGATCGCGGAGCTCTGGCGGCGCGGCAGCGTGATCGGCTCCTGGCTCCTCGACCTCGCGGCGGCCGAGCTCCGCGAGGATCCGGCTCTCGCGCGCTTCGAGGGCCGCGTCGGCGACTCCGGCGAGGGACGCTGGACGCTCGAAGCCGCGGTCGAGGCGGGCGTTCCGGTGCCGGTCCTCTCGGCGGCGGTGTACCAGCGCTTCAGCTCGCGCGGCCTCTCCGACTTCGCGGATCGCGTGCTCTCGGCGCTGCGCCACGCGTTCGGCGGCCACGCCGAGCGCTCCGGCCGCGGCTGAGAGCCGCGGCGGCCGCGCCGACCGCCTCGGCCGCGGCTCCCGGCTCGGCGCCGCGGCCTGGGCGGCGCCCGAGGGCGGGGCGCCTCGGCGCGCGGCTCACCACGCATCCACGCACGGGCGCTTCTTTCCCGTCCGCGGCGCGGGCGGCGGCACCGCGCGCAGCGCCTCGACGACGCGGCGGCGCGACTCGGCCGGGTCGATCACGTCGTCGATCTCGAAGTGGGACGCCACGTTCACCGCCTTCCCGTGCTCGTACATGCGGCGCACCATCTGCTCGAAGGCCGCGCGGCGCTCGGCCGGGTCCGCGATCGCGGCGAGCTCGTTCCGGAAGCCGAGCTTCACGGCGCCCTCGAGCCCCATGCCGCCGAACTCCGCCGTCGGCCAGGCGACGCAGAAGAGAGGCGCCTTGAAGCTCCCGCCCGCCATCGCCTGCGCGCCGAGCCCGTAGCCCTTGCGCAGCACGATCGTGAAGAACGGCACGGTGAGGCTCGCGCCCACGACGAACATGCGCGCCGCGTGGCGCACGAGCGCGGTGCGCTCCGCCTCGGGCCCGACCATGATGCCCGGCGTGTCGCACAGGAAGAGGAGCGGGAGGTCGAAGGCGTCGCACAGCTGCATGAAGCGCGCGGCCTTGTCGGCGCCGTCCGCGTCGATCGCGCCGGCGAGGTGCATCGGGTCGTTCGCGACGATGCCGAGCGGCCGCCCTTCGATCCGCGCCAGCGCCGTCACCATGCCGCGCCCGAAGGCCCGGCGCAGCTCGAGGACGGAGCCCGTGTCCGCGAGCAGCTCGATCACCGCGCGGACGTCGTAGACGCGCAGCCGGTTCTCCGGAATCGCCGCGCGCAGCCGGCGCGGGTCCGCGCACGTCCAGTCGGCCAGCGGGCCCTGGAAGTAGGCGAGGTACTGCTTCGCGACCCGAACCGCCTCGGCCTCGTCCTCCACGGGGACGTCGACGACGCCGTTCGGGACCTGCACCTCCATCGGGCCCACGTCCTCCGGACGGAACACGCCGAGGCCGCCGCCTTCGATCATCGCCGGCCCGCCCATCCCGATGTTCGAGCCGCGCGCCGCGATCACGACGTCCGCGCAGCCGAGCAGCGCGGCGTTCCCGGCGAAGCAGCGTCCGGAGTTGATCGCGACGAGCGGCACGAGGCCCGAGAGCCGCGCGAACCAGCGGAACGCGAGGCAGTCGAGGCCCGCGACGCCGAGGCCGTCGCTGTCTCCGGGACGTCCGCCGCCGCCCTCGGTGAAGATCACGAAGGGGAGGCGCAGCGCCTCGGCGAGCTCGAACAGGCGGTCCTTCTTGCGGTGGTTCTGCTGGCCCTGCGTGCCGGCGAGCACGGTGTAGTCGTAGGACGCGACGGCGCAGCGCGCGCGCTCGTCGGGAAAGAGCTGGCCGTTCACGCGCCCGAGCCCGCCGACGAGGCCGTCGGCCGGCGTGCGCTCGATCAGCTCCTGCAGGGGACGTCGCCGCCGCTGCGCCGCGACGACGAGCGCGCCGATCTCGACGAAGGAGCCGGGGTCGAGGAGGTCCTCCACGTTCTCGCGGGCGGTGCGCTGGCCGGTCTTGCGGCGCCGCGCCACGGCGCCGGGCCGGCGCGCGTCGAGCCCGACCGCGTGGCGCTCGATCACCTCCGCGAGGTCGGGGCGCACGGCGTCGAGGTCGACCTCCGCGGCGCCCTCGTCCTCGGCGGCGCCGAGCGCGGCCTCCTCGAGCCAGAGGAGCGGGTGACCCTCCGGCACCGCGTCGCCCGGCGCGCACGCCCACGCGCGCACGACGCCGCTGCGCGCGGCGCGGACGACGTGCTCCATCTTCATCGCCTCCAGCACGGCGACGGCCGCGCCCGCGCGCACGCCCTGGCCGACGGCGGCGTCGAGCGAGACCACCGTGCCCTGGAGCGGCGCGCGCACCGCGAAGCGGCCCGGCGCGCCGGCGTCCGCGTCCGCGCCGGGGTCCGCGCCCGCCGGGCCGACCCGCCGCTCGCGCGCCGGGGACGGGCCGGGGACCGCGGCGCGCGCCTCCGACGCCGGGCCGGCGCCTGCGCGCGCGCCGGGGACGCGCGCGCCTGCGTCCGCCGTGGAGGCGGCCGCGAGCCCCTTCCCGTAGGCGAGGACGGCGAGCGGGTCGACCGGGTCGACGCGCGCTCCGGCGAGGGCGGCGCGCTCGGCGCGCGCCGCGGCCGCGGTCGCCCCGCCCGCGTCCGCGGCCGCCGGCTCGGGCGCGTCGTCCTCGAACCAGAGCCGCGGCGCGGGCGCGCCGGACGCGACCAGCTCGGCGAGCCGCTCCTCGACGAAGCGCGTGTGCACGCGCCCGGCGACGACGTCCGGATGCGCGAGGAGGCGCTGGAGGAAGGCGAGGTTCGTCGGGACGCCCTCGATGCGGAACTCGGCGAGCGCGCGGCGCGCGCGCGCGAGCGCGTCGGGGAGGCCGCCCGACGGCGCGTGCGCGATCACCTTGGCGAGGAGCGGGTCGAAGCGCGGGTTGATCGCGTAACCGGCGTAGCCGCAGCCGTCGACGCGCAGCCCCGGTCCCGCCGGCGGCTCGAACGCGCGCAGCGTGCCGCCGGCCGGACGCGGCGCGCCGTCGTCGCCGAGTCGCTCGGCGAGGACGCGCGCCTCGACGGCGACGCCGCGCGCAGGCGGCACCGCGTCGGGCGCGAGGCCGAGCTCCGCGAGCGTGCGGCCGGCCGCGAGCTCGAGCTGGACGCGCACGAGGTCGACGCCGGTCACGGCCTCGCTCACGCCGTGCTCGACCTGGAGCCGCGGGTTCGCCTCCAGGAACGCGAAGCCGGGCTCCCGGCGGGGGTCCGCGTCCACGAGGAACTCGAAGGTCCCGAGGCTCCGGTATCCGAGCGCCCTCGCCATCGCGAGCGCGGCGTCGAGGAGGCGCGCGCGCAGCGCGGGCGCGAGCGCGGGGCTCGGGGCGATCTCGACGAGCTTCTGGTGGCGGCGCTGGAGGCTGCACTCGCGCTCCCAGAGGTGGCTCACCGCGGCGCCGTCCCCGAGCACCTGCACCTCGACGTGGCGGGCGCGCGGGAGCAGCTCCTCGGCGTACACTCCGTCGTGTCCAAACGCGGCCTTCGCCTCGGAGCGGCAGCGCGCGTACGCCTCGGCGACGTCGTCGCCCGCGCGCACGACGCGCATCCCGCGGCCGCCGCCCCCCGCGATCGCCTTGATCACCATTGCGCCGCCGGCGGGCAGCGCGGCGAGGAACGCGCGCGCGTCCTCGAGCGAGGCGGGCCCCGGCGTCCCGCGCAGGATCGGGACCCCGCAGCGCGCGGCGTGCACGCGCGCGCGCGCCTTGTCGCCGAGGAGGTCCAGCGCGTCGGCGTCGGGGCCGACGAAGACGAGCCCGGCGTCGGCGCAGCGCCGCGCGAGGGCGGCGCTCTCGGCGAGGAAGCCGTAGCCCGGGTGGACGGCGTCGCAGCCCGCGGCGAGGGCGGCCCCCGCGATCCCCTCGACGTCGAGGTACGCCGCCGGACCGCGCCCGGCGAGCGCGTGCGCGCGGTCGGCGCGCGCCACGTGGAGCGAGCGGGCGTCGTCCTCCGAGTAGACCGCCACGGTCGGGACGCCGAGCTCCGCGGCCGCGCGCAGCACGCGGATCGCAACCTCGCCCCGGTTGGCGACGAGCAGGCGCTGGAGCGCGATGGGCCACCTCCCCCGCGCGCGGCGCCCGCCGGCTCTCCGCACGGCGGTCGCGTCCCGCGCGGACCGGCCCGAACATAGGACAACGCCGCGCCCGCGACGCGCGCGTCCAGCGGGGCTCGCTCGCTCGCGGAGGGGAGCGCCGACGCGCGAGGGCGCTCGCGGCGACGCGACCTTTCGGTCCCGGAGGAGCGCCCGAGCGGCGGGTCCGGCTCCCGCTTCTCGACACGCGGCTCGCGCTCGCGCCCGAACGGCGCGCTACGCGCCGGCGGCGAGCGCGCGGTCGTGGGCCTCGTGGTAGGCGCTCGCGAGGCGCGACCAGTCGAATGCGCGCGAGTGCGCCTCGACCTCGTTGCGCAGCGCGATGCGCGCCCGCCGGTCGGCGCGGCAGAAGCGCAAGAGGCGCGCCGCGAGGTCGGCCGCCGCCTCCTGGAAGCTGCGGCCGCGACGCGGCAGCACGACGACGCCCCAGTCGTCGTGGTCGGGGAAGCCGTCGGCGACGTAGCGGCCGAAGCCCGCGAGATCGCTCGTCACGGCCGGGACGCCCATCGCGACGCACTCGAGCGGGGTGTAGCCCCACGGCTCGTAGCTGCTCGGGAACACGCCGAGATGGCAGCCGCGCACGAAGTGGTCGTAGTCCATGGCCCAGAGCGGGCTCACCGAGCTGATGAACTCGGGGTGGTAGACGATCTTCACCGGGTCGTCGGGCGCGTTCGTGAGCCGCAGGTGCCGCAAGTGGGCGAGGATCGGATCGTGCTCGTCGTCGATCACGTGGGTCGTGACCGGCGGGAGCCCGTGGGTGCGGAAGGCGTGGAGGACGCGCCGGTGGCGCAGCCGCCAGTACTCGTCGACGAGCGCGTCCAGCGAGGGGGACTCGCCCGCCGCCGCGGCGCGGAAGAGCCGCTCGCCCACCTCGCGGCCGATGCGCTGCGACACCTCGCGCAGCTCCTCCAGGATCCCGCGCGCGTGGAGAGCGTGCGGGTCGAGCGATCGGGTCGAGCGCGCGGTCACGATGAAGAAGACGACCGTGACCCCGAGCGCGGCCGCCTTCAGCTCCTGGTTGAGCCGCGCCATCGCGTCGAGGCACAGGTCGAAGCCCTTGTTCCGCGGCTCGAAGCGGCCGGCGCTGAAGAGGTAGAGCGTGCGGTCGAGGTCGAACGCGTAGCTGGGGAAGAAATGCCCCATCACGGCGCGGTGAATCTGCTCCTTGTGCTGCGCGTGCAGGTTCTGGAAGTCGTGGCCCACGTCGAAGCGGTCGATGTCGAGGCCGTTCGGGGTGACCAGGTCGGGCTTGCGCCCGAGGAGGGCCTCGCACTCCTCGGCGGTGAGCGGCGACACCGTCGTGAAGATCTGCGCGCGGCTCGCGCAGGCGCGCTCGATCTGGTGCTGCGCCGTGATGCCGAAGCGCTTCGCCTCGGCGTCGCCGTCGATCGAGGCGAGCCGGTCGTAGAGCCCGGACTCGCTGCCCGAGAGGTAGCGTCCCACCGAGGTGGCGTGCGTCGTGAAGACGGTCGCGACGGGCGCCTTCTCCACGGCGAGGAGCGGCAGCGCGAGCCCGCCCACCCACTCGTGGAAGTGCGCGAGGACGCGCCGCGGTCCAGGCTCGCCGGCGCGCGCCGCGGCGGCGAAGGCGTGCAGCACGCGGCGCACCGACTCGGCGAAGCCGAGGACGTCCTGGACGAGCGGGTCGTGCGAGCGCGCGTCGATGCCGAGCTCGCGCGTGAGCCGCCGCTCGAGCGCCGCGCGGGTCGCGGCGTCGCGCGCCTCGACGAGGAGGGCGCGCGGGCGGCCGTCGACGAGCCAGCGGCCGAAGTGGACGGGCGTGCCCTCGCGCGCGAGGCGGTCCGCCACCGGCCCCACCCACGCGCCGGGCGGCTCCGCCTCGAACTCCACGTCCGCCATCGCGGGGATGTAGGGGCCGAGCACGACGTAGCGCTCGCCCCAGCGCTCGACCATCGTGCGCGCCTTCGAGCGCAGCACCTGGTAGATCCCGCCGACCTGGTTGCAGACCTCCCAGGAGACCTCGAAGAGCGCCGCGTCGGGGTGGGACGCGTAGGCCGACGCCGCGGGGAGGACGCGCTGCACCATCCCCGGCGATTGTAGGAAACCCCCGCCGCGCGCGGATGCGCGCTTTGGCCGCGACGCGCACGCGCTCCGCGAAGCGCTCGAGGCGCGGCCGGCGACACCGGCGCGGACGACGCCCGCGCGCGCGCCGCCCGCCCGCTACGCGAGGTCGGGGTAGAAGCGCGCCGCCGGGTACGCCGCGCCGCGCAGGCGCGCGCGGCAGAAGGCGAGGACGCGCTCGCGCGCGGCGGGCCCGACGTCGCCGTGGCGGTCGGCGCGCCCGCTGCGCAGGAAGGCGCCCTCCTGCACCTGGAGGGGCGTCGGCGGCGCCATCGTGAAGCGCTCCTCGTGCGCCTTCATGAAGTCGAAGCCGGACTTGTGGACCACGGCCTCCCGCTCCGCGGGCGAGAGCGGCTCGCCGAGGAACTCGGCGACGCGGTCCACCGTCGCCGCGAGATCGCGCTTCATCTCCTCGAAGTGGACGAAGAGGACGTTCGGGTGCGCCTGCGCGGCTCGCCACCAGCCGTCGACGTGGTCGGGCCACGGCCCCCACCACATCCGCTCGCTGCAGAACCAGTCGAGGAACCGCGGCAGGTCCGGCATGCGCGGCCCGAGCAGCATCCCGACGAAGTCGAGGCAGCTCGCGAAGCACGCGACCGGGTGTCGCGTCACGTAGACGTAGCGGGCCTCCGGCGCGATCGGGAGCAGCTTCGCCGGCATGTGGGTCTTCACCACCCGGCGCGCGCTCGGACCGACGCGCGGCGCGCGCTCGAGCGGCACGGAGAACCCCGCCTCGATCCACGGCGACACCGCGTAGAGGTGCCGCGCCCCCGCGTCGCTCAGGTCGCCGGCGCCCCGCGAGAGCACCTCGTAGACGATCTGCTGCATCCACGTCGTGCCGCACTTCATCTGCGTCGCCACGAAGACGTCGGCGGCGCCGGCGCGGTAGCCGACCGCGCGCGCGAAGTGCGCTCGGGTGCAGAGGGGCGGCGCGGTGACGCCCTCCCAGTCCACGCCGTTCGCCGGGCGGCGCGGCGGCGCGACGCGCGACGCCGCCGCCACGACGCGCCGGAGCGGGGCCGCGCGCCGGGCGACCTCGCGCTCGAAGGCGCGCCGGTCCGCGGACGGGCGCCCGAAGTACGCGGCGCCCAGCGCGCCGCGCTCGTACCAGCGCCGGAAGCGGAGCGCGTACGCCGCGAAGAGCGCGCCCGGCAGCGCGGCCGCGGCCGCGAGGAGCGCCGCCAGCTCGACGTTCGACACGGGAGACCTCTCCGGGGCGCGCGCGTTCCCGGCCGGGGCCGGGGGCGCAGGAGGGGTAGCGAACGACGGCTCGCGCCGCCGCAGCGCTTCAGCGGAATCGCTCGCAGCCCTCGCGGATCCAGCCGGGGAGGCATTCCGCGCGGCGACACGCCTCGGCGAGCGCCTCCTCGTCGGCGGACGCGTCCTCCACCCGCGCCTCCGCGGCCTCCACCTCACCCATCGAGCAGTATTCGGTCGCGTATCGGCAGCGCTCGTAGCGCTCCTGCGCCGCGACGAGCCAGGCCTCGGCCTGCTCGCGCGCTTCGCGGCGGCTGCGCCCCTGCCGGCACCAGTACGCGGCGGCCGCTTCCTCGTCGGACGAAGGCGGCGGCTCGTCGCCCTCGCGCGGCCCCCCCTCGTGGAGCCACGGGACGGGCGCCGCGGCGGCCGGGGGCCTCGCGGGTGCGGCCGGCGCAGCGGCCGCCTCGCCGGCGGGCGCCGCCCGGCGGAGCTTCGGCTCGCGCGAGAGGATGGTCGCGCCGGGCGGGACCTTCTCCTCCGCGTCGACGAGCCCGAGGACGCCGTCCGCGGTGCGGAAGCGGATCAGCTCGGAGCCGTCGCCGGACGCGGAGAGGGCCGCGGAGGCGAGGAGCGCGGCGAGAACGGGGGCGAGGGCGAGGGCGCGCATCGACCCGGCATCGGCCCGGGGGGGTTCCGGCTTGAGGCGCGCCGGTCCGCCCGCGCGCCGGGCACGTCGCGGCGCGCGCGTCCGGCGGCGCCCCGCGCGTGCTGCGGCGCTCGCTCGCGGCGCGGCGCGCGCCCCTCTATGGTGCCCCTTCGGATGCCGCTCGATCGCGAGATCGCGCGCCGGCGCGTCACGCCGGCCGAGGCCGCCGAGCGCGTGCGCGCGGTCGACACGCTCGCGGTGGGGCTCGGCCCGTGCCAGCCGCCTCTCTTCCTCCATGCGCTCGGGAAGCGCGACGACTTCGAGAAGCTGCTCGTGTTCGGCGCGCTCCTCACGGGCCTCTACGAGCTCTTCACCCGCTCCGGCGTGACGCTGCTCTCCGGCTTTTTCGGGCCCGTGGAGCGCGGGCTGCGGGAGGCGGGCCACGACGTCCGCTTCGTCGCGGCCGACTTCCGCCGCTTCGCCCACTTCGCGCGGCGGCTCGCCCCGCGCGTGATGGCGACCCTCGCGGCCCCGCCCGACGCGGACGGGCGGCTCTCGCTCTCGCTACACGCGGGCGCCACGGTGGAGGAGCTCCACCGCTGCGGCCGCGATCCCGGCCGCCTCCTCGTCGTGGAGGTGAGCCCGAAGCTGCCGCGCACGCTCGGGCTCCCGCCCGAGCATCCGCACGCGCTCTCGCTCGACGAGGTGGACCTCCTCATCGAGGGCGACGCGGATCCCTTCTACCTGCCGGACGCTCCGCCGAGCGAGACCGAGCGCGCGATCGCGGCTCACGCGGCGCGGTTCATTCCGGACGGGGCCACGCTCCAGACGGGGATCGGAGGGATTCCGAGCGAGATCGTGGAGCTCCTCGCCGAGGGGCCCGGAGGCGACTACGGCATCCACACGGAGATGTTCACGACCGGCCTCATGCACCTCCATCGGCGCGGCAAGGTCACGAACCGAAAGGGCGTCTACGACGGCTTCTCCGCGTGCACGTTCGCGGCGGGGACGCGGGAGCTCTACGAGTGGCTCGACGGGCAGGAGGGCGTCCGCTTCCTCCCGGTGGAGGCGATCAACGCCCCTTCGATCGTCGCGCGCAACCGGCGGATGATCTCGATCAACGGCGCGCTCGCGGTCGACCTCGCGGGACAGATCGCCGCCGACCGCATCGGCCCCCGCCAGTACTCAGGCGTCGGCGGGCACGAAGACTTCGTGCACGGCGCCGGCTTCGCGGAGGGGGGTCGCTCGCTGGTGTGCCTTCCGTCGACGGCGCGCGTGCGAGGTCCCGACGGCGACCGCGTCGTCTCCCGCATCGCGGCGAGCTTCTGCCGCGGCGAGCTCGTCACGACGCCGCGCCACCAGGTGGACGTCGTCGTCACCGAGCACGGCGCGGCCGAGCTCGCCGGCGCGACGGACGAGGAGCGCGCCGAGCGTCTCCTCGCGATCGCGCACCCGGACTTCCGCGATGCGCTGCGCGAGGAGGCCGCGGCGCGCGGCCTGCGCGCCCGGAGCGCGTAGGCCGCGCGCGCGCGGCGCGGCTCAGGAAGCCGGGTTCACCTCGACGTCGACGCCGAAGCCGAAGCCCGTGTCGTCCTTCCAGTAGTGCTCCGGCGAGAGCGGCGCGACGATCAGGTACGCCGCGTTCGGGGGCACCACCACGTCGACCTGCGGGTCGACGCGGAAGTCGTGCGGGATGTCGGAGCTCACGAACCGGCAGAAGATCAGCACGCAGTCGAGCCAGGTCGCCGTGGTGACGTTCGTCCCCGCGTCGATCGCGCCCGGAACGCGCAGCCGATTGCCGGCCCCGATCACGTCGGGCGTGCTGCTGAACACCGCCGACGTGCGCCGGTCGCTCCCGTCCTTGAGCACCGTGTCGTCGGAGTAGGTGCCCACGGTCCGGATGCGGAGCAGGTCGCCCGGCGCCGCGCCCAGCTCGGCGAGCGGGATCACGAGCGGCGCCTTCGGCTCGTCGTCGCCCTTCGCGCGCAGGTAGCTGCCCTGGGAGTTGAGCCCGTAGAAGATCTGGGGGCCCTGCTCGGCGAAGAGCGGCCCGCAGAACTCGAGGAGGTCCGCGTCGAAGACGGGCGGGCGCGCGCCGTTGGTGAGCGCGAGGTCGAGCACGAACTCGACGGGGAAGCCGGCGATCTCGCTGGCGCCCTCGAAGAGCGCCGTCGTCGCGAAGAGGCCGTCCGCCGAGCCCGAGCGCAGCGCGGCGAGGAGCGTCTCCGTCGAGAGACCGCCGCCGAGCGAGAAGGTGACCTCCTGCTCGAGCTCCGTCGGCGGGAGCCCGAACGCGTCGGAGAGGCCGGTGAAGGCGCGGATGTCCAGCACCAGATTCGCGGAGCTGCCTCCGCCCCCGAGGATGTCGAGCGTCACCGTGCCCGCCGACGCGCCCGCCGGGTCGCCCCAAGCGCACAGCGGCCCGATGCCGCCGCCGACGAAGCCGGCGAGCCGCACGTCCTCGAGCTCGATCGTGCCCTGCACGGGGCCGCTCAGCAGCTCGGTCGTGTCGATCTGCACCTTCGCGAGGAATGCGCCGCCGAGCCGCTGGATCGCGAGGGGGGCGCCGTTGTTGAGCGTCACCGTGCCCGCGCTCTCGTCGGGCACGACCGTCACCCAGGTCCGGATCGTGAGCGGGCCGCAGCCCGTGAGCGTGAGCAGCGCCGCCCCGAGCGCTGCCACGCACGCCTTTCGCACACCGTCGTGGAGCTCCATGCCATCGCCTCCCGGGTGCGGCCGCCGGGAGGGCGCCGCCCCATCGCCGGCTTCTACCACGACGGGCACGCCCCCGTGAAGAAAAAAAGAACACCGCATTTTGTAAAATCGCGGCCGACCGGGCGGGCGGCGACCCGGACGCCGGATCCCCGCACGCGCGACGCCCCGGACGCCGGATCCCCGCACGCGGGACGCCCGAGGCCCCACGCCGGATGCCGGATCCCGAATCCCCGGACCCCCCGGGATCCGGGCGGGGATACCCGACCCGGCCCGCTACGCGAGCACGCGGAACAGCGTGCGGAGCAGCGCCGGTCGCATGGCCAGCAGCTCCTCGCGGCGGCCGTCGCCGTAGTAGCGGAGCGCCAGGCCCTCGATGCCCGTGAGCACCAGCTCGACCGCGGGGCGTGTGGGCTCGCGGACGAGCCGGCCTTCGCGGTGGAGCCGCTCGAGGTGACGCAGCAGGAGGTCGGTGATCGCCTGCACGAGGCGGCGCCGCACCTCGCCGATGCGGCGCCCTGCGTTGCCGCCCAGGCGCTCGAGGTCGATGGCCGCCGTCGGAAGCCGCTCGAGGAACGCCCGCAGCGCCGCGTCGCTCTGCGAGGCGAGGTCGTCCGCGGGCTCCGCCAGGATCGCCTCCAGCTCGACCAGGAGGCGCTCGGCGATCTCCTCCACGATGGCCGCGACGAGGTCCTCCTTCGACGCGAAGTGCTCGTAGAAGGAGCGGGTCGACATGCCCGCTTCGCGCACGATGTCCGCCACGCTCGCCTTCTCGTAACGGCTGCGCTCGAACGCGCGCCACGCCCCCTCGACGAGACGGCGGCGCTGCTGCTCGCGCGGAAGGGCGGGCCGCCCGCGCGGCCGCTTCACCGCGCCGTCCGGCACCGGCTCCTTCGCCGCACGCGCCCGTCTGGCCATGGCTGCGTCCCATCTCCGGCCCGGCTCGATCCCTCGCCCGGCCGGACTCGATTCCCTGGCCCCCGGTTCCGGCTCGATACGCCTCCGCTCGACCCGACCTCGATCCGAGAGCGCGCCGGGCGGCCCGCGCGCCGCGACGCTCGCGCGGCGTCCCGGCGACGATATGGAACGCCCGCACGCGGCGCATGGCGGGCCCGGCGTGGCGCTCGGAACGGATCCTGCAAACCGCACGCGCGACCCGGTCCGGCCGGGCCGCGACGGCGCCGCGACGAGGAGGCGCCGTCCCCGCGGAGGGAGGCCCGCCGGGCGGTTTGCACAAAAGGGGTGCCTCGTTGCAGACGCGTCGTACGGGCTCGGGCTGCGCCGCGGCACGCTCGAGGCGGCGGAGCGCACGCGAGCCGTGAGCCCCCCGACCGCGCAGTCCTACCGGCAGGTGCTCTCCGGCCTCCCGGTGGCCGTGTACCTCGCCGACGCGCAGGGCCGGATCACCTTCTTCAACGAGGCCGCCGCCGCGCTCTGGGGTCGCGAGCCCGAGCTCGGGAAGGACGTCTGGTGCGGGGCCTGGCGCAGCTACCGGCCCGACGGCTCGGCGCTCGCCCCCCGCGAAGGTCCCGTGGCGCTCGCGATCCGCGAGGGCCGCTCGATCCGCGGCGAGGAGATCGTCATCGAGCGCCCGGACGGGACGCGCCGGAACGTGATGGTGTACCCCGACCCCGTGCGATCCGCGAGCGGCGAGGTCGAGGGCGCCGTCAACATGCTGGTCGACGTCACGGACCGGCGCCGCGCGGAGGACGCGCTGCGGAGGAGCGAGGAGCGCTACCGCACCGTGCTCTCCCTCCTTCCGGCGGCGGTCTACACGTGCGATGCCGCCGGCCGCATCACCTACTACAACGAGCACGCGGCGCAGCTCTGGGGCCGCGAGCCGCGCCTCGGCGCCACCGATCGAAGATTCTGCGGCGCCCACAGGCTCTGGCTTCCGGACGGGTCGGCGCTCCGGCACGACGGCACCCCGATGGCGCGCGCCGTGGAGGAAGGCCGTTCGTTCCGGAACGAGAAGCTCGTGATCGAGCGGCCCGACGGATCGCGCATCGCGGTGCTCGTGAACATCGACCCGATCCGGGACGAGGCCGGGCGGCTCGCGGGCGCGATCAACGTCTTCCACGACACCACCGCGCTCGTTCTCGCCGAGCAGGCCCTGCGCGACCGCGAGCAGCGCCTGCGCGAGGCGGACCGCCGCAAGGACGAGTTCATCGCGATGCTGAGCCACGAGCTGCGCAACCCGCTGTCCGCGCTCCGCAACGCGCTCGCCACGGCGCGGCTCGACGCGCAGCGGCTGCCGCAGGCGCTCGAGATCGCGCAGCGGCAGACCGACCATCTCGCGCGGCTCGTGGACGACCTCCTCGACCACGCCCGCATCACGCAGGGCAGGATCTCGCTGCGCCGGGAGCCCACCTCGCTGTCGCGCATCGTCGAGCGCGCGGTCGAGGCGACGCGTCCTCTGTTCGCGGCGCGCGGCCACCGCCTCTCCGTGTCCGGGCCGTCCGATCTGCGCGTGCACGGAGACCCGACGCGCCTCGAGCAGGTGCTCGTGAACCTCCTTTCCAACGCGGCCAAGTACACCGACCCGGGCGGCGAGGTCGCCGTCTCCCTGGCGGGCGACGGCGGAGAAGCGGTCCTGCGCGTCGCGGACAACGGCGCCGGCATGACGCCCGAGCTGCTCCAGCAGGTGTTCGAGCCGTTCGCGCAGGCCGACCGCGGCCTGCACCGCCCGCAGGGCGGGCTCGGGATCGGGCTCACGCTCGCGCGCCGCCTCGTCGAGCTGCACGGCGGCCTCATCGAAGGGCGCAGCGACGGGCCGGGGCGCGGCTCCGAGTTCACGGTGCGGCTGCCGCTCCTGCTCGAGCAGCAGGGCGGCGTGGCGGCGGGCGAGCCCGGGACGGCGCCGCGGCGAGCCGCGCGCCGGCGCGCGCGCATCCTGATGGTGGAGGACAACCCCGACGCCGCGGAGAGCCTGCGGCTCCTCCTCGAGGTGCTCGGCCACGAGGTGGCCGTCGCGCACGACGGCGACGCCGGGCTCGACGTGGCGCGCGCGCGGCCGCCCGAGGTGATGCTGGTCGACATCGGGCTTCCGGGCGCCGACGGCTTCGAGATCGCGCGGCGCGTGCGCTGCGACCCCGCGCTCCGGCACGTGACGCTCGTCGCGGTGACCGGCTACGGCCGCGACGAGGACAAGCGCCGCTCGCGCGAGGCCGGGTTCGACCACCACCTCGTGAAGCCGATCGACGCCGAGACGCTCGCCCGCGTCGTCGCGCGGCTCGAGTCGCGGGAGGCCGACGGCGCGGCCGCGCCGGGCGAGGGCGACGGCTCGGCCGTCGCGCCGCGCGAAGGCGCCGCCGCCGCCCCGCGCCTCGGGGCCACGAGGTAGCCGGGCGCTCCCGCGCGGCCGAGCGCGCCGCTCAGGCCGCGCGGCGCTCCGGCGTGAAGCGCACCTTCATCTCGACGCACGAGCGCACGAGCGCGGCCGGCTGGATCACGGGCCCCGCGCCCGCGTACGTCATGTCCGGCAGGCGGCGCAGCAGCTCCTCGAACGCGATGCGCATCTCCATGCGCGCCAGGTTCGCGCCGAGGCAGAAGTGGCTGCCCACGCCGAAGCCGAGGTGCTGCGGGTTGCGCTCCACGCGGAAGGCGTCCGGGTCGTCGAACGCGTCGGCGTCCCGGTTGGCGGAGGGGTAGATCAGGAGCACGCGCTCGCCCTCCCGGATCCTCCGGCCGCGCAGCTCGGTGTCGCGCGTCGCGGTGCGCGAGAACGAGTGCACCGGGGAGACGAGGCGGACCATCTCCTCCACCGCGGACGGAATCAGGTCGGCGCGGCCGATCAGCTTGCGGCGCTCCTCGGGGTGCTCGATCAGGAGCTGCATCCCGCCCGAGATCGCGTTGCGCGTCGTCTCGTTCCCGGCCACCAGGAGGATCACGAGCATCATGATGAGCTCGTCGTTCGCGAGGGAGAGCTGCGCGTCCGCCGCGACCCCCGGGGCGTCGGCGCCCGGGAAGCGGCCGAGGACGCCGGCGTCCTTCGCCCCGGCCAGGATGCTGACGAGGTCGTCGCGCGGGTTCGCGCGGCGGTCCTCGATGATGCGCGTCACGTAGGCCGAGTACTCGACGAAGCCGCGTCCGGCGGCGGCGAGCACGGCGGGGTCCGTGGCCCCGTCGCCCGCGATCATCGCGTCCGACCACTGGTGGAAGCGCTCGAAGTCGCCCCGCTCGATCCCGATCATCTCGGCGATGATCTTGAGCGGGAGCGGCACGGCGATCTCCCTCACGAAGTCGCACTCTCCGCGCGCGGCGACCGCGTCGATCGCCTCGGTGACGATCGCGCGGAACGGCCCCTCGAGCGCCTTCACCATGCGCGGCGTGAAGCCGCGGTTCACGAGGCGGCGCAGCTCGGTGTGGTGCGGCTCGCCCTCGTCGATGAGGCCGATCTTGGGCGTCCCGGGCCGCACGCCGTGGGCGGACGTGAAGACGTCCTGGTGCTTGGAGACGTACTCGACGTCCTCGTACTTCGACACCAGCCAGAGGCGGTCGCGCTCCGACCAGCGCACGGGGTCGTTCTCGCGCAGCCAGCGCAGCCGCGCCGGCATGTTTGCGTCCCAGCTCTCGGAGGCGAGGTACTCGACGTCGACGTCCACGGGGTCTCCTAGCGCGGTTCGGCCGCCTCTCGGGGGGCCTCGTCGGGAAAGAGCAGCGACACGAGCTGCTGGAGGAAGCGCGTCTGGCGCGCGAGCGCGCCCTCGGAGAGCGCGTCCTCGCCGGCCACCTGCGCGTAGAGCTCGGCGGTCGTGAAGTAGCCGACCACGACGTGGTACATGGCGAGCACCAGGTGGGGGAGCTGATCCGCCGGGAACCGCGGCGGCGCCTTCCCGCCCTCCACCAGCTCGCGGGCGCGCGCGAAGGCCGGCGCGATCCAGCGCTGCAGCATCGGCGTGAGGCGCCGCCCGCCGGCGAGCGTCTCCTGGGCGACGAGGCGGGGCAGGTTCGGGTGGCGCGCGAGGAGCGCCATCACCTCGGCGACGAGAGCGCGCGAGTCCCGCGGGCCCCGGCCCGCCGCGGCCTCCGCGAGGAGCCGGAGCAGCGGTCCGAGCGCGCGCTCGAGGACCGCCGCGTAGAGCGATGCCTTGCTCTCGAAATGGTTGTAGAGGCTGGGCGCGCGGACGCCCGCGCGGTCGGCCACGTCGCGCAGCGCGGCGCCCGCGAAGCCGCGCTCGGCGAAGACCGCCTCGGCGGCGTCGAGGATCCGGTCCGCGGTGCGCTCGCCGGGGCGGCGCGGCGGGGCGGCGGCGGGCGCGGGCGTCGGGGCCGAGAGGGGCAACGCGGGACCTCGACTAACGAACGTTCGTTAGCGCGCTCGACGGCACGGCGTCAAGGCCGGCAGCCCGACCGTCCCGCCCCGGGGCCCGGCCAGGGTCGGCGGCGCGGCGGTCGCGATCCGCGGCACGCGACGCCGAGAGGCGCGACGGTCGAGGGCGCACGGGACGGCGGAGATGCACGGCGGAGGAGATCGGCAGGCCGGGCCGCGGCCAGGAGAGTCCGCGCCGCGGACGCCCGCTGGCTACGCAGGCCCTCCGCGCCCGGGTAGAGTCGGCGCGATGGTCGCGAGGCCGGGGGGAGCGCCGCGCCCGGCGAGGCGCGGGCCGGGCCGGCTGCGCCGCGCCGCGCTCCTCGGCGTCGCGCTCGGGGCGGCCGCCGCCGCGGCGCTCGCGCTCGCGCTCTCGCCGCCGCACGCCTCCGTGCCGGACGCCGGCGTCGCGCTCTCCGGGCTCGTCCTCGTCGAGCCGGGCGGCGCGCGCCGCGAGGGCGTCGCGCTCGTCGCGCGCGACGGCCGCATCGCGTCGCTCGACGCCGCGCCCGTCGCCGGCGCCTCCGACCGCTACGCGGGCTGCTTCCTCCTCCCGGGTCTGATCGACCTCCACGTCCACCACCCTCCCGCCGCGGCGGTCGGGCAGCGCGAGCTCTTCGCGCTCCTCTTCCTCGCGCACGGCGTGACCAGCGTGCGGGACGTCGGCGCCTTCGACGTCGGCCTCGGCCGCCACCGGGCGCGCATCGAGGCGGGCGCGCGGCTCGGGCCGCGCGTCTTCGCGTGCGGCCGGATCGTGGACGGAGAGCCGGCGGGCTGGCCTGGCGCGCGCGTCGTGCGCGACGCCGCGTCCGCCGAGGCGGCCGTCGCGGCGCTCGCGCGCGAAGGCGCCGACTGCGTGAAGACGTACAACGGCCTCGACGAGACCTCGCTACGCGCGGTGCAGGCGGCCGCCGCCGCCCGCGGGCTCCCGGTCCTCGCCCACGTCCCCGCCGCGGTGCCGTTCGAGCGCGTCGAGGGCGTGGAGGTCCAGCACCTGATGGGCCTCGCGAACGACTGGCAGGGGGCGACGGAGGAGAGCGTCGCCGCCTACGTCGCGTCCTCGGCGGCCCACGGCGTCTCGCACACGCCGACGCTCGTCGCCTTCGCGCGCGCGTCCGCGCTCGGGCGCCCCGCGCGCGCGGCGGACCGGGCCGCGCGGCTCCTCCCGCGCGCGTTCCGCGAGCGCATCTGGAGCCCTGCGCACAACCCGCTGCTGCACCTCCTCAGCCCCGACGGCCAGTTCGGCGCGCTCGAGGGGCGCGTCGCGCTCATGCAACGCGCGGTGTCGGCGCTCCGCGAGGCGGGCGTTCCGGTGTACGCGGGGACCGACACGATGAACCCGTTCGTCGTCCCGGGCGCGAGCCTGCACGAGGAGCTGCGCCTCCTCGCCGCGTCCGGGTTCGGGCCCGAGGCCGCACTCGCGATCGCGACCCGCCGCGCGGGCGAGCGGCTGGCCGTCCCCGGGCTCGGGCGCCTCGAGCCCGGCGCCCCGGCCGACGCGCTCCTCTTCCGCGAGGACCCGACGCGCGACCTCGCCGCGCTCGACACGCTCGAGGCGGTGGTCGCCGCGGGCCGCCTCGTCCGCCGCGACGATCTCCTCGCGGCCGCCGCCCGCCAGCGGGCCCACTTCGACGCCTTCCCGTACGCCCCGCTCTTCGACGCCGCCGCGCGCGCCGTGATCCGCGCGACCGCCGGCCCGCGCTAGCCGCCCGCTCGCGCGGGCGGCGCTTCAAACCCGAGCGGCGGGTTGCCGATGAGGGGCGGAGCGGCCGGCGGGCCGGCCGCCGCTCGGAGGCCGCCGTGTCACCGTCGCCGTCTCGTCGCCGCGCCGCGGCTCGCGCCGCCGCGCCGCTCGCGCTCTCGTTCGCCGCGCTCGCGGCGCCCGCGCACGCCCAGCCCGCGGCGCCCGCGCCCGACCCGCCCGTGGTGGAGCGCGGCCCCGGCGCGCCGGGGCCGGCGCCGCGCCTCCCCCGCGGCGGCATGACGGAGTGGGTGCTGCACCGCTCCGCGGACGGCGCGCATCCCGATCCGCTCGAGCAGCAGATGATGTGGTTCATGAACCGCGCGCGGCAGGACCCGTCCGCGGAGGGCGTGTGGCTCGCGACCACGAACGAGGCGGACATCGCGCTCCCGCGCGCCTGGTTCGACGTGGACGTCGACGTCCTCATGCTCGAGTTCGCGGCGCTCGAGCCGGCGCCGCCCGCGGCGTTCGACCGCCGCCTCTGGGACGCGGCGCGGCTCCACTCCGAGGACCTCATCGCGCGCGACGCCCAGGACCACAACGGCCAGCTCCAGAAGGTGAACGCCGCCGGCTTCGACTACCTGGACGCGCGCTTCTCGGTGTTCTCCTACACGGAGTCGCCGCTGAACGGACACGGCGCGCTCAACATCGACTGGGGACCGGGCGACGGCACGGGGATGCAGCCCGGTCGCGGCCACCGCCTCGCGATCATGCTCGACTACGACAACGTCGGGATCGCGCTCGTGCCCGACGCGTCGGGCGCGACGGCCGTCGGGCCGCTCGTCTTCTCCGGGAACTACGCACACGCCGACACGGGGACGCTGGACCACTACGACCGCTTCCTCGTCGGCACCGTGTGGGTCGACGAGGACGAGGACGGCTTCTACGACCCGGGGGAGGGCCGCGCCGGCGTGACGGTGACGCCCGACGCCGGATCCTTCTACGCCGTGACCGCGGCGGGAGGCGGCTACGCGATTCCGATCACGGCCCCGGGCACGTACGGAGTCACCTTCACCGGCGGCGGCATCGGCACGCAGCAGCGCTCCGCGAACGTCGGCGGGACGAGCGTGCTGCTCGACCTCGAGCTCCCCGCGCCGGAGCCGGCGCGCCTGCTGCTCTTCCTGACCGGCGCCGCGGTGCTGCGCGCCGCGGGGCGAATCAGGCCTCGACGTACACCGTCTTGACGTTCACGAACTCTCGGATGCCCCACGGCCCGAGCTCGCGGCCGTAGCCCGACTCCTTGATCCCCCCGAACGGAAGCCGCGGGTCCGAGCGCACGAAGGCGTTCACGAAGCACGAGCCCGCCTCCAGCCGGCGCGCCGCGATCGCCTCGCCGCGCGCGAGGTCGCGCGTGAAGACGGCCGCGCCGAGACCGAACGGCGAGTCGTTCGCGACGCGGATCGCCTCCTCCTCGTCTGCGACGAACACGAGCGCGGCGACCGGGCCGAACAGCTCCTCGTCGAACGCCGCCATCCCGGGACGCACGTCGGTGAGGACGGTCGGCGGGTAGAAGGCGCCGGGGCCCTCCGGGCGCTCGCCGCCGAGGAGCAGGCGCGCGCCCTTCGCGACGCTGCGCTCGACCTGGTCGTGCACCTCGTCGCGCAGGTCGCGGCGGGCGAGCGGGCCGAGCTCGACCCCCTCCTCGAGCGGCGGCCCGACGCGCCGCGCGCGCATGCGCTCCACGAAGAGCCGCTCCGCCTCGGCGCGGTGCGAGGCGTGGATCACGAAGCGCTTCGCCGCGATGCAGCTCTGGCCCGCGTTGATGAGCCGGCTCGCGACGCAGGTCTCCACCGCGCGCGCGAGATCGGCGTCCTCGAGCACGAGGTAGGGGTCGCTCCCGCCGAGCTCGAGGACGGTCTTCTTCAGCATCGCGCCCGCCTTGGAGGCGACGGCGCGCCCGGCGGGCGTGCTGCCGGTGAGCGTGACCGCCGCCACGGCCGGGTGCTCGATGAGGCCCGCGACGGCGTCCGAGCCGACGAGGAGCGCGCGGAAGAGGCCCTGCGGCAGCCCGGCGCGGCGCAGCAGGTCCTCGATCGCGAGCGCGCAGCCCGTCACGTTCGAGGCGTGCTTCAGGAGCGCGCCGTCGCCCGCCACGAGCGCCGGGGCCGCGAAGCGGAACACCTGCCAGAACGGGAAGTTCCACGGCATCACGGCGAGCACGACGCCGAGCGGCTCGTAGCAGACGAAGCTGCGCGCGGCCTCCGTCGCGACGGGCTCGCGCGCGAGGAAGGCGGCGGCGTGGTGCGCGTAGTAGTCGCACACGGAGGCGCACTTCTCGACCTCCGCGCGCCCCTGCGCGAGCGGCTTTCCCATCTCGACCGCCGCGAGCCGCGCGAGCGCGTCGCGCTCCTCGCGCAGGAGGCGCGCCGCCGCCGCGAGCGGCCGCGCGCGCTCCGCGAGCTCGGCGCGCGCCCAGGCGCGCTGCGCCGCCGCGCACGCCGCCACCGCGGCGCGCAGCTCGTCCGGCCCCATCGGGGCGTAGCGCGCCACCACCTCGCCGGTGGTCGGGTCGACGCTCTCGATCGCCATGTCGGGCTCCTCGCCGGGCGTATCCGGTCCTCTCGCGGGGGACCCGTCGGACGAGGGTCCTCACCGAGCGTCCGGAGGGAGAGGATAGGCGCCCCGTGCGAGCGCCTCCCGGCCCGCGCTATCCGTGGCACGCCGCCTCGCGGCGCCGCCTCGGAGGTTTCATGCGTCTGCGCGCCCGTTGGCTCGCCTGCGGCGCCGTCTGCGCCGCCGTCCTCGCACGGCCCGCCGCGAGCGCGGCCGGCACCCCGCCGCTCACGAAGCCGCAGCAGCGCTGCGTCGCCGCGTTCGGGAAGACGGCGGCGAAGGTCGCGTCCACGCGCGCGGCGCAGGACCTCGCCTGCCTCGACGCGACCGGGCGGGGACGCCTCCCGCGGCTCGGCTTCGAGGACGTGGGCGCGTGCCTGCGCGCCGACGCGAAAGGCAAGCTGGAAGCGCGCGAGGCGAAGCTCTTCGACACGGCGGCGCGACGCTGCGCCGGCGACGCCGAGCCGCCCTTCCTGCTCGCGGAGGTCGATTCCGCGGCCGCCGCCGCCGCCGCGGCCGCGAGCGGGCTCCTCCAGGACCTCCTCTCCGCCAATCCGTACGCGACGGCGTGCACCGACGCGTCGCGCTGCCGCTGCCAGCAGGCGGTGGCCGACGCCGCGCACGACCTCCTGAGCGCGAAGCTGTCCGTGTTCGAGCGCTGCGCCGCGGAGATGCTGCGGATCGGCACCGCGACCCTGGAGGAGGTGCGCCAGTGCCTCACGAACGAGGCGCTCCCGGGCTCCGTCGCGGCCGACTCGAAGGGGAAGCTGGCGAGGCGGGTGGCCCGGCTGGCGGCCGCCGAGGCGCGCCGCTGCGCCGCGCAGCCCGCGGGCGTCTTTCCCGGGCGCTGTCCCGGCCTCACGGGAGACGCGCTCGCCGCGTGCATGGACGCGCGCGTCGAGTGCCGGGCCTGCCTCGCGCTGAACGGGATCCACGCGCTCGGCGCGGACTGCGACCTCTTCGACGACGACGCCGCCAACGGGAGCTGCCCCGGGTCGGTCCTGGCGCAGGAGACGCTCTCCATCCCGAGCCAGGCGCAGCCGGCGCACACGCCCGGGACCCCGGGCGTCACGGTGACGAACCCGAAGCTGCTGGCGCAGCTCGGCCCCGAGGCGGACCTCAACCGCGCCACCTACACGCGCTACCGCTTCGCCGCGACGCCGGTCGTGGACGGCGCGCCCGTCGAGCCGCCCGACGCGATCCTGGTGCTCGTCCCGGGCTTCGAGGGCGGCGCCGGCGGCTTCCAGATCCTCGCCGAGAACCTGCTCCCGCGCGCGCTCGCGACGACCGGCCAGGTGCTCGAGGTCTGGGGCTTCGACCGCCGCAGCCACCAGCTCGAGGACCTGCTCGGGCTCGAGCTCGCCGAGGCCCAGCGCTCGCCGCAGCTCGCGATCGACTGGCTCTTCGGCGAAGAGCTCGGGATCCCGCTCGCGCCGGAGCTCCAGGCGGTCGGCGGGCGGCGCGCGGTCTTCTACGACGCGCACGCGGACGTCCCGTTCTTCGCGAGCTGGACCGGGCTCGTCCACTCGCTCGACGTCGACGCCGTGGTGGAGACGGCACAGGCGGCGGCGCGAAGCGGCAACGTCTTCCTCGGCGGCCACTCCGCCGGCACGGGCTTCACCGCGCGCTATGCGGCGACCGACTTCGACCTCGGCGGCGGCGGCCCGCCCGAGCCGGGCTACGCGAAGCTGCGCGGGCTCGTCCTCCTCGAGGGCGGCGGCGGCTCGAGCACGCCCCAGAGCCCCGTCACGGAGGAGGCCCTCGACCTCGTGGAAGCCCGCTTCGACGGCGGCCTGTTCGGCGCGGTGCGCGACGACGCGCCGCGCTGCGTGGACGGCGCGACCGCTTGCACGCCCGGCACCGAGGACGCCGACTGCGCCGCCTTCGCGAACACCGAGTGCGTCGAGCCGACCAGCGCGTACGCCGTGATTCCGGGGCTGCTCTCGCCGCGCCTCCTCGCAGCCGCCGAGCCGATCGCGATCCAGGCCGAGAGCGACCCGGACGAGGGCCAGGCGATCCTCGGCGTGGAGCAGGGCGGCGTCCCGGGCAACACGCCGATCGCCGCCGTCCCCGACCTCAACATCCTCGGCGTGCTGCCGCCCGCGACCGCGCAGGCCGCGATTGGGCTCTTCGTGGACGACGAGGGCGTCGCGGCCTCGCAGGCCGCCTTCATCGCGATGTCGGTCGGCGCGCTCGGGCCCGAGGTGAACGGCCTGCGCACCTGGCTCGACATCCGCGAGGCCGACCAGTGGCCGCCGTGCCCGGGCCCCGGCTGCGTGACGCCGGACCACGGGCCGCCGCCCAGCGCGCTCCCCGCCGAGATCTGGGGCGTAGAGCGCGAGCCGATCGACCTCGCGCGGCTCGCCAGCGCGTTCTACCGCGGCGGCACGAACTTCACCGACTGGTACTACCCCTCCTCGGGCCTCTCGGTGACGCAGGGCCTCCCGAGCCTCGACACCTCGCTGCTCTCGGCGGACCCCCCCGTCGGCCGCGGCCGCCGCGACGTCGACAACGTGGTGCTCGCCGCCGAGGTCGACGTTCCCGTGATCGCCTTCGGCGGCAGCAACGGCCTCGTGCCGGTGGGCGCCGACCTGCTCCCCTTCGCGCAGAGCATCGGCCTGTGCACCGCGCCGAGCTGCGACGGCGCCACCCCGCGCCTCGTGGACCCCGCCGTTCCGAGCGAGGCGTTCCCCACGTTCGGCGGCGTCGCGGGCGGCTTCGAGGTCCACGTCAGCGAGGGCTACGCCCACGTGGACCCGCTGCCGGCGGAGGACGGCCCGCACAACCGGGTGCTGGAGCCGCTGGCGGCCTTCTTGGAGAGGAACAGCGAGTAGGGGCCTCGCGCGGACGGCGCACGGCGCGACGGACGACGAGCTCGCGCTGCGCGATGGAGCGCGCTCGAGCTCGCTGCGGGCTCACGGCGCGGCGGGCGCGGCGAGGCGGCCGTCGCCTAGGCCGCGAGCGGCAGAGCGCGGGGCGGCCGCCGTCGGCGCGCTCGCGCGCGGCCGCGACACCGCGTACCCCTCACAGCGCCCGCAGCCCCGTGATGTGCTCGCCGAGGATCAGCGTGTGCACGTCGTGCGTGCCCTCGTACGTGCGCACCGTCTCGAGGTTCACCATGTGGCGCATGGCCTGGTAGTCGTCGACGATGCCGTTCGCGCCGAGGAGGTCGCGCGCCGTTCTCGCGATCTGGAGCGCGACGTCGACGTTGTTGCGCTTGGCCATCGACACCATCGTGTGGTGGAGGCGGCCGGCGTCCTTGAGCCGCCCGACGCGGAGCGCGAGGAGCTGGGCCTTCGTGATCTCGGTGAGCATGTCGGCGAGCTTGGCCTGCGTGAGCTGCTTTCCGGCCAGCGGGCCGCCCTGGACGACGCGCTCGCGCGCGTAGTCGACGACCTCCTCGTAGCAGGCCATCGCCGCGCCGAGCGCGCCCCAGGCGATGCCGTAGCGCGCCTGCGTGAGGCAGGAGAGCGGGCCCTTCATGCCCTCCGCCTTCGGAAGGCGGCTCTCGTCGGGCACCTCGACGTCGTGCAGGAAGAGCTCGGACGTGACGGAGGCGCGCAGCGAGAACTTCCCCTGGATGTCGCGGGCCTCGAAGCCGGGGCGGTCGGTCTCGACCAGGAAACCGCGGATGCCGTCGTCCGTGCGCGCCCACACCACGGCGACCTGGGCCAGCGTGCCGTTCGTGATCCAGCGCTTCGTCCCGTTCAGCACCCAGCCCGCGCCGCGGCGCACCGCGCGCGTGCGCATCCCGGACGCGTGGCTGCCGAAGTCGGGCTCGGTGAGGCCGAAGCAGCCGATCGCCTCGCCCGCGGCGAGCGCGGGGAGCCAGCGCTCCTTCTGCGCCTCCGAGCCGAACGCGTGGATCGGGTACATGACGAGCGAGCCCTGCACGGACGCGAAGGAGCGCAGGCCCGAGTCGCCGCGCTCGAGCTCCTGCATCACGAGCCCGTAGGCGACCTGGTTCATCCCCGCGCAGCCGTAGCCGTGCAGGTTGGCGCCGAAGAGCCCGAGCTCGGCGAGGCGCGGCACGAGCTCCATCGGGAAGGAGCCGTCCCGGCGCACGTGCTCCTGGAGGCGCGGCAGGAACTCGCGGCTCACGAAGTCGCGCACCGTCTTCCGCGCGAGCAGCTCCTCCTCGGAGAGGAGCTCGTCGAGCAAGAGGAAGTCGACGCCGCGGAACTCGGGCACGGGGGGCTCCTCGTCGGGGAAACGGCCCAGAAGCTAGCGGAGGCGCGGCCGCCGGCGCGTCGCAGCGGCGGCCGGGCCGCGCACGACGGCACGGAGCCCCTGGCACGGGGCTTGCGACCAGAGAGCGGAGCAGGCGCAGGACGAGTGGCGCGCGCCGCGCGCGAGGGAGGCGACCGTGATCCGGAAGCTCAAGTCGGGCGGCTACCGGCTCTACTCCCGGAAGAGGGATCCGAGGACGGGCCGGCGCCGAAACCTGGGCACGTTCGACACGCTCGAGGCCGCGAAGCGCCACGAGCGGGCGGTCCAGTACTTCAAGCGCCGCTGAGCGGCGTCGCGCTCTGCCCGCTGCGGTGTCGGCGGGCCGCCGAGCGGGGTCACGCCGCGAGCGCCGGCCGCAGGCCGCGGGGGCGCGCGACGCGTCGCGGCTCGCCGCCGTCCGAGGATCCGGCGAGCCGCGACGCGGGGGGCGCGAGGGCGACGGCGCGGGCCCTCGCGCGGGCTCAGGCGCGCGCGGCCGCCCGCCTGCGCCCGTTGCGCCCGTTGCGCGCCGTGCGCGTGCGCTCGAGCTCGCTCACCTTCTGGTTCAGCAGGCCGACCTTCCGCTCGAGCTTCTCGATCTCCGTGCGGGTGGCGATCTGCAGCGTCCCGAGCACGGACTCGAGCCGGTCCTCGAACGCCGAGCGCGCCTCGCTGCGCGCCTCCTCGACCCGCCGGCGCACCTCCTCGGCGCGCTTCGCGAGCGGGCTGCGCGCGAGGCCCTGCTGCAGGCGCTTGATCTGGCGCTCCGCGCGCTTCTCGACGCGGCGCAGCCGGGCGTCCGCCTGCTTCTGCATGCGGCGGTACTCCTTGTCGAGCATCTTGAGCGCGGACTGCACGCGGCCCACGCCCTCCTGGATGAAGCTGGCCTCGGCCATGGGGGGCTCCTTTCTCTCGGCGTCCACCAGCCCGGAGGTGGCGCTGGGGGACGGCGCTCCAAACTAACACGGTGCGTCACGGCGTCAAGGCAGAACGTTTCCGAGAGGCGCGAAGAGCGGCCCCGCCCGCCGCGCCTGACGCGTTGCGACAATGACGCCCCGCGGGGGTTCTGTGCCGAAGCCGGCCCGGCGACGAGGACGGCGGATCGCGACGGTCGCGCGCCGGCGGCCTACCAGCGCACGACGGCGCTGGCCCAGCTGAAGCCGGAGCCGAAGCCCGTCATCGAGACGATGCGGCCGGGCTGGAGGCTGCCGTCGCGGGCGGCCTCGTCGAGCAGCATCGGGATCGAGGCGGCCGAGCAGTTGCCGTAGCGCTGGATGTTGGAGCGCAGCTTCGCCCCGGGGATCTCGAGCGCCTGCGCGACGTACTCGTTGATGCGCAGGTTCGCCTGGTGGAACAGGAAGAGGTCGACGTCGTCCTTCTTGATGCTCGCGGCGTCGAGCGCCTCGAGGAGCACCTCCGGCATGCGGGTCACCGCGTGCTTGAACACGAACTTTCCCTCCATGCGCGGGAAGTGGCGGCGCTCGCGCAGGAGGTCCTCGTGGATGCGGGTCGGCCAGAAGCCGGATCCGGGCGCCTCGATCCAGAGCTTCTGCGCGTACTTCCCCTGCGCGTGGAGGCGGACCTCGAGGATCCCGCTGCGGTCCTCCGGGCCCTCGTGGCGCTCCACCACGACGGCGCCCGCGCCGTCGCCGAAGAGGACGGCGACGTCGCGGCCGTGGTCGCTGAGGTCGATGCCCGTCGAGTGCACCTCGCAGCCGACGACGAGGAGCCGCCGGAACTGGCCCGCCTCGACGAAGCTCTTCGCCGCGGCGAGCGAGTAGAGGAAGCCGCTGCACTGCGCCCTCAGGTCGAAGCAGGGCGTCTCCGAGAGGCCGAGCCGCTCCTGGAGGAAGAACGACGTGCCCGGGAAGTCGGCCTGCGGCGAGAGCGTCGCCAGCACGATGCAGTCGACCTCGTCGGGCTCGAGCTGCGCCGCCGCGAGCGCGCGGCGCGACGCCGCCTCGGCGAGGTCCACCGGGGTCTGGCCCTCCTCGATGAAGCGGCGCTCCTCGATGCCGGTGCGCTGGCGGATCCACTCGTCGCTCGTGTCCATCAGCCGTGCGAGGTCGTGGTTCGTCACCACGCGCTCGGGCACGTACATCCCGGTTCCCGTGATCCTGGCGCGCATCGTCATTCGAGTCCCCCTCCCAGGGCGATCGGGGCGCGGCCCGGGGCGGCCGCGCGTTCGTGCTCCTCGAGCGCCGCCTCGGCGCGCTCGAGCAGCGCGTCGAGGCCGCGGCGGTCGAGCGCCGAGACGGGCACGGCTCCGTGGCGCGCGGCGAGCGCGTCTCCGTGCCCGGGCGGCAGGCGGTCGATCTTGTTGAAGACGAGGAGCTCCGGCGTGGCGTCGAGCCCGAGCTGCGCGAGCACCGCCCGCACGGCGGCGATCCGGCGCGGGAACTCCTCCGACGACGCGTCCACGACGTGGAGGAAGAGGTCCGCCTCGCGCAGCTCCTCGAGCGTCGCGCGGAAGGCGGCGACGAGCGCCGGGGGGAGGTCGCGGATGAACCCCACCGTGTCCGTCACGATCACCTCGCGCTCGCGCGGGAAGCGCAGCCGGCGCGACGCCGGGTCGAGGGTCGCGAACATGCGGTCCTCGACGTGCGCCTCGGTCCGGGTGAGGGCGCGCAGCAGCGTGCTCTTCCCGGCGTTCGTGTAGCCGACGATCGAGAGGATCGGGAGCCCGCGCCGCGAGCGGCGCGCGCGCCTTCCCTCGCGCTGGCGCCGCAGCGCGACGAGCTCGCGCTCGAGCCGCGCGATGCGGTCGCGCACCCGGCGCCGGTCCATCTCGAGCTTCGTCTCGCCCGGGCCCCGGCCGCCGATCCCGCCCGCGAGCCGCGAGAGCGAAGTGTCGCGCTGCGCGAGGCGCGGCAGCACGTACTGGAGCTGCGCGAGCTCCACCTGGAGCTTTCCGTCTCGGGTCGAGGCGCGCTGCGCGAAGACGTCCAGGATCAGCTGCGTGCGGTCGATGACGCGCAGGTCCAGCCGCTCGGCGAGGTTGCGCGCCTGGCTCGGCGTGAGCTCCTCGTCGAAGATCACGAGGTCGACGTCGAGCTGGAAGCAGCGGATCACGAGCTCCTGCAGCTTCCCGGCGCCCACCACGGTGCGCGGGTCCACCTGCGGCCGGTGCTGCACCACGACGTCCATCACCTGGACGCCCGCGGAGCGCGCGAGCTCGCGCAGCTCGTCGAGCGAGTACTCGAAGTCGCCCGGCCGGCGGCCGCCCGTGACCGCCACGAGGATCGCGCGCTCGCCCGCGCCGACGTCGTGGACGGGCGCTCCGCGCGCGAGCTCCTCCTCGAGCGCGCGGATCCAGGCGTCGAAGTCGAGGTCGAGCTGGGAGGGCGGGGCCGGCGGGAGCAGCTGGATCCCCGCCTCGCCGCGTCCGACCGGCGCGAGGGCGGCCGTGTGGGCACGGCCGGGCAGGCCGCGCTCGTCCGCCTCCACGCTCACCATCGCGTCGAGCCGGAGCTTCGCGAGGTCCGTGAGGTCGTCGCGCGAGAGGCCTTCGGCGCCGAGGTGCGTGTGCACGCAGCGCAGCCCGCGCAGCCGGCCGCGGCCGGCGCGCATGCGTCCCCAGTCCGGCAGGTCGATCGAGTGCGGGCCCCCGACCATCACGTGGGTCACCGCGCCCGCCCGGTCCACGAGGACGCCCACCTGGCGGCGGATCTCGCGGGAGAGCTCGGTGAGCTGCCGGGCGAAGTCGTGGGTGAGAAGGCGGTTCGACGGGAGGCGCCGCTGCGCGAGGCGCTCGAGCTGCTTGGCGTGGTGGGCCTTCAGGCCGTGGGTGTTTCCGAAAACGCGGATATTGGTCTCCCGGTGCGGGGCGCGGAGCGGCGGGGGCGGCAGGGGGGTGGTCCCGAATCTATGGCCGGCGGAATCCCCCCGCAAGGAAGCCCCGCGGGGGCGGACACCATCGCCGCTGTCCGCGCACTCACCGCGCAGTACGTTAGGGGCCCCGGGGTTCCGGGGGACCGCGCCGAGCGCGCGCCGATGAGAGGAAGCATGGCGCCCCGCACGCCGCTCGCCGTCGTGATCCTGGCCGCGGGCCAGGGCACGCGGATGAAGTCGGAGCTCGCGAAGGTCCTCCACGACCTCGCGGGCCGCCCGCTCCTCGGCTGGCCGCTCGCGGCCGCGGAGGCGCTGCGGCCGGACGCCCTGGTCGTCGTCATCGGACGCCATGCGGACCGCGTCGCCGCGGCCTTCGAGGGCCGCGCCCGCTTCGTGGTGCAGGCCGAGCAGCGCGGCACGGGCCACGCGGTGCAGCAGGCCGAGGCCGTCCTGCGCGACCACCGGGGCGACGTGCTCGTCCTCTACGGCGACGTCCCGCTGCTGCGTCCCGAGACGCTCGAGCGGATGCGGGCGCGCAAGGCCGAGACCGCGGCCGACCTCGTGATGCTGACCGCCCCGATCCCCCTCCCGGGCCGCGTCGTGCGCGACGCGGCGGGCCGCGTGCAGCGCGTCGTCGAGGTGACCGACGCGACGCCCGAGGAGCTGCGGATCGAGGAGGGCAACACCGGGGTGTACCTCCTCGCCGCGGAGCTGCTCTGGAAGGCGCTCGCGCAGCTCGACGACAAGAACCGCCAAGGCGAGCTCTATCTCACCGACGTCGTGGAGCGCGCCGTCGCGGAGGGGCGGCGCGTGGAGGCGATCCGCCTCGACGACCCCGACGAGTGCCTCGGCGTCAACGACCGCCGGGAGCTCGCGCGCGCGGCCGCCGTCGCGCGCCGGCGCGCCGTCGAGCGGCTCATGGCGGAGGGCGTCACGTTCCTCGACCCGGCCACCGCGTGGATCGACGCCGACGTGGAGATCGGGCGCGACACCGTCGTCGAGCCGGGCGTCCGCATCACGGCGGGGACGCGCATCGGCGCGCGCTGCCACGTGAAGCCGCACTGCGTGATCGAGGCGAGCGAGGTCGGCGACGAGTGCGAGATCGGCCCGAGCGCGCACCTGCGGCCCGGGACGCGGCTCGCGAGCCGGGTGCGCATCGGGAACTTCGTCGAGGTGAAGAACAGCCGGCTCGGCGAGGGCGTGAAGGCCGACCACCTGAGCTACATCGGCGACGCCGACGTGGGGCCGGGGGCGAGCTTCGGCGCGGGCTCCATCACCGTGAACTACGACTGGGAGCGCAAGCACCGGACGCGGGTCGGCGCCCGCGCGCGGATCGGCTGCAACGCGAACCTCGTCGCGCCGCTCGAGATCGAGCCGGGGGCCTACGTCGCGGCCGGCACCACCGTCACCAAGACGGTGCCGACGGACGCGATCGCGGTCTCGACCGGCCGCCAGCGCAACGTCGAGGGCTGGGGCGCGCGCCGCGGCGCGCGCGGGAAGGGCCCCGCGCCGGCGCCGAAGGAGCCCGGCGCGCCGGGTGGAGAGGACGAGCCATGTGCGGAATCGTCGGCTACGTCGGAAGGTCGCGCGAGGCGCAGGAGGTCCTGATCGACGGCCTCCGCCGCCTCGAGTACCGCGGGTACGACTCCGCGGGCGTCGCGATCTTCGAGGGCGGCCGCGTGGCCATCCGGCGCGCCGTGGGGAAGCTCACCAACCTCGAGCTCGCGCTGCGCGACCGGCCCGTCGCGGGCCGCATCGGCGTGGGCCACACGCGCTGGGCGACGCACGGAAAGCCGTCCGAGCGCAACGCGCACCCGCACAAGGCGGGCTCGGTGGTGGTCGTCCACAACGGCATCATGGAGAACTACCGCGAGCTGCGCGCCGAGCTGGAGCGCGCCGGCCACGAGATCCTCTCGGACACCGACACCGAGCTCATCGCGCATCTCATCGACGACCGCCTGCGCGCGGGCTGCGACCTCGTGGCCGCGGTGCGCGAGGCGTGCTCGCGCGTCGTGGGCTCGTACGCGTTCGGCGTGCTCTGCGAGACGCACCCGGACCACATCGTCGTCGCGAAGCAGGGCGGCAGCCCGATCGTCCTCGGGCTCGGCGAGAAGGAGACGTTCCTCGCCAGCGACATCCCGGCCATCCTGCCCTACACGCGCCACATGCTGTTCCTCGAAGACGGCGAGTTCGCGGTCCTCTCCGAGGACGGCGTCCAGGTGCTCGACGTCGAGGGCCGGCCGCTCGACCGCGAGCCCCGCGCCATCCAGTGGGATCCGGTCTCGGCGGAGAAGGGCGGCTACGAGCGCTTCATGCAGAAGGAGATCTACGAGCAGCCGCGCGCGATCATGGACACGATCGGGACGCGCGTCCTCGAGGCCGAGGGCACGCTGGACCTCGACGGCATCGACCTCTCTCCCGCGCGCGTGACCGGCATCCGCCGCGCGGCGCTCGTCGCGTGCGGGACCGCGTGGCACGCCTGCCTCGTGGGGAAGTACCTGATCGAGCAGCTCGCGGAGATCCCGTGCGAGGTCGATCTCGCGAGCGAGTTCCGCTACCGCCGCCCGATCCTCGGCGAGGACGTCCTCGTGATTCCCGTCTCCCAGTCGGGCGAGACGGCCGACACGCTGGCCGCGCTGCGGGAGGGCAAGGCCAAGGGCGCGCGCGTGCTCTCGATCTGCAACGTGCGCGACGCGACGATCGCGCGCGAGAGCCACGACGTGCTCTACACCCACGCCGGCCCCGAGATCGGCGTCGCGAGCACGAAGGCGTTCACGACCCAGGTGGTCGCGCTGTACATGCTCGCCGTGCGGCTGGGGCTCGCGCGCGGGACGCTCTCGGCCGCGGAGGGGCGGCGCCGCGTGGCGGACCTCATGCGGCTCCCGCGCCTCGTCGAGCAGACGCTGCGGCTCGACGAGGCCGTCCGCGAGATCGCGCACAAGTACGTCCATGCGCGCGACTTCCTCTATCTCGGCCGCGGGGTCATGGTGCCGATCGCCTACGAGGGTGCGCTCAAGCTGAAGGAGATCTCCTACATCCACGCGGAGGCGTACGCCGCCGGCGAGATGAAGCACGGGCCGATCGCGCTGATCGACGAGAACATGCCCGTCGTCGTGATCGCGACGAAGAGCCCCACCTACGACAAGGTGATCTCGAACCTCGAGCAGGTGCGCGCGCGGGACGGGATGGTGATCGCGATCGCGAGCGAGGGCGACGAGACCGTCGCGCAGAAGGCGAACGACGTGGTCTACGTGCCGGACCTGGGCGAGTACCTGACCGCCGTGCTCGTCACGATCCCGCTCCAGCTCCTCGCCTACCACGTGGCGATGCTGAAGGGGACGGACGTCGACCAGCCGCGCAACCTCGCGAAGAGCGTCACCGTCGAGTAGGCCGCTGCCGCGCGCATCCCGACGGCCCGCGCGCGCGGCGCTCGCGGCCCTCGCCGCGCTCTGCGCGCTCGCGTGCGGAGAGCGCGCCGGCGAGCGCGCCGCGCCCGCGCAGACGCAGACGCCCGCCGCGGCGGGCGCGCGCGAGGGGCTCTCGCCGTCGGCGCGGCCCGACGTCGTCCTCGCGCTGCGCGCCGGCCGCGACGCCGCCCGCCACCCCGCGGACGGCGGCGGGCGCGCCTGGCTCGCGTGGGAGGGCGATCCGCCCGTCCTGCGCGCCGGAGCGCCGGCGCGGCTCCCGTTCCGCTACGAGGCGGGCGCGCACGGGATCGCCGCCGGCGGCGCGCTCTACCTCCAGATCCCGCCGAACTGGGGCTGGAGCGAGCCGCAGGTGGAGGATCCCGCGGCCGCGGGGTTCACGGAGATCGCGACTTCGGCGGCCGGCGTCGAGCTCGCCGCGCGCGCCGCCGACCGCGGGCTGCTCGAGATCGCGATCGGGGGGCGCGCGCTCGCCGCCGGCGAGCGCGTCGACGTCGTCTACGGCGCGGGCGCCGCGGGCGCGCTCGTCGACCGCTTCGCCGAGCGGGCCGCGCCGATCCACTTCGCGGTCGACGGCGACGGCGACGGGGTGCGGAGCTTTCTCGCCGAGCCGCCCCTCGTGGACGTCGCGGCCGGCCCGGCGGCGCGGCTCGTCGCGACGCTGCCTTCCACGGCGCGCCCCGGCGACCCCGTCGTGCTGCGCGTCGCCGCGCTCGACGCGCACGCGAATGCGGGCGCGGCGCTCGCGGGCGCGGTCGCGCTCGAGGTCGAGGGGCCCCTCGCGGTCCCGGCGGAGCTCGCGCTCGCGGAGGGCGGCGTCGCGGCGGTGGAAGGGCGCGCGACGGGCGCGGGCGTGGCGCGCGTGCGCGCGCGCGGGCCCGAGGGGCTCGTCGCCGAGAGCAACCCGCTCCGCGTCGAGGAGGGCGTCCCGCGCGTCCTCTGGGCGGACCTGCACGGCCACTCGCACCTCTCCGACGGCACGGGCACCCCGGAGGACTACCTGCGCTACGCGCGCGACGTCGCGGGGCTCGACGCGGTCGCGCTGACGGACCACGACCACTGGGGAACGCCCTTCCTCGACGAGTCGCCGGCGCTCTGGTCGCGCATCGTCGCCGCGACGGCCGCGTTCCACGCGCCGGGCCGCTTCGTGACGCTCCTCGGCTACGAGTGGACGAGCTGGCTGCACGGCCATCGCCACGTGCTCTGGTTCGCGGACGCGGGAAGGATCCGCAGCTCCCTCGACGAGGCGACCGACGACCCCGCCGAGCTCTGGGCGTCGCTGCGCGGCGAGCCGGCGCTCACGTTCGCGCACCACTCGGCCGGCGGGCCGGTGGCGACGAACTGGGACTTCGCGCCCGACCCCGTGCTCGAGCCCGTCACCGAGATCGTCTCGGTGCACGGGAGCAGCGAGGCCGCCGACGCGCCGCTCTCGATCTACGCGCCCGTCCCCGGGAACTACGCCCGCGACGCGCTCGCGCGCGGCTACCGGCTGGGCTTCATCGGGAGCGGCGACTCCCACGACGGGCACCCCGGCCTCGCGCACCTCGCCTCCCCGAGCGGAGGAGGCCTCGCGGCGCTCTACGCCGAGGAGCGTACGCGCGAGGGCGTGCGCGCGGCGCTCTCGGCGCGCCGCTGCTACGCGACGAACGGGCCGCGCATCCTGCTGGAGGCGTACCTCGGGACGCGCCCGATGGGGGCCGCGGTGCCGCCCGGCGACGCGGCGCTCCGGGTGCGCGTGACCGCGCCGCAGCCTCTCGCGCGGGTGGAGCTCGTGCGCGGGGGCGAGGTGAGCGTGCTCCAGGCCTTCCCCCCGGAGGAGGCGTCGCGCGAGGCGCTCGTCGGCGCGCGCGCGGAGGGCCTGCGCGCCGGGGAGGCGCTCTACGTGCGCGTCGTGCAGGCGGACGACGGCGCCGCCTGGTCGAGCCCCTGGTTCGTCGACGCCGGGGTGCGCGCGCGATGAGCGCGCCCGCCGCGCAGGGCGCGCGCGCGGACGGCGCCGGCGAGCGCGCGCAGCGAGACCGGCGCCCCGTGGCCTCCGAGCGCGCGGCGACGGCGGTCGCGGCGGCGGCGGCGCTCGCGGTCCTGGTCCCGCTGCTCTACGTCGCCGCCGGCCCGCTCCTCACCGACGACCTCTGGTTCCACCTCGGCGCCGGGCGCGCGTACGCGCGCCTCGGGCCGTGGCCGGCGGCCGATCCCATGCTGCACACCGCGCTGCGCGAGGCGCCGGTGCAGCACGAGTGGCTCTTCGGGGTCGCGGTCCACGCGCTGGAGCGCGCCTTCGGCCTCCACGGCCTGCGCGCGGCGCACGCGCTCGCGGTCGCCGGGCTCGCCGCCGCGCTCGCGCTCCGGCTGCGCCGCGCCGCGCCGACGGGCGCGGCGGCCGCGCTCGCCGCCGCGGTCTTCCTGGCGCTCGCGTGGTGGCGGCTCGCGCAGCTGCGCCCCGACCTCGCCAGCATCGCGGCGGCGCTCGCCGCGTACGCGCTCGTCCTCGCGGGGCCGGAGCCGCCGTCGCGGCGGCAGGTCGCGGCCTTCGCCGGGCTCGCGGCGCTCTGGGCGAACCTGCACTCGCTCTTCATGGTCGGGCTCGCCCTCGTGGTCGCGTGCCTCCTCGGGCTCGCGCTCGAGGCGGCGCTCGCGCGCGCCGCCGCGGCGGACCCCGAGCGCGCGCGGCGCGGCGCGCGGGCGCGCCGGCTCGCCGCGGCGCTCGGCCTCGGCGCCCTGGCCGCGCTCGCGAACCCGCGCGGCGCGCGCCAGCACCTCCAGTTCCTGCACGCCTCCACGGCGACGGGCGTCCTCCAGGTGCGCGACGAGTGGGTGCCGTTCCATCCGCTCTCCATCCGCGCGGGCGGCTACGCGGAGAACCCCGTCGCCTGGGCGCTCACGAACGCGTTGGCCCTCCTCTTCCTCGCGGCCGCGGGCCGGGCGCTGCTCCGCTTCGCGCGCGAGCGCTCGCCGGCGCGGCTGCGCGCGTTCGACGCCGAGGGCTTCGGGCTCGGGCTCGCGGCCTTCGCCGCGATCCTGGTCTCCATCCGCTTCCGCTGGCTCGCGTTCCTCCCGCTCCTCTACCTCCTGCGCGCGGCGGGGCGCGCGCCGCGCGCGCGCGCGCCGGCGGCGTCCTGGGCCGCGGCCGGGGCCGCCGCCGCGCTCGCGCTCGCGACGCTGCGCGCCGGCGGCGTCGAGCGCTGGACCGGCCTCGAGCCGCGCGAGCCGCGCGCGTACCTCGCGCGCACGCACGTCGCGGGCAAGTACCACGCCGAAGGCGTGCGCTTCCTGGCCGAGGCGGGGATCGAAGGGAAGCTCTTCAACCACTACTGGATGGGGGGCTTCCTCGGCTACTGGCTGGCGCCCGGGCTGCGCACCTTCGTCGACGGGCGCGCCGAGCACTACCCGCCCGAGATCCTCGACGAGGCGCACGCGATCTCGGGACGGCGCGGCGCGCGGCCCGAGGAGCGCAGCCACCTCGACGTCCTCGACCGCCGCGGCGTGGACGTCTTCTTCGGCGTCGGCCTTGCGCCGGTCGGCGCGGGGCCGGGAGTCGGCGTCTACACCGCCGACAACCTGGCGGGCGACCCCGGCTGGATCCTCGCGTTCCGCGCCGTCGACCAGGGCGTGTACGTGCGGGAAGGGAGCGCGAACGCGGAGCGCGCGGCGCGCTTCTACGCGGCGCGCGGCGTGCCGTTCGACCCGCGCGCGGGGCTCGATCCGGACCGCGTGATCGCCGAGGCGCCCGTCTTCGCCGCCGCGTGGCGTCTCCTCCCGCGCGACCACGAGGCGCTCCGGCGCGCGGCGGCCGCGGGCCGGGCGCCCGCGCGCGCGGCGGCCGGCGCGACGTTGGCCTGCGCGTACGCGGCGGGCGGGGCCTTCCGCAGCGCGGCGGACGCCGCGCGCGGCGCGCTCGCCGCGGACCCGGCGTCGCGTCCGGCGCGTCGCGCGCTCGTGTATGCGCTCCTGCGCCTCGAGCGCTGGGACGAGGCCGTGGAAGGCGCGCGCGCCCTGCTCGCGCTCGATCCGGCGGACCCCGCCGCGCGCCGCGTGGCGCGGATCGCGCGCGGGGCTCAGGAGACGCGCGGCGCCGCGCTCGCGACCCGTCTCCTCCGCTTTCCTCTCCTCGACCACGCGGAGATGCGCGCCCTGCTCGCGCGCTACGAGAGCGCCTCGCTGCGCCGCCGCGCGGCCTCGGGCGCGATCGAGGTGGTGGCGCACGCGGGCGGCGGGGAGCGCGCCGCGCGCGCGGCGCGGCGCGAGGGCCGGGGCGCAGCGCCCCGCTCTCCTATCCTCGCCGGATCGTGGGGGAGCCCGGCCGGGTCGCGAGGAAGCCCGTGAGCGCGCCGCGGCGCGCGGGCGGCGGCGCGCGGCGCGCCCTGCGCGGCGCGGGTGCGGCGGCGCTCGTCGTCGTCGCGGCGTTCGTGCTCCTCGAGGGCGGGAGCAGCCTCGTGCTCTTCGTCCGCGATCTCGCCGCCGGCGACGGCGCGCGCCCGCTCGCGAGGCTGCGCCACACCCGCTACGACCCGGATCTCGGCTGGGCGCACGTCCCGAACGTCCACGTCCCGGACCTCTACGGCCCCGGCGCCGGGCTGCGCACGAACGGGCAGGGCTGCCGCGCCGCCCGCGACTTCGCGCGCGAGGTGCCGCCGGGACGGCTGCGCGTCGTGTGCTCGGGCGACTCGTTCACGCTCGGCTACGGCGTGGGCGACGCCGATCCCTGGTGCGCGGGGCTCGAGGCGATCGACGCGCGCCTCGAGACGGTGAACATGGGGCAGGGCGGCTACGGCGTGGACCAGTCGTACCTCTGGTACCGGCGCGACGGCCGCGCGCTCGACCACGACGTCCACGTCTTCGCGTTCATCCTCGACGACTTCCGCCGCATGCAGGAGCGCAGCTTCCTCGGCTACCCGAAGCCGGTGCTCGCCCTGCGCGGCGGCGGGCTCGTCGCCGAGAACACGCCGGTCCCGCGGAGGCCGTTCTGGGCGGGCTTCGTGCCGCCGCTCGCGCGCGCGGCTGCCTCGCTGCGCGCCGCGGAGCTCGCGCGCGGCGCGCGCCCCGCTGCGCGCGGCGGCGACGACGCCGAGGTCACCGCGCTCCCCGAGGCCGATCCCGCCACCTTCGCGCTCGTCGCGAAAGTGGTCGAGGACCTCGCCGCGTGGAACCGCGAGAAGGCCAGCGAGCTGGTCCTCGTCTTCCTCCCGACGCCGGCCGACTACCGGCGCCGCGCCGCGGACCCCTGGCGCCGCCTCGCCGCGCGCGAGGCGGCCGCGCGCGGCGTCGCGTACCTGGACCTCGTCGAGGCGCTGCGCGCGCTCCCCGCGCCCGCGCTGGAGCCGCTCTTCATCCGCCCCGGCGCGCTCGCCTTCCGCGCCGCGGCGGGGCACCCGACGCCCGAGGGCCACGGCTGGCTCGCGCGCCGCGTGTACGAGGCGATCGCCGCGCGGCCGCGGGTCGCCGAGCGGCTGCGCCGGCTCCCGGCCCCGGCCGGCGCCGCGCCGGCGTCCGCGCGGGCCCCCGCGGAGGAGACGCGAACCGCCCCCGCCGCCGGGGTGTCCGTTCCGCGGAGGTAGCCGGTGGGCCGCGCCCTCGCCGTCGCGCTCGCGCTCGCGCTGCTGGCCGGCGCCGGCCTCCTCGTCGCGCGCACGCGCGGCGAGCGCGCCGCCGGCGCGCCGGCGTCCGCGGAGCTCGAGGCGTTGCGCGCGGCGCTGGCCGAGGAGCAGGCCGCGCTCGCGGCGCTCGCCGAAGAGGTCGCGCGCCACGAGCGCGCGCTCGCCGCGCTGCGCGGCGCGGCGCCCCACGGCGCGGACGGCGCCGCGCGGGCGCCGCAGCCGGAGCGCACCGGGAGCCCGCCCGGGGCGGCCCCCGACGAGGCCGCCGCCGCCGGCGGGTCGCCGGCGGGCGCCTCGCCCGCCGCGGCGGTGGGCGAGGCGCCGCAGGCGCGCCGCGCGCTCGACGACGCCCGGCTCGCGGGCGCGGGCCTGCCGCCGCGCGAGGCCGAGGAGCTCCGGCGCCTCTTCGACGACACCGAGCTGGAGCGGCTCTACCTGCAGGACCAGGCGCACCGCGAGGGCTGGCCGGCGGAGCGTCTCGAGGGCGCGCTGGCGGCGGTCGACGCGCGCTTCGAGGCGCTGCGCGGCGAGCGCGGCGAGGCGACCTACGACTGGTTCCTCTATGCGAGCGGCCGCCCGAACCGGGTCGTCGTCGACGGGGTGCTCGGCGGCTCGGCCGCGGCCGCGGCCGGCCTGCGCCCGGGTGACGTCCTCTACGCGTACGCGGGCGGGCGCCTCTTCGAGCCGCTGGAGCTCGTGGAGGCGACCCACCAGGGCCGCCTCCACGAGAGCGTCGAGATCGAGGTCGAGCGCGACGGCGCGCGCACGCGCGTCAGCGTCCCGCGCGGGCCGCTCGGCGTGCGGGTCGCGGGGCGCACCGTGCGGCCCGACGCGCCCGCGCGCTAGCGGTAGGATCCCGCCCGATGCGCCGGTCGACGACGGCGATCCTCGCCTGCGCGCTCGCGGCGCTCGCATGCGCGGGCTGCCGCGGCGGCCGCGCCTCGCGTCCGAACCTCGTGCTGATCTCGATCGACAGCCTGCGGCCCGACCACCTCTCCGCGTACGGCTACTCGCGCCAGACGAGCCCGACGATCGACCGCCTCGCGCGCGAGGGCGTGCGCTTCGAGTCCGCGGTGAGCACCACCTCGTGGACCCTGCCCGCCCACGCGGCGCTCTTCACCGGGCTCTACGACTCGACCCACGGGCTCGTGGACAACGGGCAGCGGCTCGCCCCCGAGCTCGTGACGCTCGCCGAGCGCCTCGCCGCGGCGGGCTACCACACCGCCGGCTTCTTCGGCGGGCCGTACCTCCACCCGACGTTCGGCCTCTCCGACGGCTTCGAGGTCTGGGAGAGCTGCATGACGGCCGTGCCCGACGAGCTGCCCGAGGAGGCGCTGCGCGAGGAGTCGCGCGCGCGCCGCGCGCGCTCGCACGCGGACGTGACCGGCCCGCGCACGCTCGAGAAGGTGGCGCGCTGGGCCGATGCGCGGCCCGCCGACCGGCCGTTCTTCCTGTTCGTCCACCTCTGGGACGTGCACTACGACTTCATCCCGCCCCCGCCCTACGACCGCATGTTCGACCCGGGCTACGCGGGCTCGCTCAGCGGCGCCGGGTTCATGACGAACCCGGCCGTGCGCCCGCGCATGGACCCGCGCGACCTCCAGCACCTCGTCGCGCTCTACGACGGCGAGATCCGCTTCACGGACCACGTCCTCGGCGAGATCCTGGCCGCGCTCGGCTCGCGCGGCCTCCTCGCCGACGCCCTCGTCGCGGTGACGGCCGACCACGGCGAGGAGTTCTTCGAGCACGGCCGCAAGGGTCACCAGCGCACGCTCTTCGACGAGGTGGTGCGCATCCCGCTCGTGCTGCACGCGCCGGGGAGGCTGCCGGCCGGGCGCGTCGTGCGCGACCAGGTGCGCATCGTGGACCTCGCGCCCACGCTGCTCGCCGCGGCGGGTGTGCCGTCGCCGGGCTCCATGGAAGGCCGTGACCTCCTCCCGCTCGCACGCGGCGAGGTTGCCGCGCCGCGCAGCGCGCTCCTCGAGCTCTACGCCGACGGGCGCGACCAGCGCGCGCTGCGCACGCTCGGGCGCAAGGCGTACGCCCGCGGCACGCGCGCGGGGCACCGCCTCCCGGACGTCCTCTACGACCTCGCGCGCGACCCGCGCGAGCGCGCGCCGCGTCCGCGCGAGGGCGATCCGGAGGCGGAGGCCGCGTTCGCGGAGCTGGATGCGGCGGCGGGCGCCGCCCTCGCGCGGCGCGGCGAGCTGGGCGTGCGCGCGCGCCCGGCGGCCGTCGACGCGGAGACGCGAGGGCGGCTGCGCGAGCTCGGCTACCTCGAGGAGACGGCCGCCGAATGACGGCCGCGCGGGGGGAGCCCCGTCGCGCGGCCGGCGTCGCCGCCGCCCGCGCGGATGCGCCGCGCGGAGCGGCCGCCTCGCTGGCCCCGCGCGCGGCCGAGGGGCCCGCGTGGGCGCACGCCGCGCTCCTCGCCGTCGCCTTCGCGGGCCTCCTCGCCTCGACGTGGGGGCGCTGGCCCGACGTGGTCGTCGACTTCGGCCGCGAGCTCTACGTGCCGTGGCGAATGCTGGAGGGCGACCGGCTCTTCCGCGACATCTCGTGGTTCAACGGGCCGCTCAGCCCGTCCTGGAACGCGCTTGCGTTCCGGCTGTTCGGCGTGGGGCTCGCGACGCTGGTGTGGGTCGACGTCGCGCTCTTCGCGTGCGTCCTCGCGCTGCTGCACGCGCTCCTGCGGGAGTTCACGTCGCGCGCGGCCGCGACGGCCGCCTGCCTCGTCGTCATGGCCGCGTGCGGCTTCGGCCAGGCGATCTTCATCGGGAACTACAACTTCGTGTGCCCCTACTCGCACGAGGCGACGCACGGCGTCCTGCTCGGGCTCGCGGCGCTCGCGGCGGCGCACCGAGCGGGGAAGTCCGGCGGCGCCGCCGCGGCGGGCTGGGCGCTCGCGAGCGGGCTCGCCGTGGGGCTCGCCTTCCTCACGAAGCCCGAGATGCTCGCGGCGGCCCTCGCGGGCGCGCTGGCCGCGCTCCTCCTCCACGCGCTGCGCCGGCGCCGCGCGGCGCCCGGCGTCGCGGCGGCCTTCGCCGCGGGCGCGGTCCTCCCGGTGGCGGCCTCGTTCGCGGCGCTGCGCGGCGCGCTCGGCGACGCGGGCGCGTGGACGGCCACGCTCGGCGCGTGGCCGCAGCTCGCCGCGACGGACGTCTCGCAGCAGCGCTTCTACCTGGCGGGCATGGGTCTCGACCGCCCCGGCACGCAGCTCGCCGCCACGCTGCGCTGGGGCGCGGCGGCGCTGGCGGTGCTCGCGCCCGGCGCGCTCCTCGCCGTCCTCGCGCCCGCGCGCGCGCGCGTCGCGGCCGCGGTCCTCGCCGTCGCGGCGACTGCGGCGCTCTGCGCGCTCCTCTACGGCGGTCTCCACTGGCTGCAGGCGCCGCGCCCCTGGCCGCTCTTCGCGGCGCTCGCGTGCGCCTTCGCGGCGCGCCGCGCGCTCGCGCCCGGCGCCGACGCGGCGTGGGCGGGGGCGGCGGCCTTCTCGGCGTTCGCGCTCGCGATGACCGCGAAGATGCTCCTCAACGCGCGCCTCTACCACTACGGGTTCGCGCTCGGTCTCCCGGCGACGGCGCTCGTCGCCGCCGTGGCGTGGAGCGCGCTCCCCGCGTGGCTCGCGCGGCACGGGGGGAGCGCCGCCGTCGCGCGCGCCGGCGTCGCGACCGCGCTCGCCGCGTTCGCGGGCGCGCACCTCGCGCAGACCGCGCGCTTCCACGCCGCGAAGACGGTGGAGGTGGGGAGCGGCCGCGACCGCTTCCTCGCCGACGCGCGCGGCGAGGAGGTGAACGCGGCGCTCGCGTGGCTCGCCGAGCGCCATCCGCCCGGGACGCCCCGTCCGACGCTCGCGGTGCTGCCCGAGGGCGTGACGCTCAACTACCTCGCGCGCGTTCGCAACCCGACGCCGTACTACAACTTCATGCCGCCCGAGATGGTGCTCTTCGAGGAGGGGCGCATCGTCGAGGCGTTCCGCGCGAGCCCGCCCGACGTCGTGCTCCTCGTCCACAAGGACACGAGCGAGTACGGCGTCCGCTTCTTCGGGCGCCATTACGCGCGCCGGCTCGGCGGCTGGCTGCGCGAGAGCTACCGCGAGGTGGCCCGCTTCGGCGACGCGCCGCTTCGCGCGGGGTCGCGCTTCGGGATCGATGCGCTCGAGCGCAGCGCGCGCGCCGCGCAGGCGCGCGCGCGCGTCCCCGGCGCGCTCGCCGACGCCGGCGCGGCGGACGCGCCGCGTTGAGCCGCGGCGCGGCCTCCCCTACGTTGTGCCCGCGCCGCACGCGAAAGGGGGGAACGCTCGGTGCTCGCGGACGCGATCGTCGCCGACCTGAACCCCGAGCAGCGCGAGGCCGTACGGACCACCGAGGGGCCTCTCCTCGTCCTCGCGGGCGCCGGCAGCGGGAAGACCCGCGTCCTCACCCACCGGATCGCCTGGCTCATCGCCGCCTGTGGGATCGCGCCGGACGGGATCCTCGCCGTCACGTTCACGAACAAGGCCGCCTCGGAGATGCGCGAGCGGGTCGCGAAGCTGCTCGGCCCCGGCGCGGGCGGCGTGTGGGTGTCGACCTTCCACGCCACCTGCGTGCGCATCCTGCGCCGCGAGATCGAGCGGCTCGGCCGCCCGCGCAGCTTCGTGATCTACGACGACGGCGAGTCGCAGGCGGTGCTGCGCGAGGCGGCGCGGCGCCACGGCGCCGATCCCCGCGGGCCCGACGCCCGCCGCGCGCACTGGCGCATCGACCAGTGGAAGAACGCGGGGCTCGAGCCCGACGCCGCGGCCGCGCGCGCGCGCGACGCCGACGACGCGCGCGTCGCCGCGCTCTACCGCACCTATCAGCAGCTCCTCGTGGAGGCGAACGCCGTCGACTTCGGCGACCTCCTCCTGCTCGTGGCCGAGCTCTTCGCGCGCCATCCCGAGGTCCTCGCCGCGTACCGCGACCGCTGGCAGTACGTCCTCGTGGACGAGTACCAGGACACGAACCGCGTGCAGTACCGGCTGGTGACGCAGCTCGCCGCCGCGCACCGGAACCTGTGCGTCGTGGGGGACGTCGACCAGTCGATCTACGGCTGGCGCGGCGCCGACGTGCGCAACATCCTCGACTTCGAGCGCGACTTCCCCGAGGCGCGCGTCGTGACGCTCGACCGCAACTACCGCTCCACGCGGCCGATCCTGGCGGGCGCGGACGCCGTCGTCGCGAACAACCGCGCGCGCCGCGAGAAGACGATGCGCGCCGAGCGCGGCGAGGGGGAGCCGATCCGGCTCTTCCGCGCGCGCGACGACCGCGAGGAGGCGCAGTTCGTCGTGCAGGGGATCCTCGAGGCGGCGCGCTCCGAGGGCCGCCCGTACGGTCACTTCGCCGTCTTCTACCGCACGAACGCGCAGTCGCGGCCCTTCGAGGAGGAGCTCCTCAAGTACGACGTGCCCTACGTCCTCGTGGGCGGCGTGCGCTTCTACGACCGCGCCGAGGTGAAGGACGTGCTCGCGTACCTGCGGCTCGTCGTGAACCCGCGCGACGCCGTGGCGCTGCGGCGCGTCGTCAACGTGCCCGCGCGCGGGATCGGGAAGACGACGCTCGAGCGGGCGAGCGAGCTGGCCGAGGCGCGCGGGGCGCCGCTCCACGAGGGGCTGCGGCTCGTCGCGGAGGAGGGCGGGCGCGCGGCGCCGCGCGTGGCGGAGTTCCTGCGCCTGGTGGAGGCGCTCCGCGCCGAGCTCGCGGGCCTCGGCCCGGTGGACGCGATCGCGCGCATCCTGGAGCGCACCGGCTACCTGCGCGAGCTCGAGCGCGAGGGCACCCCCGAGGCCGAGGCGCGCGTCGAGAACCTGCGCGAGCTCGTGACCGGCGCGGAGGACTTCGAGGCCGCCGCCGACGACGACCGCTCGGCGCTCGAGCAGTATCTCGACCAGGTGGCGCTCGTCTCCGACCTCGACGCCTTCGAGCAGCGCAGCGACCGCGTGTCGCTCATGACGGGCCACTCCGCCAAGGGGCTCGAGTTCCCGGTCGTGTACCTCGTCGGGATGGAGGAAGGCATCTTCCCCCACGCCGCCTCGACGCGCGACGACCGCTCGGTCGAGGAGGAGCGCCGGCTCTGCTACGTCGGGATGACGCGCGCGATGGAGCGGCTCACGCTCACGTGGGCGCTCGAGCGGCGCCGCTACGGGACGCGGGCTTTCGGGACGCCGTCGCGCTTCCTCTCCGAGATCCCCGCGCACCTCGTGGTCGGCTCGTCGCCGGACCCGTACGAGCCGGCGCCGGCGCCGGCCTGGGGCGGCGGCGGGCGCGTGCTCGACTACTCGCTCGGGCAGGACGGCGCGGCCGACGCGGCCGGCGAAGGGCGCGGCGCGCGGGTGCGGCACCCGATCTTCGGAGACGGGGTCGTGCTCGACGCCCAGGGCAGCGGGCCGGCGCGCAAGCTGCGCATCCGCTTCGACCGCGCGGGCGTGAAGACGCTCGCGCTGCGCTACGCGAACCTCGAGTTCCTGTGACGCTCAGCGCAGCACGTTGTACTTGAAGATGCACCAGAGCGCCCAGAGCCCGTCGCGCCAGCCGATCTTCTTGCCCTCCGCGTAGGTGCGCCCGGCGTACGAGATGCCGACCTCGTACACCGAGCAGCGCAGCTTCGCGACCTTGGCCGTGATCTCGGGCTCGAAGCCGAACCGCTCCTCCTCGACCCGGATCTTCCGGAGGACGTCGCGCCGGAACAGCTTGTAGCAGACCTCCATGTCGGTGAGGTTCAGGTTCGTGAAGACGTTCGAGAGCGTCGTCAGCAAGCGGTTCCCGACGTAGTGCCAGTAGTAGAGCACGCGGTGCGACTCGCCCCCCGCGAAGCGCGAGCCGAACACGACGTCGGCGCCCTTCTCCGCGAACGGGCGCAGCAGCTTCGGGTACTCCGACGGGTCGTACTCGAGGTCCGCGTCCTGGATGATCACGACGTCGCCCGTGGCGACCTCGAAGCCCGTGCGCAGCGCAGCGCCCTTCCCCTGGTTGCGCTCGTGGAAGACCACCCGGTCCACCCGGTCGGCGAGCTTCGTGCGGATGAGCTCGCGCGTCCCGTCCGTGGAGCCGTCGTCGACGAGGATGATCTCCTTGTGCGGGACCGGCGAGGCGCGCACGGCGTCGACGACACGCTCGAGTGTCGAAATCTCGTTGTAGCAGGGAATCACCACCGAGAGGCGGAGCGAGGACGCATCCATCGGAGCAGCACCTGCGCGGCACCGGCCGCGTGCCGGCCGAGCGTAGCGGGCGCGGGCGGCGCGCGACCGCGCCGGGGGCGTCGCCGCCGTTGACCCCCCGGGGGTTCGGGTCTAGCATCGCGGCCCGATGTCGGTCGACGCGAGCAGCCTCGAGCGCCTCGTCCCCGCGGAGCTCGACGCGCGCGACGCCACCGGCCGCCAGACGCTCGCGCTCCACCTCGAGCGCTACCGCTTCGCCGCCCGCCACGCGCGGCCGGGGCGGCTCCTCGACCTCGCGTGCGGCGTCGGCTACGGGACGCGGCTCGTGGCCGACGAGGCGGCGGGCGTCGCGGAGGCCGTGGGCGTCGACGTCGCGCCCGAGGCGGTCGCGTACGCCCGCGACCACTACGCGCGCCCCGGCGTGCGCTTCGAGGTGTGCGACGCGCTCGCCTTCCGCGACGCGGCGGGCTTCGACACGATCGTCTCGCTCGAGACGATCGAGCACGTGCCCGACCCGCAGCGCCTCGTCGCGCACCTCGCGGGGCTGCTGCGCCCGGGCGGCGTCCTCGTCGCGTCCGCGCCCACCACGCCCTCCACCGACGTGAACCTCCACCACCTGCACGACTTCACGGACCGCAGCTTCGCGCGGCTCTTCGAGCCGCACGGGCTCCTGGCCGCGGCCTCGTTCCGCCAGGTGCAGCCGTACCGGCTCTTCGCGACGGTCGCGCGCCGAGAGCAGCGGCTCGCCGACATGCGGCCCGCCCTGCTGCGGTACTACGCGACCCACCCCGGCGCGGCGTTCCGCAGGCTCGCCGCGACGCTGCGCTACGGCTTCACCAACCGCTATCTCACGGTGGCGTGGCGGCGCGCGGCGGCGTGATCGTCGGGCTTCCCGCGTTCGACGAGGCCGCGCGGCTCCCCGCGGTGCTCGCGGCCGTGAAGGCGGCCGCGCCCGAGGCGGAGGTCGTCGTCGTGGACGACGGCTCGCGCGACGGGACGGCCGACGTCGCCGCGCGGCACGGCGCGAGCGTCCTGCGCCATCCGTTCAACCTCGGCTACGGCGCCGCGCTCCAGACGCTCTACAAGTACGCCTTGCGCGCGGGCGCCGACCTCGTCGTGCAGCTCGACGCCGACGGCCAGCACGACCCGGCCGAGATCCCGCGCGTCGCGGCGCCGGTCGTGGCCGGGGAGTGCGACCTCGCGATCGGCTCGCGCTTCGTCGCGGCCTCCGACTACCGGATGGGCGCGCTGCGCGGGCTCGGCCGGCGCCTCTTCGCGGCGCTCGGGCGCGTGGCGGGCGTCTCGGTGAGCGACCCGACGTCCGGCTTCCAGGCGCTGAACCGCCGCGTCCTCGCGCTCTACTGCGAGCCGTTCTTCCCGCCCGACTACCCGGACGTGGACGTCCTGGTGGCCGCCGTGCGCCGGGGCCTCCGCATCCGCGAGGTGCCGGTGAACATGCGCGAGAGCTCGCGCGTCTCGACGCTCCACGGAGGGACGCGCGACTTCTACTACGTGTACAAGATGCTGCTCTCCCTGTGGACGGAGTCCCGCGGATGAGGAGATCCCCATGACCGACGCCGAACGCCTGGCCGAGCTGCGCGAGCTCTTCCTGCACGCCCCCGAGTCGGGGGCGGTGCAGGTCGTGGCGCTGCTCTTCGCGCTCTCGCTCGCCGCGGTCGTCCTCGCGCTCGTGCGGCGCCGGACGCTGCGCGCCGAGTACACCCCGATCTGGATGGCGGTCGCGCTCGGCACCGTCGTGGCCGCGCTGAACCTCGATCTCCTGCGCTGGGTCACGCGCGCGGTCGGCGCCTGGACCGTGAGCGCGACGCTCTTCATGCTCGGCGAGTTCTTCCTCGTCGCGATCTGCCTCAACTACGCCGTGCGCATCTCGCAGGCCTCGGTCCACGTTCGCGACCTCGCGCAGGAGGTCGCGCTCCTGCGCCTGCGCCTCGACCAGCTCGCGGCGTCGCGCGAGCCCGCCGCCCGTCCGGACTAGGGAGCCGGACCCAGGATCGCCGTCGCGGGGCGGCGCGGGCCGGGCGGGCTCCTCGCTCCGGCTGCGCCGCAACCATGCGGGGCCCCGGGGTGACCCGGTCCCCCGTGGTGTCGGCGACGCGCGGCGGCGCGGGACCGGTCATCGCGTGCTCGGCTGCGCTCGGACGCCCGTCCCGGCGCGCGCGCCGGCGCCCGCCGCGGAGCCCTCGCGCGACCGCGGTGCGAAGCGCCCCGAGCCGTCGCAGCTCGAAGGCCGCGCACCCGACGTCCCCTTCGCCGCGGCGCAGCCCCTGTGCCGCGGGATCTTCGAGGTGGCCCCATGCGTCGTCGCGGCACCACCCACCTGGCCGCCGTCGAGGGACCGCGCCTCCCCGCGCCTCTATGGCGCGGGCGGCACGCGCTCTCGAGGCTCGACGGGTGGGTCCTCTCGAGGCGCGCCGCGGGGCCCGGGCTGGGCCCCCGCCGCCGCGGCGCCGGCCTCGGCGGGGGCGCCGGCCCAGGGCGCGCGCAGCAGCTGGTACGGCCCCGCGCTGCGCTCCACTACCGCGCCGCCGCGCGCCGCGAGCATGCGCGCGGTGCGGCCCTCGACCAGGACGTGCGTCACGCCGAGCTTCGCGAGCGCCGGCGAGGCGGGGTGGACGACGACGCGGAAGGCGTCGCTCCCCGCGAGCTCGAAGCGGGGCTCGGGGTCGGCGCCCGCCTCGAAGAGGACGTGCGCGTAGCGGTTGTACACGCCGGCGTGGCGCCCCTCCGGGTCGAGCGCCCGCCAGAGCTCGAGCTGGGGCACCGGGTGGACCCCGTTCACGGAACGCACGCCGAGCGCGCGGAAGAGGTTCGCGAGGCCGACGGGGCCGAACGCGGCCCAGACGGTCGCGCCGCCGTGCGCGGCGTCGACCTCGCGCACGGCGCGCGCGACGGCGTTCTCGCGCAGGGCGTCCGCGCCGCCGCGCACGAGGGGGTTGAACCATGCGCACACGAGCGCCGACCCCGCGGCGGCCGCCGCCAGCGCGTGCCAAGGCCGGCGCGGCGCGAGCGCGAGCCATGCGATGCCCGCGTTCCCCGCGGCGAACGCCAGCACGCCGGCCGGCGGGACGCCCGGGAGCGCGAGGGCGAGCCCGCACGCGGCGATCGCGGCGCCCCAGCCGAACGCGAGCGCGAGCCGCGCGGGGCCGGCCGCCAGCGGCCCCTCGCGCAGGAGCCGCGCGGCGAGGAGCGCGTCCGCGAAGCCGAGCGCGATCACCGAACGGTGTCCGGGCACGTAGCTCCACCCGCTCGCCCGCGCGAGCCAGCCCGGGACGCCGACCGCCGCGTGGACGGCGAGGGCGAGCCACGCGGCGGCGAGCGCGACGACGACGGGATCGGGCCGGCGCCGCGCGGCGGCGGCGCGCGCGATCGCGGGCACGAGCAGGACGGGCGCCAGCAGCCAGAAGCCGGCCGCCTCCGCCGCGTTCTGGAGGACGGGCCCGTAATCGGCCGCGAGGAGCGGGACGCCCGCGTTCGCGGCGAAGAGGGCGGGGAGCGCCCGGTTGCCGCCGAGCGAGACGCGCTGGCCCGGGTAGACGGTCTCGCGCATGCGGAGGGCGGCGTCACCCGCGGCGCCGAGGAAGAGCGCCGCGGCCGCCGCGAGGACGAGCGCGGCGAGGGCGAGCGCGAGGGCGCGCCAGCCGAGGCGGGCGCGCAGGTCGAGGGCGTCGCGGTGGGCGACGGCGAGCGCCGCGGCGACGAGCGTTGCCAGGTACGCGAGCGGCACCTGGAAGGGCGGGTAGAGCGCGAGGGCGAAGCCGGCCGCCGCCCAGCCGAGGACGAGCCCGCCGCCGACGATCGCGGCGGGTCGCCGCGCGAACGCGACCGCGAGCGCGGCGACGACGCCGAGCGCCGCGTGGATCGCGACGGGGGCCGGGCGCAGGCCCCAGAACTGGAAGAACGGCGACGCCGTGACGACGACGGCGCCCGCCGCCGCAAGGCGCGCGTCGCCGCCCGTCACCGCGAGGAGGAGCAGCCACGCCGCGCCGAAGAGCCCGAGGAGGCGCGCGTTCCAGCGCCACGCCATGCCGGTCTCGGCTCCGAGGAAGAACCCCCACGTGTCGGGGCGGAGGAGGGCGAGCGGATGGCGGACGGGCAGCGAGAACGGGAGCAGCATGTTCTGGCCGGCGCCGATCGTCGTGTTCACGACGGGGAAGGGCGGCACGTGCCGCTCCTGCGCGAACGCGAGCGGCAGCACGACCGCGTAGTCGTCGATGCGCAGAGGCTGCGGCCGTCCGAGCAGCAGCTCCTCGGGCGGCGAGCGGTCGGTCCACTCGCGCCACACCGAGATCGAGAAGCCGTGGAGCCGCAGCGCCACGAGCGCGGCGAAGAGCGCCGCGAGCGCCACGCCCGCGCGCGCGACGCTACGCGCGCGCGGGAGCGGCGTCGTGCGCGGCGGCGTGTCGGACGCCGCGGCGGCGGCCGGGGCGCCGCGCGCCGCGGCGGCGGTCGCCGAGCCGGCCGGCACGCGCTCGAAAGGCTGCGCGCCGGCCTGGCGGGCCGGCGGCGGCCGCCGCGGAAGCCGCCCTCAGACCCGTGCCCGGCGCCGGCCGAAGGGGAGCAGCACGGCCGCGCCCGCGAGCGCGAGCCAGGCGTGCCCCGGCTCGGGCAGCTCCACCAGCGCGAGGCCGATCGGGAAGGAGACGACCGGCGGCATCCACACCGGATTCTCGGCGCCGGTGTCGGCGAAGAGCATGTCGGTCGTGCTCTGCGCGGCGCCGATCCAGAGGCCGGCGCCCGACTCGGGGGCGATCAGCAGGTTCAGCCAGTAGGTCTCGCCCGCGAGGAGCACCGGCTCGGCGTCGGACGGAAAGGTGACGTCGGTCTCGGCGTTCACGACGTTGAGGAAGACCCACGTCTCGAGGATCTCGCCGGGCTCGCCCCCGTCGTCCTCGCGCAGGCGCAGGATGAAGTCGCCCTTCCCGAGCGACAGGTCCGGCGAGTGGCGCAGGCGCAGCCGGATGAAGTCGAGCGGCCCCGACGTGGCGGCCGGGACCTCGAAGGGGAACGCGACCTGGATGTCGCCGCCGGCCGGGACCTGGCCGATGAGACCATCGACTTCGCCGTCGCCGAGCGCGTACGTGTCGTACGCGGGGACCGCCAGCGCGGCGAGCGGAGCGAGGAGCAGCCACGGCACCAGGAGCACGAGCGCGCGAAGCGTGGACACGGGAACACCTCCGGGGGTCACGAGGGACTGGCCAGCCTAGCGCAGGGCGCGGCGCACGAGCACCGGCGTGGTCGGCGCTGCGCCGAGCGACGGGCGCGCCGCAGACCCCGCTCCCGGCGGGGACGTTTCTAAACAGCGGGGTCTGACCCCTTCCTAAACACCCGCCGCGGGGGGCGGCGTGGCGCGGAGGCGCCGGGCGGCGTCGTCGCGGCGGCGCGCCAGCTCGGCGGGGACGTCGGCGCGTGCGAGGAGGGCGAGCGCCGCGCCCGCGTGCGCGGGGTCGGGGCGGCGGGCGTGCGCGAGGAGCGCCTCGACGCTGCCGAGGAGGAGCGCCGGGTCCCGGGCCGTCGCCGCGGCGCGCGCGCGCGCGAGGAAGTCGGCCGGCCCCGCCTCGCCGGGCGCGAGGAGGTCGAGGAGGCGCGCCGCTTCGCGCGCGCGGGCGGGCACGCCGGACGCGATGCGCGCCTCGGCGCGCACGCGGATCGCGTCCGCGTAGAGCGGGTGCGAGGGCGGGAGCGCGGCGAGCGCGGCGTCGTCCTCGAGCACCGCGGCCGGCTCGCCCGTCGCGAGGCGCGCGAAGGCGCGCACGAGCGCGGCCTCGCCCGGCTCGCCGCCGCGGCGCGCGGAGGGCTCGCTCGCCGCCCGCTCGCGCAGCACGCGGATCAGCCCCGCGCGCGCCTCCACGCCGCCCGCCCCGGCGTCGAGGAGCGCGCGGTACTCGGCGAGCGCGAGGTCCCCGCGCCCGCTGCGCTCCGCCACGAGCGCGAGCGCGAGGCGCCGCGCGCCCGCGTCCGGGCTCTCGGCCGCCACGGCGCGCGCGCGCGCCGCGAAGCCGCGCGCGAGGAGCGCGCGCACGAGCGCCGCGCGGTCGAGGCCCGGGGGCACGGGCGGCGCGAGGCCGCGGCGGAGCACGAGGTCCTCGAGCGCGAGCGCGGGCGCGCGCTCGGCGCGCAGGCGCGGCGAGCGGATCTGGAGGTGGTTGCGCCGGTCGGTGTTGAGCGGCGCACCGGCGGCGAAGCGGCGCGCGCCCTCCTCGTCGAGGAGGAGCGACGCGAAGGCGTCCTCCGCGCGCCGGAGGCCCGCCGCGGTGAACGCCTCGGGCGCCGCGGCGAGCGCGGCGCCGGCGTCCGCCGGCCCGGCGAAGGGCGCCCGGGAGCCGGCGAGCACGATCCCCGCCGCGCGCCGCGCCTGGTACACCCGCACGTGCGGGAACGCGTCCGCGAGCGTGGCGACGAGGATCCGCAGCAGCGCCTCGTCCACGTAGGTCGGCCCGATCCACTGGACGAGGACCCCGTCCTCGCGCAGCCGGCTGCGCGCGAGCTCGAAGAACTCGCGCGTGTAGAGGTGCGAGGCGCCCGCGGTCCACGGGTGCGACGGCTGCGACACGATCGCGTCGAAGCGCTCGCCCGAGAGGGCGAGGGCGCTGCGCGCGTCGTTCGCGACGACGCGCACGCGCGGGTCCACGAGCGGGTCGGCGCGCCGCTCGGGCCCGATCGCCGCGTTCGCCGCGACGACCTCGGGCTCGAGCTCCACGACGTCGAGGCGCTCGACGCTCGGCGGGACCAGCTCGAGCAGCGACCCGCCCCCGAGCCCGACGACGAGCACGCGCCTCGCGTCGGGGCGCAGCAGGGTCGGAAGCAGCGCGAGCCCGTGCAGCGTCGCGTCGCGGACGGGGACCGCGCCGCGGGGCAGGACCGCCGCCTCGGGAAGCCCGTTGTTGGTGAGGAAGAAGGCGCCGTCGCGCTCGAGGAGGAGGACCGTCGTGCTGCGGCCCGCCGCGAAGAAGCGCAGCTCGCCCGCGAGGGGCGCGCGGCTCTGGGGCGTCGTGCGCAGGACGCGCCACGGCGTCTGCGGCCAGAGCGCGGCGAGGCCGGCCGCGAGCGGGAGCGCGAGCGCGGCGAGGCGCCGGCGGGGCGGAGGGACCAGCGCGAGGGCGCCGAGCGCGAGCGCCGCGTTCGCGAGCGCGGCGGCCGCGAGCGTCGCCGCGAAGCCGAGCGCGGGGATCAGCGCGAAGCCCGCGCCGAGCGCGCCCGCGATCGCTCCGACCGTGTTCCACGCGTAGACGCGCGCGCTCGCCGGGCCCGCGTCCTCCGCGCCCACGGCGGCGATCCGCACCGCGAACGGGAAGGTGGCCCCGATCGCGAGCGTCGAGGGGAGGAGCGTCGCCCCGGCGATGGCGGCGCCGAGCGGGGAGCCGCCGCCCGTGCGCGCCTCGAGGCCGCCCGCCCATCCCGCGAGCGCCTCCAGCACCGGGAGGGCGGCGAGCGAGAACGCGGCCACGGCCGCCTCCGCCGCGGCGAGGCCGGCTGCGGCGCGGCGGCGGTCCGTCGCGAGGCGCGCCGCCGCGGCCGCGCCGAGCGCGATCCCGACCAGGAAGCTCGCCAGCATGGTCGCGAAGGCGTAGACGCTCGCGCCGAGGAGCTGGCCGAGGAGGCGCGTCCAGAGCACCTCGTAGGTGAAGGAGGCCGCGCCGGAGACGAGCATCAGGGCGAGCACGGCGCGCCCGCCGGCAGCGGTCGGCCGAAGCGCCGCCGCCGGCGCAGCGCGCCGCCGCGGTCCGGCCGCCTCGGGCGCCGCGGCGGCAGGGCCCGGCGCGGCCGGCGCCCCGCGCGCGGCGAGGACGGCGAGGCCGAAGATCAGCGCGTTCGCCGCGACGGCGCAGCCGACCGTCGGGCCGAGGCCGAGGCGCGGGACGAGGACGAACCCCGCGGCGAGCGTCCCCGCGACGGCGCCGAGCGCGTTCACCGCGTAGAGGAGGCCGACGCGGCCGCCGAGCTCGCGGTCGTCGCGCACCGCGTGGCGCGCGAGGAGGGGCAGCGTCGCCCCCATGCACGCCGTGGGCACGGCCAGGATCGCGAACGCGCACGCGGCGTAGAAGAGCGCCGTCCCGAGCCCGCCGACTGCGGGCGTGCCCGGCCCCGCGAAGAGCGCCACGTAGAGCGCCGTCGCGCCGCGCATCGCGGCGGGGACGAGGAGCGCCGCCACGCCGATCGCGAGCTCGAGGACCCCGTACGCGAGGACGGGGCGGCGCACGCGCGTCGCGACGCGGCCGGCGAGTGCGGCCCCTGCGGCGAGCCCGCCCATGTAGGCGGCGAGGACCGTCGCGACGGCGAGCTCCGAGGTCCCGAACGCGAACGCGAACTCGCGCGTCCAGGCCGTCTGGTAGACGAGCGCCGACGCCCCGGAGAGGAAGAAGCACGCGAGGACGAGGGCCAGGGTGCGATCCGCCGCGGCGGCCCGCTCCCGGAGGCCCTCCGCGGCCCGGGCCGCCCGCTCCGCCAACCCGGTCCCTCCCTCGCGCTCGCCGCTTCGTGGGCTCGTCGATCCGCGCCGCCCGATCCGGGTGCGCGCTCGCGCTCCCGGCCCCGGCGGTCCTCCGCGCCCGCATCCGCCGCGGCGCGCCGCCGGCTGGACCGGCGCGCCGCCTCACCTCACACCGCGGCGGCCGCCGGGCGTCCGGCCGGAGGGGTCCGGCCCCACCCCGCAGGGATCGGCGGCGCGGATCCGGATCGCGGGTGGGGCCGAAGGTTCTTTGCCACGCCGCACCCCGGGCCGCCACTACCGAGGTGAACCCTGACACACGGCGGCCCGCCGCACCGCGGATCCGAGCCGCTGTCCACCGGAAAGAAGGAGTCCCTTGATGCGCAAGTTGCTCGCCCTCGTGGCCGTCGGCGTCCTCGCGGCCGCGGGCCAGGCCTCGGCGGCCCCGTTGGTCTCGGCCTCGTTCTCCTTCACCATCGGGACGTTGCCCTCGGCGGTGTTCCCGGCCACCGGCGCGACCGGTACCGCGACCAGCAACCTGAGCGCGAGCCTCGACGCCGGCACGGCGTTCAATGGCGCGTTCACCACCACGATCCCGACCTCGGCGGCGCCGCCCCTCACCGCGATCCAGGTGTTCGTGACCAAGAACGCGGGCGGGACGTTCACCGGGACGACTCCGAACAACGTCGGCGGCAACCTCGAGTTCTCGGGCATCGCGAACGTGTACGGGATCGGCGGCTTCCCGGGCGGCGGGCCCCCGCTCCTCGCGGTGCCGCTCAGCGTCGGCACCCCGGGCACGATCTTCAAGTCCTCGGGCGGCGTGGCGATCACGGCGATCTCGGCCGGCTGGACGGCCGGCACGGCGGTGATCACGGGCCTCACGGGCACCAACACCACGGCGACGGCGATGGGGAGCAACAGCCTCACCGCGGGCGGCGCGGGCACGCTGGTCCTGGTGACGCCGATCAAGATCATCACGAACGTGGCCGGCATCATCGCGTCCTTCGGCGTGCTGACGCTGACCTACGTGCCGGAGCCCGGCACGCTCCTGCTGCTCGGCATGGGCGTGGCTGGCCTCGCGGCCCTGGGTCGCCGGCGCATGTAGCCAAAGGGCTTCGGTCGCAAGACCGAGGCAGTTTCGAAACGGAGCGGCCACCCCGAAAGGGGTGGCCGCTTCCCTTTTGGGCGCCTTCGGGCGCCGGGCGTCTCGGGCAGGGCGCTCTCGGCCTCGGCTCGGTCGCAGCCGTCGCGCCCCCGGGCCGAGCGCCGCCGCGCGGGGCGGCGGACGGTCGTGCCGACGATACACTCCCCCGGTTCCGGCGACGGCCGGAAGGAGGGTGCCGCGTTGCTCCGCAGGCTCTTGGACTCGCCCCGGACCTACTTCGTCCTCGCCGGCCTGCTGCTCGTCGCGGCCGTGGCGTCGCAGTTCCGGCTCCAGATCCCGAGCCGGCCGGAAGGAACCCTCGAGGACCTCGCCTCGCTGCGGACGAGCAAGCCCAACGTCCTCTTCATCTTGATCGACACCCTGCGCGCCGACCGGCTCTCGGCGTACGGCTACGAGCGGCCGACGAGCCCAGTGATGGCCGACCTCGCGCGCCACGGCATCCGCTTCGCGCGCGTCGAGGCGCAGTCGAGCTGGACGAAGACCTCGATGGCGTCGCTGTGGACGGGGCTCTTCCCGGTCCGGACGGGCGTGCTGCGCTCCAACCACGGCATCCCGGATCGCGCCGTCCTCCCCGCGGAGCTCTTCAAGCAGGCGGGCTACGTCACCGCCGGTCTCTGGCGCAACGGCTGGGTGGGCGTGGACTTCGGCTTCCACCAGGGCTTCGACACGTACTTGCGGCCGCCGCCCGATCTCACGCCCGAGAGCTTCCAGAAGCGCGGGCCGGGCACCGCGCAGATCGGCGGCACCGACGAGAACATCACGAGCGCCGCGCTGGGGTTCCTGGAGACGCACGGGCGCGAGCCGTTCTTCCTCTATCTCCACTACATGGACGTGCACCAGTACTCCTACGACGAGGAAGCCGCGCGGCTCGGCTTCGGCACGTCGATCTCCGATGCGTACGACGCGTCGATCCACTGGGTGGACCGCAACGTCGCCGCCGTCCTCACCTGGCTGGAGCGCAACGACGTCTTCGAGAAGACGCTGGTCGTGATCGCCTCGGACCACGGCGAGGGCTTCTCGGAGCACGGCACCGAGGGGCACGCGCGCTCGCTCTATCAGGAGGTGACCCGCGTCCCGCTGATCCTCGCGCTGCCCTTCCGCCTGGAGAAGGGCGTCGTCGTCGAGCCGCTCGTGCGCAACGTCGACGTCTGGCCGACCGTCCTCGACCTGGTGGGCCTGCCGCCGCTCCCGCACAGCGACGGCCGCTCCCTCGTCCCTCTCATCGAGGCGGCCGCGCGCGGCGAGAAGGACGGCGCGGGCGACGTCGCGTACGCCTACCTCGACCGCAACTGGGCCAAGAGCGAGCAGCCGAGCGGGCCGATCGTCTCGGTGGTCTCCGAGAACCGCCGCCTCGTGCGCACCACCGTCCCGCAGCCCAAGCTCGAGCTCTTCGACCACGCGACCGATCCCACCGAGCAGCGCAACCTCGTGACGGAGCGCCCCGAGTGGGTCGCGGAGCTCGAGCCGAAGCTGGAAGCGCAGCTCGAGCAGAAGCCGCCCTGGGGCAAGGCGAACGAAGTCCAGCTCGACGAGCTCTCGCAAGAGCTGCTGCGCGCCCTCGGCTACGTCGTGAAGTAGCCGGACGCCGAGGATGTCTCGCGCCGCCGCGCTGCTCCTCACGCTGCTCACCGGCTTCAGCGGCCTCTCCTACGAGGTGGCGTGGCAGAAGTACCTGGCCACGCTGCTCGGCTCGCACAGCGAGGCGACCGCCGCGGTGCTCGCCATTTTCCTGGGCGGGCTCGCGCTCGGCTACGCCGTCTTCGGAGACGTCACGGCGCGCGCGCTCCAGCGCGCCGCCGCGCGCGGCGAGGCGCCGCGCCTGCTCCGGCTCTACGGCGGCGTCGAGGCCGGGATCGGCGCCTGGGTGCTCGCGTTCCCCCTGCTCTTCCAGCTCGCGCACGCGCTCTCGTTCCGCTTCCCCGCGGCGGAGCACGAGCTCGCCGGCTTCGCGCTCGACGTCCTCCTCACGATCGCGCTGATCGGCCCGCCGACGGTGCTGATGGGCGGCACGATCCCGATCCTCACCCAGGCGCTCGCGCGAAGCCTCGACGACGCCACCCGCGTCCACGCCTGGATCTACGCCTTCAACACCCTCGGCGCGTTCTTCGGGGCGCTGGCCGCGGGGTTCGTCCTGATCCCGCGCCTCGGCCTCGACGGCGTCCTCTACGCGATGGGCTGCATCAACCTCGGCGCGGGCGCGTCGTTCGCGCTGCTGCAGCGGCGCGCGCGCCCGGCGCCCGCCACGCCGGCGGCCGCGTCGGCTTCGGCTCCCGCTCCCCGCGCGACCGGCTTCGCCGCGTACGCCGCAGTCGCGCTCCTCTCCGGCTTCGCGATGATGGCGATCCAGACCGTGCTGAACCGGGTGGGCGGGCTCGCCTTCGGCGCCTCGCACTTCACGTTCGCGATGGTCGTCGCCGTCTTCGTCCTCTGCATCGCGCTCGGCAGCTTCGCCGTCTCCGCGCTGCAGCGGATCCCGCCGGCCGCGATCGCCGCCTCGCAGTGGGCGCTCGTCGCGACGCTCGCCGCGCTCTACTTCCAGCTCGAGAACGCGCCCTACTGGGCGCACGCGCTGCGCGCGCTCGTCCGCGACGAGGCCCCGGGCTTCTGGCTGTACCACGGCGCCGCGTTCGTCGGGATCCTGGCGGCGCTCGCCCTCCCCGTCGGCCTCTCCGGCGCCCTCCTCCCGCTCCTGTTCCATCACCTGCGCCGCGAGATGGGCGACCTCGGCGCCGTCGCCGGGAAGCTCTACAGCTGGAACACGGTGGGCTCGCTGCTCGGCGCGCTGCTCGGGGGCTACGCGCTCCTCGTCTGGCTCGACCTGCACCACGTCTACGCGATCGCCGTCGGCGCGCTCGTCGTCGCGGCCGGCCTCCTCACCTGGAAGGTGCTGCGCCCTCCCGCCCTGCTCCCGCTGCTCGCCTGCGCCGCCGCCGTCGCGGCGCTCTTCGCGCTCCCGCGCTGGCGCGCGGAGCGCATCGCCGCGGGCGCGTTCCGCGTCCGCCAGCCGCTTGCGGCGTCCTTCGCCGGACCGCAGGCGTTCTTCGCGTCCACCCACGGCGAGTTCCGCGTGATCTTCCACGACGACGACCCGACGAGCTCGGTCACGGTGCGCGAGTCGTACCTGCCGACCGGCCAGGCGTCCCGCTCGATCATCACGAACGGAAAGTCGGACGGGAACATGCAGGGCGACTACGTGACGATGGCGCTCGCCGCGCTGCTGCCAGGCGTGCTCGCGGAGGACCCTGCCCGCGCGTTCGTGATCGGGTACGGCACCGGCGTCACCGCGGGCGAGCTCGCCGCGCTCGACGAGGTGCGGGAGGTCGTCGTCGCCGAGATCTCCCGGGGCGTCGTGCGCGCGGCGCCTCTGTTCGACTACGGCAACCAGTACGCGTCCCGCAATCCGAAGGTGCGGGTCGTGCGCAGCGACGCGTACCGCGCGCTCCTGCGCAGCGAGGGCCGCTTCGGCGTGATCGCGTCCGAGCCGAGCAACCCGTGGGGCGTCGGCATCGAGATGCTCTTCAGCAAGGAGTTCCTCGAGGCCGCGCGCGCGAAGCTGGCGCCGGGCGGCGTCTACGCGCAGTGGATGCACACGTACGAGATCGACGCCGAGACGATCGAGATCGTGCTGCGCACCTACGCCGACGTCTTCGACCACGTCGCCGTCTGGTACACGATGGCGACCGACGTCCTCCTCCTCGGCTTCGACTCCGACGTCCATGCGCTCGACGTGCAGCGCCTCGCGGGGCGGTTCGCGAGACCCGACTTCGAGGCGGGCTTCGCGCGGGCCGGCATCCACGACGTGGCGACGCTGCTGGCGCACGAGCTGCTCCCGCTCGGCACGCTCCACGCCGCGCGCCTCCCCGGGCGGCTCCACACGCTGCGCCATCCGATTCTGAGCCACCACGCGGCCCGCGCCTTCTTCCGCGGCCAGCCCGCCGACCTGCCGCGGCTTCCGGGCGGCGAGGCCGGCTCGATCGGCCTGCGCAACTCGCTCTGGCGGCGCTGGCTCGGGGCGCGTGCCGACGCGCCCTCCGACGAGGACCTCGCGCGGATGGCTACCGAGGCCTGCCGGGTCTCGCGCTTCGGCGAGTGCGCGATCGCGCACGCGCGCTGGCTGCACGACTACCCCGAGTCCACGCGCCGCAAGGAGCACCTCGCGGCGTGGCGCGGGACGCCGCAGGGCAGCGTGTCACTGCGCGAGGATCGCCTCGTCGAGCTCGCGGGCCTCGTGCGCTCCGGGACGCCCCTCCCGCCCGCCGGGGGGGATCCCGCGCAGTCGGCGGGCCATGCCACCGCGGTCTTCGCGGCGCACTACCTGCACGCGCTCCCCTTCGACCGCCGGGTCCTCGCGGCGCACTGGCGGCGCTGCGAGGCGCAGCGGCGTCCGATCGAGCCGTGCCTCGACGGCCGCTCCTCCGCGGAGCGGACGGTCGGCCCGCTCACGGACGCTCCGACCCGGGCGGCGGCCGCCCGGAGCGGAGGCTGAGGACCCGCGCCCCCACCCGCGCGTCCTCGCCGCGGAGCGCCGGAGCGCCCCCCGCGGCCGCGCGCGCCTCGCCGAGCGCGTCCCGGGCCTCCTCGCGTCGAGCCAGCCCCGCGAGCGCCTCGGCACGCCGGTAGAGGAGCCGCGCCCGGGTCGCCCCGTCGGCGCCCCGGGCCAGCCCCTCGTCGGCGCGCGCCAGGGCGGCCCGGAAGTCGCCCTGCGCCACGAGGACCGCGGCGAGCGTGTCGAGCGTGCCGGGCGCCCGTCCGGTGGCCTCCACGGCGTCCTCGGCCAGCCTGCGCGCCCGCGGGAGCTCGCGTCCGAGCTGCGCCAGGGTCCAGGCCAGGTCGTTGCGCGCAGCCGGGTCCTCGGGGGCGGCGCGCAGCCACGCCTCGCGCGCCTCGCGCGCCGCCTGCCAGTCGCCCTCCGCCTCGGCGACGGCGCCCCGGAGCGCGCGCAGCGACGGGGAGCCGGGGGCGTCGCGCAGCGCGGCGTCGAGCCGCAGGCGCGCGAGCTCCGTCCTCCCGGCCGCGAGCTCGGCGCTGGCGACGCGGAGAGCGGCGTCCTCCCGGCGCAGCACCCCGTGCGGGAGCTGCAGGAGCAGCGCGCTCCCCCGCTCCAGGCGTCCCGCCTCCAGCTCGAGCGCGGCGAGGCGCCAGGTGGGCTCCGCCTCCGGGATCGCGGCGCCGCGCGCGCGCTCGTAGTACGCGCGGCTCTCGTCGAGCCGCCCGGCCGCCTCGGCCAGCCGGCCGAGGCCCGTGAGCGGCGCCGCGCTCGGCGCGCCGAGCGCGAGGGCGCGCTCGTAGGCCGCGCGTGCGCCCGGCGCGTCGCCCGCCCGTTCGCGCAGCATCCCGAGGACGGCGTGCGTCTCGGGCAGCGCCGGCGCGTCCTCGAGGAGGCGGGCCGCGAGCCGCTCCACGCGGTCGCGGCGGCCCGCGCCGAGCGCCGCGCGCAGCTCGAGGAGGCGCAGCTCGAGGCCGCGCTCGCCGAGCCGGTCCGCCACGGCGAGCGCCTCCTCGTAGCGTCTCTCGCCGAGGAGCTCGTTCAGGCGGTGGAGCTCGCCGACGAGGTGGAGCTCGTCCTTCGGGTCGGTGCCTCCGACCGCGCCGAGCGGCGTCGCCTCTGCGCGGCCGGGCTCCCGCGCCGCGCCGGGCGGCGGCGCCACGTACCCGAGCGCCTCGAGCCGCGCGCGTTCGTCCGCCGCGAGCGCGCGGCTCGGCGCCGCGCGGCGGCCCGCGAGGCGCGCGTCGAGGAGGCGGTCGAGCTCGGCGACGAGCGCGGGCGACGAGGCCGCGAGGTCGTGCAGCTCGCCGGGGTCGCGCTCGAGGTCGTAGAGCTCGGGCCGCGGCGCGCGCACGTACTTGTGGCGCGCGGTGCGCAGCCCGAAGAGCGGGCTCCAGCCCCAGTCGAGCTGCGTCGCGAGCGTCTCGAGGTACGCCGCGCGCGGCGGGCCGCCGTCCCCGGCGAGCGCGGCCCGGAGGCTCGTCCCGGTCGCGCCCGGAAGCGCCGGCTCGCCGAGGAGGTCGAGCAGCGTGGGCGCGACGTCGGCGAGCGCCACGACGTCGCGCACCACCGCGCCGGCCGGGACGCCGGGGCCCGCGAGGAGGAGCGGCACGCGCTGCGTCGCCTCGTAGAGCGTGTAGGCGTGGGTCGCCTCGCCGTGCTCGCCGAGGCTCTCCCCGTGGTCCGAGGTGGCCGCGACGAGGGTCGCCCCGTCGCTCCAGCGCGCCTCGAGCGCGGCGAGCAGGCGTCCCAGCTGCGCGTCGGCGAAGGCGATCTCGCCGGCGTAGGGATCCCCCGTGAAGCGGCTCGCCCACGGCTCGGGCGGCCGGTGCTCGGCGTGCGGATCGTAGAGATGGATCCACACGAAGAAGCGGTCGGGCGCCCGCTCGAGCCACGCGAGCGCGGCGTCCACGACCGCGTCCGCGGGCCGCTCCGCCACCGCCGTCGCGCCGCGCGCGGGCCCGGCGACCTCGAGGTCGTCGTCGTACACGTCGAAGCCCCGCGCGAGACCGAAGCGCGCGTCGAGCACGTATGCCCCGACGAAGGCCGCCGTCGCGAAGCCGCGCGCCCGGAGCTGCGCCGCGAGCGTCGGCACGTCGTCGGCGAGGCGGAAGCGGCCGTTGTGGTGGACCCCGTGGTCCGGCGGGTCGAGCCCGGTGAGGAGCGTCGCGTGGGAGGGCAGCGTGATGGGCGCGGGCGAGACGGCGCGCTCGAAGCGCGCCCCCCGCTCGGCGAGGGCGTCGAGCGTGGGGGTGCGCCCCGCGCCCGCGCCGTACGCCCCGACGCGGTCCGCGCGCAGCGTGTCGAGCGTGACGAGGACCGCGCGCGCCGCGCGGGCGGGCGCGGCGGCCGCCGCCGCGGGCGCGGCGCGCTCCGGGGCGGCGTCGCGGCGCTCGCACGCGGCCGGCGCGAGCGCGGCCGCGACGAGGCACGCGGCGGCGCGGCCGCGGCGCTTCATCGCGCCTCGCGCGCGCGCGGCCCGATCGTGACGGCGGGGGCGGCGGAGGGGCCGTGCGGCGCGGTCGCGCCTGCGGGCCCGGGCGACGCCGCGCCCGGGGGCTCCTCGGTCGGCGCCGCGCCCGCCGCCGCCGCTCGCGCCTCCACGAGCGCCCGGGCTTGGCGGCGCAGCGCGAGCGCCACCCCGCGGTACGCCCCGCCCCGAGCCAGCGCGCGCTCGAGCGTCGCGAGCGCGCCGCCCGGGTCGTCCACGGTGAGCTGCGCCTGCGCGAGGCTGATGAGGTCGGTCTCGGCCATGCGGCCCTCGTCGCCGCTCCGCGCGACGTGCTCGCGCGCGAGCTCCTCGAGCAGCGCGCGGAAGGCGGCCGTCTTGCGGATCGGGTCGAGCTTCGGGTCCGTGCGCACGTGCTGGAAGCCGAAGGCGGGGTTCCGCGCCGCGAGCCTCAGCTCCGCGGCGGCGCGCTCCGCGTCGCGGTCGCGCGCCGCGCCGCGCGCGCGCACGTAGTGCGCCATCGTGCCCTCCGGATAGTGGCGCACGGCGTCCGCCATGACGCGCGCGTCCGAGACCCAGAGGCCCGCGCGCGCGCGGCTCGTCGCGGCGAAGTGCAGGCACGCCGCGGCCGCGGCGGCGGCGAGCGCCGCGGCGGCGGCGCGCCGCGCGCGCGGCGGCGCGCCGGCGAGGAGCTCACGGCCCGCGAGGAGCGCGCCGCCGAGAAGGCCGGGCAGGATCGCGTAGAGGTAGCGATCGGCCATCGGGTAGAGGAACGGGAACGCCTGCGACACCGGGGCCCACGACGCGGCGGCGAGGAGCCACCACGCCGCCTCGGCGCGCCGGCGCCGGAGCGCGACGGCGGCGCGCGCCGCGAGCAGCGCTCCCGCCGCGACGCCGCCGGCGGCCCACGGAGCGAGCGCCTCGAGCGCCGGCTCGTGGAACGTCGAGACGCCCCATCCGGTCGCCGCCATCACGAGGTAGCGCATCCCGACGGCGGCCGAGAGAACCGCGCGCTCCGCGAGCGTCCGCTCGACGGCGCCCCCGCCCGGGTGCTGGTAGAGGAAGGCCGCGAGCTGGACCACGGCGAAGCCGGCGAGCGCGGCCGCCCAGAGCCGCAACGACCCGCGCCGCGCGCGGCCCGCCGCGTCCGGGCCCGGCGCCGCGGCGTGCGCGCGGTCGAGCGCCCACGCGGCCGGGAGCGCCGCGGCCGCGACGCTCTTCGAGAGCAGGCCGAGCACGAAGGCGGCCGTCGCGAGCCCCGGCCGGGTGGGGCGCAGGAGCAGCGCGGCGAGCGCGAAGCCCGTGGCGAGGATCGTCTTCAACTGCGAGATCCACGCGACCGCCTCGACGTTCGCCGGATGGAGCAGGAAGAACGCCCCCGCGACGGCGGCCGCCCGCTCCGGGACGCCCGTCCGCACGAGCAGCGCGACGAAGAGCGCCGACACGAGCGCGTGGAGGAGCGCGTTCGTGAGGTGCCACGCGGCGACCTCGACGCCGAACACGCGCCATTCGAGCATGTGCGCGAAGAGGTGGACCGGCGCCCAGTTCGCGGACATGAGCGCGAGCTCGCCGAAGGGATCGAGGATGGCGAGGGCGTTCGCGAGCGTCATGGACTGGACGTAGGGGTTGAGCCCGACGTAGAGGATGTCGTCGGAGATGAAGCCTCCCGGGAACGACGGCGCGTAGACGAGCGCCGCGACGGCCGCGAAGCCGGCGCCGAGCGCCGCGAGTCGGCCGGCGGGCGAACGCAGCGGCGCCGGGCGGCGCGCCCCGCGCGCGCGGGAGTCCGCGTCCGCGTCGGCGGGACGCCCGTGCGAGCTCACGTCTTGCGCGCCAGCGCGAGCACGGAGCTCCCGAACGGGAGCCGCGCGCCGGCGAGGAGGGCCGCGTTCTCCGCGCGGAGCGCCGCGAGGAGCGCGGCGTCGACCCGCGGATGCGGCGCCTCGTGGAGGTCCGAGCGCACGGGCCGGGCGGGCCCGCCCGGGCGCGCGAGCCGGGGGAGGCGCGAGAGCACGACGAGCGGAAAGAGGAAGCACATCCGGTACGTGAGCCGCTCGACGCGCAGGCCGAGCCCCTCGAGGAGGGCGCCGACCTCGCGCGCGGTGAAGCGCTCGCTCCCGTGCACGGCGAGGTCGTGCTCGCTGTAGAGCCAGCGATACGCCGGGAGGTGGAGCAGCATCACGCCGCCGCGGTCGAGCCGCTCGGCGAGCCGGACGAGCCCGGGCCGCGCGCGCGCGGCGCCGGGGACGTAGATGACGTCGACGCTGAGGACGAGGTCGAGCCCGTCGGCACGGATCTCGGGCGCGCACACGTCGCTCTGGTAGAGGTCGGCCTCGGGCGCCTTCGCGCGGGCCAGCGCCAGCGCCTCGGCCGAGGTGTCGAAGCCGCCGAGGTAGGCGGGGCGCAGGACGTCGCGTACGAGGCGCAGCTGCGCGCCGGTGCCGCAGCCCGCGTCGAGGACGCGCGGGCGGGGCGCTCGCACGGCGCGCGGGAGGAGGCGGGCGAGCAGCTCGCGCAGGCCGACGTACCACCAGTGGCGCTCCTCGGCGCGGCTCATGAGCGCGTGCTCGCCCGCCTCCATCGCGCCTCAGACCGCGTCCAGGAGGACCCGCGTCACGCGGTCGACCTCCTCCTCCGCGAGGCCCACGTAGAGCGGCAGCGAGAGCACCTCGTCGCACGCCCGCTCGGTCACGGGCAGGGCGCCGCGCGCGACGCCGAGGAAGCGGTAGGCCTCCATGCAGTGGACCGGCTCGGGGTAGTGGACCGCGCAGCCGATCTCGGCGCGCGCGAGCGCCGCCTGCGCGCGCGCGCGGTCGCGCGCGCGCACGACGAAGAGGTGCGGCGCCGCCTCGCCTTCGGCGGGACCTTCCGCCGGCGCGTAGGGCGACTCGCCGAGCGCCCGCCGGTAGCGGGCCGCGAGCGCGCGGCGCTCGCGCACCGCGGCGTCGAGGTGCCGCAGCTTCACGCGCAGCAGCGCCGCCTGGAGCTCGTCGAGCCGGCTGTTGACGCCCTCCACGTGCGCGTGGCGGTCGCCGCGGAAGCCGTACATGCGCAGCATGCGCAGCGCCTGCGCCAGCCCGTCGTCGCCGGTGACGCACGCGCCGCCGTCTCCGTACGCTCCGAGGTTCTTGGTGGGGTAGAACGAGAAGCAGCCTACGTCGCCGAAGGTGCCGACCGCGCGGCCGCGGTAGGTGGTGCCGTGCGCCTGCGCGCAGTCCTCCACGACGCGAAGGCCCCGCGCGCGCGCGAAGGCGAGGATCGCCTCGAGCGGCGCGGGCGCGCCGTAGAGGTGCACGGGCAGGACGCAGCGCACGCGCGGCGTCCAGGCCGCCTCGAGCCGCGCCGGGTCGAGGAGGAGGCCGCGCGGGTCGACGTCCACGAAGCGCGGCACCGCGCCCACGGCGCGCACCGCGGCGACCGGCGGGACGCCGGCGTTGGCGACCGTCAGGACCTCGTCGCCCGGCCCGATCCCGAGCGCCCGCAGCGCGAGGATCAGGGCGTCGGTGCCCGAGTTGGTGCCGACGGCGTGCGCCGCGCCGAGCCATCCGGCGAGCTCGCGCTCGAACGCCTCGACCTCGGGGCCGAGCACGAGCTGGCCGGAGTCGAGCACCCGCGCCCAGGCGGCGTCGAGCTCGGCGCGCAGGCGGCGCAGCTCGGGCCGGTAGTCGAAGTAGGGCCGCATCAGCCGTGCTCGACGCGCGCCTGCGGAACCTCGTCGGCGGCGTCCCGCGCGACGTAGCGCACCACGTACTGCGGGCTCTCGGAGTGGTCGAGGAACAGCCGCCCGAGGTACTCGCCGATCGTGCCGAGGATCAGGAGCTGGAGCCCCGCGAAGAAGACGATCGAGGCGAGGACCGTCGGGATCCCGAGCGGGAGCTCCGGGTCGATGTAGAGCTTGTCGATCACGATCCCGACCATGAGGACCACGCTGAGCGCGGCCATCGCCAGGCCGAGCAGGGCCGAGAGGCGCAGCGGGGCGATCGAGAAGTTGAGCAGCATGTTGAGCCAGAGCAGGAACAGGCGCCGGACGTCGTAGCCCGAGGGCCGCTCCTCCGGGCGGTGCTCGACGTCGACCTGCCCGATCCGCCGGGTGGTGCGCAGGACGAGTCCGTCGATGTACGGGAAGGCGCCGCGGTACTTCACGATCTCGTTCACGAGGAACCGGTTCATGATCTTGAAGCTCGAGAGGTAGAGCTCGCGCGGCTTCCCGAGCATCACGTTCGCGATGCGGTCGTTGAACCAGCTGCCGAAGTTGCGGAACGCGCTGTGGTGCTTCACGCGGTAGCGCCCGTACACGACGTCGTAGCCGCCGCGCCGGATCTCGTCGTAGAGCCGGCGCACCTCCTCGGGCGGGTTCTGCGCGTCGTCGTCGAGCACGGCGGCGTAGGCGCCGCGCGAGTGCCCGAGCCCCGCGAGGACGGCGTTGTGCTCGCCGAAGTTGCGCGCGAGCTGCACGAAGACGACCCGGCCCGGGTGCTCGCGCGCGATCGCGGCGCAGACGGCCTCGCTCTCGTCGGCCGAGCCGTCGTTCACGAGCACGATCTCGATGGGGAGCGCGCCGTACAGCTCGAGGATGCGCCGCACCACGCCGCCGATCGTCTGCGCGCCGTTGTAGACCGGAATCACGAAGGACAGCTCGGGCGGCCTGGTCACGGCGCTCCTTCCGCCGCCCGCTCGGGGGGCGTCGAGGGCTCGGCGCGGGCGGGCCGGACCACGCGGTAGATCACGGCGTCGCGGTAGCGCATGCCGGCGGAGCCGAGCCGCCCCGGCGCGAACGGATAGCCGACGCCGGGAAAGCGGTGCCAGGCCAGCTCGGGGCGGTTCTCCCACTGCGTCTCGGGGAAGCGAGCCCGGGCGGTCAGCGCCGCTCCCTGCGCGGCGAGCTCGGCCCGGATGCGGGGCAGCGTCCAGCCCTGGAGCCCGGGGAGGCCGTGGCGCCACACGACCCAGGCGACCCCGTCGAGCGAGAACGCGGTCTCCGGGATGCCGGCGGCGCGTGCGGCGGCGCGCACGGGCGCGTCGTCCGACACCAGCATGCGCACGGGGAGGCCCGTCTCGAAGGCCACGTTGTCCCACGAGTAGTTGGTGACGAAGGGCTCGCCGGGGGCGGCGTGCTCGCGCAGCCAGCCGGCGAGCCGCGCGGCGGTGCCGGGGTCCGGGCGGCCGAGCCCGCGCAGGAGCGCCCACAGCTCGAGGTTCCAGAGCTTCCAGCTCGTCTCGCGCGGGACGTTCGCGTACACGCGGGAGCCGAGGGTCCGGCTCTCGCCGAGCGCCAGCCAGGGCAGCGCGCCGCCCGCGAGGTGCGTGAGGCCGAAGAGCGCGATCCCGGCCGCGAGGAGCGCGCGGCTCCCGCCGCTCGCGCGCGCGACGAGGACGCCGCTCGCGCCGGCCGCGACGGGGAGGAGACCGCAGACGTAGCGCAGGCCCAGGACGCTCAGCAGCGTCGAGGAGAGCGCGAGCGGCGCGAGCGCGAAGACGGCCGCGACGAAGGCGGCCGCGAGCGCGAGCAGCCGGCGGTCGCCGGGGCCGAGGCGCCGCCGCACCAGAGGAAGGAAGGCCGCCCAGCCGAGCCAGGGCACCGCGACGAGCGACTCGAGGCCGAGCTGGCTCGTGCGCGCGGGCAGCTCGGCGAGCGCGCCGAGGGCCGTCCAGTTCTCCCCCGTCTCGCGCCAGGAGATCCAGAGCCAGGGGACGGTGCCGGCCGCGATCCACGGCAGCGACGCCGCGAACGGGCGGCGCAGGTCGCGAAAGCCCGGGTGCAGCGTCGCGAGGGCGCCGCACGCCGCGACGCAGGCGAGCGCCGGAAGGATCTGCGCGTGGAAGAGGAGCACCGCGCTCGCCGCGAACCAGGGCGAGCGCGGGCGCTCGCGCAGCCGCAGGAAGGCGCCCAGCACGGCGAGCGTGAGCAGCATGTTGAGCGCGTAATGGCGGCTGTCGCGCGTGAAGAGCAGGAACTGCGCGGACGAGGCCAGGAGCAGCGCCGCGGCGAGCGCCGCGCGCCGGTCGCCGGTGACGCGTCTCACCCCCGTGTAGAGCAGCGCGACGGTGGCGAGGCCTGCGAGCGCGAACGGAAGGCGCGCCGCCGCGCGCGTCTCGCCGAAGAGCGCGAACGAGGCGGCGGTCGCGTAGTAGCAGAGCCACGGCGTCCCGACCATCACGAGCTCGCCGCCGAACCGGACGAGGCGGCCGCCGAAGTCGCTGTCGCTCAACGTCTGGCCGTCCCAGGCGACGGGGAGCCCCGAGCGGACGATGGCCCGCGCGAACACGGCGGTGTCGCCCTCGTCCTCCCACAGAGCGGGCTCGCCGAGGTGCGCGAACAGCGGCGGCGCCGCGAGCGCGAGGACGGCGACGAGCGGCGCCCACGCGCGCAGCCGGGTCGCGGAGCCGGCGGCCTCCACGAGCGGCGCCGCAGAGGCGTCGGACGGAACCGGCCCGGGGACGTGCGGAGCGACCGGGTGCATCTCGACTACCCCGAGCGAACCGGGCATCTTACGGCAGCCCGATCGGCGCATCAACGCGCGCCGCACGGAAGCGTCGCCGCCCGCGCAGGCGCGTGATCCAGGAGGAGCCGACCGCGATGCCCGTCTCGGCTGCGGCGCCGCCGCGGGCGCTGGACGCCGCATACCGCGGCCGGCGCGTCCTCGTGACGGGCGGTCTCGGGTTCATCGGGAGCCACGTCGCGCGCAGGCTGCTGCGGCTCGGCGCGGCGGTGACGGTGATCGACGCCCTCGTCCCGGGTTTCGGCGGCCACCCCTTCAACGTCGAAGACGTGCGCGACGAGCTGCGCATCCTGACGCGCGACCTGCGCGAGCCCGGCGCGGCGGAGGAGGCCGTCCAGGGCCAGGACTACGTCTTCCACCTCGCCGGGCAGGTGAGCCACACCGAGAGCATGAGCGACCCGCAGCGGGACCTCGCGCACAACGCCGGCGCGACGCTGGCGCTGCTCGAGGCCTGCCGGCGCGCGAGCCCTTCCGCGCGCGTGGTCTTCGCCGGGACGCGCCAGGTCTACGGGCGCCCGCAGCGCCGTCCGGTCGACGAGACGCACCCGTGCGCGCCGCTCGACGTGAACGGCGTCCACAAGTGGGCGGCGGAGCAGTACCACCGGCTCTACCACGACGTGCACGGCGTCGCGTCGGTCGTGCTACGCCTCACGAACACCTACGGTCCCGGCCAGCTCGTGAAGCACTCGCGCCAGGGCTTCATCGGCTGGTTCGTGCGCAAGGCGGTCGAGGGCAGCGAGATCGAGATCATGGGAGACGGGACGCAGCGCCGGGACCTCAACTACGTGGACGACGTGGTCGACGCGATGACGCTCGCGGCCGCGTCGCCGCAGGCGTTCGGGCGGGTCTACAACCTCGGCTCGGGCGAGCCCGTCTCGCTCGAGGCGCTCGCGCGGCTCCTGATCGAGGTCGCGGGGCGCGGCTCACTGCGCTTCGTCCCGTTTCCGCCGGAGCGCAAGAGCATCGACGTCGGCAGCGTCGAGATCGACGACGCCCGCATCCGCAAGGAGCTGGGCTGGGCGCCGCGCGTGGGGCTGCGCGAGGGCCTCGAGCGCACCGTGCGGTACTACGAGCGCCACCTGGCGCGCTACCTCGCGTGAGGGCCCTCGGCGCCATCCGCCGCGGCGCCGATTGGCTGGCCGAGCCATTGGCTGCGCAAGCTGCCGGAGTGGAACTACCGCGCCACCAAGGCGCGCATCGCGGCCGTTCGCGACGGCCTCGGAGCGCCCCGCGTCCTGGACTGCGGCTGCGGCACGGGCGAGTTCGCGGACCTCTTCGACCCGGCGCGCTACCTCGGCGTGGACATCCACCCGGGCTACGTCGCGTACGCGCGCCGGCGCCGCCCGCGGCACCGCTTCGAGGTCGCCGACCTCTGCACCTGGCAAGGCGACGGCACGCGGTTCGACCTCGCGCTCGTGAACGGCGTGCTGCACCACCTCGACGACGACGCCGCACGCGCGCTCCTGCGGAGCGCCGCCCGCGCGCTTTCGCCAGGCGGGACGCTCCTCGTGATCGAGGACGTCGACCTGCCGGGCGCCGGACCGGGCACGCGTCTCGTACACGGTCTCGACCACGGCCACCACATCCGGGACGCGTCGCGCTGGACCTCGCTGGTGTCGCAGGTGCTGCCCGTCGCACGCTCGGAGACGTACCTGAGCGGCTGGTGCCCGTATCAGCTCATGCTCTGCCGCGCGGCCTGAGCACGGCGGCCGCCTGGCCGGCACGCCGCTGGCTCGTCGCGCTCGGCGTCCCGTTCGGGCTCGCCTTCGCGCTGCTCACCCCTCCGCTCCAGACCCCGGACGAGCTCGCGCACCTCGCGCGCGCGCTCGCCGTCTCCGAGGGCGCCTTCGGCGCCGAGGTCGTCGACGGGCGGCCCTCGATCCGCGTGCCGCAGAGCTTCGCCGCGCTTCCGGCCCGGCTCGGGCGCGGGCTCCAGCTCCACGCCGAGCGCCGCCAGGACCCGCGCCGCATCGCGCGCGAGCTCGCCCGACCGCAGGCGCTCGAGCCGCGCGCGTGGCGCCCGCTCCCGAGCCTCTACAGCCCGCTCGTCTACGTGCCGCAGGCCGCGGGCGTCGCGCTCGCGCGCGGACTCGGCCTTCCCGTCGTCGCGTTCGTGTACGCCGGGCGCCTCGCGAACCTGGCCGTCTTCCTGGCCGCGACCTGGCTCGCGCTCCGCCTGCTCCCCGCGCACGCGACGACGCTCGCCCTCGTCGCGCTCCTCCCCATGACGCTCTTCCTCGCCGGCTCGCTCGCGGCGGACGCCCCGACGAACGCCCTCGCCTTCCTCTGGCTCGGGCTCGTGCTGCGCGCGGCGGCCGCCGGCGCGCCGCTGCGCCCGTTCGAGGGGGCGGCACTGGCCGCCGCCGCGGCCGCGCTGGGCCTCGCGAAGTCGGGCTACGCGGTCCTTGCGGCGATGGCGCTCGCGGTGCCCGCGGCCCGCTTCGCGAGCGCGAGCCGGCGCGCCGCCTGGCTCGCCGCCTGGGCGGCCGCGGCGCTCGTGCCCGGCCTGCTCTGGTCGGCGTACGTCGCGTCGCTCGAGCCGCCGGCTCTCGTGCCGGGCGCGGATCCGGGCGCGCAGGCGCGTTGGATCGCAGAGCACCCGGCCGGCTTCGCGGCGGTCGTGCTCGACACGCTGGCGGCCGCGCGCGGGCTCTGGGGGGCGACGTTCGTCGGCGTGCTGGGCCACGCCGACACCTGGCTCCCGCGCTGGATCTACGTCCTCTACCCGCTCGTCCTGCTCGCCGCCGCGCTCGTCGACGGCGGGAAGGCGAGTCCGCTCCGCGGCGCGCGCCGTGCGCTCGCGCTCGCTGCCGCGGCGGCCGCCGCGCTCTCCATGCTGACGCTCGCGTACGTGGGCTGGAACGCCGTCGGAAGCAGCCGCATCCAGGGCGTCCAGGGCCGCTACTTCACGCCGCTCGCCCCGCTCGCGCTGGCGGCGCTGCACGCGCCGCGCGCCGCGGGGATCGAGCCGCGTGCGCGCCTTGCGTTCGTCGCGTTCGCGGCGCTCGCGCTGGCGGTCGCGGTGGGGCGCCTCTTCGCGCGCTACTACGGGCCGCCGTCGTGAACGCCGCAGACGACCGCGTGGCGCGGGCCGCGCTCGCGCTCGCGCTCGGGTTCGGCGCCGCGTTCCTCGCGGTGACGCCGCCTCTCGAGGCGCCGGACGAGCACCGCCACCTGCTGCGCGCGTTCGCGGTGGCCGAAGGCACGTGGCTCGCCGACGCGCGCGGGAGCGCGGGGCACGCCGCGAGCGTCTCCGTCCCGCGCAGCCTCGTCGACATGAAAGGGCGCCTCGCGGCCCCCGGCGCGCGCCGCGAGCGGCTCCCGCACGACGCGACCCGGCTGCGCCGCGAGCTCGGGGAGCCGCTCGCGCCGGAGGATCGCGTGCCGATCGCGCTCCCGAGCCTCTACAGCCCGCTTCCCTACGCGCCCCAGGCCTTGGGCGTGCTGCTGGGAAGGGCCGCGGGAGCGCCGCCCGTCGCGTACGTCTGGCTCGGGCGCGCGCTCAACCTGGCGCTCTACGCCGGCTGCGTCTTCGCGGCGCTCCGCCTCGCCCCGGCGCACAGGCTCGCGTTCGCGCTCCTCGCGCTCACGCCGATGGCGCTCTTCGAGGCCGCCTCGCTCGCGGCCGACGGTCCGGCCAACGCGGCGGCCTTCCTCTTCGCGGCCGCGGTGCTGCGGGCGGCCGCGCCGCGCGCGACGCCGCTCCACGTGCGCGAGATCGCGGGGCTCGCGCTCCTCGGGAGCGCGCTCGCGCTCACGAAGCAGGCGTACGCACCGCTCGCCCTCGCGACGCTCGCGATTCCGTCGTCGCGCTTCGCAAGCCGGGCCGCGCAGCTCGGCGGCGTCGCCGCGGTCGCGGGCGCCGCCGCGTGTGCGGCCGGCCTCTGGTTCCTCGTCCTGCGCGGGCTGGAGCTGCCGAGGCTCACCTACGCCGCCGATCCGGACGCGCAGCTCGCGTGGATCCTCGCCCACCCGCTCGACGCGGCGCTCGTCCCGCTCCGCACGGCGATCCTGCGCGCCGGCGCCTGGCTGCGGACCTTCGTCGGCGTCCTGGGCTCGCTCGACGTGCCGCTCCCCGCCCCGGTGTACGCGACGCACGCCGTCGTGCTGGCGGGCGTCGCCGCGCTCGACGGCGGACCGCGCAGCCCGGTGCGCGGTGCGGCGCGGGCAGCGCTCCTCGGCGCGGCGGCGCTGAGCGGGCTCGCCGTGCTGCTCCTGGCCTACGTCGGATGGACCCGCCCGGGAGACGGCGCGGTGCGCCACGTGCAGGGACGCTACTTCATACCGCTCGCGCCCTTCGCCGCCGCGGCGCTCCACGTCCCGCGCGGCGCGAGCCTCCCCGGTGCGCTCCGCGTGGCCGCCCTCGCGTGGGCGGCGCTGCTCCTCGCGCTGGCCGCGGCCGCGCTCGCCGCGCGCTACTGGAGCGGCGCGCTCGCGCGAGGCTGAGGCGGCTGCGCCGCGTCGGCCCGCCCCGGGCCCGGCGCCCCGGGCTCCCGGCCCGGCCAGTGCACGCGGAAGACGTGCGCGTCGCGGTAGCGCGGCCCGCGCGGGCCCAGGCGCCGCGGGGCGAACGGGTGGCCGACACCCGGGAAGCGGTGCCAGAACAGCTCCGGGCGGTTCTCCCAGAGCGTCTCGGGGAAGCGCGCCACCGGCTCGACGCGCGCCCCCTGCGCCTGCAGGCGCGCCCGGAGGCTCGCGAGCGACTCGCCGAGGAGGAGGAGGGGGTAGCCGAGATGGCGCTCGTTGCCTCCGCGCCACACGATCCAGTCGGCGCGGTCGACGCCGAACACGTACGGCGGCAGCTGCAGCGCCGCCGCGTGGCGGCGGACCGCCGGCGCGGCGGGGGAGATGCGCATGCCGAGCGGGAGCCCCGTGTAGTAGTAGAGGCCGTCCCATCCGAAGTTGGTGAGGACGACGTCGTCTGGTGTTGCGCGGTCCCGCAGGAATCGCGCGAGGCGGGGCAGCGTGCCGGGGTCCGGCTCGCCGAGCCCCCTGACGAACGCCCACCACTGCGTGTTGAGCAGCTTGCCGGCGAGCTCGCGCGGGACGTTCACGAGCGTCCCTCCGAGGCGGCGCGTCTCCCCGAGCGCGAGCCACGGCAGGGCGCTCCCGGCAAGGTGCGTGGCTCCGAAGAGCGCGAGGAGCGCGGCCAGCGCCCCGCGCCGCCCTCGGCTCGCGCGCGCGACCAGAACGCCGCTCACCGCCGCGGCGACCGGGAGGAGGCCGCAGACGTACCGCAGCCCCACCACCTCGAGCAGCGAGGGAGAGAGGACCAGCGGGACGAGCGCAGCGCAGGCGACGATCCACGCGCCGCAGAGCGCGAGGAGCGCGCGATCGCCGGGGCCGAGCCGGCGCCACACGAGCGGCGCGGCGACCAGCCACCCCGCGAATGGAACGGCCACTGCGGCCTCCGCAGCGAGCTGCTCCAGGCGCGGGAGCAAGCGCCCCGCGCTCTCGAGGGGCGTCCAGTTCGCCGCCGCGGCCGACCAGGCGAGCGCCATCCAGGGCAGGGTGAAGACGGCCACCCACGGCGCGCGAAGCAGCAACGGCCGCAGCTTCGCCCGGAACGCGGGGTGCAGGATCGCCAGCGCCGCGCAGGCCGCGAGCCCCACCGCCACCGGAAGGACCTGCACGTGGAACAGCAGCACGGCCGACGCCGCCAGCCAGGGATCCGCGCGCCGCCGGCCCAGCCGGGAGAAGCCCCAGAGCAGCGACACGGTGAGGAGCATGTTCAGCGCGTAGCTGCGGGCCTCGCGCGCGAACAGCAGGAACTGCGCGGACGCGAGCAGCAGGAAGGAGGCCGCGAACGCCGACGCGACGCAGCCGTTCCAGTGCAGCACGAACGCGTACAGGAGCGCGACCGCGCCGAGCGCCGCGAGCGCGAACGGAGCGCGGGCGGCCCACTCGGACTCGCCGAACAGCGCGAAGCTCGCCGCGGTGACGTAGTACGGCAGCCACGGCGTGCCGACCATGACGAGGTCGTGTCCGAGCGCGCGCGGCGCGACGCGCAGGCCGTCGTCGCTGTCGACGAACGTCTTGCCGTCCCATGCGCGCGGCACGCCGCTCTCCAGGATGGCGCGCGCGAACAAGGCCGTGTCGGCCTCGTCCTCCCACAGCCACGGACCCCCGAGGTCGGCGAAGAGGAGCCACGCCGCCGCGCCGAGGAGCGCGGCGAGCGGCAGGAAGCGTCTCGCAGCGCGCGCCGCGGCGCGACCCGCGTCGACGTCCCGGTCCGCGGGCGCGACCCCGCCGCCGTCGCGCCGCGCGTCGGCGCTCATCCGTCGCCCGCGACGCGCGGCCGTCGCGGGTAGAGCGCGGCCACGAGCCCGACGAGCGCGGCCGCGGCGGCCGACGCGCCGAAGCCCGCGACCACCCAGCGCAGCCACGCGTTCGCGCCGTGGTCGAACCAGAGGCGCACCGTGCTCCGCCCCGGCGGCACCGCGACGGCCTTGAACGCGAGATCGGCGACGTCGACGGACGCGGCGCGCCCGTTCACGGCCGCCCGCCAGCCGGGGTGGTACGCATCCGCGTACACGAGCCAGGCCCCCTCGGGGGCGTCGACGCGCACCTCCGCCTCGAGCAGGCCGAGCTCGAAGGCGGTCACCCGGACCTCGCCACGGACCGGCCCGGCGGGCGCCGCCGGCGCGGACGGCGGGGATTGCCGCACGATCACCGTGGGCGCGTCGGGGGCGGCCCTGGCGGCCGGGAGCAGCGCCTCCGCCTCGGCCAGATCGCGCGCGAAGCGCACCGCGGACGTCAGCCGCAGCTTGGGCCGCCCGCAGCCCACGATCGGCGCGAGCTCGAAGCCGGCGCGTTCCTGCACGCGGAAGAGCCGGTCGACGCCCGCCGGCAGGTAGTCGGTGCGATGGCGGCTCTTGCAGGGATCGAAGCTCGCGAACTGGTAGACGTACCAGTAGAGCTCCTTGATCCCCGGCCCGACGCGCTGCTGCCGCGCGGCGAGCTCCAGCGCCGAGCGCGCCGTGGCGGCCTCCGCTTCCGTCCGGTCCGGCCCGGGGGGGGGCTGCGGCTCCTGCTGGCGGATCGGCCGATACACCACCTCGCGTGCCGCGAGCGCCGCGAGGAGCGGCCGCTCGCGCGGGGGCAGGATCGGGATCCGGAGCTCCCACAACGCGAGCTGGAAGAGAGCCACGTCCGCGGCGAGGCCGAGCGCGAGCGGCCACCGGAGGGGCGCGCGCAGCACGCGCGCCGCGACGAGCAGCGCCGCGTACGCCGACAGCCGCACGAGGACGTGGCTCGGGCCGCTGCGGAGCCACACGCCCGGCCCGGCGGCTTGCAGGCACGCGAAGCCCGCCTCGAGCAGGAGCGCCCCGGCGGCGAGGGCGAAGAGCGGGTGCGAGAGGCGCGGCGCGCCGAGCGCCCACAGGCGCTCGAGGCCGAACCCCGACGCGAGCAGCACCAGCACTTTCACGAGCCCGAAGACGAGCCCGACGTGCCGGTAGTACCCAAAGCCGGGGAGGTGGTACGCGAGGCGGGTGAAGGCGCCGCCGAGCGAGAGCAGGATCAGGACCAGCGCCGCCGCGAGGAGGCCCACGAAGAGCCGGCTCCGCTCGCGCACCGCGGCGACCGCGACGCCGAGCCACGGCAAGAGCCCGATGTACACGGAGTTGTCGGCGCCGTTCCCCCACGGAAGCTGCAGCGGCCAACCGAACAGGAACGCGTTCGCGACGACGAGCAGGTTCGCGTTCCCGCCGTAGGTCCGAAACGTCTCGGCGCTCACGCGGCCCGTCGCGGCGTCGCGGCCGGGGGCGTGGAGCGAGACGTGGTCGAGCGCATGGGTCACGAACCACGCGTACGCGGCCGCCATCGCCGCGAACGCGGCGAGCGAGAGCGCGTTCGCGGCGGAGGGCTCGGCGAGCCGTGCGAGGAGCCGCGGCGCGTCGCGGCCCGCCGCGAAGGCGCCGACGACCGCGACGCCGAGCGCGAGGACCGGCGTCGCATAGGGCGGGATGCCGAGCGCCCACGCCACCCCCGCGATCCCGGCGGCCCAGAAGAAGTGGGGCCGGCGCGTCTCCACGAACGCCGTGACGAAGTAGAGGACGAGCGGGAGGAGGTAGTAGAGGCGGAAGTCCCACCACTGCTGCCCGTTCCAGACGACGCTGCCCGCGGCCGCGATACAGAGCAGCAGCGTGGTGGCGCGCGACGCGAATACGCGACGCCCGAGGAGGTGGACGCCGAGCACGAACGCGAGCTGCTCGGCGATCGCGCCGATCTTGAAGAGCAGCAGCACGTCGCGCACGCCGAGCAGCGCGCCCGCCAGCGCGACCGCGTAGCTCGCGGCGCTCAGCGACGCGGCCTGCTCCAGGTCGCTGGGCAGCCCGTACGTCCCGTACGGATACCAGCGCGGCAGCGTCCCGTGGAACAGCAGCTCCCCGTAGACGATGTGGAAATTCGCGAGGTTGTAGAAGGTGTCGTGGATGGGGACGACGCGGGGAGAGAGGTGCAGCGCGTTCAGGAGCACGACGAAGAGGACCGCGAGGAGGAGCTCGAGGTCGAGTCGCCGAGCCCGCCTCGAGCGCCCGCCGTGATCGTCGTCCGACATTCCCCGGCGCTCTTGCTAGCACACGGCCGCCGCTCGCCCACCTCGGCCGCGCGGCGCGATTCGCCGGCGGAGCCGCGCGAGGATCCCTGCTAGCGTGAGGCGGCTCCGCCTCGAGCGGAGCGAGGATGGAGCAGCGAGCGTGCCGAGTCGGGCAGGGCGATCGGGTGTCGGCGCGACGCGGGGCCGCCGCGGCCGACGCGCGAGAAGCGGCCCGAGGCCGCGCGTCGGGGCGCGGCCAGGAGACGCCGCCGCGTGAGAGCCGGCTCGCGCGCCGTCGCCGCGGCCCTGACGGTGCTCGCGGTCGGGCTGGCCGCGACCGCGCTCTGGCGGCTCGCGCGCGCGCGGGAGACGCCCCAGGCCGAGCAGCTCCGTTCCCAGCTCCGCGCGCTGGGCTACACGCACGACGTCACCGAGGAGATCGACGCGACCCAGAAGGGCGTCGTGCTTCACGACGCCGCGCGCGCATCGCCCGGCGTCAACGTCTACTGCTCGGTGCGCTCCGACCGCGTCCGGTTTCTCGACATGGAGGGTCGCGAGCTGCACGGCATCGCCCTCCAGGATCCGGGCGAGGGGGCGGACTGCATGCTCGAGCCGTACGGCGGCCGCCAGTTCCTCGCGCTCGCCTGGCCGACGCTCACGCTCCTGGACTTCGACTCGCGCGTCGTCTGGCGGAGCGTCGAGGGCCAGCACCACGACGTCGCGGTGGACGCGCAGGGCGCGATCTGGACGTTGCTGCAACACGACGGCGACCTGCGCGCGCGCGGCCACGTGCTCCCGATCGTGGACCACACCCTGGCCCGGCTGGACGCGACCGGGACGGTGGTATGGACGCTGCCGCTTTCCGAGCTCTTCGCGGACGCGGTCCGGCCGCGGCGCCTGGCCCGAGCGGCCCGGATCCTGCGCACGCAGGGCCGCGCGTCACGCACCTACGCCGCGCTGAGCGACGTCTTCCACTTCAACACCGTGGAGGTGTTGGACCGCGACGTCGCGGTCGCGCGGCGGGGCGACGTGCTGCTGTGCGCGCGAGAGCTCGACCTCGTGGCCGTCGTCGACCCCGTGAAGCGCGCGATCGTGTGGAGCTGGGGACCGGGACAGCTCGACCGACCGCACCACCCTTCCTTCCTTCCGAACGGGAACCTGCTCGTCTTCGACAACGGGGCGCGCCGCGGCTGGTCGCGGATCCTCGAGGTCGAGCCGGCGAGCGGCGCCGTGGTGTGGCAGTACGTCGGCCGGCCGCCCGAGACGTTCTTCAGCCCGGTGCGCGGCTCCGTGCAGGCGCTGCCCAACGGGAACGCGCTGGTCACCGAGAGCACGCGCGGGCGCGTGTTCGAGGTGACCCGCGACGGCGCCGTCGTGTGGTCCTTCCTGAACCCGGAGTTCGAGGGCGGGGCGCGCCGGCAGATCTACCGGATGCAGCGCGTGCCGCTCGACCGCTACGCGGCCTGGGCCGGCGCCCCGGGCCGGCGGCCCTAGCGAGCGGGCCGGGAGGCCCCGCCGGCGCGGCGCGCGGCCGGCCGTGCCCACGGCTGCCGCTATGCTCCTCCGCCGTGCGGATCCTCGTCACGGGCGGCGCCGGCTACCTCGGAAGCGTTCTCTGCGAGCGCCTGCTCGCCGCCGGCCACCGCGTGACGGCGCTCGACACCCTCGCGCACGGCGTGCCGTCGCTGCTCCATCTGTGCGCCGACCCCGGCTTCGAGTTCGTGCGCGGCGACGCCCGCGACGAGGCGCTGCTGCGCCGGCTGCTGCGCGACGCCGACGCCGTCGTCCCGCTCGCGGCGGTCGTCGGCGCGCCGGCCTGCGACCGCGACCCGGCGCTCGCCGAGTCGCTCAATCTCGGCGCGATCCGCGCGCTCCTGCGCCTTCGCAGCCCGGCGCAGCTCGTCGTCTTCCCCAACACGAACAGCGGCTACGGCGTCGGCACCGGCGAGACGTACTGCACCGAGGACACGCCGCTCGCCCCGATCTCGCTCTACGGACGCACGAAGGTGGACGCCGAGCGCGCCGTGCTCGCGGCGCCTCGCACGGTCGCGCTCCGCCTGGCGACGGTCTTCGGCAGCTCGCCGCGGCTGCGGCTCGACCTCCTCGTCAACCACTTCGTCCACGCCGCCGTGACCGACGGCTACCTCGTGATCTTCGAGAAGGACTTCAAGCGCAACTTCATCCACGTGCGCGACGTGGCCGACGCCTTCCTCCACTGCCTCGAGCACGCCGAGAAGATGGAGGGCCGCGCGTACAACGCGGGGCTCGACAGCGCCAACCTCTCGAAGGGGGAGCTCGCGCTCAAGGTGAAGGAGCAGGTGCCCTCGCTGCACGTGGCGTTCTCGGAGATCGGGAGCGACCCCGACAAGCGCAACTACGTCGTCTCCAACCAGCGCTTGCGGGAGGCGGGCTTCGAGGCGCGGCGCTCGCTCGAGGCGGGCATCGCCGAGCTGATCCGCGCCTACCGGATGCTGCCCCTCGGCGCCTTCCGGAACGCGTGAGCGCGCCGCCCGCTCTCGCGCGCATCTCCGTCGCGATCCTCGCCGGCGGGCTCGGAACGCGGCTGCGTCCGGTGGTCGCCGACCGGCCCAAGGTCGTCGCCGAGGTGGCGGGCCGGCCGTTCCTCGCGTGGCTGCTCGACCAGGTGGCGCGGGCCGGCTTCCGCGACGCCGTGCTGTGCGTCGGCTGGCGGGCGGAGCTCGTCGAGCGCGCGATCGGCGCGGCGCACGGGCCGCTGCGCGTGCGCTACGCCCGGGAGCCGTCGCCGCTCGGCACGGCGGGCGCGCTCCGCCACGCGCTGCCCCTCCTCGAGAGCGAGCGCGTGATGGCGATGAACGGCGACAGCTACTGCGAGGCCGACCTCCCCGGCGCGTGGGCCTGGCACGAGGCCGCCGGCTCCGACGCCACCGTGCTCCTCGCCGAGGTGCCCGACACCTCGCGGTTCGGGCGGGTCGAGGTCGGACCGGACGGGGCGATCTGCCGGTTCCTGGAGAAGCAGGAAGGCGGCGGTCCCGGGCTCGTGAACGCCGGAATCTACCTGCTCTCCCGCGCGCGGATCGCGGCGCTCCCGGAGACCGCCCCGCTCTCCCTCGAGCGGGAGGTGTTTCCCGGCTGGGTGGGACGCGGGCTGCGCGGGCTGCCCACGCGAGGCGCTCTCGTTGATATCGGAACGCCCCGATCGTATGCTGGTGCGTCCGACTTCTTCCGGACCGGAGGCCGGGGGTCGCCAGCATGATCATCAGCCGGACGCCCTACCGGATCTCCTTCTTCGGGGGCGGCACCGACTATCCGGCCTGGTACACGCAGCACGGCGGGGCCGTGCTCGCGACCTCGATCGACAAGTACTGCTACCTCACGTGCCGGCACCTGCCGCCCTTCTTCGAGCATCGCATCCGCGTGGTGTACTCGAAGATCGAGAACTGCCACGGCGTCGAGGACGTCCAGCACCCCGCGGTGCGCGAGATCCTGCGCTTCCTGCGCTTCGACCGCGGCGTGGAGATCCACCACGACGGCGACCTTCCCGCGCGCAGCGGCATCGGCTCGAGCTCGTCCTTCTGCGTGGGCCTCCTCCACGCGCTCTACGCCCTCCAGGGCCGCATGCCGAGCAAGGCGCAGCTCGCTTCCGAGACCATCCAGATCGAGCAGGTGCGGATGGGCGAGACCGTCGGCTCCCAGGATCAGGTCACCGCGGCGTACGGCGGCTTCAACCAGATCGTGTTCCAGACGAACGGCGAGATCGCGGTGCGGCCCGTGACCATCCCGCAGGCGCGCCTGCGCGAGCTGAACGAGCACCTCCTGCTCTTCTTCACGGGCATCAAGCGCACGTCCTCGGACGTCGCGCAGAGCACGCTGCAGCGGATCGACGCCAACAAGCGCCACCTGCGCATCATGAAGGATCTCGTCGACGAGGCGATCGGCGTGCTCCAGAGCGAGCGCGACCTGCGCGCCTTCGGCGAGCTGCTGCACGAGTCGTGGCTCGCGAAGCGGAGCCTCTCGCCCGAGGTGTCGACCTCGGAGATCGACGACATCTACCAGAGCGCGCTCGCGTCCGGCGCGGTCGGGGGCAAGCTGCTCGGCGCGGGCGGCGGCGGGTTCCTGCTGCTGTTCGCGAGCCCCGACCGCCATGCGGCGCTGCGCGAGAAGTTCGAGGGCCTGATCCACGTGCCCTTCCGCTTCGAGTTCGGGGGCTCGCAGATCATCTTCTACGACCCCGAGACGGAGTACCACGACCACGAGCGCGCCCGCGCGGAGGGGCCGCCCGTCGTGTTCCGGGAGCGGCAGGGCGCCGGCTCCTGAGCTCCATGGACCGCTCGGCACGGATCTGGATCGCGGGCGGCGGGCGCTTCACCGGCGGCGCGCTCGCGCGCCGGCTGCGGGAGGCGGGCTGCGAGCAGGTCCTGGTCGGCCCGGAGGGCCGGGAGGCGCGCGACGCGGCCGCGCTCGACGCCTTCTTCGCGCGCGAGAGGCCGGCGTACGTCTTCCTGCTGGGAGGCGCCTCGGGAGGCATCGCGCGCAACCTGCGCGAGCCGGCCGCGCTCATGCTCGACAACCTCCGGCTCGAGACCGCGGTGATCGATGCGGCCCACCGCCACGGCGTGCGCAAGCTGCTCTACCTCGCGGCGGCGTGCGTCTACCCGCGCGACTGCGACCAGCCGATGCAGCCGGCGCAGCTCGGGAGCGGACCGCTCGAGCCGACGAGCGAGGCCTACGCGATGGCGAAGTGGACGGGCCTCGTGCTGTGCGGCGCCTACGCGCGCCAGCACGGCGCGCGCTTCGTCTCGGCCATCCCCGCGAACCCGTTCGGCCCGGGGGCCAGCACGTCGCCCGAGGACGGGCACGTGGTCGAGGGCCTCCTGCGGCGCTTCCACGAGGCGCGCCGGCGCGCCGACGCGGAGGTCGTCGTGTGGGGCACGGGGGCGCCGCGGCGGGACTTCCTGTACGTCGACGACCTCGCCGACGCCCTCCTCTTCCTGATGGAGCGCTACGACGGCGCCGAGCCCGTCAACGTGTCGAGCGGCTGGGAGCTCTCCATCCGCGAGCTGGCCGGCCGGATCGCGCAGGTCGTCGGGTTCGAGGGACGCATCCGCTTCGACCCGAGCCGCCCCGACGGCGCGCCGCGAAAGGTCCTCGACGGCGCGCCGCTCCGCGCGCTCGGCTGGCGGCCCCGCGCGTCGCTCGACGAGGCGCTCGCCGCGACCTCGCGGTTCGTGGCCGCCGAGCTCGCCGCCCCCGCCGGCGCCGGAGCGGCCGCCCATGCGTGACGACGAGCGGGTCTATCGGGCGCTGTACCGGATCCGCCGCGTCGAGGAGGAGGTGGCGCGGGTCTACCCGAGCGACGCGATCAAGAGCCCGGTCCACCTCTCGATCGGGCAGGAAGCGGTCTCCGTGGGCCTGTGCGAGGCCCTGCGCCCCGACGACGCCGTGTTCGGGACCTACCGCTCCCACGCCCTCTACCTCGCCAAGGGCGGCGACCTGCGCGCCATGATCGCGGAGCTGTACGGGCGCGTGACGGGCTGCGCGAAGGGGAAGGGCGGCTCGATGCACCTGATCGACGTGCGCGCCGGGGTGTTCGGCGCGTCGGCGGTCGTCGGCACGACGATCCCCCACGCCGTCGGCTACGCGTACGCGGTGCGGCTGCGCCGCGAGGCGCGCGTCGTGGCGGCGGTGTTCGGCGACGGCGCGGTGGACGAGGGCGTCTTCTACGAGAGCCTGAACTTCGCCGCGCTGAAGCGGCTGCCCGTGCTCTTCGTGTGCGAGAACAACGCCTACGCGATCCACACGCACCAGCGGCTGCGCCAGCACCGCCCCGACGCGTGCGCCCGCGCGGAAGCGCTCGGCGTTCCGGCGGAGCGCGTCTGCGACGGAGACGTGCTCGAGATCGCGCGGCGCGCGCGCGACGCGGTCGACGCCCTGCGCGCCGGCGAGGGTCCCCGCTTCCTCGAGTGCGCGACGTACCGCTGGAAGGAGCACGTCGGACCCGGCGACGACTGGGCCCTCGGCTACCGCGACGCCGCGGAGGCGAAGCCGTGGATCGAGGCGGACGCCGTGCCGCGCGCGGCGGCCCGGCTGCCCGAGGAGGCGGCCCGGCGCATTCGCGCGGAGGTCGAGGCGGAGATCGCGGATGCCTTCGCGTTCGCCGAGGCGAGCCCGTTCCCGGGCCCCGAGGAGCTCCACACCGACGTCTACCGGAGCGTCCGGTGAGCGAGCGGACCGCGAGCTACGTCGACGCGCTGCGCGAGGCGCTCGACCAGGAGATGGAGCGCGACCCCGGCGTCGTCTGCTTCGGCCTCGACGTCGACGACCCCAAGGCGATCCAGGGGACGACGCGCGGGCTCCTCGCGAAGTACGGCCCGGAGCGCGTGTTCGGCACTCCGCTCGCGGAGGACGCCATGACGGGCGTCGCGATCGGGATGGCGCTGGCCGGCCTGCGCCCGGTCCACGTCCACATCCGCATGGACTTCCTGCTCCTCGCGATGAACCAGCTCGTCAACATCGCGGCGAAGGCCTCGTACATGTACGGCGGGCAGGTCCACGTCCCGATCGTGGTCCGTTCGATGATCGGGAAGAGCTGGGGCCAGGGCGCGCAGCACTCGCAGGGCCTCTACCCCCTGCTCATGCAGATTCCCGGGCTGCGCGTCGCCGCGCCGACGAACCCGCACGACGCGAAGGGCTGCCTCGCGGCGGCGATCCGCGACGACGACCCGGTCATGCTGGTGGAGCACCGCCTGCTCTACCCCCACCGCGGGCCGGTTCCCGAGGCGCCCTACCTCGTGCGGCCGGGGCGCTCCCGCGTCGTCGCCGAGGGCGGCGACGTGACCCTGGTGGGCGTCTCCCACGCGCTGGTGGAGTGCCTGCGCGCGCGCCGATACCTCGACGCGGTCGGCGTCCAGGCGGCGGTGATCGATCCCGTCTGGCTCGCCCCGCTCGACGTGGAGCCGGTCGCCGAGTCCGTCGCACGCACGGGCCGGCTCGTCGCCGTGGACAACGGCTGGACGACGTGCGGGGCGGGCGCGGAGATCGTGGCGCGCGTGGTCGAGCGGCTCGACGGCCGCGCCGTCGCGGTGCGCCGGCTCGGCTTCGCGCCGACGCCGTGTCCGCCGACGCCGACGCTGGAGGAGCTCTACTACCCCGACGCGCGCCGCATCGCGGCCGCGGCGTTCGATCTCGTCGAGGGCCGCGCCACGGGTTGGCTTCCCGAGCCGCGCGCCGACGCGGCCGAGATCGAGTTCCGCGGGCCGTTCTGATGCGCTGGCCGCTCATGCGCAACAACGTCGCCCGCGAGGATCTCGACGCGGTCGTGCGCTTCCTCTCCGAGGGCGACCCGATCCTCACGCAGAGCAAGCAGGTCGAGCTGTTCGAGCAGGAGTGGTCGGCCTGGCTGGGCGTACCCCACAGCGTGTTCGTGAACTCGGGCTCGTCCGCGAACCTCATCACGATGGCGGCGATCCGCCACCTGCGGGGCCCGGGCGAGGTGATCGTCCCAACGCTGACGTGGTCCTCGGACGTGACGGCGGTCCTCCACGCAGGCCTCGAGCCGGTCTTCGTCGACATCGACCCGCGCACCCTCGGGATGGACGCCGACCAGGTGATCGCGGCGCTCGGTCCGAGGACGCGCGCGGTCTTCCTCACCCACGTCCTCGGCTACAACGCGCTCTCGCGGCGCCTGCTCGACGCGCTCGCCGCGCGCGGCGTCCCGCTGATCGAAGACGCCTGCGAGTCGCACGGCGCGACCTTCGAGGGCCGCAAGGTCGGCGGCTTCGGCCTCGCGTCGAACTTCTCGTTCTATTACGCGCACCACATGACGACGATCGAGGGCGGGATGGTCTCCACCGCGGACCCGGAGCTCTACGCGCTGCTCCGGATGCTGCGCTCGCACGGGCTGGTGCGCGAGGCGGGCTCGGAGGCGGTGAAGCGCCGCTGGGCCGAGGCGCACCCCGACCTCACGCCGGACTTCATCTTCGCCGTGCCCGGCTTCAACGTGCGGAGCACGGAGATCCAGGCCGTGATCGGGCGCTCCCAGCTGCGCCGGCTCGACGCGCAGAACGAGCGCCGCAGCGAGAACCTGCGCGTCTTCCTCGCCCATCTCGACCCCGCGCACTACGTGACCGAGTTCGCGCTGGAGGGGAGCTGCAACTACGCCTTCACGCTCGTGCTGCGGCGCCCGGACGACGCGCTGCGCGACCGCGTCGAGGCCGCGCTCACCGAGCGCGGCATCGAGTACCGGCGCGGCACGTCGGGAGGCGGCAACCAGCTGCGGCAGCCGTACCTGCGCGGGATCGCCCCGCCGGACGCGGCTCGCCGCTTCCCGCGCGTGGACCACGTCCACTTCTACGGCTTCTACGTCGGCAACTACCCGGAGCTCGAGCGCGACCGAATCATCGCCCTGTGCGATATGCTCAACGCCCTTTCGAGCCGGGCGTAGGAGCGGCCGTGGGCGCCGGGGCGGACGTCGACCTCGTTCTCGTGAATCCGGGCGGGCGCGCGCGCATCTACCAGTCGCTCGCGGGCTCGCTGACGGCGATCGAGCCCCCCGTCTGGGCCGGGCTCATGGCGAGCTTCGTGCGCGGCCGCGGCCGCCGCGTGGCGATCGTCGACGCCAACGCGGAGGAGCTCGGCCCCGAGGAGGCGGCGGCGCGCGCGGTCGCGATGCGCCCGCGGCTCGTCGGCGTGGTCGTCTACGGGCACCAGCCGTCCGCCTCGACGCAAGTGATGCCCGGGGCCGGCGCGGTGGCGGCCGCGCTGAAGGACCTCGAGCCCGCGCTTCCCGTGATCCTCGTCGGCGGCCACGCCGCCGCGCTCCCCGAGCGCACGCTGCGCGAGGAGCGCGCCGACTTCGTCGCGGGCGGCGAGGGGCTGCACACGCTGGTGGAGCTGCTCGACGCGCTCGAGGCCGGCGAAGAGGATTTCGCCCGCGTGCGGGGCCTGTGGTTCCGCGACGGCGCCGGGACGCGCAGCGGACCGCCCGCCCCGCTCGTCGCCGACGTGGACGAGCAGATGCCGGGCGTCGCCTGGGACCTGCTCCCGATGGAGCGCTACCGCGCGCACAACTGGCACTGCTTCGGGGAGCCGTCCCGCCAGCCGTACGCCGCGCTCTACACGACGCTCGGCTGCCCCTATCACTGCTCGTTCTGCTGCATCCAGGCGCCCTTCAAGAGCGGCGAGGCGCTGGCGGGCTACAAGACCAGCGCGAACAGCTACCGCTTCTGGAGCCCGAAGCGGGTCGTCGACGAGCTCGCCTTCCTGAGGGAGCGCCACGGCGTGCGCCACGTGAAGATCGCCGACGAGATGTTCGTGCTGAACGCGCGCCACGTGGGCGCCATCTGCGACGGCATCGCGGAGCGCGGCCTCGACCTCAACGTCTGGGCGTATGCCCGCGTGGACACGGTGAAGGAAGGGATGCTCGACAAGCTCGCGCGCGCAGGCGTGCGCTGGCTGGCCTTCGGCATCGAAGCGGCGAGCGAGCGCGTACGCGCGGACGTCGACAAGGCCTTCGACGACGAGCTCGTGTTCCGCACGATCGAGAAGGTGCGGGGCGCCGGCATCCACGTGATCGGCAACTACATCTTCGGCCTGCCCGAGGACGATCACGCCAGCATGCAAGCCACCCTCGACCTCGCGCTCGAGCTGAACTGCGAGTTCGCGAACTTCTACTGCGCGATGGCGTACCCGGGCTCGCCGCTCTACGAACGCGCGCTCGCGGAGGGCTGGGCGCTGCCGAAGAGCTGGAGCGGGTACTCGCAGCACAGCGTCGACTCGTTCCCGCTCCGCACGCGCCATCTCACGGCCGCGGAGGTGCTGCGCTTCCGCGACGACGCCTTCCACGCCTACTTCTCGAGCCCGCGCTACCTCGAGATGGTGAAGGCCCGCTTCGGCCCCGCGGTGCACGACGAGATCCGCGCGATGACCTCGCACCGCCTCGAGCGGCGCCCGCCGACGTGAGCGCGGAGCGGCCGCTCGTGTCCGTCGTGCTCTCCTTCCGCAACGAGGAGGAGGTGCTGCCGGAGCTCGTGGAGCGGCTGCAGCGAGCGCTCGACGGAGCGGGCGTCGACCACGAGCTCGTGTTCGTGAACGACGCCTCCAGCGACGACTCGCTCGCCGTGCTCACGAAGCTCCACGCCGGCGATGGTCGCATCAAGGTGGTGAACATGTCGCGCCGCTTCGGCGTCGCGCCGTGCGTCCTGGCCGGCATGCACTACGCGCGCGGCGACGCGGTGGTCTACATGGACGCCGACCTCCAGGATCCGCCGGAGCTCCTTCCCGAGCTGATCGCGCGCTGGCGCGAGGGCGCGGACGTCGTCTACACGGTGCGCACGGAGCGGCGCGGCGAGTCGCGCGCGAAGCTCTGGGTGACGCGCGCGGCCTACCGCGCGATCCAGTCGGTCGCCGAGATCGACCTCCCCGTCGAGGCGGGCGACTTCAAGCTGCTGTCGCGGCGCGCCGTGAACCACCTGCTCGCGTTGCCGGAGAAGGACCTCTACGTGCGCGGCCTCGTGAGCTGGATCGGATTCCGCCAGGTGCCCGTGCCCTACGAGCGGCAGCCGCGGGGGGCGGGCCGCTCGCACTTTCCCCTGCTGCGGAGCGCCGGGCCCGCGAGGGCCTTTCTCGCCGGGCTGACCTCGTTCTCCCACGCGCCCCTCGTCGCGTTCCTCGCGCTCGGCGGCGCGGCCGGGGCTCTCTCGGTCGCGCTCCTCGCGGCGGCGGCGCTCGCCGGCTCCGCCCGCCTGGGCTGGGTCGCGTTCGGGCTCCTGCTCTGGAGCACGGTCGTGCTCGGCATCGGCGTGATGGGCGTCTATCTCGCCCGCGTCCACCGGGCCGTCCTCCACCGGCCCCGCTACATCGTCGAGAGCACGCTGGGCATCGATGAGGTCGGCTGACCGGCCGCGCACCGGCGAGGTGTGCGCGGTCCTCGCGGTGAGCGCGCTCTGCGGCTTCGCCATGGGTGCGCTCCGCCCCGCGCTCCACGTCGCGGTCGAAGGCGCGCAGGTCGCCGCCGGCCTGGTGGCGTACGAGGACGGGAACCCGTTCGGGCTGTACCAGAAGTCGGTCTGGACCCTGTGGCACCAGGCCCTCGCGCCGCTGCTTTCCGCGGGCGTGCACGAGCGCACGGCGTCCATCTTCGTGTCCGGCGTGGTGGGTGCGCTCCCCTTCGTCGGCCTCGCGCTGGTCGCGCGCGCGGCCGGCGCGCCGGGCTGGCTCGCGTGCGGCGTACCGTTCCTCGTCGTCGCCGCGAGCCCGGGCGGCTGGGGCTTCCGCTACGGCCTCTTCCTGCTCGGCTCCGGGCACACCTACGGGCTCGCGGGGCTCGCGTGGCAGCTCGTCGCGATCGGTCTCCTCGGCGTCGGCTGGTGGCGCGCGGCCGCCTTCGCATTCGGGATCGGGCCCGCCTTGCACGTCTCGCTCGGCGTCTGGCTCGCCGCCGTGGCCGCGGGCGCGGCGGCGCTGTCCTGGCGCGACGTGAGGCCCCGCTGGCGCGAGGTCGGCTTGGGCGGCGGGCTCGGCGCGCTGATCGCGACCGCGAGCCTCGGGCTCCACCTCGCGCGCGCGCCGAGCGCACACATCGACCCCGTGGAGGCGTCCCGCTATCTCGACGTGTTCGTGCGTCTCTGGGACGCCCACCGCGCGCCGCCCGCGCTCCTCGGCTGGCGGACCGCGGTGGTCGCGTGCGTCCTGGTCGCGTCGTGGCGAGCGAGCGCGCGCGCCGAGCTGCCCGCGCCGGCGCGCGTCGCGTTGCGCGTGCTCGCGCTGGCCTCGGGCATCGGGCTCGCACTCGCCGTGCTGCAGAACGGCGTGCGCGCCGAGGCCCTCCCGGACCTCCTCCAGATCGCGATGCCGACCCGGCTGCTGAACCTTCCGATGCTCGCGTTCCCGGCCGTCGCGGCGGGCCTGCTCTGGCGCCTGCGCGAGGCGCGCCTCGCGCAGGCGGGCCTCGCCCTGCTGGCGCTCGGCTCCTGCGCGCTCGCGTGGCGTCCGGCGCTGGCCCGCGTGCTGCTGCCCGCCGTCGGCGCGGTCGTCCTGGTGGCGCTGTGGCGCCCCGCGCGGCCGTCCGCCCCGGTGCTGCGGCGCGCGGCGCAGCTCGCCGTCGCGCTCGCGAGCGTCGCCGCGGTCGCGCTCGGCTTCCGCGAGGGGATCCGCGACCTCGACTTCCGCCTCTCGTACCTGATCGACCGCAGCAACGATGCGGCGCTCGCCGCGGCCTCTCGCCGCCACGGCGCGCTCGCGGTCGCATCCGGTATCGAGGTCAGCCAGCTGCGCACGCGACGCCCCCTCGTCGTCGACCCGGGCGCGCTCGACATGCTCCCCTACGCGCTCGCCGGCGCCCCCGCCCTCGTGCGCATCCTCGACCGCGTGTACGCCGTCGACTTCTTCCATCCTCCGAAGATCTCGCTCCACCAGGCGGCGCTGCCGGAGCGCCAGGTGCGCGAGGCGTGGGAGACGCGCTCGGCCTCGGAGTGGGCGGCGCTCGCCCGCGAGTTCGGGTTCTCGGACGTGCTCGTCCCGGCCGGCTGGAATCTCGACCTGGACGAGGTCGCCCGCAGCCGCTGGGTATCGCTCTACCGCGTCCCGCCCGCGGCGGACGGCGACGCGACGTCCCGCTAGCGGACCCGCACCCGCCGGCGCTGGAAGACGGAGCCGGGCTCGGGCTCGACGCCGCTTCGCCCCGCGAGGGGCGGCGGCGCGCGCCACGGGCGGCTGCGCGGCGGCGCGTCGAGGACCCGGTACACCGAGAGCTCCCCGAAGCTCGCCACGTGGGCGAGCGCCGGCGACCGACGCACCTGCGCGTAGGCGGGGCTGCGGTCCACGACGACGAACCCGGGCGCCTGCTCGTCGAGGTAGCGGCGCACCCAGTCCTGGGACTCGAGGTCGACGGGGAGCCAGAGCCCCAGGTTCCCGCACCACAGGTAGATCGCCCAGGGGTCGGTGGAGGCGACCAGCGCGTCGCGCTCGAGCGCGGGGCACACGGGCGCCGCGGCGACCCAGGCGGCGCCGCGCGCGCGCGTCCCGTGCGCCGCGAAGTCGCGCAGCGACGCGCGCGCGATGCCGACCTGGTAGGGGCCGCTCGGCGAGCACGCGAACGTCGCCAGGGCGAGCGTCGGCGCGGCGATCCGCAGCGCGGCCGCGGCGGCGGACGAGCGCAGCCGCGCCGCCGCCCTCTCGAGGAGCTCCTGCGCCAGCGCCGCGCCGAGGAGCCACCCGCAGAGCGCGAACACGAGCGAGAGGCGCATGGGCTCGACCGAGCCCGGCACGAGGAAGGCCGGCGGGACCTGCGAGAGGAAGAGCCAGGCCGCGAAGCGCCGCTCGAGCGCCGCGCGCCCGCGCGCGCGCAGCCCGGCCGCGACGCCGGGCAGCGCGAGCCAGCCCGCGTAGTGCCAGTCGGGCACGACGAAGAGGCTCCGCGCGACGTGCCGCACGTTCCAGAGCAGGAGCCGCGCGACCTCCTGCGCGTGCGCGGCGAAGTAGCGCAGCGCGCCCACGTACTCGCGCTGGTAGTAGCGCGCGTCCTCGGCTCCGAGCGTCTCGAGGAGGACGCCGTGGTGCGCGTACGGCGGGAGACCGGTCGCGGCCGCGAGGCCGACCCAGCAGGCGCCCGCGAGCGCCGCGAGCACCCCGAGGGCGACCCACGCCGCGCGCGCGCGCAGGACCGCGCGCGGCCCCGCCGCCGTGGCCCAGGCGGCGAGCAGGGCCGGCAGCGCGAGCACGAGGTTCGGGCGGCACAGCCACGCGAGGAAGCACAGCCCCGCGAACGCCGCGGCCCCGCGCGCGCCGCGCGCCGCGCGCGGCGCGGCGACGACGAGCGCGAGGACGAGCGCCGCGCTCGTCGTCTCGGTGAGCAGCATGCGCGCGGGCGCGTTCCACCCGAACGAGAGCGCGAAGCCGAGCCCGGCGGCGAGCCCGGCCGCCGGCCCCGCCCAGCGCGCCGCCACGACGACGACGCCCGCGGCGACGAGCGCCGCCCACGCGACGTGGAGCGCCGCCGCCGCCTCGATCGAGGCGCCGAGCCCGAACGGCACCGCGAGGAGGAGCGGGACGAGCGGCGGGCGTGCGGCGGCCGCGGGCATCGGGTAGGCGGGCGGCAGGTAGTGCGAGTACACGATCGGGTCCACGAAGCCGGCGCCCGCGGCGAGGCTGTGCGCGATGCCCGCGTACTCGATGGCGTCGGGGACGAGCCACCAGTCCGCGAGCGCGGGCGGGAGCCCGAGAGCGAGGACGCCGGCCGCGACCGCGAGCGCGCCGGCCGCGAGCGCGGCGCGCGATCCCCCTCCGCGCACCGCCGCTCAGCCTCCGCCGAGGAGCCGGAGCTCTTGCAGGAGCTGCTCGCGCAACGGGCCCGGCCGGGCGAGCCCGCGCTCGGCGGCCCGCCGCGCCTCCTCGCGCTCGCCGCGCAGGCGGTGCGCCACCGCGAGCGAGAGCAGCTCGGACTGCGCCGGATCCGGGCGCGCGCCGAGCCGCGCGATCCAGCGTCCCGCCATCTCGGCGATCACGGCGTCGAACCCGGGGTCGCCGCGGAGCGGCGCATAGGTCGGGTTCGCGAGGAGCTGATCGAACCGCTCGTAGCCGCGCGCGGACGCCGCCTGCAGCGCGGCGAGCGCGTCGCGGCGGTCGCCCGCCTGCATGGCCCGCGTCGCGCGCAGGAGCTGCGCGTTCACGCCGTGGGGGTAGTTCGCCGCCGAGTCCGCCGCGAGGCGCGCCGGCACGGCCCAGATGCGGGCGCGCGCGTGCGCCCGCGCCGCGAAGAGCGCGAGCGCGGCGAGCGCGAGCGCCCCGGCCGCGGGGACGAGCCGCGGCCGCCGCGCGAGGAGGCGCGCCGCGTGCGGCGCCGCCCACAGCAGGAAGCCGCCGAGGAGCCCGGGCAGGATCGGGTAGAGGTAGCGGTCCGCCAGCGGAAACGGGAACGGCCACAACTGCGCGACGGGGAGGAACGCCGCGGCGGCCCACACCCAGTACGCCGCCTCCTCGCGCCGCGCGCGCAGGGCGACGAGCGCGCGCGCGCCGAGAGCGCCGGTCACCGCCACGCCGCCGAGCCACCAGGGGTCGAGCCACGAGCGCGCGGGCTCGGGCTCGTGGAAGGCCGAGACGCCGAGCGACGTCGTCGCCATTGCGAAGTACCGCGCGACGAACCCGACGGACGTGCGCAGGCGCACGAGCGGGTCCGGGTCGACCGGTACGACGCCGGCCACCGCACGCGTGAACGCGACCATCTCGACCGCCGCGTACGCCGCGAGGAGGACCGCCCATGCGCCGATCCAGCGGAAGCTGCGGCGCGCCTCGACGCCGCGCAGCCGCGTCCACGTCATCAGGGCGGCGACGGGGAGGACGAACGCGGAGGTCGGCTTCGCGAGGAGCGCGAGGGCGAAGCAGAACGTGGCGAGCGCCGGGCGGCGCTCGAGCGCGAGCAGCGCCGCGACCGCGAGGGCGACCGACGCCGTGCTCTTCACCTGACTGATCCACGCCGCGGCCTCGACGTTCGCGGGATGCAGGAGGAAGAACGCGCTGGCGCCCACCGCCGCCGCGCGCGGCACGCCCGAGCGCAGGAAGAGCGGCGCGAGGAGCGCCGACGCGAGCGCGTGGAGGAGGACGCTCACGACGTGGTGGCCGCGCACGTCGGGGCCGAACAGCTTCCACGCCGCGGCGTGCACGAGGAGGTGGACCGGGGTGTAGTTCTCCGTGAGCGTGACCGGCTCGCCGCGCGGGTCGAGGACGTCGTCGAGGAGCGCGAGCGAGAAGCCGGTCACGTACGGGTTGTTCGGGACGTAGTGCAGGTCGTCCGAGACGAACGGCCCCGAGAGGGCGGGCCAGAGCACGGCGAGCGCGGCGAGCGCCGACGCGGCGAGGAGCGCCGCGAAGCGCGCGCGCGGGCCCGGGGCCGGCCGCGGCGCGGCGGCGCGGCGAGGCGGCTCGCCCGCGCGCCGTCCGGGCGAGGCGGCGGGCGCGGGGCGGGGGCGCTGGCGCGCGCGCTTCGGCACGGCGCCGAGTGTAACGGCCCGCGCGCGCCGGCCGTCAGCCGCCGCCGTCGCGCACGTACCCGAGCGCCTCGAGCTGCTCGCGCAGCGCGGCCGGCGCGAGCCGCTCGTCGGGCGTCTCGACCCCGCCGGCGAGGCGGATCGCGCGGCGCTCGGCGCGGAGCGCCGCGCGCAGGCGCTCGAGCGCCTCGGAGCGGAGACCGATCAGGTTCTCGCGCTCGGCCGGGTCCTGGGCCAGGTCGTAGAACTCGACCTCGGGCCAACCGCGCGGGCGCGGAGCGAAGTTGGCGATCAGCTTCCAGCGCCCGTCCTGCGCGGACGCGCGCGGGTACGGGCGGCCGCGGCGCGGCGACAGCTCGCTGTAGGCGAGGCGCGGCGCCGTCTCCACGCCCGCCATGACGGGCACGAGGCTGCGGCCCTCGAGCCCGGCAGGCGTCGGAACGCCCGCGAGATCCAGGATCGTGGGCCCCACGTCCACGAGACGGACCTGCGTGCCGACGCGGCCGCGCGGCCACGGCGCGCGCGGGTGGTACACCACGAGCGGGACGTGCAGGAGCTCGCCGTAGAGGTGGTGGCCGTGCTCGCCGAGGTCGCGCGGGTCGCGGTCGCCGAGCGCCTCGCCGTGGTCGGAGGTCACGACCACCGCGGTGTCTGCCGCGAGCCCCGTCTCGTCGAGCGCGGTCAAGAGCCGCCCGACCTGCCGGTCCGCGGCGCGGACGCCCCCGTCGTAGAGCGCCCGCACGTAGGCCCGCTCCGTCTCGCCCACCGCGAGCCGCCCCTGCTGCACCGCGCGGCGCTGCGGGTCCTCGTACGTCGGGGCGAGCACGCCCGACGGGAGGTTCTCGGCGTACTCGCGCGCGCGGTACGGCGTGTGGATCTCGTACGTGTGCACCATGAGGAAGAACGGCGATCCGTCGTGGGCGCGCAGCCAGGCGATCGCCGCGTCGAACGTGCGCTCCGCGCTGGCCGGGCCGGCCGGCCCCTCGCCCACGACCCGCGTCTTGCCCTCCTCTTCCTGCCACGTCTCGAAGCCGAGCTCCAGCCCGAAGTAGCGCGAGACGTATCCGCTCTCGGTGAATGCGGCCGTGCGGCGCCCCGCAGCGCGCAGCCGCTCGACGAACGACGCGCGCAGATGGGTGCCCGCGAACACGGCGCGCGACGGGTAGCTCCCGCTCAGGAGCCCGATGAAGCTCGGCAGCGTCCAGGCCGCGTGGCTCACGGCGTTCTCGAAGAGGACGCCTCGCGCCGCGAGGGCGTCGACCGCCGGCGACGTCGGGCGCGGGTTGCCGTAGGCCGAGAGGCCGTCGGCGCGCAGGGTGTCGAGCACGACGAGCACGATCCCGCGCGCCGGCGGCGGGGGCGCGACGCGCGGGCTGCAGCCCGCGGCCGCCGCGGCAGCGACGAGCGCGGCGGCGAGCGCGCCCCGAACGCGCCGCGCGCCGGCGGGCCTCAGCGGGCGCCCCCGTCGACGTAGCCGAGCGCCTCGAGCTGCTCGCGCAGATCCGGGGGCGCGAGGCGATCGTCGGGAAGCGCGAGCTCGCCCTCGCGGCCCAGAGCGCGCCGCTGCGCCTCGAGCCCGGCGGCGAGGCGGTCGAGCGCCTCGGAGCGCAGCCCGATCAGGTTCTCGCGCTCGCCCGGGTCCTTCGCGAGGTCGTAGAACTCGATCTCCGCCCAGCCGGGCGCGCGCGGCGGCAGGTTCGCGATCAGCTTCCAGCGCGCGTCCCGCATCGCCGCGCGCGGGTGGTCGTTCCAGGGGCTCAGGCGCAGCTCGCTGAACGCGACCCGCGGCTCCGTCTCCGCACCCGCGAGAACGGGAACGAGGCTGCGTCCCGAGAGCCCGGGCGGCGGCTCCACGCCCGCCAGCTCGAGGATCGTGGGCCCGACGTCCACCAGGCGCACCTGCGTGCCGATCCGCCGCGCGGGCCACGGAGCGCGCGGGTGGTAGACGACGAGCGGAACGCGCAGCACCTCGTCGTAGAGGTGGTGGCCGTGCTCGCCGAGCGCGCGTGGGCTGCGGTGCCCGAGGTCCTCGCCGTGGTCCGACGTCACGATCACGGCCGTGTCTCCGGCGAGCCCGGTCTCCTCGAGGGCCGCGAGCAGCCGCTCGAGCTGGCGGTCCGCGGAGCGGACACCGCCGTCGTAGAGAGCGCGCACGTACGCGCGCTCCGTCTCGCCGAACGCGAGCTGTCCCTTGCGCACGCGCTCGCGATCGGCGCCCTCGTACGTGCGCCCGAGCGTCCCCGACGGAAGGCCTTCGGCGTACTCGCGCGCGCGGTACGGCATGTGGGGCTCGTACGTGTGGACCATCAGGAAGAACGGCGAGCCGTCGTGCGCGCGCAGCCACGCGATCGCGGCCTCGAACGTGCGCTCGGCGCTGCCCGGCCCGACGCGCGAAGCGCCCGGGATCACGAGGTGGGTCTTGCCCTGCTCCTCCTGGAACGTCTCGAACCCCCGGTCGACGCCGAAGTGACGGGAGACGTAGCCGCTCTCGGTGAACGCCGCGGTGCGCCGGCCCGCGTCGCGCAGCGCCTCCACGAACGAGCTGCGGAGCTTGCCCTCCGCGAAGACCTGGGTCGACGGGTAGCGCCCGCTCAGGAGGCCGATGAAGCCCGGCAGCGTCCACGACGCGTGGCTCACGACGTGCTCGAAGAGCGCGCCGCGGGCGGCGAGGGCGTCGATCGCGGGCGACGTCGGGCGCGGGTTGCCGTAGGCGGACAGGCCGTCGGCGCGCAGCGTGTCGAGCACGACGAGCACGATCCCGCGCGCGGGAGGCGGCGGCTCGGCGCGCGGGCCGCACCCGGCCGCCGCCGGCAGCGCGAGCGCGAGGGCCGTCGCCGCGACGCGCGCGAGCCCGGAGGCCGCGGCGCGCGCGCGCCGGGCCCGCCCGCGCGGCGCTGCGGCCGGCGCGCCGCATCGCGGCGTCCCTGCGACGAGGCGCACCCGCGCGGCCTCAGCGCTGCTGGCGGCGCAGCAGGTCCCACTCCGCCTGGATCGCCCGCGCGTCCGCGCCGCCGGCCGCGACGGCGCGCCGGTAGAACCGCTCCGCGGCGCCGTGGTCGCCGACGATCCAGTGGGCGAGGCCCATCGCACGGAGCTCGGCCGGCATCGCATCGGGCGCGAGCGGCGTCGAGCGGATCCAGTTCCACGCGATGCGCCGGAACACGCGCTGGTACTCCTCGCTGCCGCGCATCGGCGCGAACGCGGGATCGGCGTTCACCGCCGCGAAGACAGCGTACCCGCGCCGCGCGAGCTCGTCGAGCGCGGCGACGGCCCCGGCGTAGTCGCCGGCGTTCGCGCGCGTGCGCGCGCGCAGATACACGCCCCCGATGCCGTTCGGGTAGCGGCGCGCCGCTTCGTGCATCAGGTGCGCCTCGGAGCGCCAGACGTGCGCCTGGCGCGAGGTGTGCGCCGCAAAGGCGACCGCGAGGACCGACGCGGCGACGGCCGCGCCGGCGAGGGCGGCGCGCTCCGGGACGCGCAGCCGCGGCGCGAGCCGCCGCGCGCCGGAGGTGACGAGGCAGAACGCCGCGCCGAGGAGGCCCGGCAGCACGAAGTAGAGGTAGCGGTCGGCCATCGGGTAGATGAACGCGAACACCTGCGAGACGGGCGCCCACGAGGCGCCGGCCCACACCCAGTAGACCGCTTCGACGTCGCGCCGCACGAAGACGACCAGCGCCCGCGCCGCGATCGCGACCAGCGCCGCGAGGCCGAACAGCCACCACGGATCGAGCGGCGACTCGGCGGGCGGCGGCTCGTGCGTCGGCGAGACGCCGTACCCCGTCGCCGCCATCGCGAGGTAGCGGCCCGCGATGGCGACCAGCGAGCGCAGGCGCACGCCCGGATCGAGGATCACGAACGACGAGGGCGCCTGCCCCGTGCGCTGGAAGAGCGGGAACTCGGCGATCGAGCACGCCAGGGCGACGGCGATCCAGGGGGCCAGCGCGCGCCACTCGCGCGCAGGCGCGCGCCGCACCCAGAGCAGCGCGGCGGCGACCGGGAGCGCGTAGAGCGCCGAGATCTTCGCGAGGAGCGCGAGCGCGAAGAGCGCCGCCGACGCGAACGGGCGCCGCGGGAAGAGGAGGATCGCGCCGAGCGAGAGGCCCAGCGCGGCCAGGCTCTTCACCTGGAAGATCCAGGCCACCGCCTCGACGTTCGCCGGATGGACGAGGAAGAGCGCGCCGAGGAGGAGCGCCCCGGCGCGGGGCATCCCGGCGGAGAGGTAGAAGCGCGCGAGGAGGATCGACACCAGAGCGTGGAGAACCACGTTCGTGACGTGGTAGCCCCGCGTGGCGAGACCGAAGAGCCGGTACTGGAGCGCGTGGACGAGGAGGTGCACCGGCGCGTAGTTCGACGTCGCGCGGGCCGGGAGCCCGCGCGGGTCGAGCAGCGCGAGCACGTGAGGGACGTCGAGCGTCTGGACGTGGACGTTGTTGGGGACGTGGTTGATGTCGTCGCTCACGAACTGCCCGTCGAGGGCGCCGGCGTAGAGCGCGAGGGCGGCCGCGGTCGCCGCCGCGCCGAGCGCGAGCCACACGCGGAAGGGGGGCGACGTCATGGGCACGGCATGATAGCCCCCGGCCTCCCGGCCCCGGCGGGCGGCGCCGCGCCGCGCGCGGAGCCCCGCGCGCAAGCGACACCGCGCACGTGGCGCCCGCGCGGCGCCCGCGCGCGACGCCCGCGGCGAGACGGAGCGCGCGGGCCGCGTGCTACGCTGCCGCGCCGTGCAAGGCCGCTCCGCCGAGCGCTCGCTCGCGCGCCGCCTCGACGCCCGGGCCGCGCGGCTCCTCGACGGGCGGCTCGGCCCGGCCCTCGCGTGGGTGGCGTCCTGCGCCGTCCTCCTCGTCCTCTACGCGCCTGCGCTGCGCGGCGAGTTCGTCTCCGACGACTACGGCTTCGTCGTGAACAACCCCTGGGTGCGCGAGCCCAGCTTCGAGCGCGTGCTCGAGATCCTCGATCCCTGGGGCGACGCCGCGGAGTTCGCCGCGAACTGGGCGCCCGTCCACCTCCTGCTGCACGCCGCGCAGTGGCGCCTCTTCGGGGCCGACGTCGTCGGCTACCACGTGACGAACGCCGCGCTCCACGCGCTCGTGTCGGTGCTCCTGGTCGCGTGCTACCGCCGCGCCGGGATTCCCGCGCTCGCGGCGGCGCTCGGCGGCGCCTTCTTCCTGCTCCACCCCGCGAACGTGGAGGCGGTGGCGTGGATCTCGGAGGTGAAGACGCTCGCCGCGATGGCGCTCGCGCTCGCCGCGCTCCTCTGGCAGGATCGCCGCCCCGCGCTCGCCGCACTCTGCTTCGCGGGCGCGCTGCTCTCGAAGGCGCTCGCCGTCTTCGCGCTCCCGGTCGCGCTCACCGCGCTCTGGGTCCGGCCGGCTGCGCGCCCGGCCGCGCGGCGCGACTGGGCGTGGATGGGCGTCTGGCTCGCGATCTTCGCGTTCTACGCGGGCCCGCAGTGGCACGTCTTCCAGCGGCTCGGCGAGACCGAGATCGCGCTCCACCCGGACGCCGCCGTCGCGGCCCGAACCGTCGTCTCCTTCGTCGCCCGCTACCTCGCGATGGCGCTGGCGGGCTGGGGCCTCTCCGCGTTCCACGACCCGCCGCGCGCCGTCTCGTGGCTCGACCCGTGGTGGCTCGCGGGGCTCGCGGCGCTCCTCCTCTTCGGAGCGCGCGCCGCCTACACCGCGGCGCGACGGCGGCCCGAGGCCGTCTACTGGGCCTGGGCGCTCGGCGGCTGGATCCCGATCGCGCAGCTCTTCGTGTTCACGTACCCGCTCGGCGACCGCTATCTCTACGTGCCGCTTCCCGGCCTCGTCGGCGCCGGGCTGCTCGCCGGCTGCGGCGCGCTCGCGGCCTTGCGCGCGCGGGCCGCGGCGCGCGCGCATGGCCCGGCCGCGGCCGGAGCGCCGGCGCCGGCCGCGGCGGTCCGCGCGTCGCCCGAGGCCGCCGGCGCGTGCGAGGCCACCGCGCCGGCGGGCCTTCCGGGGCGGCTCCCCGACGCGCTCCTCGCGGCGGCGCTCCTCTGGATCGCCGCCCTCGCGGCCGCGGTGCCCTCGCGCGCCGCCATCTGGCGCGCGGAGCCGCTCCTCCTGCTCGACTCCGTGCGCCACTACCCGGACGGGATCCAGGCGCACCTCACGCGGGCGATGCGCGCGGGCGAGGCGGGCGACGCGGAGGCGGCGGCCGCGGCGCTCTCGCGCGCCCGCGAGAAGGGCTACGACCAGTTCATGGCGCTCGACCTCGTCGGCTCGTTCGAGCCGATCCGGCGCGACCCGCGCTTTCTCGCCGCGAAGGCGGACCTCGCGGGCCTCTGGCTCGCGCGGCACGCGCGCCGCAGCGACCCCAACCAGCTCGAGCTGCGGGTCGCCGCGATGGCGCACCTCGCGCGCGGGGAGCGCGACGAGGCGCTGCGCGCGCTCGAGGCGGCGCGAGCCGAGGGCGGCCCGCTCCAGGCGGACGTGGAGCAGCGCCTCGCGCGGCTGCGCCGCGAGCTCGGGCGATGACGCGCCCGCGCGGCCGCGCCCGGGAGCCGCGCGCCGCGCGAGCGCGCGACGCGGACGAGGCGACCCCGGCGGACGGCGCGCGCCTTCGGCCCGCGCGCGCGGCGCCGCTCCCCGCCGCGACGTGGGCGCTCCTCTACGCCGCCGCCCTCGCGATCGCGTTCGCCGTCTACGCGCCCGCGCTCGGGGGTCCGTTCGTCTCGGACGACGTCTACTACCTCGAGCGCAACCGCGCGGTGCGCGAGCCGAGCGCCGCGCACCTGCGCGAGATGCTCGCCCCGCGCAGCGATCTCACGCTCATGGTCGCGAACTACGCGCCGGTGCACCTCCTCGTGCACGCCGCGCAGTGGCAGCTCTTCGGCCGCCGCTACGCCGGCTACCACGCGACGAACCTCGCGCTCCACGCGGCGAATGCGGTGCTCCTCGCCGCGCTCCTCCTGCGCGCGGGCCTCGGTCCGGCGCCGGCGCTCCTCGGCGCGGCGTTCTTCCTCGTCCATCCCGCGAACGTCGAGGCCGTCGCCTGGATCTCGCAGGTGAAGACGCAGGTCGCGATGACGCTCATGCTGCTCGCGCTCGTCGCGTCGGGGCGGCACGCCGCGCTCGGGACGCTCGCCTTCGCGCTCTCCCTCGGCGCGAAGGCGACGAGCGCGGTCGCGCTCCCCGTGGCCGCGGCCTGGGCGTGGATCCGCGGGGCGCGCCCCGGGCGCCGCCGCGCGCGCTCTCTCCTCGCGTGGAGCGCGGTCTTCGCCGTCTTCGCGGGCGTCCAGCTCGTCGCGTTCCGGCACGCGCACGTCGGCGTCGAGCCCGTCTCCGACTCCCGCCTCGTGCAGCTCTGGACCACCGCGGCAATCGGCGCGCGCTACCTCTGGATGGCGGCCACCTCGCTCGGGATCTCCGCCTACCACGAGCCCGCGCCCTCCGAGAGCCCGCTCGAGCCGTGGGCGCTCGCCGGGCTCGTCGCCGCGCTCGCGCTCGGCGCGCGTACGGCGTTCGCGCTCCGGCAGCGGCGCGAGGAGGGCGCGTGGTGGCTGTGGGCGGCCGTCTCGTACGCGCCGGTCGCGCAGGTCTTCCCGTTCCTCTTCCCGATGGCCGACCGCTACCTCTACTTCATCCTCCCCGGGCTGGTCGGCGGCGCGTCGCTCTTCGCGGCGGAGGCGGCGCGACGCGTCCCGCCGCGCGCGCGGGCGCGGCTCGCCCGAGGCGGCTTCGCCGTCGCGTGCGCGGTCCTCGCGCTCTTCGCCGCGCGCAGCCACGAGCGCGCGCGGATCTGGACGTCCGAGGCGCGCGTCTTCGCCGACGGTGTGCGCCACTACCCGGAGGGGGCGGTCGCGTCGTTCGGGAAGGCGCGCCGCGCGGCGGCCGAGGGCGACGTCGCGGGCGCCGTCGCGCACGCCCGCACGGCGACGCGCCGCGGGCACCGCGACTTCGAGGACCTGCTGCAGGCGCCCGAGTTCGCGGCGCTCCGGGGCCGGCCGGAGCTCGAGGCCTTCCTGCGCGAGCGCGCGCAGCGCCGCGTCGAGCGGCTCGCGGGCGCCTCGCGCCTCCACGTCTCCGACCGGCTCGCCCTCGCGCGCGCCTTCCTCCTCCTCGACGCGCCCGAGCGGGCGCAGGCGGTGCTGCGCGACGACGACGCCGCGCGCGGCCCGTGGGCGCCGGAGGTGGAGGCGCTCCGGCGCGAGGCGGAGCGCGCGGCCGCGCAGCGCGACGCAGCGGCGGGGCGCTGAGCCGGCGCGCGGGCGGCGGATCGCGGCCGCGACGCCGCGCACGCCGAGCGCGCGAGATCCCCCCGGGAGCCCGGGCGCGGCTCGGTCGGTATGCTCGGTCGGTCCATGGACGCGGCTCCGACCACGACCCCGGCGCCCGCTCCGGCGACCCCGCTCGACGGCCCCGGCCGGCTCGAGCGCGTCGCGACGGATCGCCTCACCTACCTCGCGGTCTTCGCGTTCCTCCTCCTCTACGTGTTCAGCGTGCGCGGGCTCGAGGCGGCGCTCGACCGGCACTTCCGGCGCGCCGTCGCCGAGGCCGCGCAGGTGCGGCCGGGCGAGACCGACGCACCGGCCGCGATCGCCGGCCGGGTGGATCGGCTGCTGCGCGGCTCGCTCTGGATCCGCCCGGGCGGAGTGCGCGTCGACGCGCTCGTCGTCGGCGCGGACGGCCGCACGATCCTCTACGCGGGCGGCGGCTTCGCGGGCGCCGTCGCGCCCGCGCGGCCGGACGACGCGTTCGCGAGCCGCCTCCTCCCCGCGCGCGTCGACGTCTCCGTCGCGGTACCGCACAACGCGCTCGTCGCGAACGCGGTCCTCACCGGGTACGCGGCGATCCTCCTCGCCGTGCTGTTCGGCAACGCGCGCCGCGTCGAGCGGCGCGAGGCGCGCCGGGTCGCCGAGGCGAGCGCCGCGCGCGAGCAGGCCGCCGAGCGCGCCGCCCGCATCGAGGGCGAGCTCACCGCCGTGCGCGAGCGGCTCGCGCGCGCCGAGACGGAGCGCGCCAGCGAGAGCGAGGAGGTGCGCCAGCTCGGCGACGAGCGCGCGCAGCTCCTCGCGCGCCTCGCGGAGCTGGAGAAGCGCGAGGCCGCGCTCCGCGCGGGGGACCGCGAGCTCGGTGCGCTGCGCGAGGAGCACCAGGCGCTCGAGCAGCTCCTCGAAGAGGCGGCCGCGGAGCTGCGCGCGAAGGAGGACGCGATCCGCACGCTCCAGCGCCAGGTGAAGAAGCAGGAGCGCGCGGAAGCCGCGCCGGCGCGCCGCGCGGACCAGCTCGCCGCGCGGCTGCGCGCGCTCTACAAGAACCTCGAGATCGACGACCGCGCCGTGCAGGATCTCGTCGACCTGCGCGACGAGGCGCTGGCGCTCCGCGCCGAGGAGTCCCTGAAGCGGCTCTCCGACGACCCCGAGCAGGCGCAGGTGCGGCGCAAGGTCGGCGGGCTCCCGCCGCACCTCTCGATCTTCGAGCTGGGCTTCGCGGGCGGCGGCCGCATCTACTTCACGAAGGGCCGCGTGCGCCGGCACCGGATCCTGCTCGTCGGCACGAAGGCGACGCAGAAGCCGGACCTCGAGTTCCTGAGCCGCCTCCCGAAGGAGTGACGCCGGCGCGCCGCTCCGCCGGCCGCCGGGCGTAGGGCGCCGGCCGGGCTGACGGGCGCGGCAAGCGGCGCGCGCTGGGAGTCGGCAGGGCGAGGTGAGGCCGCAAAAAAGAGGCGGCCACCTCGTGCGAGGTGGCCGCCGTGGAGCGGTCCCGGTCGTGCGACCGGCGGGCTTACATCCGCCGGCGACCGAGCGCGGCCAGACCCGCGACGCCGAGGCCGAGGAGGAGCAGCGTCCCCGGCTCCGGCACGTAGGTGAGGCTCAGCACGCCGAAGGACGCGATGACGCCGGCCACGTTCGCGATGATCTTGATCGGGGTGACCAGCACGAGGGTGCCCGCGCCGTTGGGCGTGAGGGCGTTGTTGCCCATCAGCGTCGCCGTGGTGTTGCTGCCCGTGAGGCCGGTGACCACCGCCGTGCCGGCCGTCCAGCCGGCCGAGATCGCCGTGATCGCCACGCCGCCCGAGGACTTGAAGATCGTGCCCGGGGTGCCGACGCTGAGCGGCACCGCGAGGAGCGGGGGCCCGCCGCCCGGG